>Ga0209698_10000030_pt1 | contig 118790 bp, 95 predicted proteins | sample LitLauG_LLR_2012_FD_187203 | JGI IMG/M metagenome (GOLD analysis project Ga0209698, IMG submission 187203) | Freshwater sediment microbial communities from Pennsylvania, USA - Little Laurel Run_MetaG_LLR_2012 (SPAdes) (version 2) | ecosystem: Environmental > Aquatic > Freshwater > Creek >... | reverse complement strand
TCGCGGAGGAGGCGCAGTTCTTCTCGTTCGGCACCAACGATCTCACCCAGCTCACGTTCGGCTTCTCGCGCGACGACGCCGGGAAATTCCTTCCCGAGTACGTCGAGAAGAAGATCCTGCCGAGCGATCCCTTCGTGACCATGGATCCGGACGGCGTGGGGGCGCTCGTGGAGTGGTCGGTCGAGCGCGGACGGCGCACGCGGCCCAAACTCAAGGTCGGGATCTGCGGTGAGCACGGCGGCGACCCCGCCACCGTCGAGTTCTGCCACCGCGCGGCGCTCGATTACGTCTCGTGCTCGCCGTTCCGCGTGCCGATCGCGCGTCTCGCCGCCGCGCAGGCGGTGGCGCGCGCGCGCGCGACGGGTAGCGACCAGCGCTGAGCCCGGGAGCGACCTCGTCGGCGGCGTGCCGGGCGTCGGCGACGCTGGATAGACCTGCTTCCGGCGCTCACCAAGGTTGCCGGGAGCTGGCCACGGGCCGTATTCTTGCCGCGGACGTGCTGTGCGGGGGGCTCATGTTCATCGAGGAGTACCTGCAGGATCTCCGCCGGGACCGCTTCACGCCCGCGGCGCTCGCGACCTACGCGCGGCGCGTGGCCGCGCACGTCCGCCGGCAGATCGACGCCGCGCCGGGCACGGTGCGCTCGATCTGGAGCGTGGCGCTGCTGTTCTTCGCGGCCACGTTCATCGCCGCGGTCGCGCTCGCGCTGGGCGGGGATCGCCGGCTCGCCGAGGGGTTCCTGCTCGAAACCGCGCTCGTGATCGCTCCCGCGTTCGTGTTCGTCACGCTCCATCTCGATCAGCTCCGCGATGCCGGCGGGTACCGGCTCTCCTCGATCAACCTGCCGATCTCGCTCACGCTGCTGCGCGTCATTCTCCTGCCCGGGTTCACGCTCTTCATGCTCGAGCGGCGCTTCGCGCTCGCGCTGACCGTCTATCTGCTCGCGGCGGCCTCGGATGTCGCGGACGGCTGGGTCGCGCGGCGCAGCGGACAGATCACGCGTCTCGGCCGCGTGCTCGATCCGCTCGTGGACATCGTGTTCAACCTCACGCTGTTTTGCGTGCTCACGGCAACGGCGCTCCTGCCCGCGTGGGTGGCGTGGGTCGCGCTCGCGCGCTACGCGCTGCTGCTGGTGGGCGGCGCCTGCCTCTACGTGTTCGTGGGTCCGGTGCGCATTCAACCCACGTCGTTCGGACGCCTGACGGGCGTGGTCATCGCGTGCCTCGTCGGACTGCTGTTGCTGCTGCACGCGTGGCGCGGCCCGTGGCTGCAGGCGCTGGCGCCCCTCACCACGATCGCGCTCGGCGCGCTCATGAGCGCGGCGGTGGTGCAGGCGACGCTGCTCGGCTGGTTCAATCTCCGCCTCATGCGCGGCAAGAGCGAGGCGGCGGGCCGCGTGGTGGGTGACGTGCGTTGGGGCGCGCGGTGAGGGGCCCGGCGCTCGAGGGCGACCTCGGCTTCTTTCAGCCCGCCGAGCTGCTGCAGTTGCTGCAGCTCGCGCAGGCGACCGGCCGCTTCGAGCTGGAGCGCGGCAACGAGCGCGTGGAGCTGGTGTTTCAGCTCGGACGCCTGGTGTCCGCACGGACCAGCGGTGTCGCCGTGCACGTCGGCGACGTGCTCGTGCACCGCGGAATCCTCACACGCGAGGCGCTCGATCTCGTGCTCTCGATGCAGCAGGATCAGCCGGGCGAGCGCATCGGCCACATGCTCGTGACCTCCGGCGCGGTCACCGAGGCGCAAGCGGTCCAGGCGATCCGCGAGGTCGTGAGCCGCGTGGTGTACGGCGTGCTGCTGTGGCGCGACGGCCGCTTCCGCTTCGCGCCGGGCTCCGAGGCCGGACCCGAGGACATCCGCCTCGATCTCGACCTCGATCGCCTGATCCTCGAAGGATTGCGCCTGGCCGACCAGAAGCGGGCGTCGTGACGCGCCTGCGGTCGGCATCGTGACGCGGCTCCATCTCGCGCCGGGCACACCGTGGGGCTGGCTGCTCGCCGCCACGCTGGCGGTCGCGGTGCTCGGGATGTGGGCTTACCGCTTTGCGGCGCCGCCGCTGCCGGCGCTCGCGCGCCGCGTGCTCACGCTGCTGCGCTTCGCGGCGCTCGCGCTCCTCCTGTGGCTGCTGGCGCAACCCGCGCTCGATCTGCCGGGCGCGGGGCGCGCGCACCTCGTCGTGCTGCTCGATCGCTCGCGCAGCATGGCGCTGCCGGTGCGCGCGGGCGGCGAGACGCGTGCCGTGGCTGCAGCGCGCGCGGTCGAATCGCTCGAGCGCTCGCTGCGCGGTCGCGCGTCGCTCGAGGTGATTCCGTTCGCGGAGCACCTCACGTCGTCCGCGGCCGGCGATTCCGGCGCCGGCGCGACGGCGCTCGGCACCGCGCTCGGCGAGCTGGGCGGATCGGAGGCGCTGAGGCGCGCTTCTGCGGCGCTCGTCGTCAGCGACGGCGCGGTGAATGCCGGCGGCGATCCGGTGGCCGCGGCGCAGGCGCTCGGGCTTCCGGTGCACACCGTTCAGATCGGCGAGTTCGCGGGGGTGGATCGCGCCGTCACCTCGATCGAGACCCCCACCGAATCGCGTGTCGGCCGGGCGGAGCCCGTGCGCGTCCACCTCACCTCCGACGAGCCCGCTGGCGTGCCGATGCCGGTGCATCTCACGTCGGAGGGTCGCGAGATCGCGCACGGCGTCGCGCTCTCGCCGGGGCCGGGCGCGGAGGCGGTGTGCGAGCTGACCGCGGTGCCGCTCGAGGGCGGGCTCGCGATCTGGACCGCGCGCGTGGACTCGCTCGCGCACGAGCCCACCATTCTCAACAACGCGCGCTCGGCGGCGATTCAGGTCGCGGCGGGACACCTCGGCGTCGTGATCGTGAGCGCCGGGCTCAACTGGGATCTCACGTTCCTGCGCCGCTCGCTCGCGAGCGACTCGGGTCTCGCCGTCACGACGTGGACGCGCGAGGGCGCCGCCTGGCGCTCGAGCGGGCCGGATGGCCGGCCGCTCGCCGGCGCGCGGCCCACGGCCCAGGATCTCAAGTCGTGCGCGGTGCTGGCGCTCGATGCAATCGCGCCGCCCGACGTGAGCCCGGAGTTCGATCATGCGGTGGGCGGCTTCGTGCGCGGCGGCGGCGGCCTGCTCGTGCTCGGCGGCCCGGGGGCGGGACTGATGCGCCTGCGCGCCGGCGATCTCGGTCCCGACCTCGCGGTGCGCATGGTGGGGATCGGCGCGCCCCGCTCGGCGACGCCCGAGCCCACGGAAGCTTCCGCCGAGCTCACGGCATGGGACGACGATCCGGCGCGGGGGCGCGAAGCCTGGCGGGCGGCGGCGCCGCTCACCGACCTCATGCCGATCGAGGCCGGGCCGGGCGACCGCGTGCTGATCGCGAGCTCGGGCGGCGGACCGCCGCTCATGCTCGAGCGCCACGTGGGCCGCGGGCAGGCGCTGCTCGTCAACGGCACCGGCGTGTGGCGCTGGTCGCTCTCGCCGACCGACGACCTCGCGGGTGAACGCGGGCAACGGCTGTGGCGCCAGCTCGTGCGCGGGCTCGCGGAGCCGGTGCAGGGCGAGCCGCTGCGCGTGAGGCCCGAGCGCTGGCTCGCCGCGGCGGGCGAGCCGGTGCGGTTGTTCGCGAGCCTCCAGGATTCCGCGTTTCGCCCGCTCGCGGGCGCGAAGCTCGAGGGCGAAGCGGTGCGTGAGGGCGGCGGCTCCCGCGCGCTGGAGTTCGAGCCGCGCGAGGCCGGCACGTACATCGCCACGCTCGGCGATCTCGCGCCGGGTCGCTATCGCGCCCTCGTACGCGCGCGGGTCGCAAGCGGCGCCGCGCGCGAGGCTCGGGCGACGACCGAGTTCGCGGTGGATCGCTGGAGCCTCGAGGACGCGCGTGCCGAGGCCGACAGCGCCACGCTCGCCGCGGTCGCGCACGCGAGCGGCGGCCTCGCGCTCACGGCGGCGCAGCTGGGGAACTTGCCGAGAGGGATCGCCGCGACGCTCGCTCAGGGTCCGCTCGTGACCGCGCGCCTCTGGGAATCGCCCTGGGTGCTCGCGCTCGTGGTGGCCGCGCTCTCGCTCGAGTGGGCGTGGCGGCGCAGGCGCGGGTTGCCCTAGCGCTGCGCCGGGCACGCGGCTTGCGTTAGCGCCGCGGCCCTTCGTCTCGAGCGCACCCGCACCGCGGCCGCACGCGGCGCGGGCTCCCTTTCGCTCGAGCACGCCGTTCACGATCCGCCCCCGCGCGGAACACCATGCACGCGCTCGCCGCCGCGACGCTCGTCTCCATTCTGGCCGGCTGCTCCCCCGCGTCGCGGCCGATCCTCGCGGAGGTGCTCTACGACGCCGCCGGCGACGACAGCGGCCGCGAGTTCGTCGAGCTGTTCAATCCCGGGAGCGCGACGGCCTCGCTCGCGGGCCTGAGAATCGAGGCCGGCGATGGCGCGGGGCCGGGCCGCTGGTCGTTGCGCTGGACCGGCGCCGCGCTCGACACGATTCCGCCCGGCGCGCGATTCGTGATCGGTGGCGCGCTCGTGACGCCCGCGCCCGAGAGGATCGCGACCCTCGATCTTCAAAACGGCCCCGACGCGGTGCGCCTGGTGTGGCCGGATGGCGCGACCGAGGTGCTCGGTTACGGCATGCCGCTCGCCGCGGAGTATTTCTGCGGCGCGCCGGCGAGCGATGCTCCCGCCGGCCTCTCGCTCGCCCGCATCCCGGATGGCGCCGATCACGGCAGCAACGCCGCGGACTTCGTGCCATCCGTGCCCTCGCCGGGGGCGCCCAATCAGGTCGCGCTCGACCTCGCGTGCGTGCGCGGATCGCTCGTGCTCTCGCCCGAGCAGCCGGCGGTCGGCGTGCCATCGCGGCTCGCGTGCACGATCGAGAATCGCGGCACCGCGTTCCTCAACGCGGGCGCCGCCGTGCTCGCGGTGAGCGAGGCGGGCGCTGAGCTCGCGCGCGCGCCGGCGCCGGCAATCGCGGCAGGCGAGAGCGCGCGCGTCGCGATCGAGCTCCCGGCGCTTTCCGCCGGACGCCATGCGCTCGAGGCACGCGTCGCGCTCGATGGCGATCAGCGCGCGGCGAACGACACCGATACGCTCGCGATCCGCGTCGGAGCGGGACCGCTCGAGATCACCGAGATCCAGTTCCATCCGGCCGCGGGCGAGGGCGAGTGGGTCGAGGTTCGCGCGCGCGAATCTGGCGTGGAGCTCGAACAGTTCACGCTGTCGGACCGATCGGGAGCACGGGCCGCGCTGCCCGCGACATCGCCCGCGATCGGCCCCGGCGATTTCGCGCTGCTCGCGCAGGATCGCGCCGCGCTGCTCGCGCACTTTGGAGGCGCGCTCGATTCCTCGCGCGTGCTGGAGGTCTCGCCGTGGGACGCGCTCAACAACTCGGACGGCGATTCCGGCACGGCCGACGCCGTCGTGCTGCGCGGCACGGACGGCCTGCCGTGTGATCGCGTCGAGTACTCCGCGCGCGGCGTTCCCGCCGGTGAGCCGATCGAGCTGAGTGCCCTCGGATGGGGACTCGACAGCGATCCGGGCGGCACGCCGCTCGCGCCACCTCGCGAGCCGCCGCCTCAGCCCGAGCGATTTCGGGTGACGCCGCGGCGCATCCGCGCGGGGATGACGCCGACCCTCGGATGGGCTCTGCCGTGGCCGCGCGCGCGACTCAGCGTTCAGATCTTCGATCTCGCGGGCCGGCGGATCTCGAGCGATTCCGGGCGCCTGGTGAGCGGCCGGGGCGAGGTCCGCCTCGCGAGCCTGCCCGGGCCTGGCGTCTATCTCGTTGCCTTCCATGCGGTTGAGGAATCCGGTCCGGGCGCGATCGACGGATCGCGCGTGATCCGAATGGAGGCGGGACGGTGAGGGAGGCTTTAAGAGCGCTCGTCGGGGCTCGCGCAGGAACGCTCGTTGGGGCTCGCGCGTGCGCGCTCGTCGGGGCTCGCGCGTGCGCCTCGCTCGTCGCGCTGGCGCTCATCGCCGCCCACGCGCACGCGCAGGATTTCGCCTCGCCCGCGCGCGCGGGCACGGGCGAGACGCCGGGCGCGTTTCTCGAGAGCGCGCTCCCGGGCGCGCTCGGCGCGCGATCGCTCGAGATGATCGCGATCCAGTGGGATCCGCGTGGCGAGATGACGACACGCGCGCTCGCCGCGTGCGCGATCACGCGCGGCATCGAATGGGGCGCGGGAATCTCGTCCACGGGCGATGGTGAAATCGGCTGGAACTCCCTCGCGCTCGCGATCGGCCGCGCCGCCCGGGCGCACGGCGCGGGGGTTCGCGTCCTCGCGCGGCGCGATCGCGCGGCCGATGCGTCGGGGGCGCGCGCGCTGGGCGCGGAAGCGGGCGCGGGATTCTGGAGCAGGGTGGGCGCGCGCGGGAAAATTTGGGCTTCGGCGCCGATGGCGTTCGCGGTCGGTGAGCCGCCGCCGCTCGATCGCGGGCTCGAGACCGGCGTCTCGCTCTCGGGGCCCGCATTTTCCGCGTGGGCGCTGTGGTCGGCGCCGGCGGGCGCGGTGGATGCCGCCGAGCACGGCCTCGGCCTCGCGTGTGAGTCCGGCGCGCTCTCGCTATGGGCCGAGGCCCGCAGCCGGCCGCTGCGCGCCGCGATCGCACTGCGCGCGAGACGTGGGGATTTCACGGTGACCGCCCGCGTGGACGAGCATCCGGTGCTGGGCGAGACGGTGCGGTTCTCGCTCGGCGTAGGCGCGCCGCCATGAGGACGCGCGCGCGCTTCTGGCGCGGGCACGCGGCCCATGCGTGCGCGGCCGCCATCCTCATCGCGTTCGCGCCGGGCCGCGCGGCACGCGCGGAGTCCGCGGGGAACGAGCGCGCCGCGCCCGATTCCTCGGCGACGGCGGATTCGCTCGCGCCGATGCCAGCGGATTCGCTGTCAGCAACGCTCGCGGGCTCGCTGGCGGTGCGCGATTCGGTCCCGCGGGGCGATCCGCCCGCGGACGCGTCGGATGGCGCCGACTACGAGGTCGAGCGCGACCCCTCGCTCGATGCGGGCGAGATGGAGGTCGGCTACTCGCTCGCCTCGCGCGCGAACGGGCGGCTGTTTCAAAGGCGGCGGATCGAGATGCGCGAGGCGGGAGTCGAGGCCGAGGTGCGCGAGGGCCGCGGCGACGCGCTCTCGGGCGCCGCGCTCGGCACGCGCGTGCCGGGCGGTTGGCTCGCGCTCGGGCGCGCCTCGCCGCGCTGGGGGCGCGGCCTCCTCGTGGGATCGCCCCTCGAGCCGTGGCGCCCGAGCGGGCTCGCGGCGACCTCCGGCGCGCCGCGGCCGCGGGCCGGCGATGCCGCCGAGTTCCGCGGTGCGGGCAGGGTCGCGGTCGATCTGATTGCCGCGCGGCAGGGCCACGATGCGTTCGCCGCCTTGGGTTTCGGCACGCGCGCGGCGGCGCTCGAGCTGGCGCTCACCCGCGCGCTCGATGCCGGAGAATCGCGGGTCCTCGCGGGCGTTCGATTCTCGGGCTCGGACCGCGAAGCGGAGATCGCACTCGATGATCACGGATCGTGGCGTCTCGAGGCGGTGCGCCCCGCCGGCGATCACGGTCTTTCGCTCGGCGCGAGGCTCGGGCACGCCGACTTCGCGGGCGCGGGCCGTCCGCGCACCGCTCCACCGGGCGCCGCGCTCGGCGCGAGCCTGCGCGGCTCCCCACGCGCCCACGTGCGCGCCGCGCTCGAGGGCGCGCTGTGGCGCTTCGCGGACGCGCGTTCGGGCCACCGCGGCGCGCTTGAAGTGACGGCCGACATGGCCCAACATGAAGCGTTCACGATGGGGTTCGAGGAGCGCCGTGGCCCGCGGCGCGCCACGGCCGCGGACGCCGGCGCGCTGCGTCAGGGCGTGTGGGCCGAGTGGCGCCGGAACGGACCCGGCCTGGCGATGAACCTGAGGCACGAATGGTGGGGGGAATCCGGCGGACTCGCGGCACCGGTGCGCGAGCTGGTGACGGCGGAGCTGGAATCGCGTCCCCGCCCCGGTGCGTTGCTCGGGCTCACGGTGTGGCTGCATCGCACGGTGGCGGGCGAGCCCCAGTATCTCGGCGAATCCGAAATCGATCGCAACATCTGGCGCGCCGTCTCCGGCCGTGGAAGCCGGACGCGGTTGCGCCTCGGCCTTCCGGTGGCGGGCGGCACCGTGCGCGCCTCGCTCACCGTCTCTCAGTCGGGCGGCTCGTCGCCGCCCCCGCAATGGACACTCGACTGGTCGCGTCGCGCCCGCGCACGCGGGTGACCGCCGCGGACCCCCGGAGGAATCGATGACGTTCGCCGAGCGCATGAGTCGCCTGGGAACCGAAACCGCGTTCGAGGTGCTGCAGCGCGCGCGCGCGCTGGAGGAGCAGGGCCGGAAGATCGTGCACCTCGAGATCGGAGAGCCCGACTTCGACACGCCGCGCTTCATCCGCCAGGCGGCCGCCGAAGCGCTCGAGGAGGGCTGGACGCATTACGGGCCGTCCGCCGGGCTGCCCGAGTTCCGCAAGCTGATCGCGGAGCGCTGGCGCGCCGAGCGCGGCATCCCGTGCGGCGCCGAGAACGTGGTCGTGACCCCCGGCGCCAAGCCGATCATGTTCTTCATCATGCTCGCGCTGCTCGAGGCGGGCGACGAGGTGCTGTATCCGAATCCGGGCTTCTCGATCTACGAATCGGTCGCGAGCTTCATCGGCGCGCGCGCCATTCCGCTGCCGCTTCTCGAGGAGCGCGAATTCGATCTCGATCTCGCCGACCTCGAGAAGAAGATCAACTCGCGCACCAAGCTCGTGGTCCTCAACTCGCCGCACAATCCCTCCGGCGCGGTCTTGAAGCCCGAGACCGTCGAGGGCATCGCGAAGCTCGCGCGCCGGCACTCGTTCCACATTCTCTCCGACGAGATCTACGCCAAGATCCAGTACGAGGGGAAGCATCTCAGCATCGCCTCGCTGCCCGGCATGGCGGAGCGCACCACCGTGCTCGATGGATTCTCCAAGACCTACGCGATGACCGGCTGGCGGCTCGGCTTCGGCATCATGGAAAAGACGCTCGCCACGCACGTCGCGCGCCTCATGACGAACTCGAATTCCTGCACGGCGACCTTCGTTCAGCGTGCGGGCATGGCGGCTCTGAGCGGTCCGCAGGCCGAGATCGAGGCGATGGTGGCCGAGTTCCGCGTGCGGCGTGACCTCATGGTCGAGGGCCTGAACGCGCTGCCCGGCATCACGTGCTTCCGCCCGCGCGGCGCGTTTTACGTGTTCCCCAACATCCGCAAGACCGGGATGAAGAGCGCCGAGCTGGCGACCGCCCTGCTCGAGCAGGCCGGGATCGCCTGCCTCTCGGGTCACACCTTCGGCGCCCACGGCGAGGGCCATCTGCGCTTCTCGTACGCCAACAGCCTCGACAACCTGCACACGGCGCTTCAGAGCCTCGGAGAATTCCTGAGCGTTCGAGCGCGCTGACGCGAGGTTCGGCTCCGGCACGGTCCCTGCAAGCATGCCGCGCGCCCCGGCCACGCCCCCGCGTCGCCACGCGCCCCCCAAGGGAGTTCCGGCATGCGCTGCTCGTACCTCGTTCTCTTCGCCGCGTTCCTCTCGTACCTCATCCTCGCCTCCGTGGTTCACGCCGCGCCGCCGCCCGTACCGGCCCACCGGCTCGAGTCCGATCCGCCGCCACCGGCCGTGAGCGGATCGATCGAGCTGCGGCTCAACGAATTCCTCGCCGGCCCGGCGCGCGACTGGGACGGCGACGGCGCGCTGTCCACCCGTGACGACGAATGGATCGAGGTCGTCAACATTGGGACGGCCCCGCTCGATCTTTCGAGCTTCTACTTTACGGATGGCGACTCGATCCCGCGCTTCGCGTTCACGGGGACGCTCGCTCCGGCCGGCCGGCGGCTGGTGTTCGGCGGCGAGGCCTACGCCTGGGAGAAGGCGACGGGGCATCCGGCTTTCGGGCTCTCGCTCGGCAACACCGGCGACCAGGTGATCCTGTGGCAGGTGGTCGGGGCCGACAGCGTGGTGGTCGATCGCTACACCTACCTCGCGCACGAGGGCGCCGCGGATCGCGCGGTGGGGCGCATTCCGGATGGGACCGGCGAGTGGGCGCTGCTCGATGGGCTCGATCCCTATACCGGCTCGCTGACGCCGCCCGCGACCGGCTGCACGCCATCTCCCGGGTGGGCGAACGCGTGCTCGGTGACCGCCGCCAAGCGCGTGAGCTGGGGAGGTCTGAAACAGCTCTATCGCTAGGCGGATGCGATTGACCGCGAGCGCGGCGGCTGTGTAGGCTCACTCCGTTTGGCCCGCAGCCCACGTGGAGGAATCCCCGCAGTGAGCACCGCCGCGCTCTCCGCCGCACAAATCGAGGCCGCGCATCGCCCTGGCCGACTGCGCTGGCCGGTCGATCAGCTCACGGCCAAGGCGCTCGACATCCGGCGCGACATCATCACCCTGCTCTCCAAGTCGCAGACCGGGCACTCGGGCGGGCCGCTCTCCTCGGCGGATTTCGGCACCGCGCTGTTCTTCAACGAGCTCAACATCGATCCCTCGAATCCCCACTGGCCCGAGCGCGACTACTGGCACTTCTCGATCGGCCACGTCACGCCGGTGATCTACTCGCTGATGGCCGAGCGCGGCTACTTTCCGCTGCGCGATCTCATGCAGTTCCGCAGCTTCGAGGGCCACGCGCAGGGGCACCCGAGCGCGCACGACACGCCCGGCATCGAGGTCTCGGCCGGCTCGCTCGGGCAGGGCCTCTCGGTGTGCTGCGGCGTCGCGATGGCGGCGCGCATCGATCACCATCCGCGGCGCGTGTACTGCGTGATGGGCGACGGCGAGCAGCAGGAGGGGCAGATCTGGGAGGCGGCGATGTTCGCCGCGCACTACAAGCTCGATCAGCTGTGCGGCATCATCGACTACAACCGCAAGCAGATCGACGGCGACGTTGAAGACATCATGGGGATCAAGCCGCTCGCCGACAAGTGGCGCTCGTTCAACTGGAACGTGATCGAGTGTCGGGGCCACGACATGGCCGACATCCTGCGCGCGTTCGAGGCCGCGCGGCACTTCCGCGGGCGCCCGAGCGTGATCCTCGCGCACACCGTGATGGGCCAGGGCGTCTCGTACATGGCCGACGACTTTCGCTGGCATGGCAAACCGCCCAAGCCCGATCAGGCCGAGACCGCCTTGAAGGAGCTGGGCACCTCGTACGCCGAGTGGTCGGCGCGGCTGCTGGCCCACTGATGCGCACGCCAGCGAGCCACGCGCGCCGCGCCGCGGCGCCTGCGGTCCGGAGGGCCTCGTGAGCGCCGCCATTTCGTTGCCCGAAAAGGTCGAGATGAAGAAGACGCGCGAGGGCTTCGGCCGCGCGCTCGTGGCGCTGGGCGAGCAGGATCCGCGCATCGTGGTGCTGGTCGGCGATCTCACCGAGTCCACGATGGTGCAGTTCTTCGCCGAGCGCTTTCCGGAGCGCTTCATCGAGGTCGGGATTGCCGAGCAGAACATGTGTGGCGTGGCCGCCGGGCTCGCCGCCATGGGCAAGATTCCGTTCTTCGCCACCTATGGGGCCTTCGCCTCGTGCCGCGCCGCCGATCAGATCCGCGTCACCGTCGCCTACACCAATCTCAACGTGAAGATCGCGGGCGCACACGGCGGTATCTCGGTCGGGCCGGACGGCGCCACGCACCAGGCGATGGAGGAGATCAGCATCATCCGCTCGATCCCCAACATGAGCATCATCGTGCCGTGCGATTACTGGGAGACCTACAAGGCCACGATCGCGGCCGCCAAGCACACCGGGCCCGTGTATCTGCGCTTCGGGCGCGAGGACGTCCCGGTCGTGACCGATGAGAAGACGCCGTTCACGTTCGGCAAGGGCGAGGTGTTCGCGGAGGGTCGCGATCTCACGATCATCGCCTGTGGCGTGATGGTGTACGAGGCGCTGCGCGCCCGCGAGACGCTGGGCGCGAGCGGCATCAGCGCGCGCGTCGTGGACCTGCACACCGTGAAGCCGCTCGATCGCGAGCTGATCGTGCGCTGCGCCCGCGAGACCGGCGCAATCGTGACCGCCGAGGAGCATCAGGTGAACGGCGGCTTGGGCGGCGCGGTGTCCGAGGCCGTGGTGCAGGAGCATCCGGTGCCCATGGAGCTGGTGGCGGTGCACGATCGCTTCGGGCAGTCCGGCAAGCCGGCCGAGCTGATGGACGCGTTCGGCCTGCGCGCCCGCGACATCGTGGCGGCGGCGCAGAAGGCCCTGGCTCGCAAGCGCACCCGCGCTTAGCGGCGTCGGCGATGCCCAGACGCGCGGAGCGCGCCGCCCGCCGCGAATCGCTTTCCCCCGCCGCTGCGCCCAACGATCCCGGATATCGCTGGGCGCTGATCGCCATCACCGCGGTCGCGGCGGTGCTGCGCATCGCCGATCTCACCCACGCGCCGCCCGGGCTCAATCAGGACGAGGCGATCGGCGCCTGGATCTCGTGGTGCCTCCTCAAGACCGGCCACGACATGACCGGCCAGGCATGGCCGATCTTCTACACGCACGGGATTGGCGACTATCCCTCGACGCTGTTCCTCTACATGACGATTCCGTTTCAGTGGCTGGGCGGGCTCAACGTGTGGACCACGCGCCTGCCGGGCGCGGTGAGCGGCGTGCTGGGCGTGCCGCTGGTCGCCCACGTGGGCGCGCGATTGTTCGATCGGCGCACCGGCCTCATGGCCGCACTGCTGCTCGCGCTCAATCCCTGGCACTTGTTCCTGAGCCGCTTCGCGGTCGGCGCGAGTCACTGCGCGATGTTCGCGCTGCTCGCGATGGCGCTGCTGCTCGCGGCACGGCTGCCGCTCGCGGGCCAGCGCCCGCTCGAGGAGATGACCGGGGCGCCCGGGCCGAGGGCGCCACGCGCCGGACTCGCGCTCCTCGCCGGGCTTTCGGCCGGGCTCGCGTGCTACGGCTATCCGCCGCTTCGCATGTATTTTCCGGCGCTGTTCGCGCTGGTCGCGATCGTGCAATGGCGCGCGCTTCGCGAGACCCTCGCCACTCGCGCCGGGCGGCTCGCGATCGGCGCGCTCGCGCTCGGCTTCGCCGTGCCGTTCATCCCGCTCGCGATCGTCCATTTGCGCGATCCGGCGATCTCGCACCGCTGGGAGATGACGCGCCTCTGGGATCCGGGCGCGTCGGTTCTTGAGATCGCGGGGTTGGTCTTCGGGCGATATCTCGATCACTTCGGGCTGGGATTTCTGTTCCTTCGCGGCGACCGGTTCCTCGACGTGAATCCGCTCATGGCCGGCGCGTTCCCGTGGATCGTGCTCCCGCTCTTTCTCGTCGGCGCCCTCGTCGTGCTGCTCCGGTGGCGCGAGAGCGCGAGCGCGCGCACGCTGGCGGCGCTCGTGCTCGCGTATCCGGCCGGCGATCTGGTCAGCCGCTACGCCAGCGTGCACGCGCAACGCAGCGCCGCGGGCGCTGGCGCTCTGGCGCTGTTGGCGGCGCTCGGCGCGATCTCGCTCGCAGGGGCGATCGGGGGGCTCGCGGGCGCGCGACAGCGCGGTCAGCGCGCGTTCGAGCGCGGCAGCCGGATCGGGACCGGCGTGGTCGCGGCGGTGGTGATCGCGCTGCACATCCCCGCGCTGGTCCGCTTCTACCGCGACTTCGATCGCAGCCCGGAGATCCAGCGGGCGTATCACGTGAGCCTGGTGAGCGCCATGCGCTGGCTCGAGCCGCGCCTCACGAACTTCGACGCGGTGTTCTGCACCGTGCAGGGCATGAACGAGCCGTTCTCCATCGCGCTGATCGGGCTCGACTACGACCCGCACCGCTGGTTCGCCGAGGTGCGCGAGGTCAAGGCGAATGGCGAGTGGGAGGTCACGACGCGCTTCGGCAAGCTGTGGTTCATGTACGACGACTCGTGGCAGGGCGAGCTCACGCGGCTCGCGAATGAGGGGCGCCACGCGCGCGTGCTCTTCATCACGCCGCCCGGCGAGAGCCATGACGCGATCCCGCTTGAGACGATTCGCGCACCGGATGGCGCGCCCGATCTGATCATCAGCGAGCGCCAGTTGTGAGCGCCGCCATGCGCGCGTGCGCGACCGGGCTGGCCCTCGGGCGAATCGCTCATCGTTCGTGAGGTTTGACCCTCTTCGTCGCGCGCCCTTATAGTCCCCGCCCTGACCGCGTGCGGAAGTGGCGGAACTGGCAGACGCACTAGATTCAGGTTCTAGCGCCCGAAAGGGTGTGGGGGTTCAAATCCCCCCTTCCGCACCACTCTCTCTCGCTCGTCCGCACGCGACGGGTGACCCGCTTCCCTGGGTCCCGGGAAGATCCATGACCCGAGACGATGGCGCCGAAAAGTTGGTGGCCCAGAATCGCCGGGCGCGCCACGACTATTTCATCCTCGAAACGCTCGAAGCCGGCCTGGTCCTCTCCGGCACCGAGGTGAAGAGCTTGCGCGCGGGCAAGGCCAGCCTCGGCGAGGCCTACGCGACCGTCGAGAACGGCGAAGCGTGGGTCGTCCAGATGCACATCCCGCCCTACGAGCAGGGCAATCGCTGGAACCTCGATCCGGTTCGCAGGCGCAAGCTGTTGGTGCACCGCAAGGAGATCGCGCGCCTTGAGGCGGCCGTGGCCCAGAAGGGCCAGACCGTGGTGCCGCTCAGGCTCTACTTCTCGAACGGGCGCGCCAAGCTCCAGATCGGGATCGCGAAGGGGAAGAAATCGTTCGACAAGCGCGCCACCATCGCCGAGCGCGACGCGAAGCGCGAGATGGACCGCGCGCGCCGCATCGCGCGGCGTGGCGGGAGGGATGATTGAGCGCGCCGCGTTCCCGGCTCGCGGCCGCGGCGCAGAAGGCGCGCGCGCGGGCGATCGGCGTTGCGGCGCTCGCGCTCGCGCTGGCGCTGGCGGGCGCCGGCCCGCCGCGCGGTAGCGAGGGCGCGCCCGGCACGGACTCGGCGCCGGTGCACGATCTGGACGGCGAGCCGGTGATCGGCGCGAACGACCTCGCGCGCCTCATGGATGCGACGCGCTTCTGGCGCGACGACGTGCGCAAGCTCGAGCTGCGCGCGCGATCGCACCGCATCGTGCTCACCGCCGACAATCCCTACGTGATCGTGGATCAGGCCACGGTTCATCTCGCCACGCCGGTGCGCTCGCAGCGCGGCGAGCTCCAGGTGCCAGTCGCGCTGCTCGACTCGCTGCCGGCGGATTCCACGTTGAGCCGCATGGTGTTCGATTCGCGCGCGGCGGTGGTGGTGCTGGTGCCGCCGAGCGGCGTGGTCGGCACGCCGCACGCCAGCGTGTCGGAGGGCGTGACACGCGTCGTGATTCCCGTGGATCAGCCCGCGGAGTGCACGGTCGTGAGCCGCGCGCGCGAGCACTTCCGGCTGCGCTTCGGCGGCTACTTCACGGGCGTGCTCACGGATTCGCTGCGGCACGGCCTTCTCAACTCGATTCGCTGGTTGCCGGCCTCGAGCGGCACCGCGTTCGAGGCCTCGATCTCGGGCGATGCGCAGGGGTTCCGGCTCGAGCGCGACGCGGCGGCCCGGCACGTCACGCTGGTGATCTCGCGGGCCGGCGGCGCGGGCTGGGAGTCGTTCGCGCCCGAAGGCCCGCCCGGGCCCCGCGAGTTGCGCGTCGTCGTGATCGATCCCGGCCACGGCGGATCCGACGCCGGCTTCACGGCCGGTGACCTCGTCGAGAAGCGCCTGACGCTCGCGCTCGCGCGCAAGCTCAAAGCCGAAATCGAGCGCCGGCTCCACGCTCAGGTGGTGCTGACGCGCGACGACGATCGCGCGCTCGGCACTGACGAGCGCGCGGTGACCGCGAATCGTGCGCACGCCGACGTGGTGCTCTCCCTCCACTTCGATGCGCTGCCGGGCTCACGGCTCTCGGGCGCCAGCGCGTTCTGCCCTCCGGCGGACGCACGCGCGACCGCGGGCGCGCGCGGCGGCGTCGGCGCCGGCGCCATCGTGCTGCTGCCGTGGCGCGACGTTGCCGCGCGCCATGCGGTCGCGAGCCGCGCGCTCGCCGAGGCCGTGCTCACGGCGTTCGAGCTGCACGGGCTCGGTCCCACGCGGCTGCGCGAACGCCTCGCGCATCCCGAAATCGGCGTCAACGCACCGAGCCTGCTGCTCGAGTGCGCAACGCTCACCTCCGAGCGCGATCGCGCACGCCTGGGCGCCAACGACGCGCTCGAAGCGCTCGCGGGTGCGATCACCGATGGACTCGAGGCTTACCAGCGTAATGAGTGAGATCGACGTGAAGTCCCGCGCGCGCCTGGCGCGGACGCATGCCGCGCGCCGCGCATCGAGGGAACGCGCGCAATGAAGCGCACGCTGATTGTTGGGCTGGCGTTCGCTGTGCTAGCGTGGGCCGCGTGGCGGTTTTCCGTCGTGGGGCCGTCGCCCGCGCCCGCGCCGGCGCGGCCGGACAGCGTCCGCACCGGGCTGCGCGCCGCGCGACTCTTCTTCGCCGCGAGCGACGGGGACAGCCTGGTCAGCGAATCGCGCGATCTGGCCGAGAGCGGCGCGCTGCACGAGCGCGTCGCCTCGCTGATCAGCGAGCTGGCCCGCGGACCGCGTGGCCCCGCGGTCGCGGCATTGCCGTCCGGCACCTCGCTGTTGCACGTCTACCTCGATGACCGGGGTCTCATGACGCTCGATCTCTCACCCGAGTTCGCCCATGACTTCCGCGGCGGCACGACCGCCGAGTACATGGCGATCGCCTCCCTCGTGCGCACGCTGGGAGCGAACGTGCCGGAGGCGCGCCAGGTGCTGATCACGTGCGGCGGGCAGCCGCTCGAAACGCTCGCCGGACACCTGCCGTTCGATCAGCCGTTCGACATCCAGGACTGGCCATGAGCACCGATTCACGCCCGATCGGCGTGTTCGACTCCGGACTCGGCGGGCTCACCGCGGTGCGCGAGCTCCTGCGTACGCTGCCGAACGAATCGATCGTTTATTTCGGCGACACCGCGCGGCTTCCCTACGGCACGAAGTCGCGCGACACCGTGACGCGCTTCAGCCTCGAGATCGCCTCGTTCCTCGTGCGCCAGGACATCAAGTGCCTGCTGGTGGCGTGCGCGACCGCGTCCTCGTACGCGCTCGAGACGCTCGAGCAGCGCCTCAGCGTTCCGGTGGTGGGCGTGATCCGCCCGGCCGCCGCCACGGCCGTCGCGGCCGCGCCCCGCGGCCGCATCGGTGTGCTCGGAACCCCGGCGACCGTCGCAAGTTGCGCGTATCCCGAGGCGATCGCGAAGCTCGCGCCCGGCGCCGTGGTGACCTCGCGCGCCTGTCCGCTGTTCGTGCCGCTCATCGAGGAAGGCTGGATCGATCATCCGGTGTTGCGCGAGGTCGCGGCGGAGTACCTCGCCGAGCTCGAGGCCGCGCGCCCCGAGAGCGTGATCCTCGGCTGCACGCACTATCCGCTGGTGGCGCCGGCGCTGCAGGCGCTGCTCGGCGCGAACGTGAAGCTCGTGGACTCGGGGGCCGAGGCGGCGCGCGCGCTTGCGGCGCTGCTCTCCGAGCGCGGCATGCTGGGATCGGGCCCGGTGCGCCATCGCTACTACCTGAGCGACGAACGCATCCAGTTCCAGCGCATCGCGGAGAGCTTCCTCGGCCAGCCGATGCCGCCGATCACGATCGTGGATCAGACCGATCTGCCGTGGTTCGAGCGCACGCACGAGGCGAGCGCGTGACGCGCAAGCCGGCGGCGATCCGGGAGAACGAAGCCCGCCCCGCGGTGGCGGCCGCGATCGAGCGCGACGGCGGCCGCGCGCCGGATCAGACGCGAGCGATCAAGATCGAACGCGGAGTGCTCGCGCGCGCCGAAGGCTCGGCGATGATCTCGATGGGCCACACGCGCGTGATCTGCACCGCCTCGGTCGAGGAGCGCGTGCCGAACTGGATGCGCGGGCAGGGCCGCGGCTGGGTGACGGCGGAGTACGGCATGCTGCCGCGCTCGACCGGCGAGCGCACGCCGCGCACGAGCCAGACCGGCGGACGCGCGCAGGAGATCCAACGCCTGATCGGACGGTCCCTGCGCGCGGTCACCGACCTGACCGCGTTCGGCGAGCGCACGATCACGCTCGATTGCGACGTGATCGAGGCCGACGGCGGCACACGCACCGCCGCCATCAACGGTGCGCTGGTCGCGCTGCACGATGCATTCGTGACGCTCTCGAACCGCGGCGCACTCGCGCGTGCGCCGCTGCGCGACGCGGTGGCCGCGATCTCGGTCGGCCTCGTCGACGGCGTCGCGTGCCTCGATCTCGACTACCGCGAGGACTCCCGCGCGCAGGTGGACATGAACGTCGTGATGACCGGCGCCGGCCGCTTCATCGAGCTCCAGGGCACCGGCGAGAACGCCACGTTCAGCGAAGCCGATTTGCGCGCGCTGCTGCGCCTCGCGCGCCGCGGCATCCGCCGCATTCACGCGCTGGAGCGCCGCATGCTCGGCGGCTCGGGGCTGCTGCCCGCGCCCTCATCCGGAGAGGACGCTTGATCGAGTCTCCCCGGGCGGCCGCGTGAAATTCGTTCTGGCGACGTTCAATCGCGGCAAGGTGCGCGAGCTCAGGGAGCGCCTGCGCGATTTCGACGTCGAGATCGTGCCGTACGCCGATCTCGAAGGCGTCGCGAGCCCGCCCGAGATCGGCGCGACGCTGCTCGAGAACGCCCGCGCGAAGGCGCGCGCCGCGGTCGAGAACAGTGGTCTGCCCGCGATCGCCGACGACACCGGACTCGAGATCGATGCGCTGGGCGGCCGCCCGGGAGTGCGCTCGGCACGCTATGCCGGCCCGCGCGCGACCGACGATCGCAACATCGCCGCGGTGCTCGAGCAGATGGCGACCGTGCCGGCCGCGGGACGTCGCGCGCGCTTCCACACCGTCATCGTGGCGTGCTTTCCGGATCAGCGCGAGGTCGTGGGCGAGGGCGTGCTCGAGGGCGAGATCACGTTGGCGCCGCGCGGAACGTCGGGCTTCGGCTACGACCCGATCTTCCAGCTCGCGGACGGCCGCACGCTCGCCGAGCTCTCGCTCGAAGAGAAGACGCAAATCTCGCACCGCACGAAGGCGCTCGATGCGCTGCTGCGAGATCTCGGACTCGCCTGACTGTCAAATCCCAGAGGGTCATTCAGAGGGTCGCGGATCATTCCGGCACGCGAGGGCGCCGATCTTCTTGAACGGGAGGCGCTTGCAGCCCATCCGCTGGGCTGAGGCGAGCCGGGGGCATGCTCCTTAAGTAGCAGCGGCCACGTCAGATCCTCGATCCGAAGCCGGACCATCGCATGTATATTGAACCCTCGCAATTGGATTCCGGCCCCCTTCCCCCGATATCCATGCTCGGGCAATTCGTATTCGCATGGACTCCGCCATGTCGGTTCTCGACTCGATGCGCCAGCCTCTCGCCACGGGAGGCCTGGGTCTCCGACGTGCTTCCCGCATGCGCCGCCTCATCGGCGGCACGTTGCTCCTCGCGCTGCTCGCGGCATCCAGCGCGCGCCTCGCCGCCGCCCAGCCGGCCCCGAGCACGCCGGCCAACGCGCTCGCGTTGCTCCAATGGTGCTGGGAGAATCGCGATGTCGCGAACTATCACGAGTTGTTTGCGGATGACTATCAGTACTTCTCGGGGCTCTCGATCCAATCGGCGCCGTGGTTGCGTGCCGACGAGCTGGCGAGCTTCTCGAACCTGTTCGGGGCCGGGAGCGCGACGCAAGCCCCCGCCTCGAGCGTCACGCTCACCTACACGGACGGCCCGACCCTCGAGCCCGCTCCGGGGGGCGCGGCGCACCAGCAGCTCGTGGCGCGATGGACGCTCGACATCACCCGCACGGACGGATCGACCATTCACGGCGTGGGCGCGAGCAAGTGGTTCCTGGTGCGGGGAGACTCGGCGGCGATTCCCCAGGAGCTCAAGGATCGTGGATTCCTTCCGGATGCCGGCCGCTGGTACATCGAGCGCTGGCTCGAGACGGAAAACACGGCCCCCTTGGTGACGGCGCCGTCGGCCGTGACGGGCAGGCCATTCACACCCATCACGTTCGCCGTCACGGCTATGGATCCGGATGGCGATCCGATCAACTCGCTCATCGCCACCGAGTCGGGCTTCACCCCGAGCTTTTCTGCCACTTCGGACAACACCGCTGGAACGTTCGTCTGGACTCCGCTGCCGACCGATGTCGGCCCGCACGGCGTGGCCTTCATGGCGGCCAATGCGCTCACGGGGCTCGCCATCACCTCGCTCACGGTCCTGCCCGTCGACCAGCCTCCGATCGCTTCTCTCGTGGTGACGCCGCCAGGCGGCGCCGCGCCGCTCGCCGTGACCGCCGACGCTTCGGGTTCATCCGATCCCGACGGCAACGTCGTCTCCTATCACTTCGACTTTGGCGACGGAACGATGGCAGTGGGGCCGCAGGCGAGTCCGACCGCGACCCACACGTATGCCAAGGGCGGCAACTGGACCCTGACCTTGTCGGTGACCGACAACGCGGGCATCGCGGCCTCGACCTCGACGAGAGTCCTCGTCACCGGCACCACCGCCGCGCCTCCGGTCGCCGCGCTCGTGTTGTCGCCGACGAGCGGCGTCGCCCCGCTCCCCGTGACCGCCGACGCTTCGGGCTCATCCGCGGTCGGCCCGATCGCGTCCTACCGGTTCGATTTCGGCGACGGCACGGTGGTGGGGCCCCAGGTAGGCGCGACCGCGTCCCACACGTACGCGGCCGGTAGCTGGATGGCGAGCGTGCGCGTCACCGATTCGAATGGCGCGACCGCGAGCGCCTCGGCGTCGGTCAGCGTCGCAACGTCGTCGGACCCCGTGACGGCGCTCCCGAACCTGGTCAAGAATCCATCGTTCGAGGCCGGTACGGGGGGCTGGGTCTCTTTCTACGGCAGCACGATTCAGCAGGTGGCCGGAGGCCACGACGGCGCCTACGCGCTCCAGATGACCGGCACCGCCGCGATCGACTATGGCTTTGGAGTCAACGACCACCCCGACTGGATCCACCCCACGACGGCGGCTGGAAAGACCTATCGGTACACGGCCTGGGTGCGCTCGGCGGCGAGCCAGGGAACCGCCAGGATCCGCGTGCGGGAGTACCTGCTCTCATCCGCGGCGCTGCTGGGACAGATCAGCTCGCCGGGCGTGCGGCTCACCCCCGCGTGGCAGCAGCTCATCGTGGACTACACCACATTGTCGGCGGGCTCCTCGCTCGACATGCAGGTGAAGGACAACCCGCTCATGGCCGACGAGGTGTTCCTGACCGATGACATCGGGATCCGCGACATCACCGGCGTGCCCGGGATCACGCCCGCGCAAGGCGGGTTCGACCCGGATGCCGGCGCTCCCAAGAACTTCGATGGCGATGCGCTCTCGTTCCGCTCCGTGCTCTACCCGTCTCCGGTCCAGACGAGCGCGGTCCTCAGTTTCGCCACCACGCGAGTGGGCGCGCTGCGTGTGGATCTGGTCGATCTGGCCGGCCGTGAAGTGCGGCATCTGTACGGCGAGGCCCAGGCCCCTGCCGGCATGCACGCGCTGACGATCGACGGGATCCGTGACGACGGGCGGCGGATGAGCCCCGGGCTCTATTTCTATCGGATCGTGGCGGATGAGGGTCAGATGACCGGGCGCTTCGTCACGCTGAGGTAGTCCCGGCGCGCGGCCGCGGCCGCCCGGCGCGCGCCGCAGCCGCCCGCTACTTTGCCGGCTCGCCGAGCACGTGGACGCGCAGCGTGTTCGTCGTACCGCTCGCGCCGACCGGCGTTCCCGCCACCACCACCACGCGATCGCCGGGCTCCGCGCGCTTCAGGTCCAGCATCGCGCGGTCCACCTGCGCGATCATGATGTCGGTGTGGTCGGCGTGCGGCACGACGAACGTCTCGACGCCCCAGGTGAGCGCCAGCTGGCTGCGCACCGCGGGCTCGGTCGTGAACGCCAGCAATGGAATCTCGGGACGATGCCGCGCCACCCGCCGCGCGGTCGAGCCGGTCTGAGTGAAAGCGACGAGCGCGCGCGCCCTGACGTCGGCGGCAACGCGCACCGCGGCGTGCGCGATCGCATCGGGCGTGTCGAACGCCTTGAGATCGGCCGCACGCAGGCCCGCGGGTGAGCGCTCGGCCGCGGCGCCGGTCTCGGCGCCCGCGATGAGGCGCGCCATCGTCGAGGCGGCGAGCGGGGGATTGACGCCGACGCTGGTTTCGCCCGAGAGCATGACGGCATCCGCGCCATCCAGCACCGCGTTCGCGACGTCGGACGCCTCGGCGCGGGTCGGGCGCGAGTGCTCGATCATGGACTCGAGCATCTGCGTGGCCACGATCACCGGCCGCGCATGCTGGCGCGCGAGCCGCACGGCGCGCTTTTGCACCAGCGGAACCTGCTCGAGCGGGATCTCGACGCCGAGATCGCCCCGCGCCACCATCAGGCCGTCGAACGCCTCGACCACCTCGTCGAGCCGCGCCACCGCTTCGGGCTTCTCGAGCTTGGCGATCAGCGGCAGCCGCCCGCCGTTTTCATCCATCGCGCGGCGCACCGGCCCGGCGTCGGACGGATCGCGGACGAACGAGAGCGCGATGAAGTCGACGCGCAGCGAGAGCGCGAACCGGAGGTCGTCGAGATCCTTCTCGCTCAGCACCGGCGCGCTCACGTGCACGCCCGGCAGATTCAATCCCTTGTGATCCGACACCGCACCGCCCTCGATCACTCGGGTGCGCACGTCGCCGCCCCGCACCTCGATCACCTCGAGCCGCACGTTGCCGTCGTCGATCAGGATCTCGTCGCCCGCCTTGACGTCGCGCGCCAGCGCCTCGTAGGTCGTCGAGGCGCGCTGCGCCGTGCCCTCGCACGGCTTGGTCGCGATCGTGAACTCGGCGCCGCTCGCGAGCGTGACGCGCCCCGCGGCGAACGTTCCGAGCCGGATCTTCGGCCCCTGCAGATCGCCGAGGATCGCGACCGCGTGACCGCTCGCATCCGAGGCCTCGCGCACCAGGCGGTAGAGCTCGCGGTGATCATCGCGCGTGCCGTGCGAGAAGTTGAGCCGCGCCACGTCCATGCCGGCGGCGATGAGCGCGTCGATCGCCTCGCGGGTGTGCGAGGCGGGCCCCAGCGTGCAGACGATCTTCGCCCGGCGGTTCATGGCCGGACGGCGCGGCGGGGCGGGGCGCGATGGCGCGCCGCGCGCGGCAAGGGTGATTCAGGGCGGAGCCAAGAGGTGGGGTGGATGACGGGGTTCGAACCCGCGACACCCGGAGCCACAGTCCGGTGCTCTACCAGCTGAGCTACATCCACCGCCTCATTGGAACGAACCGCGTCGCGCGCGATGGGAACCTCATGTGGCGCGCCTGGAGGGAATCGAACCCCCGACCGACGGATTAGAAATCCGTTGCTCTATCCATCTGAGCTACAGGCGCGGGGATGGTGCCGACGCAAACCCCTGCGGTTCGGGCCGGTACGCAAAAGTCGGGGCGAGAGGATTTGAACCTCCGACACCCTGCTCCCAAAGCAGGTGCGCTACCGGGCTGCGCCACGCCCCGTCGACTCCCTGATACTCGCGCCGGCGAGAATATCCGCGTGCCCGGGGGGCGTCAAACCCCGCGATTTCGCCGGGTGAATGCGGCTTCGGGCGCGGACTCCGCTGCGCGCGGGCGGGGCGTTCCCGCATTGCGGAGGCAGCGGTGCGCGCCTATGCTCAAGGCTCGATGTTCGTTGGGCCTCCGCGATGGGACCCTGATCTTTCAAGGAGCGGGACATGAGCGGCGTCAACAAGGTGATCCTCGTCGGCAATCTGGGCGCGAACCCGGAGATGCGTTTCACGCAGGGTGGCCAGGCCGTGGCGAACCTGAGGCTCGCCACCACCGAGCGCTGGACCGACAAGAACGGGCAGAAGCAGGAAGCCACCGAGTGGCATCGGATCGTCGTGTGGGGCAAACAGGCCGAGATCGTGGGCCAGTACCTCACGAAGGGCCGCCAGGTGTACATCGAGGGCAGCATCCGCACGCGGCAGTGGCAGGACCAGCAGGGGCAGAAGCGCTACACCACCGAGATCGTGGCGCGCAATGTCCAGATGCTGGGCGGCCGCGGCGAGCGGCCCGGCGAGGAAGTAGCCGCCACCGTTCCCGCCGACGAGACGCTGACCTCCGATTTCGGCGGTGGCCCGGACGACGACATTCCGTTTTGATCGGGTGAAGAACCGCCGATAACGACTCGGTCGGAGTTGCCAGCAAATGCGGGGGCGATTGGTCTCGACGGGTGTCGAGAACTAGCGAGTGCAGGCCGGGGACCCGTGACCTCGTCAAAAAAACGGGAACATCACAACTGCCAATGAGCAGTTGGCTCTCGCTGCTTAATTAGCGGCGACGGTCGCCCGGACCCCGCCTGTGGGGGCCGGTGCGGGCGTCAGAAATCGCAGGCTGGCCTGAAGCCCCGCCCGGGGGCCGAGGGCGAGATCTTCCCGGGCTGGCGCGTCGCTGATCCCGCCGGTCGGAGCGGAAACGCGCGAGATTCAAACGGCCGGACAAGCCTGTAGGACTCTCTAGGGACTGATGCTCGGACGCGGGTTCGATTCCCGCCGCCTCCACCAAATTTCATATGGCTGTCGCCCAATCGCCGGCCCCCTCGACGACTACGACCGCGCTTCGCGTGCCATGGCCGCTCGTGCTCGAGTGGCTGTGGCTCGCCGCTGCGATGTTCACGGCCGACGCGCTCGCGATCCGTCTGGCCGGCGGCTCCGACCTTCACCTCGTGGTCTGGCCCGCGCCCGGCATCGCGCTCGCGGTGTTGGTGCTGCGCGGGCTCGATCGCTGGCCATCGATTCCCATCGCCGCGCTCGCGCTCGTTCTCCTGCGCGGCGGCACGATCGGCGTCGGGATCGCGGGCGCGACCGGCGCCACGCTTCAGGTGCTGGCGGCGCTCGCATTCCTGCGCATGCGCGACTTCGAAATCCCATGCACGGACGTGCGCCGAGCCAAGGAATTGCTGATCGCCTCGGGGCTGGTGCTGCCGCTCTCGGGCGCGACCATCGGCACGATCGCGCTCGCGCTCGCGACGCATCCGACGCTCGACGCCGTGGGCCGCATCTGGGCCACGTGGGTGGTCGCCGCGGGTAGCGGCGCCGTCACCGTCGCCCCGTTCCTCCTCGGACTCGCTTCCGATCCGCTCGCTCCCCGTCTGCGCCGCCACCGCATCGAGAGCCTGCTGCTCGTGGGATTGCTGCTGGCGGTGGCCTTTGGCAGCTACTCGGGCCTCATGGACATCGGCGAGGGCGAGGGCATGGCGGCGCTCGGCTTCCCGTTCGTCATCTGGGCGGGCCTGTCGTTCGGCATGGCGGGCGTCACGTCCGTCACCACGTTCGTCACGCTCGCGGTCGTCTTCAGCACGTCGCGCGAGGGCTCGGTGCCGAGCGGCATCAATTCGCTGCTCGGAGTCTTCTACCGCGACTTCCTGTGCGCCACGATGACGGGCAGCGGCGTCATGCTGGCCGCGGTGTTCGAGGAGGGACGCCGCCACGCCGAGCAGATGAGCGCGAGCGAGGCGAACTTCCGGCGCCTCATCGAGCAGGCCTCGGACGCGATCCTCCTCACCGGGGGGTTCGAGGGCCGCTTCGTCGGGTCCAACACGCGCGCCTCCGAGCTGCTCGGCTACAGCGCCGGCGAGCTGTTGCGCATGACGATCACCGATCTGATTCCGCCCGAGGATCGCACCAGCAAGCCGCCCCGCGAGATCAGCTCGAAGACGCGCCCGCTCATCTTCGAGCGCGTGATGCTGCACAAGGACGGGCGCCGCATTCCGGTGGAGGTGAGCGCGACCGAGCTGGAGGATCGCCGCATCCAGGCGATCCTGCGCGACATCTCGACGCGCAAGGCGGCCGAGACCGAGCTCAAGGAGGCGCTCGCCACGCTGCAGGCCACGCTCGACTCCACCACCGACGGCATCCTCGTGGTGGACGGCCACGGCAAGATCCGCAGCTTCAATCGCAAGTTCCAGGAGTTGTGGCGGATCCCCGAGGAGATCCTCGGCCTGCGTGACGATCGGCGCGCCATCGAATTCGTGCTCGATCAGCTGCGCGATCCCGAATCGTTTCTCGCGCAGGTGGAATTCCTCTACACGCATCCCAGCGCCACCAGCTTCGACGTGGTCGAGTTCAAGGACGGCCGCGTGTTCGAGCGCTATTCGCAGCCGCAGATCATGGCCGATGAGGCTCACGGGCGCGTGTGGAGCTTCCGCGACGTGACGCAGCGCATGAGCCTCGAGAACCAGCTCCGCCACGCGCAGAAAATGGAGGCGGTCGGCAACCTCGCGGGCGGTGTGGCGCACGACTTCAACAACCTGCTCACCGCCATCATGGGACACAGCTCGCTGCTGCTGGCGCGGCTCGAGGACACGAGTCCGTTGCGCGACGACGTTGCCGAGATCCACCGCGCCTCGGAGCGCGCCGCGCTGCTCACGCGCCAGCTGCTGACGTTCAGCCGCCAGCAGCTGCTCGAGCCGCGCGTGCTCGATCTCGGCCAGGTCGTGAAGCGCATGAACCGCATGCTCGGGCGGACGCTGGGCGAGACGATCCGCATCGTCACGCGCCTCGCGCCCGAGCCGCTGAGCGTGAAGGCGGATCTGAGCCAGCTCGAGCAGCTGATCCTGAATCTGTCGATCAACGCGCGTGACGCCATGCCGCACGGCGGCACGCTGACCCTCGAGACCCGCGCCGAGCGCCTCGCCGCGCCGCCGCCATCGCTCGAGCTGCCGCCCGGCGATTACGCCGTGCTGAGCGTGAGCGACACCGGCCACGGCATCGACGCGGTGACGCGCTCGCGCATCTTCGAGCCGTTCTTCACGACCAAGGAGCGCGGACGCGGCACCGGTCTCGGACTCTCGACCGTGTACGGGATCGTGAAGCAGAGCGGCGGCGCGATCGAGGTCGAATCGGAGCCGGGCCATGGCGCGCGCTTCATCGTCCACCTGCGTCGCGAGTCCCAGGCGGCGGTGGCGCTCGACGACGAGCCGCCCTCGGCGCAGGCGCTTCGCGGCCAGGGCTCGGTGCTGCTGGTCGAGGACGAGCCGATGGTGCGCGACCTGCTTTACGAGACGCTCGCCTCGTCGGGATTCCAGGTGACGACGGCCGCGAACGCTCAGGAGGCGCTGAGGCGGATCGAGGAGGATCATCTCTCGCTCGATATCCTCGTGACCGACGTCGTCATGCCGGGCCTCTCGGGGCCCGAGCTCGCGACGCGTGTGACGCTGGCGCGGCCCGGCATTCGCGTGCTCTACATCTCGGGCTACACCGCCGATGAGCTGGGGCCGCGTGGGCGGCTCGAGCCCTGGGAGAGCTTCCTGCAAAAGCCCTTCTCGCCCGCCTCCCTGATCCGCGAGATCCGCGCCGCGCTCGAGCGGCGAGCCGCGAGCTGACCCGAAGCCCACGCGCCGCCTCCCCACCGGCGGCCCCGGCCGGGGCCGGCCTCCCGGGCGGGCTTTCCTTCGGCTCCTGGCGGCCGGCCCGAACTTCGCAATTCCGCTTGCAGGGGCACCCCTCGATGACTAACCTCCCGCGTCCCGTGAACGCCGACCTACCCGCATTTCGCGAGCGGCTGGAGCGGATTCGCGGCCAAATGGCGCAGGCGGCGCGGCGCGCCGGGCGCGATCCGGCCGCGGTCCGCCTGATCGGGGCGACGAAGACGGTGCCAGCGGAGCGGCTCATCGAGGCGCTCGCGGCGGGCTTGAGCGACCTGGGGGAGAACCGCGTGCAGGAGACGGAGGCGAAAATCGATCGGATCGAACGGGCATCCCAAAGCGTTCGCCCGAGGTGGCACCTGATCGGACCGCTTCAGAGCAACAAGGCGGCCCGGGCGGCGCGGCTCTTCGATCGCGTGCACAGCGTGGATCGGCCCGAGATCGCCCGCTCCCTGGCGCGCCACGCGGGCGAGGCCGGAAGGAGTCTCGCGGTGATGATCGAGGTCAACGTGTCGGGAGAGCAGTCCAAGTTCGGCGTCGCGCCCGAGGCGCTGGAAGCGCTCGCGAGCGAGGTCGCGGCGCTGCGCCCGCTCGCGCTCGATGGCCTCATGACGCTGGGTCCCCGGCCCGCGCCGGGCGTGGATCCGCGGCCCGCGTTCGCGCGGCTGCGCGAGCTGCGCGATCGCGCCGAGCGCGCGTGCGGGCTCCTGCTTCCCGAGCTCTCGATGGGCATGAGCTCGGATTTCGAGGTCGCGATCGAAGAGGGCAGCACGATGGTGCGCATCGGCACGGCGCTGTTCGGCGCGCGCGCCTGAAGGAGGATGGAAAATAGCGATGTTCGCGCTCGGGAATCTGCTCAACGCTCTCGCGTCACTGCTCGACGTTCTGCTCCAGACGCTCATGCTGGTGCTGATCGTCAACGCGGTGCTGTCGTGGGTGCGGCCGGATCCGTCGAATCCGATCGTGATGTTTCTCGAGCGCGTGAGCGATCTCGCGTGCGATCCGGTGCGGCGTCTGTTTCCGACCGTCTACGCCGGATTCGACTTCGCGCCGTTCATCGTGCTCCTCGTCCTGCAGTTCCTCGGTCGGATGTTCGTGGTGGCCACGCTGCACGGCCTGGCCGCGAGAATGGGGTGACGCGCTTGAACGTCCACGTACATCCGGGCGCACGCGAGGAGCGCATCCGCGGCTGGTTGGAGAGCGGCGAGCTGCGCGTCGCGGTGAGCGCGCCGCCCGAGGCGGGGCGCGCGAATCAGGCGGTGATCCGCCTGCTGGCCGCGGCGCTCGGCTTGAAGCCGCGCGCGATCGCGCTCTCGCGCGGCGCCACCTCACGCCGCAAGGCGTTCGAGATCGAAGGGCTGGACGAGTCGGAGGCGCGGCGCCGGCTGGATCGGGCGATCGCTGCCGGAGAGAAGTGACATTCATGACCGCTGAGCTGGGGGGCCAGATCGAAACCTGTGATCCCGACCAACTCCGTCCGATGGACATTCCCGAGATCCTGGCCGTCGCGGGCCGAACCGCTCCCGCGCGGATCCGGATCGTCACGGGTGTGATCCGCCGGCTGGATGCCGTGCATTCGGCCACGACCGTCAAGCGATCGGGCCTTTAGAGAAGGAGTTCGTGATGGCGAAAGCAGCCAAGTCGAGCGCCGGCCGCGGGGCGGCCAAGAGCGCCCGCAAATCCGCTCCCGCGCGCGCGCGCGGCGGCAAGGCGCCGGTGCGCGGCGCTCCGCACCCCGTGGTCAAGGCCGCCCCGAAGCCGGCCAAGCCGCGCGCGGCCGGCAAGAGCAAGGCGGGAGCGAAGCCGCTCTCTCGCACCGCCCTGATGGCGAAGGAGGCGGCCGCGAGGCGCCGCGCCGTCGAGAAGAAGAAGGCCGATCTCGCCGCCGTGCGTCCATTGGGAGTGCTGCCGCCCGACGCGGTGCGCGGCGTCGAGCGCCGCCGCGCGGCCGTGATGGCGCCGCGTGTGCCGCTCAAGCGTCCGGTGCCGGTTCCGATCGCGAGCGCGGGCACCGAAGGCCTCACCGAGCAGGATCTGCGCGAGCTCGAGGAGCACCTGCTCCAGGAGCGCCGCAAGATCATGAAGGACATGGGGCACCTCGAGAACACCGTGCTCAAGGTGAATCAGCGCGATTCCTCGGGCGATCTGTCGGGCTACTCGTTCCACATGGCGGATGCCGGCACCGACGCGATGGAGCGCGAGAAGGCGTTCCTGTTCGCCTCGGCCGAAGGCCGTCTGCTGCTCGAGGTGAACGACGCGCTGCGCCGGCTCTACAACGGGACGTATGGCATTTGCGAGCTGTGCGAGAAGCCGATCGCGCGCGCGCGCCTCGACGCCATGCCGTACACGCGGCTGTGCGTGAGCTGCAAGGAGAAGGAGGAGAAGGCGGGGCGGAGCGTTCAGGGACAGTGACGCGCTCCTTCGGCGTCCTCGCCCTGATCGCGCTCGCGGTGCTGGCGTGTGATCAGTGGACCAAGCACTGGGCCTCGAGCACGCTGCAGAACGCGCCGCCCATCCACGTGATCGGCACGCTGGTGCAGTTCTCGTACACGCGCAATTCCGGCGTGGCGTTCGGGATCGGCGCCGGCAGGCACTTCCCGTACTGGATCTTCTCCGCGCTCGCCGCGGTCGGGATCGTCGCGCTCCTGGCGTTGCGGCCGGCGCAGAGCACGGCGCGGCGCGTGGCGCTCGCGCTGGTGCTGGGGGGCGCGATCGGCAACCTCATCGATCGCGTGCGCTTCGGCGAGGTGGTGGATTTCATTCTGCTCAGCTGGCGGCGCTGGCAGTTTCCCATCTTCAACGTCGCGGATTCGGCGGTCACGATCGGCGTCGCGCTGTTCGCGCTCGCCTGGACCGGCCGCCCGCGCGAGGCGGGAGCGGGCGATGGCGGAGTACCGGGTGACGGCAACACAGGCGCGTGAGCGGCTCGACCGCTTCCTCGCGCACTCCCAGCCCGATCTCTCGCGCACGCAGATCCAGGCGCTGATCAAGGGCGGGCACGTGCGGGTCAACGGCGCGGCCGCGCGCGCGGCGCACCGCCTGCGCGCGGGCGAGCGCGTCGAGGTTCATGCGCCGCCGCCGCGCGCGATCGCGCTCGAGCCCGAGGACATCCCGCTCGTGATCGTGCACGAGGACGAGCACCTGCTCGTGATCGACAAGCCCGCGGGCCTGGTCGTGCATCCGGGCGCCGGGGTCACGAGTGGCACGCTGGTGCACGCGCTCCTCCATCACGATCCCGCGATCGCGGGCGTGGGCGGCGCGGGCCGGCCGGGAATCGTGCACCGGCTCGACAAGGACACCTCGGGGCTGATGGTGGTCGCGCGCACGCCGCGCGCGTATCGCGCGCTCATCGAGGCGATGCGCGAGCGCCGCGTGCGGCGTGTCTATCACGCGCTGGTGTGGGGCGAGCCGCGCGCGGAATCGGGCGAGATCCGCGGCGCGATCGGACGCGATCCACGCCGGCGCCAGCGCATGGCGGTGGTGACGCGCGGGGGGAAGAGCGCGGTCACGCACTGGCGCGTGCTCGAGCGCTTTGGCGTCGCCGCGCTGATCGAGGCGCACCTCGAGAGCGGCCGCACGCACCAGATTCGCGTCCACTTCGCGCACCTCGGCATGCCGGTCGTGGGCGATTCCGTCTATGGCGGACGCGGCAAAAAGCAGTTGAGCGGCCAAGAGGCGGGGCGTACCCTCGCCATCGCTCTGCTCGATGGCCTGCCCCGGCAGGCGCTGCACGCTCATGAACTGGCGCTGGCTCACCCCGTCACGGGCCAACCGATGCGCTGGACTTCCGCTGTACCCGAGAGCTTCGCGCGGGCCATCGCCTTGCTGCGGGGGGACCGGGGGTCGCGACAGCCTTGAGCTGGGGATATGCCCAACACTCCTTCCGGTCCTGAAACCATCACCCTCATCCTTCCCAGCCGGCTCGAGCTGTTGTCGGTCCTCGACCGGGTGGCGAACGCGATGTGCGAGCGCCTCGAATTCGACGAGGACACGCGCACGCAGGTCTCGATGTCGGTGATCGAGGCCGGCACGAACGCCATTCAGCACGGTCACAAGAAGGATCCCACCAAGGCGTTCGACACCAAGTTCGAGGTGTTCGCGGACCGCATCGAGATCACGGTCCATGACTCGGGGTCGGGATTCACGCTCGCCGAGGTGAATGGCGACGCCACCTCCCCCGAGCACCTGTTCGATGCCCGCGGGCGCGGCATCTTCATCATGCGCACCTGCATGGACGTGGTGGACTTCCGCTTCGGGCAATTCGGGACCGAGTGTCATCTGGTCAAGCGCCGCGCCGCGCCGGCGTCCTAGGTTCGCCGTGGCGCGCATCCTCGCGGTCGACTGGGGCGAGCGCCGGATCGGGCTCGCGATCAGCGATCCGCTCGGTGTGATCGCGACCGGGCTCGAGACGCTCGACGTGCAGAGCGCGGGCGAGGCCGCGCGCCGCATCGCCGCGATCGCCGGCGAGCGCGAGGTGGAGCGCGTGGTCGTGGGCCTGCCGCTCCTCATGTCGGGCGAGCGCGGCGAGGCCGCCGAGGCCGCGCTGGCGCTGGCGGCGTTGCTGAAGGAGCGCACCGGCCTGCCGGTGGACACCTACGACGAGCGCCTCACCTCTGCGCTCAGCGAACGGCGCCTGCGCGAGACCGGCGTGCGCACCGGCCGCGAGCGCCAGCGCGTGGATCAGGGCGCGGCGATGGTGCTGCTCGAATCGTTCCTGGCGTTCCGCCGCAGCCAGGGAGCGCGATGAGCTTCGCGAAGGGGAGCGCGATGAGCGGCGCGGCGCGAAGGAAATCGCGATGAACCGCGGTTCGCCCTACTCGCGGCCGTTTCGTCCGCGGCGCTGGGCGCTGCTGCTGCTGTTCGCGGCGTTCCTCGCGGTCGCGGCCGATCTCTTCCTGCCCGCGGGCCCGTTTCCGCCGCGCGAGCGCCACGTCATCCTGGTGCGGCGCGGCGAGACGCTGCGCGAGGTGGGCCACGAGCTCGAGCGCGTCGGCGTGCTGCGCGGCACGCTCGGCTTTCAGATCCTCGCGCGGCTCATGCACCTCGATCGCAGCATCAAGGCCGGCCAGTACTCGATCCGCCTCGGCATCACCGTTCCCGCGTTGCTGCATGCGTTCGCGCGCGGCATGAGCGGGCTTTCGCTGATCACGATTCCCGAGGGCCTGACGACGGCCGAGATCAGCGTGCTGCTCTCGAATCGTCTGGGCGTGCCGATCGGGGAGTTCGATTCGCTCTCGCACCAGCGGCAGTTCCTCGATTCGCTCAGGATCTCGGCGCCCAGCATCGAGGGCTATCTCGCGCCCGACACCTACGAGTTCCTGCCCGGCACCTCGCCCGAGCTGGCGTTCCGCACCATGGCCTCGCACCAGCGCGAGGTGCTGCTGCAGGCGGCGGCCGGGCGCGATTCGCTGCCGCTCGGGATGAGCCTGCACGAGGTCCTCACGCTCGCCTCGATCGTCGAATCGGAGGCGCAGGAGAACGACGAGCGCGCGCGCATCGCGCGTGTCTACGTCAACCGGCTCGAGCGCCACATGCGCCTGCAGGCCGATCCCACCGTGGGCTACGGCTTGGGGCTCGGGCCGCGCACGCGCCTCTATTTGCGCCAGCTCAAGTCCGACACGCCGTTCAACACCTACCTCTTCGAGGGGCTGCCGCCCGGGCCGATCTGCAATCCGGGGCGCGCGAGCGTGGACGCCGCGATCAATCCCGAAGAGGGCATCCGCGATCTCTACTTCGTCGCGCGCGGCGGCGGCCGGCATCTGTTCGCGCAGACGTTCCAGCAGCACCTGCGCAACATCGCTCAGGCGCGAAAAATGATCGCGGCCGCGGCCGGGCAGGAGAGCGGCAGACCCGACACCGTCGCGGTGATTCCCCCCGAGGCCGCGCCGGCCTCGGACTCGATGCCGCCCGAGAAGCCCGCGCCGCTGCCCAAGCACAAACCCAAGCGGCACGCCGCCTCGCACGCCTGAGGCCCGCGGGCGGCGCCCCGTTGCGCCCGCGCGCCGTGCCCGACCGGAGGTCCGTTGAGGAGTTCTCGCCGCACAGCGCCTTCCCGCGCCGCGCGCGCCGTGGCCGGGCCGCGCGAGCCGCAATCCCGCAAGCTCGACGCGCTCGCGCCCGCTCACTCGGGCGATGAGCGCCTGCTGTGGCTCGCGTGGGGAGTCTTCGCCGCGCTCACCGTCTTCGCCTACCGCTACGTGCTCGCGATCGGCTTCGGCAACGACGACTACCTGATCCTCGATCGCGTCGCCATCCAGCGAATGGGGCTCGATGCGCTGCACAGCCCCCTCATCGCCGGCTACTGGCGGCCGTGGTCGCGCGAGCTTCATTTCTGGCTCCTCGCGCGCGTGTTCGGAATGGATTCCGCCGCCTTTCACGCCGCGAACCTCCTGCTCTGGCTCGCCGTCCTCGTGTCGCTCTTGCTCTTGTTTCGGCGGCTCACCGATACGCGCACGGCCGCTCTGGCGGTCGGCGCGGCGTTCGCGACCTCGGCGTGGGGCATTCTGCTGGTGTGGGCGTGCTGCTCGCAGGATCTGTGGATGCTGCTCTTCGGCACGCTCTACCTTCACGCGTTGATCTCGGAGCGCCGGATCTGGGCCATGGCCGCGCTCGCGATGGCGCTCCTCAGCAAGGAAACGGCCGCGCTCCTCCTGCCGCTCGCCGTGTGGATGCAGTTCACGCGCTTCGGATGGGGCGCCCTGCGTCCGCGCGTGTGGGCGGGATCGCTGCTGGTCGTCGCGGCCTGGGTGCTCGCGCATCCCTCACTTCTCGCAGCGGGAGCCGCGGCGCGCTTCGCCCCCGCCGTTTCCGATCCGCGCCTCTCGCCGCCGCTCGCGCACCTGCTCGCGCCGTTCAATCTCGAGGTCATTCCGCGCGCCTCCGAGGTGGGGCGAGCGGGCTTGATCGAGGCCGCGATCTGGGCCGTCGCCCTGGGCGCGCTCGCCTGGGCGGCGCTCCGACCGGGAAGCGAACCCGGCAGCGAGCCCCAAGCCGGGACGCGCCTGCGGCTCGGACTCGGATGGTGGGCGATCGCCTGGTCGCCGTTCGTCATCTCTCCCCACACCTGGCATTCCTACTATGGCGTGTTCGGCATCTGCGCGGCGTGGCTCGTGATCGCCACCTTGCTTCGGCGGCACGCGGCGGTGCTCGCCCTGCTCGTCGCCGCCGTCGCGGCGCTGCGTCCCATGGCGGCCCGGACGTACCAGCCCGACTGGGGCACCGAGACGTTCGAGCGCCGCGCGTGCGAGCGCTCCGAGCGCATCCGGCGCCAAATGTTGGCGCTCTATCCGCGCCTGCCGGCCCAGGGGCGCGTGTTCATCGCCGGCGTGCCGAGCGGCTCGGGCCTGCTCACCGCGCCGCGATATTCGTGCGCGATGCACGTGTGGTATCGAGACGGCAGCGTGGTGCTGGCGGGGCTCAGCCAGTTCTGGACGCGCCCGCCGGATGCGCCGGGCGGTCCCGATCGCTTCTGCGTGCTCGATCGCGCCCTGCGCCTCATGCCGCTCGCGGACGGCGCCCCATCGGCGCCGGATTCACTGCGCGAGAATCCGGTGTGGCCGGTGACCGAGGAAAACGTGGGCGCGCTGCTCTCCGATGCCGGCGAGCACGGGCGGGCGATCGCGGTGTTCAGCCGGCTCGCGGCGCTCTACCCGGATACGGCGCGCTACGCCTACGACCTCGGAGTCATTTACGACACGCACGGGGATGCCGAGCGCGCCGGACATTGGCTCGATCGCGCCGACTCGGTGGCGGGCGCGCCGCCCAGTCGGGGACGCGGCTTTCGGGCTCGCGCCGGTTTGCCGTCCCGAGGTTCCGGCGAACGCTAGCCGCTGTGCTAATCTCTACTCTCCCATGGCCTCGAACGTGCTGATCCAGCTGCTCCCAACCGCCTCCGAGCGGCCGCATCCCGCGCTTTCCGCGGACCAGCGACTCGCGCGGCTGCGCGAACTCCTGCGCCCGCTCGCGCGCGTGGTGGTGGCGTATTCGGGCGGCGTGGATTCGAGCCTGGTGCTGGCGGTCGCGCGCGAGGAGCTGGGCGATGGCGCGCTCGGCGTGATCGGACGCTCCGACAGCTACTCCGAGCGCGAGCTCGCCCTCGCGCTCGATCAGGCGCGCGCATTCGGCGCGCGGATCGAGGTGGTGACGACCGGCGAGCTGGCGGATCCCGAGTTCCGCTCGAATCCGGCCGATCGCTGCTACCACTGCAAGCGCGCGCTCTATCGCGAGCTTTCGGGCGTGGCGCGTCGCCACGGCGCGAGCGCGATCCTGGATGGCACGATTCACGACGATCTCTCGGATCATCGCCCCGGACGGCGCGCCGCTGAAGAGGGCGCGGTGCGCTCGCCGCTCGCCGAGCTGGGCTTTACCAAGGCCGACGTGCGCGCCGCGGCCGCGGCGCTCGGGATCGCGAGCGCCGAGAAGCCGGCCTCGCCGTGCCTCGCCTCGCGCATTCCCTACGGCACCGAAATCACGCGCGAGAATCTCGCGATGATCGAGCGCGCCGAAGACGCGCTGCGCGCGCTCGGCTTCGCCGACGTTCGCGTGCGCCACTACGGAGAAACCGCGCGCATCGAGGTGCCGCTCACGGAGCTTTCGCGCCTCGCGCAGAGCGGCGTTCGCGAGCGCGTCGTCGAGGCTTTGAAGCGTTCCGGCTACACGCGCGTCACGTGTGATCTCGAAGGATTGAGATCAGGCAACCTGAATCGCGAGCTGGAAAAGTCTGCCGGTCCTGGCGCGGACGCGAGAGCGGGCATGGCCGTGCCCCGCGCCCCGAGCACGATTCGGCCCTGATTTTCCGCGGCCCAGGGGCATGCTCTCGCCCGGCCGCGCGCGAAGTTTTGAATATTGTGGGAACCGCCATCCCGAGCGTGCGTGTAATACGTGCACGCCCTATGGGAGGCGGTGGCACGGAACGCGATCACGCTGGGATCGTCGTGCAACCGGACCTTCGTGGTACCGGAATGGCCGATGATCTCGGACTGGTTGCGCAGCCCGAAATCATCGGCCTTTGCCGTTTGAGCGTGAGGAGGATGGGATGCCAGCAGGAAAGCCAGCCTCAAGGGGTCGAATCCAGAAGAAGCCCGCAGCGGCGGATCTGGGATTCAACTGGACCGGCCTCAATTCGCTGGTGCTCGGAGTCGGGATCGCAATGCTGGTAGCGGGGTATGTGGCGCTCTCCAGGGGATCCATTACCCTGGCGCCAGCCCTCCTGGTCCTGGGCTACTGCGGGTTCATCCCAGCCTCACTGCTCATCCGGGCAAGGAAACCGGTCTCGGGCGAATAGCTCAGCTGGTAGAGCACTTGCCTTACACGCAAGGGGTCACAGGTTCGAGCCCTGTTTCGCCCACCACTCCCTTCAGGGAACACTTCCGACGGGCTGACCCGGAGAGGCCGGGGACGCCGGGCGGATCACGAAACTGGCTCGCCGGGTATGCGGTCTGGCCACCCGGCAGAGCCACCTGGAAAGCTGGGCCTGTGGGGAGCGGCAAAAACCTTCTTGACAGAGTGTGGACGGCAACTCTAAACTTTTCTCCGTCTTGGAAGGTCTTGCCAAAACAACAATTACCCACCGGTCTTGGCAGAACCCAGTTTCGATTCGAGAGAGACGCTCGAAAGGAGGTGGCTCGCAGCCAGACCTGATTGCTCGCAACTGAGCCTTGCCTTTCTTCAAAGCAACAGGGTGATCCATCTATGGAGGTGCAACAATGACTGGTTTGGTTCGCAAGGCCACACTCCTCACCGCGTGCGGGCTTCTCGCTGCGGTCACTGCGTTCGCGGCCGTTCCCAATCCCGCGAACTGCACGATTCCTTGTGCCATTGTTCTGGTGGGTAACAACGTCGGCAACACCGCCGCCGATCCCTACGGCACGTTCCAGGTCGTCGTCCGCGACGCCACGAACAGCCCGATCAACAACTCGACGGTGACGGTGAACTTCGCGGGCTGCTGCACCGACATCAAGCTGAGCAACACCCAGCTGGGCACCGGTGTGGTTCACGCCGCGAATGCTTCGTCCGTGACCGGCACGACCGACCCCACGGGCACGGTGACGTTCATCATCGAGGGTGCCGCCAGCCAGGGTGCCGGACCGAGCACCGGTCTCGTCAGCCCGAACGGCTGCGCCACGATCACCGCGACGCCGAACGGTGGTGGTGCGGCGACCCCGCTGAGCACCACGGTTCTCGTCAGCACGCCGGATGAGAACGGCGCCGCCGGCACGACGGGCGTCGAGGCCACCGACCTGAGCGTGTTCGTGGCCGACAAGAACGCGTACACGCTTCTGCAGGCCAATTATCGTCAGCGCTCGGACTTCGATTTCCACCTGCCGGCATTCAATTGCTCGCTGGTGTTCAACGCGACGTTCGGCTATGGCGACAACCTGGGCGATCTGACCGAGTGGGTGCACGTCAAGAACTCGCAGAACTCGATCCACAACGGTCCGTTCCCCGTCACCTGTCCGTAATTGAGTCCGAAGGAGCCCCGACGGATGATGCTTCGCAATCCAGACACCTCGGTTAGGAAAGGTGGTGGTCCCCAAGCGCGAATGCGTCTTTCGAAGCGGCTGTTGATCTCTGCGTCCCCCTTTCTAGTTTCACGTCCCCTGGAGGCAACAATGAAGAAGCTTCTCCTTATCAGTGGCGCGCTGCTCGCCTTCACCGCCTCGGCGGCGTCGGCTCAGCAGATTCACCTGGCGTTCACGGACTGCGGCTCGTTCGGAGCGGCCGCGCTCAACAACCCCTGCATCACTAACAACGGATCGATCGCCCTGATTGGCTCCGTGATTCCGCCGACGGTGCCGCTCTTCGACGCGATGGAAGGCATCGTGGACGCGGCCCAGGCCGGCGTGGTGTCGGATTGGTGGCGCGGCGATGCGGCCGGCTGCCGCAACGGCGCGCTGTCTGGCGTCTTCAACTTTGGCGCTCTCGCTGGGAACTGCTCCGACCCGTTCGCGGGCCAGGCGCTGGGCTCGCTGTTCGTCATCTACCCGGGCACGGGCTCGACGCTGATCCCGGCCAACAGCGAGCGGTTCGACATCTACTGCGCCATCGGCACCACGATTGCGATTGATGCGACGGCTGAGTGGTACATGTTCGAAATCCAGATCTTGAGGTCGAAGTCGGTGGGTATGGGCGCCTGCACGGGCTGCAACACGCCGATGGCGTTCTACTTCAACGACCTGGTGCTCGGCCAGCCGGCCGGCTCGCCGGGCGGCAACCCCGACCTTGGCGGCAATGGCAGTGGCCAGGGCTGTGGCTACAACGGCGGCAACTCGCCGACCCCGACTGAGAGCAAGAGCTGGGGCGCCATCAAGGCTCTGTACCGCTAGTTCTCGCTTCAAGCTTTACCCGGGGTGGCTGCCTTCAAGCGGCCACCCCGGTTTGTTTTTTTTTCACTGGCGCTAGGTCTCGCGCGCCACTCGGAGGGCCGGCCATGAAGAAGCTCTTGATGCTGGGGGCGATGCTCGTTGTTTGCGTCCCGCCCGCGCTGGCGGCGGGGCAGATTCACCTCGCCTGGAACGACTGCGGCTCGTTCGGATCGTCCGAGCTCAACAACCCGTGCAATTCGAATATCGGGTCGCGGATGTTCATCGGCTCGATGATTCCGCCGAGCGTTCCCCAGCTCGAGGGGATGGAGGGCTTTCTCGACATCGCTGAAGCCGGGCCGATATCGCCCTGGTGGCGGTTCGACGCTGCCGGCTGCCGGAGCGGCGTGATGACGGGCTCCTTCAGCTTCGGCGCGCTGCCCGGCTCGTGCGGCGATCCGTGGCTGGGCGCGGCGCTGGGCTCGCTGCTCATCAGCTACCCGGACAACGCCAACTCGATGTTCATCCCCGGCAACAGCGAGCGGCTCGACATCCAGTGCGCGATCGGCACCACGATTCCGGTCGACGGGTCGCAGGAGTGGTACGTGTTCGAGATCTCGTTCGCCAGGGTGAATACCCTGGGCCCAGCCGCATGCTCGGGGTGCAACACACCCACCATCATCTACTTCGATGAGCTGTTGCTCGATCAGCCGGCCGGCTCTCCGGGCGGCAACTCCGACCTCACGGGCGATGGCACGGGCCAGCGGGCCTGCTACAACGGCGCCTGCGATAACTACACCCCGACCGAGAGCCGGAGCTGGGGCGCGATCAAGGCGCTCTACCATTAGCTTTCGGCCCCCGGCCCAATTCGCCTACTTTTGGGCTATGCTCGATCCATGCGGCCCTGGGGATTCGGCTTCCGTCTCGCGCTCTTCGTGACCGCGCTCGGCATGGGCTCGCCCGCCATGGGCGCGCCCCTCACCACCGCGCCATCGCCCGGCATCTCGCTCATGTGGAACGACTGCCCGGGCGGGCTCACGGCTTCCTCCGGCATCACCGACGCCTGCGCGAGCGATGTCGACACGGTGCAGCTCGTGTGCTCGATCGTGACCGGGCAAACCGTATCGGGGGTGATCGGGGCCGAGCTGGTGGTGGATATGCAGAGCTCGGATCCCGTCGCGATCCCGGACTGGTGGCGGCTCGATGGCTCGGGAATCGGCGGCTGCCGCGCCGGCGCGCTCGATGTCGGCTTCGATTTCTCGGCGGACCCCGGCTGCACCGATGCCTGGCGCGGCAAGGCCTTTGGGGGCGAGCAGGGCTTCTCGTTCGGGCCGCCGGATCATCCCTTCTACACCCAGGCGCGCATCAAGGTGGTGGCGGCCGTGCTCTCGACCAACGCCGTCACGCTCTCGCCGGGAGTCACCTACGGTCTCCTCAAGCTCGTGATCAACACCGCCCACACCGTGAGCGCGCCGGTTTGCTCGGGCTGCTCGGAGAGCGCCTGCCTGGTGTTCAATTCGGTGCTGATCCACGTGCTGCCGGCCTTGGGAACCGATTTCACCGTGAGCACGCCGGCCGCGGTGGGAACCAACTGGGCCACCTGGCAGGGAACCTCGGCAAACTGCCTGGCCGTTCCGGTGCGCCACACCACGTGGGGCGCGATCAAGAGCCTCTATCACTGATTTGATCCCGGCCGCGCGGCGATGCGAGAATGGAGGCTCGGCTGCCCGCCCCGAATCGCGCCGCCATCCCATTCAAATGAGCCCGAACCCAAACCCGAACCCACGAATGCGCCCGACTCTTGTACGCCTGCTGGCCCCGACCATCGCGGCAGCCCTCGCGCTCGCCGGCGCCGCGCGGGCGGACGATCCCACCGTTTACCTCACGTGGAACGCGCCCTACGGACAGCCGCGAGCCACCGACGTGATGGTCTCGGACTGCGACACGACACGGGCGGACACGCTGTGGCTGGCGTTCGATCCGGGCAAGAAATCCCCCACCTTCATGGCGATGAACGCGTCGCTTCTCATCCACCCGCGCTCGGGCGACTCACTCTCGACCTCGTGGTCCACCGACACGCTGCCCGGCTTCAACCTGAGGTTCCTCAAGCCCGAGGCCGATCCGGTGCCGGGCCTCGGGTATCCGCAGCCGTGGAAGTCGAACGGCGTTGGCTTGAGGACGCTCGAGTCCGCCGGCCGCGCGATGAAGGTCCATCTTTTCTACGCGATCTCCTACCGCGAGGCGACCTCGATCGATCGCAAGATCTACGTGCTCGCGAGGATCCTGATTCAGCGGCCGGCGGGCGGCGATCCGCGCTGTAAGGAGCCAGTGTGCATCGAGTGGTCGGAAGCCGAGTACGGCTTCTCGATGAGCGAGGACGTGACGCTCGAGGCGAGCGGACCCAACCGCTTCGTCAGCCTCAACTCGCCGGGCGGCGAGGTGAGCGTGCCGTATCGCAAGGCCGCCTCGCTCCACGTCTGGAAGCCGCCCACCCCGCACTAGGCGGCCGCGGCTAGAGCGTCGGATCGCGCAGCGCGATCTTCATCACGAGGTCGGGGTACATCGCGATGTGATGGCCCTTCTTCAAGCGCGCGAGCCATTCATGGAGCAGGCTCTCCGATTGCTCCGCCTCGACGTTCGCGTAGATGTCCTCTGAAGCATCCTCGTACGACAGCTGGTGGCGCGGCACCACCTCGATCAGCTGCACGGCGGCGACCCGGCCGGAGGAGTCCGGGCCGACGGTCGTGACCTGGCCCGGCTTCAGCTCCTCGAACACGATGCGCTTGAAGGGTCCGTGGTCGTTCTCGGACAGCTCATGGACCATTCCGCTCGATGAACCCGAGCGCTCGTCGGCCGCGATCACGCTCTCGGCGCTCGCGCCCGAGCGCAAGCGGGCGGCCAGCGTGTCCGCGCTGGCCTGCGAGCCGCGCAGGATGGTGGCGAAGCGGCGGTTCTCGGGTCTCACGTAGCGATCCCGGTGCTGGTCGTACTCGCGGCGCCGATCGGCTTCGGTGGGATGGACGTGGCTCGTGATCGAATCCGTATACATGCGCTCGACCAGCAGCTTCTCTCGGAGCGTGCCCATCTGGTAGACGTAGTTGGGATCCTTGTCGTAGCCGCGCGCGAGCCCAAGCTGCTCCTTGTAGGGCTCGAGCGCGATGTTCGCGGCCTGGTCCGTCATCCCTGCCGGCGTGTTGACGGCCGGGCGCGAGATCGGCGAGATCTCGCTGTACTCGATGAGGAACCGGCCCAGGGAGAGCGCGCCGTCCCTCCAGCGTGCCAGCACGCGGGACGTGTCACCCCGATCGAACACCGGGACCGTCTCGTCCACCGTGAGCGAGGGTCCGCCGCCGGTGCTCGTGACCTTCTTGGGGGCGGTGAAGAACTTGCACGCCCAGTTGATGTTCGCCGTGTCGGGCACGAAGTGGGCATGTCCCTCGAGCAAGTCCTGAATCGCCGTGGCGCGCTGATCCACTCCCAGCGCGAAGAGCTGCTTGCGGATCAGGCTCGAGAGCATTGCGTAGTCCGAAGCGAGATCGGGCCGGGTGTCCACGACCTTGACGAGCTGGGGACCGCTCTCGTCCACCACCACCTGCGAGATCTCGCCGGGCTTGGTGGCGTAGAGCTGCTCCGCGACGCCGATGCTCAGGGCCCCGCGTCTCACCCAGCCGATGTCGCCGTCCTCGTGATCGCCGATCGCCCGGGAGTACTTCTTGACGGCCGCGCTCCAGGTGATGCGGCCGCGAATCAGATCGAGCCGCACGCGCTCGGCGGTGGCGTGATCGGCGAAGAGAATGCGGTGCACGCGCAGCGCGGTCTGGAACTGGCGGTAGACGCGCTGAATGTCGTCCTCGGTGACCACGACCGAGTCGATCACCGCGCGCCGGAACAGAACGTTCGAGATCACGCGCTGGGACTCCTCGCGCATCTGGATGCGGCCCTCGTAGCCGATGTCGTAGCCAACCCTCTCTGCCGTGCGCCCCAGCACTTCCTTGTTGACCAGCGTGTTCAGGAACTCCACCCGCCCGAGGCTGTCGGGCTTGGGCCGGTCGGTCGGAAACGCGTTGTAGTAGTTCCAGCAGAAATCGAGCACGGTGAATCGCTTCTCGTCCACGCGCGCCACGAGCGTCGAATCGGGAATGAACTGGCCGGTGTCGGGAATGCCGTTGATGTTGCGGCGGGCGCCCGCGGGCGCGCTCGCCGCCAGGAGCTGGGGCGCGGCGAGTGCGTCCGGGCGGGGGGCGGCGGGCGCCGCGGCCGAGGAGATCGTGGCGAGCAGCGTGAGGAGCGCGGCTCCTCGGCCGGCGCCCGGGAACGGGGGAAGACGCATGAGATCTCCTTGCGGGTGCGGGTCCGGCGGGTCGGTGTGGGGTGAAAGCGGCGAGAAATCTTAGCGACTGGCGGGAGCGGGCGTCAAACGCGCGGCGCCCTTCGCGGGAGGCCCCGGCCCCTCGGCGACGAGCCGCGTGAGCGCGGGCGGGTTCATCTGGACCGTGGTCCGCTTGCGGAGCTTCGCGACCAGCTCGACCATGCGGCGCTCGCCCTCTTCGCCAAACCACGCGTGATTGACCAGCGGCTTCGCCTCGCTGAAGGAGCGCGAGCGCGCGGCCACGACCGCGATCACACGCAGCACCGTCCAGCCCTCCGACGTGCTGTCGGGCCCCACCACGGATCCGGGCGGCGCGACGAGCGCGCGCTCGAAGAGCAGCGAATCGGGCTCGCGCGCGATCTCGACCACGTAATTGGCGCCGCTCCGCTTCGCGCGCGCCACCAGCGTGTCGGCGCGCGCCTCGTCGGCCAGCTCGATCGCCATGCGGTTCGCCGACGCGCGATCCTCGAGGTCGAGCCGTACCACGCGCACGCGCATCGGCAGATCGAACATGCCGGGATGCGCGTCGTAGTAGCGTTGCAGCGTGACGGAGTCGGCCACGAGCGTGGCGTAGACCTCGCGCGCCACGAGGTGCGAGACGTCGTTGTACTCGCGCTGGTTCTCGATCGCGGCCACGATGTCGGGCCGCTGCGCGAGATCCCGCGCCCGCGCCTGCCGCCTGAGCAGCCGCTCGAACAGCGCGTTGCGCCCGAGATCCTCGATCTGCTCCGGCGTCGAAACGCGCGGCCGCTGGGTCGGGTTCAAGCCCCGCCACGAATCCAGCAGCTCGTGCACGCGGATGTCGCCGTCGTTGGAGTGCGCGAGCACGCGGTCGAGATCGCTCTGCGCCACGACCGGCATGGTGCCCATCGCGCGCAGTTGCGACATCAACGACGAATCGCGCGATGGCTTGGGGATCGCCGCCCAGTCGGCGGCGAGCCGGCGGGTGAGCGTGGTATCGAACACCGGCGCCATGCGCGCCACCGTGCTGTCGCGCGTGAGGGTGCCGAGCGTCTCGAGGTCGCGAATCGTGTCGCCGCGCGCCGCGAAGCGCTCCGCGGTCGCGCGCAGGGCGGAATCGAGCACCGCGCCCAGCGTCAGGTGGTCCTCGAGGCCCGTCACCTGAGCGCTCTCGCGCGCCGTCCAGATCCAGGTTTCCCGCATGGCGGCCTCGCCCAGCACCTCCTTGTCGATCAGAAGATCGAGAAACTTCCGCGCGGCATCGGGGGTAAGAGAATCGGGCCGCTGAGGCGGGGCGACTGCGCCCCAGGCTCGGCGAAACCCAGCGAGCGAGACGTCACGGCGGGTTCCGACCCGGGCCAGCAGCGAGTCCGGCAAGGGACCCCCGTGACTCGCGCTACGAGCGCTCGATCCGGCGTGCGCGACGACCGCGAACGACGGCGCGGCGAGCACGATCGCGAACGCGACACCAGCTGTGCAGAAACGAATGCGACTCCCGCTCATTCGATTCCCCCGATAGCGAGCGCGTGATGGCGATCGCGGCGCGGAAGTCTAGCACGCGTCAGCACGGCTTGACCGTGATTCGCGGACATCTCTAGACTCGATCGAATGGCTCAACTCATGCGTGGCTCGGCCTCGCTGCTCACGCTCTCGCTGATCATCGCCGCGGCCGTCCCCGCGCGCGCCGCGGACGTGCGACTGGCCTCCTCCGACGCGAACGGCGTCACGCTCCGGCTCGATCTCGATCAGTGGCGGATCGCGCCGCCCGGCAGCGACGGACGCAGCGAGGTCTCGGCGCGGGGCCTGCGGCTCCTCGATACGCCCGGCCGGCCGCAGCTCCCTTACGCGAACGCGCTGATCGCGGTGCCGCCCGGCGCGCGTCTCAGCGTCTCGGTGCTTTCGACCACTCCCGAGACGCACGAGGGCGTGCACGTCAACATCGGCCCCAGGAGCTCGCTCTTCGGGAACGGCAAGACCTCGGATTACACCGCGAAGGTCGAGGCGGTGGCGCCGATCCTGGATGGCAGCTGGCCGACGAGCGACGCCTCGAGCGGCGAGCCGTTCGAGGTTCGCGGGCAGCGAATCGCGCCGGTCGCGCTCCATCCGTTTCACTATGACGAGCGCACGCACCGCCTGATCGTCTATCGCTCGATGACGGTGCGGGTCGCGTTCGTCGGCCGCGCGAGCGCGGCGAACACGCTGCCGGGCGGCGAGGATCGCTACTTCGAGCCGGTGCTGAAGAGCGCCGTGATCAACTACGACCAGGGCAAGGCGTTTCGGATGGCGCGCGGCCGGGCGATCGGCACGCGGCTCACGCCGTCGCGCGTGGGGGGGATGGCGGCGCGCGCGAGCGTGCTGGCGTTCGACGAGGGGCAGCCCGAGGTGCGGGTCAGGATCGACTCGACCGGCGTGTGGGCGCTCGGCTTCGATCAGCTCGCGGCGGCCGGATTTCCGGCGGCGGTGGCCGACAGCGAGGTCAGCGTCCACCGCCACGAATACATCGGCAGCCAGGTGCCGCCCTACGGCACGGTCGAGATCCCCATCCTGGTGGACGATCGCAACCACAACGGCGTGTTCGACTCGGGCGACCGCATTCTCTTCTACATGCAGGACTGGGCCACGCGCTCCGGCGCCACGATGGCGCAGCGCGGTTGGGGCGATGGCGACGTGGTTTACGCGACCTATCTGCCGGGACGCGCGGGCCTGCGGTTCGGCACGCGCGACGGCACGCCCTCGCGCACGGGCCTCGCCACGCTCACGAGCTATCCCTACACGCGGCGCTTCGAGAAGAACTATGCCCCGTTCTACTCGACCCCGCCCGATACCAACACCGACCTCTTCGACTGGACTCAGGTCGCCTTGTATTACCCACGCCCGGACACGCTGATGTTCGAGGCCAGCCAGCTCGTGCCGGCGCAGCCGGCCGCGATGACGATCGAGATGCAGGGCCGCGTGTACGAGTACCACATCATGTTCGGCGCGATCGAGAACCAGTCCGGCACGATCACCACCGTGTTCGATTCCACGCAGGCGACCTGGACCGGAAACTTCGTGGACACGGTGAGGGTGGGTTTTGCGGGCAGCGTGCTGAGCGAGGGGCTCACGAACCATCTGATCCTGTGGGGCAAGAATCAGCCGCTGCCGCCCGATCCCAGTACGAACTCTTACACGAACGTCGGCCTCAACTGGTTCAGCCTGACGTACTGGCGGCGCTTCCAATCGATCGCCGGCTATCTCGATTGCAACAGCGCGGGCGTCGCGGCGCCGTACGAGATCCTCGCCACCTCGTTCACGAGCCCCGCGGATACGCGCGCGCTCGACATCACCGATCCGGTCGATCCGCGCCTGATGACCGGCGCCGCGCTCGAGCAAAACGGCGCCACCTGGAACCTGCGATTTCAGGATTCGACCGGCACGCAGACGCGCAGCTACGTCGTGCTCGACACGCCCAAGTCGCCCCCCGCGGATCACTACAGCGTGGTCACGCGGCGCTTCCTCTCGACCCAGAGCCCGGCCGATTACCTCCTGATCACGCCCGAAGCCTTCCTGCCCGCGGTTCAGCCGCTCGTGAACCTGCGGCAGTCGCAGGGGCTGAACGTGCTGGTGGCGCCGCTCGAAGCGGTGAACGACGAATTCAACGGTGGCCGGCACGCGGATTGGGCGATCCGACGCTTCCTGCAATTCGCCTATAGCCAATGGGGCTCGCGATTCGTCACGCTGCTGGGCGACGCGGCGGTCGAGGATCCGATGAACATCGGCGGCGAGGCGAATCCCGACTGGCTCCCGTCGCACCGGGTGCAGGGGCCGGTGGGCGTGCTCTCGGGGGGCAGCTCGGTGCTCGAGATCGACCCGGGCGACAACTGGTACGTGTGGTGCCTCGGAAACGACCCGAACTGTCTGAACGCGGCCTACTACACCCAGCAGGCGCAGTGGATGTCGATCGGGCGGCTGCCGGTCAACAGCCTCGCCGAGGCGCAGGCGGTGGTGCACAAGCTGGTGCGCTACGACACCATCTCGCCCTCCGACACCTGGCGCAGCAAGATGCTGCTGTTCTCGGACGACGATTACTCGGACGCCAGCTCGCAGGTCGTGTCGGTCTCGGGCTACTGCGTGCAGGACTACGAGCGCGTGTTCCAGGAGCTGAGCGCGACGATGAAGGACGTGGTGATCAACCAAGCCGGCCTCAAGCGGTCGGAGGCCGCGCTGTTCAATCTCGGTGACTGGCTCGTGAACGAGCCGATCCAGATCTTCCCGTGTGGCTATCCGGGCTGCGTGCCCGACACCTGCCGGCCGGATCGCAACGCCACCATTCAGCGCACCCGCGCCACGGTCACACCGGCGCTCTTCGACAGTCTCAACAGCGGCTTCCTGTGGTGGGACTATCAGGGGCACGCGAACGAGCAGCTGCTGGCCCACGAAGAGTTCTACGAGGACTTCAACGGCGGGCCCACCGACCCGAAGAACTTCGCGAACGACGGCAAGCCGTTCTTCTTCACCGCGTTCTCCTGCCACACCAACAATTTCGGGCGGCGCTGGGAAAACCAGTACAACGCCAGCCCCGGCCTCGGCGCCGACCTCGTGACCCAGGGCTCGGATCAGGGCGCCATCGCGGCGTGGGCCTCGGTCGGCTTCGAGTACGTGCCCAGCAACGGCGTGAGCCACCTGAGCGTGCAGTTGGCGCGCTCGTTGTTCCAGAATCCGCCGCGCGATCCCGACCTGGGGGACCGCGGCGCGCGCGTGGTGCTGGGCGAAGCGGTGGAGGCCGCGCTGCTCGGCTGGGTGAACTCGTCCGACGCTTCGCCCGGCGAGCGGCAGGTGGGCGTGACGTATCAGCTGCTCGGCGATCCCGCGACGCGGCTCTCGATCGGCTCACCGCAGGCGCTGGTGGTCGCGAACGGCGACACGGTTTCGAGCGATGTGGCGGTGCGCCTCGGCACGCCCGGCGACACGCTGAGGCTCGACGCCGACATCGTTTCCAATCAGCAGATCACCACGGTCTCGCTTTCGCAGTCGCTGGATGGCAAGCCGGCGACGGTGATTCTGCCCGCGTCGTACCAGCTCTCGCCGTCGCTCGGCGACACCAGCACGGATCAGCGTCAGTTCCACCTCACCTACCGCACCAGCCTGACGCCCAACAGCTACCTCTACACGATCCGCGATCAGGATCGCGACGGCACACCCGGCACGTTCGACGTGCTGCTGCCGTTTCAGTGCGTGCTGCGCTCCGAGGGCACGCCCATCAACGACGGCGATCCGGTGGCGCCGAGCGCGAACCTCTCGCTGCTCGTGATCTCGCCCTCGCCGATTCATCCCGGCACGGACCTGACGCTCACGCTCAACGGGCAGCCGCAGCCGTTCGACACCACGATGGTGGCCGCCGATCCCACCGGCCGCGAGTGGATCCTGACCTGGCAGCATCCGGCCTATCCGATCGACACCTACACGCTGCGGCTCGCGACCTCGAGCGCCGCCGAGTGCGATCACGTGTTCAAGGTGGTGGTGGGCGGCGGCGAGCTGCGGCTCGAAAACGCGCTGGCGTTTCCGAATCCTTTCGATGAGGATCCCGGCACCGTGTTCTCGTTCCTGGCCGTGAGCGGCTCGCCGGTGGACGTGCAGCTCAGGATCTTCACGCTCACGGGCAGGCTGATCTACTCAAGGACCGAGCGCCAGCTCGTGCCGGGCTATCACCAGTTGGCCTGGAACGGGCGGGATGCGGAGGGAGCCTCGATCGCCAATGGCATCTACATCTATCGGCTGCTCGCCAACAACGGATCCTCACACGCGCTCCAGCAGGGCCGCCTCGTCAAGCTCCGCCGCCCGCATCATACGGATGCGCCTTAGGCGCGGCCTCGTCGCGGCGCCGCCGGCCGTGACGCTCGTCGCGCTCGCCCTGCTCGTCGCGCTGCCGGGGCGTCCGGCGCTCGCCGCGCCGGGCCCGCTTCACGACATCGCGGTCGCCGAAGATCAGCGCCACGCCTCGGACGACGCCATTACGCGCGGGCTCGCCGCGCGCGATCCGCTCGTGCGCGCGCGCGCCGCTCGCGCGCTCGGGCGCATCCAGGATTCGACCTCGATCGCGCCGCTGATCGCGGCATGCCGCGACAGCGATCCCGAGGTGCGGCGCGAGGCGGTGTTCGCGATCGGGGAGGTGGCGATCGCGCATCCCGGCTCCTCGGCGCTCGACCCGGCGCGTCCCGCGCTCGATCAGATGCTGACCCTCGGCGATCCCGTCGTGCTCGATCTCACCGTCGAGGCGCTCGGCAAGCTCGGCGATCGGGGAGCGACGCCGCGCCTGGTGTCGCTGCTCAACGATCCTTCCGCGCAGCTGCGCGGCCAGGCGGCGGTGGCGTTGTGGCGGCTCGCGGATTCGACCGCGATGGGCCCTCTGATCGAGCACCTGGAGGATCCCGATGCCGGTGTGCGCTGGCGCATCCTCTACGCGCTCGAGAAGCAGGTCGCGCCCGATCGCATCGTGCTGCACGTCGCGCAGCGGCTCTCGGATCCCGACTGGCTGACGCGCGCCTACGCGGTGCGCACGCTGGGGCGCCAGAAGTCGCCGCGCGCGACCGCCTACGTGCTCCAGATGCTGGCCGATCCGGAGGTGCCGGTGGTCGTGAACGCGCTGCGTGCGCTGCAGTCGATCGCGGACAGCTCGGGCTCCTTCGAGCTGCGGGCGCTGAGCGGCGCGCTGCGGCATTCGCACCCCTACGTGCGTCTGAGCGCCGCCGGCGCGCTCGCCGACCGCTTCGCGTGGGTGCGCGCCGACACCGCGAGCCGTCACGCCGCGATCGATTCGCTGCTCGCTCACCTGCGCGATCCGGACGCCGCCACGCGCGGCGCGTGCGTGAAGGCGCTGGCGGCGCAGAACGCGCTCGGGCAGGGCAACGCGCGCGGCATGCTGCACGATCCCAGTCCCTATGTGTGCGCCGCCACGCTCGATGCGCTGCCGGCGCTCGGGCTCAAGGAAGCGCTGCCGCTCGTGCTGCCGCGGCTGGCCGTGGGCAATCCGGTCATGGTGCGCATGAGCGCCGCCGATGCGCTGGCGAAGCTCAAGGCGAAGTCCGAGCTCCCCGAGTTGCGCGCCGCGCTGGCCGACAGCTCGATCCTGGTGGTGTCGGCCGCGGCCGGAGCGCTCGCCGAGCTCGGTGACACCGCGAGCGTCGGGACGCTGGCCGCGACCTATTCCGGGCATGCCCTCGACGCCGAGCCCGACGCGCGGCAGGGCATCCGCGACGCGCTGCGCACACTCGCGGGCAGCGCGTTCGCGGACAGCATCGAGCACTCGAATCCGACACCCAAGCCCGCGATGCAGTACGCCGACGACTTCGGCGAGGCGCCGCCCGAGCACGGCGCGGTGCTCCACACCAGCGCGGGCGACATCACGTGGGAATTCGACGGCCGCGAGGCCCCCGAGACGGTGAAGAACTTCATCCGCCTCGCGCGGCGCGGCTACTTCGACAGCACCGCGGTCCATCGCGTGGTGCCGAACTTCGTCATCCAGGACGGCGACCCCACCGGCACCGGCTCCGGCGGACCGGGCTACACCATCCGCTGTGAGTACAATCGCCTGCGCTACGACGCCGGCATGGTGGGCATGGCGCTCTCGGGCAAGGACACGGGGGGAAGCCAGTGGTTCATCACTCACTCGCCCCAACATCACCTGGATGGTCGCTACACGATCTTCGCGCACGTCACCGCGGGCATGGACGTGGTGAATCGGGTCGTGCAGGGCGACCGCGTGCTCAAAGTCGACATTCTGCCCTGAGCGCAGCGCGCACCGTCTGGCGCCTCGAGCGCTGGGCGGTGCCCGCGCTGCTCGCCGCGCACCTCGCGCTGGCGGCGTGGGGTATCGCGCGCAACTCCGTCACGTTCGACGAGAACGAGCACGTTCCGGTCGGCGTCGCGATCGTGACGCGCGGCGACTTCATGCTCGCGCCCGAGCATCCGCCGCTCGCGAAGTCGCTCTATGGGCTCGCGGCGCTGGCGGCCGGCGCCCGCGTCCCGCCGCGCCTTCCGCCCGGGCAATACAACGAATTCGATTACGGTCAGGAGTTCGCGCGGCTGAATGCCGACCGGTACGTGCGCGTCTACAGCGCGGCACGCCTGGTGTCGGCGCTGTTCTCGGTGCTCCTCGCGCTGCTGGTGTGGCGCTGGGCGCGCCGCCTGAGCGGGCCTGGCGGCGGGCTCATGGCGCTCGCCCTCTATGCGCTCGCGCCCGAGGCGCTGGCGCACGCCGCCGTCGCGGGCATCGACATGCCGTTCGCGCTCGGCTTCACCGCCTCGTGTTATGCACTGTGGCGCTTCGCGCGCGGCGGTGGGTGGCGGTGGTGGGCGCTCATGTCGCTCGCCGTCTCGCTCACGCTGCTCGCGAGCTTCAACGCGCTTCAGCTCGCGCCGGTTTTTCTCGCGCTCGCGCTGCTCGCGCCGCTCGGCGGCCGACCGCGCTCGCTGGCCCAGCCGCGCTCGATCGCACGGCTCTGGGTCGGGCTCGCGCTCCTTCCGCTCGTCGTGCTGGTCATGCTCCAGATCGGCTACCTCGGGCGCACCTCGTGGCAGCCGATCGCGCACATGACGTTCAACTCGGAGCAGCTCCAGCACCTTCAGGGCAGCGCGCCGTGGCTGATCCTGCCGTTGCCGGGCCCGTTCATCGCCGGGCTCGACTACGTCGGCGCGATGCGTGGCATCGAGGCGCTCACGCTGCTGATGGGGCGCGTCGCGCCCGGCACCCACTGGTACTACGCGCCCTTCGCGCTCCTCATCAAGTGGCCGGCGGGCTTTCTCGGCCTGATCGCGCTGCGGTCGAGCTCGGCCGCCCGGGCGCCGCGCGCGCGCAGGCGCGCCTGGAGCGAGCGCTTCGTGTGGCTGCCGGCGCTCGTGATGATCCTCTTCGCCATGTTCGTCACGCGGCTCAACGTCGGCATCCGTTATCTGCTGCCGATGGTGCCGATGCTCGCGATCTGGATCGGGGGACTCGTGGCGCCCGCGGCGCGCGTCGCGCTCGGGCGGCGGCGCACGCATGAGCGCCTGGCGCTCGCGGCTGCGGCGCTCGCGATCCTCGCCTGCGCCGAGGCGGCGGCGGCCGAGCCCTACCCGCTCTCGTTCTTCAACCATCTGGCGGGCGCGCATCCCGATCAGCTCATCAACGACTCGGCGGTGGACTGGGGCCAGGGCCTGGTCGCGCTGCGCGCCGACCTCGCGCGGCGCGGCATCCGGCGCGTGTACCTGACGTACCACGGGACCACGAATCCCTCGCTCTATGGAATCGACTGGGTGCCGTACGTGGGGGGCGAGTTCGGGAACCAGAGCGATTGGTTCGCGGTCAGCAGCTACTACCTCATGGGTCTGCCGCAGCGCATGCTGACGCCGCAGGGCCGCACGAAGGAGTTCCTGCGCTTCGACCTCGCGTACTTCCGCCAGTTGCCCCCGATCGCGCACCCGGCGGGCTGCATGTATCTCTACCGTTTGAGATGAAGCGCGGCGCGGGAGAGCAACGGCGCGGCAAGGGCGCGCCGCCGCGGCCGGGCCGCGAGCGGGGGACGGAAGCGCGCGCGGGCCGCTCCGCGATGCCGCTCGCGCCGGCGCCCGATCCGCGCCATCCGGCATTCATCTTCGCCGCGATCGTGGCGGCCGCGTGCATCGCGGTGTCGGTCAGCTTCGTGCTGTTCGACACCGACATGTGGCAGCACTTCGCGGTCGGCAAGGCGATCTGGCAGCTGCGCCAGGTGCCCACGTGCGAGCTGTGGACCTGGCCGACGTATGGCGCGCCCGACGTCAACGCCTCGTGGGGATTTCGCGCGCTCATCTGGCCGATCTGGCACGCGTTCGGAATTCCCGGGCTCTTCGCCTGGCGCTGGGCGAGCACGCTCGCGCTCTTTGGCCTCCTCTGGATCGCCGCGCGGCGCATGGGCGCGACCGGCTTGACGCCGCTCTTCATCATGGCGTGGTGCGCGGTCACGTATCGGGCGCGCGCGCACATCCGACCCGAGACCCTCGCGACGCTGTTCCTCGCGGCCGAGATCTGGATCCTCGAGACGTGGCGGGCGCGCGAGCGATGCCTGGCCGCCGACCCCGGCGCGGCCGCGAACGCGCCCGGCGATCATCGCCCCTGGCTCGTTCTCATCGCGTGCGCGTGGGCGAACGTGCACATCTCCTACTGGATGGGACTGGCGGTTCAGGCCATCTACTTTCTCGGCGCGTGGCCGGACGGGCGCACGTCGGTCTCCGCGCCGCTCGAGCGCGCCGGATGGCGCGGATGGCGCGCGCCGGTCGCGATCGGGCTCGCTTCGGCCGCGGCCTCGTTTCTCAATCCGTGGGGCTGGCGCGCGCTGTCGCAGCCGTTCGAGTACTTCCTCTATTGGCGCCACGAGGCGGTCTACCGGACCATTGCCGAGCTCACGCCCATCGACTGGACGTTCAGCCATCGCGCGCTCTTCCCCGAGCTGCTCGCGGTCGGCGCGCTGCTCCTCATCTGGCGCACGCGCGCCCGCGGCGTGGATCCGGTCGAGTGGCTGATGCTGGGGCTGTTCGTGCCGCTCGGACTCATGACCGTGCGCTTCGTCGGGCTCACGGCCGCGGTGATGGCTCCGTTTGTGGCGCGCGATCTCGATGACTGGATGAGATCGAGGGCGTGGGCGCGCCCGGCCGCCGCGGGCGACGGCGCGGCGGGCGGACGGCGATGGGCCAACGCGATCGTCGTCGCCGGGCTCTGTGTCGCGGTCTCGCTTCCGGAGTGGACGCGCCCCAGCATGCCGCTCGGGATCGCGATCGACTGGCGCAGCGCGCCGGTGCGCGCGTGCGATTTCCTCGCCGCGCACGACATTCGCGGGCGCGGCATGAACCAGTTCGCGGCCGGCGGCTACATGGTCTATCGGTTCTGGCCCGATCGCTGGCACCTGCCGTTCATGGACATTCATCAGACCGGAACGCGCGACGATCGCTACTACTACGCCTGGGCGCAGCAGGACTCGCTGGCGTGGACCTACCTCGATGACAAGCACCGCTTCGACTACACCCTGCTGTTCACGCACCAGAGCCCCAACGACAGCCTGCTCGACGTGCTCGGGGCGGACTCCACGCACTGGGCGCTGGTGTTCACCGATGACGCCGGCGCGGTGTTCCTGAGGCGCGACGGTCCCTTCGCGAGCCTGGCCGATCGGATGCGATATCGCCTGCTGCCGGCCGGACGCAGGGCCTACAACCCGGCGCTCGCGGCGGCGGCCTCGGACAGCGTTCTCAGGCGCCGGCTCACGGCGGAGTGGGAGCGCGCCGCCGCGTCGTCGCCGTGGAACAACCGCGCGCGGATGGCGCTCGCGTTCCTCGCCGACGCCGAGAATCGCGAGGCGGATGCGACGAGAATTCTCGACGACGTGCTGCGCGATCAGCCGCTGATCCTTCATGCGCACGAATACCGGGCCGAGATCGAGCTCGGCAGGGGCGACGCGCGCGCCGCGATCGCCGACTTGCGCGCGGAGCTGGTCGTTCAGGCCGAGAGCGCCGAGCTCGACTTCGAGCTGGGCCGCGCCTGGCAGATGGCCGGCGATCTGAAGCGCGCGCGCGCCAGCTGGCAGCGCGCGGAGGAGCTGAGCCCCGGGCGCACCGCGGCCCGCGATTCGCTGGCGCGGCTGGACGCGCCGCGGCCGTGAAGCGTTCCGCTCGGACGCGCGGCCGGCACACGCGCGGGCCCTCGGCGATTCCCCCGCCGCCCGCGCCCGCGCCGTCCGCCCGGCATCCCGCGTTCGTGATCGCCGCGCTGATCGCCGCCGGATGCATCGCCTCGCTCGTGAGCTTTCTGCTCTACGACACCGACATGTGGCAGCACCTCGCGGTTGGCCGCGCGATCTGGACGCTGCACGCGATTCCCACGCGTCAGTTCTGGACCTGGCCCACGTATGGCGCGCCCGACGTCAACGCCTCGTGGGGATTTCGCGCGCTCATCTGGCCGCTATGGAACGCGTTCGGTGTGCGGGGGCTCTTCGCGTGGCGCTGGGTGAGCACGCTCGCCGTGTTCACGCTGCTCCTCCTCGCGGCGCGGCGCATGGGCGCGGCGGGATTCGCGCCGCTCTTCGCGATGGTGCTGTGCGCGCTCACGTATCGCCACCGTTCGCAGATCCGGCCCGAGACTCTGGTGTCCGTGCTGCTCGCGGCGCAGATCCTGATCCACGAGACCTGGCGAGCGCGCGAGCGATGGTTCGCCGCCGGCGGCGGGGGCGCCGCGGGGGCCGCGCCGCCGGATCCGCGCCCGTGGCTGGTGCTGATCGCGTGGGTGTGGGCGAACGCGCACATCTCCTACTGGATCGGATTCGCCGTGCAGGGCTTTTACCTCGTGGCCGCGCCGCCCGCGCGCGGGGCGCTGTCGGCCGGCTGGCTCGAGCGCGCGGGCCTGCACGGCGTGCGCGCGCCGATCGCGTTCCTCGCCGCCTCGCTCGCGGTCTCGCTCGTCAATCCCTGGGGCTGGCAGGCGCTGTGGCAGCCGTTCGCGTACTTCCTCTACTGGCGGCACGAGGCGGTGTTCCAGTCCATCGGCGAGCTCGCGCCGCTCGATTGGTCGTTCAACCTGCCGAACCTGCTGCCGCTCATGCTGGCGGGATGGGCGGCGCTCCTGATCTGGCGCGCGCGCGCGCGCGGCTCCGACCGCGTCGAGATCCTGATGTTCCTGACCTTCGTGCCGCTCGCCATCGGCTCGCAGCGCTTCACCGGATTCCTCTCGGTGGCCGCGGCGCCCTTTCTCGCCCGCGACCTCGATTCCTTCGTTCGCGCCGCGAAGCGCGGCAGCGCGCCCGCCGCGATCTGGCTCGAGGGCGCCATCGTCGCTCTGGCGTGCGTCGGCGTCTGCGTGCCGGAATGGCGGCGCATCAGCACGCCGATGGGGATCGGCATCGACTGGCGCATTCCCCCCGCGCGCGCGTGCGATTTCATCGTCGATCACGACATCCACGGGCGCGTGTTCAACCAGTTCGCGGCCGGCGGCTACATGGTCTATCGCTTCTGGCCCGATCGCTCGCGCCTTCCGTTCATGGACATCCATCAGGCCGGAACGCTCGAGGACCGCTACTACTACGCGTGGGCGCAGCAGGACTCGAGCGCCTGGCGCTTTCTCGACACGAAGTACCACTTCGACGACGTGCTGCTCTTCACGCGCCAGAGCGCCGACGACAGCCTGATCGACTGGATCGGCGCCGACACGACGCGCTGGGCGCTGGTCGAGAGCGACGACGCGGCCTCGCTGTTCCTGAGACGCGACGGTCGCGATGCGAGCCTCGCCGAGAGGTGGCGATATCGCGTGCTGCCCGCGGGGCACGCGGCCTGGTATCCGCGGCTCGCGGCCGCGATCGCGGACGCCGCGAAGCGCCACACGCTCGAGGCGGAATTCGCTCGCGCGGCGGACTCCTCGCCGGTCAACAGCCGGGCGCTGACCGGGCTCGCGCTCCTGGCGGATGCGGATGGGCGCGAGGCCGAGGCGCGCGCGCTGCTGAACCGCGCGATCCGGGCGAATCCCAAGGAGGCGGACGTCCACCGCTATCTCGCCGAGCTCGATCTCGCGGGCGGCGATGCGCGCGGGGCGCTCTCGAACCTGGCGCGCGAGCGCGCCCTGAGCGGCGAGAGCGCGGAGCTCGACGCGGAGGTCGGCCGCGCCTGGCAGCGCTCGGGCAATGCCGCCCGCGCGCGGGAGTCCTACGAGCGAGCGCTAAGGCTCGATCCCTCGCAGGGCGCCCCACGCGATTCGCTCGCGCGGCTGGGCGGCGGGCCCTGAAGGCCGGCCCTGCCGATAACCCGATTGGGCGGCCCAGCGGGGAAGGCGCCAGGGCCCCCGGAGCTTCCGGGATCGCTTTCCCTGGCCATTTTGGCCCACCCCCTGACAAATCCCCCGTTTTTCCGCAAGAATGACCTGGCCGCGGCCAGGGGACGGTGTAGAATTGAGGTCGGGAGCTCCCCACCCCGGGGGTCTGCTCTCGCGTTTTGCACGGTCGGTCCTTCCCCGTTGGGAGTCCACATCCGAGCGAATTTCCGCATCCCGCGCTGCCTCGCCTGCCTTGGCGTCCTGGCTCTACTGAGCCCCGCGTTCGCGCGCGCCGCGGTCGGTGGGCCCTCGATCGCGCTCTTGCAGGCCCCGCTCGGCGCCCCCAGCACGGCCCACGAGGGCTTCGCGCCCGCCAGCGTCGGGCTTCCGGCGGACCTGGGCGGCTACCCGAGCCCGATGGGCGAGGACGGCTTGGAGCACGCCGCCATCCACACCAGCATGCCGAGCGCGCCCTGGTTCGCGCTGCTCTCGACGGCCGGCGTGGCGACGGCGTACCAGCTCGATCGCCACGTGTGGCAGACCTACTCGGACACGACGAACGGCGAGACGCACCGCGTCGCGGACGCGATCGCGACGCTCGGCGATCTACGCTTCCTCGCGCCCGCGCTGCTCGCGGGATTCGCGCTCGGCAAGGCCACGAGCCAGCCGGGACTCGCGGCGGCCTCGGTGCGCATCGGCGTGACGACGCTCGGAGCGGGCGCGACGTCGCTGATCGTCAAGGCGGCGACCGGCCGCGCGCGGCCCGACGCGGCGCCCGGCGATCCTTCGGACTTCGATCCCTTCCACGGCGATGCTTCGTTCCCCTCCGGCCACGCGACGGTGGCGTTCGCGTTCGCCTCGGCGCTCGATGAGGAGACGCACTCGGCGTGGGTGCCGTGGATCGCGTATCCCGCGGCGGCCGCGGTCGGCTGGTCGCGCGTGGTGCAGAACAAGCACTGGCTGAGCGACGTCGTGGCGGGAGCCGCGCTCGGCACCTGGACCGGACACAACTTCGACCTCCGGCTCCAGCACCGCTACCGCACGAACCTCAACGCCGCGCCGCTCGTGGACGTCGCGCCCAGGCACGGGCGTCTCGGCGTCCAGCTCCGCTTCTAGCGGCTTCTAGCCGCTTCCAGCCGCGCCGAGCCGCGGCGGTCGCGCTCCCTTCGCGCTTCTAAGGGAAGATGCCGCGCACGCGCGTCGCCTCGGCGACGCGTCCCACCGCGACCACGTAAGCGGCATCACGCAGGCTCATCTTGCCGCGCGTCGCGGTCTGCGCCACGTCGCGATAGGCCTTCACCATCGAGCGCTCGAGGCGGCGATCCACCTCCTCCTCGTCCCAGAAGTACGACGTGAAGTCCTGCACCCACTCGAAGTACGACACCGTGACGCCGCCGGCGTTCGCGAGGATGTCGGGAATCACGGTGCGGCCGCGCTTGAACATGATGTCGTCCGCGAGCGGCGTGGTCGGGCCATTGGCCGCCTCGGCCACGATCTTCGCCTTCACGCGTTTCGCATTGTCGGCGGTGATCTGATTCTCGAGCGCGGCCGGCACCAGGATATCCACCGGCAGCTCGAGCAGCTGCTGGTTCGTGACCTTGCGCCCGGCCTTGAACACGCTGAGGCTCTTGCCGCCGGCTTTGTGGCGGTGGAGCGCGGCGGGATCGAGCCCCTTGGGCTCGTAAATCCCCCCGCGAGAGTCCGAGGCCGCGACGATGCGCGCGCCATCCTCGTGCAGCAGCGTCGCGAGCACGCCGCCGGCGTTGCCGAAGCCCTGGATCGCGACCTTCGCGCCCTTGAGCTTGATGCCGCGATCGCGGCACGCCTCGCGCAGCACGAACTGGACGCCGCGCGCGGTGGCCTTGTCTCGTCCGCGCGATCCGCCGAGCGCGACCGGCTTGCCCGTCACGACGCCGAGCGTGGTCGCGCCCTTCGTCATGCTGTAGGTGTCCATGATCCACGCCATGGTCTGCGCATCGGTGTAGACGTCGGGCGCGGGAATGTCCTGATCCGGCCCGATCAGCGGCAGGATCTCGCTCGCGTAGCGGCGCGTCAGCCGCTCGCGCTCGCCGAGCGAGAGCTTGTGAGGATCCACGGCGATGCCGCCCTTGCCGCCGCCAAAGGGCAGATCGAGGCACGCGCACTTCCACGTCATCCACGACGCCAGCGCCTTAACCTCGTCGAGGGTGACGTCGGGGTGGAAGCGGATGCCGCCCTTCGCGGGCCCGCGCGCCATGTTGTGCGCCACGCGGTGTCCGGTGAAGACGTGGTAATCGCCGTTGTCCAGACGCACCGGCACCGAAACGGTGAGGCAGCGCTTCGGCGTCGAGAGGATGGCGCGCAGCCCCATGTCGAGCTTGAGTCGCTCGGCGGCGCGCTCGAATTGCGACTGGGCGATCTTGAACGGGTTCAGAATCTCGCGCGGCATGCTTCCTCCGGGTGTGGGCGGGGGTAAGGCGCGCGCTCAGGGCTCCGCGTGCGCGGTCTCGGTTCCACCGTAGGTCAGCGTGATGTTGCGCTTGTGAGCCTCGCGCATCGAGTGATCGGGATGGCGCTCGACGTCCGGCATTCCCGCGAGGCGTTGATGCGTCTCGGCAAGCGGCACGCCCGCGTGCCGCGCGGCGCTGACCTCGCGCTCGAGCATCTCGAGATACCGCAGATCGCGATCGATGCGCTCGCGCGCCGCGGCGCCGTGCGCCACCGTGCCGTGGCCGGGGATCAGGGTCTCGACCGCGCCGCCCGAGAACAGCGGCGCCAACGCCTCGAGGGTGGCGAGATAGGTCGGCGCGGGCACGTTGAGGAGCGGGATCTCGATGTCCGACAGCATGTCGGCCGCGATCAGCACGCGCTGCTCGGGCAGATGAATGCTGAGCTGGCTCGGGCTGTGGCCGAACGCGTCGCGGAACACCATGCGCCAGGGGCCGACCTTGGTGAAGTGCTGGCCGCTCACGCGCTCGTTGGCGCGAAACGGCTCGAAGCGCTGCTTCCAGCTCTCGCCATGCTCGGACGCGACCTGATCCGCCTCCTGGTGGATGAGCTTCATGGTGCGCTCGAGATCGGCGGCGAAGCGGTCGTGCGCGATCACGCGCGCCGCCGGCCAGCGGTAGCGGCCGAGCACGTGGTCCCAATGCGCGTGGGTCATGATGAGCGTGGTCGCGGCCGGGCCCGCGCCGCGGACGCGGTCGGCGATGTCCTCGATCTCGGAGGGCAGGACGCCGGGATCGACGAGCACCGCGTGCGCGGGATCGAGCAGGACGACCGAGTTCATCTGGTAGGCGCGGCTCTGGCGCACGAGAACGCCGCCGCCGAGATCGGTCCAGGCCTGCATGTTCACCCCTCGAAACGCCGCGGGCGCATCAGTCATGGCCGCCGGACGCTACTCTCGCGTTCGTCCGGGTGTCAACGGTCCGGCCGTCGCCGTGGGCGACTCGGCGTGCACGCGCGCGGCCCGCTCGAGGGCCTGCTGCACGTTGTCGCAGATGTTCTCACGGCCGATATGGTCGTGGAATTCGGCCTGCGCCATGAGCTGCGCCGGCTGCTCGCGCGCGCCGGCCAGGATGAGCGTGCGCCCGCTCTCGTGGAGGCGGTCGGCGAGGTCCTCGAGCGCGCCGAGACCGGTGCCGTCGATCGCGGTCATGGTGCGCAGGCGCAGGATCACGATCGGCGGCAGGCCCTCGCCCCGGCGCGCGATCTCGGCGAGCTTGTCGGCCGAGCCGAACAGCAGCGGCCCCAGCACGCGGTAGACCACCGCGTACTCCGGCACGTCGCGGCCCTGCAGCAGATGGACCCGCGCCGCTTCGATCTCCTCGCCGGTCTCCTCGACCACCGAGGTGGTGACCGCCACTTTTCGGATCGCGAGCAGCGCCGCCATGATCATGCCGGTGGTGACCGCCGCGGTCAGGTCGGCGAACACGGTGAGCCCGAACGTCGCGAGCCACACGCTGATGTCGGTCTTCGACAGCTTGAGGATGTCGCGCACCTCGAGCCAGTCGCCCATGTTGTAGGCCACCACCAGCAGGATTCCGGCGAGCACCGCGAGCGGCACGTCGCGCGCGAGCGGTGAGGCCACGAGCAGCACCACCAGCAGCGTGAGCGAGTGAATCATGCCCGCCACGGGCGTGCGGCCGCCGGAGCGGATGTTGGTCGCGGTGCGCGCGATCGCGCCGGTCGCCGGGATGCCGCCCACCAGCGGGCTCGCGAGGTTGGCTAGGCCCTGCGCCACCAGCTCGACGTTGGGATTGTGCCGGTCGCCGGCCATGCGATCCGCGACCGTGGCGGACATCAGCGATTCGATCGCGCTCAGCATCGCGACCGTGACGGCCGGCAGCAGCAGCGGATGGATCATTTCCGGCCGGAAATGCGGAATGTGAATCGGCGGCAGCCCGGCGGGAATGCCCCCGAAGCGCGAGCCGATGGTCTCGACGTGAAGGTGCAACAGCCGCACCGCGAGTGTGCCCGCCACCAGCGCGACCGTGGCGCCCGGCACGTGGCGAAAGCGTCGCTGGCAGACCGCCACCACGATCACCGCCGCGGCCGCGAGCGCCGTCGCGGTGGCGGAGAACGTGGGCAGCGCGTGCGTCAGCTCGATCATGCGCGGCAGGAAGACGCCCGAGACCGAGGCCAGCTTCAGGCCGAAGAAGTCCTTGATCTGCGTGCTGGCGATCAGCAGCGCGATGCCGTTGCTGAAGCCAACCACCACGGGGCGCGGCAGGAAATCGACCGCGGTGCCCATTCCGGTGAGGCCCATCAACACCAGCAGTGCGCCCGCCATCAGCGTGCACATGAACAGGCCGTCGAGCCCGTGGCGCGCGATGATGCCGAAGATCACCACCACGAACGCGCCGGTTGGTCCGCCGATCTGCACGCGCGAGCCGCCCAGCGCCGAGATCAGGAAGCCGGCCACGACGGCGGTGTAGATGCCGGCCTCCGGCGAGACGCCCGAGGAGATCGCGAACGCCATCGCGAGCGGCAGCGCGACCAGGCCGACCGTGACGCCGGCCAGCGCGTCATGGAGGAACGTGCGGCGGTCGTAATGCGCGAGCGCCTTGACCGAGCTGGGCAGCCACGACGCCAGCTTCTCGCGGCTCAGCATGTCACCGCGAGCCCGCGCGAGGGCCTCAAATACTCCATGCTTTCACAGTAGCACCGCATGCGTCCACGAACCAGACGCGCGGGCGCTGGTTCAGAACCGCACCGGCGCGGCGTGCTACCATGCGCGTCAGCCGCGAACTTTCAGGAGGGCCCCATGGCTGGAAGCCGCGTCAAGCTGAGTGATTCCGAATTGGAAACCGCGCTGCACGCCCTGCCAAAATGGCGCGTGGTGAACGCGAAGCTCCACCGCTCGTTCGAATTCGCCGATTTCATCGAGGCGTGGGGCTTCATGAGCGCGGCCGCGCTCGTGATCCAGCAGATGGATCACCATCCCGAGTGGTTCAACGTCTACAACCGCGTGCGGATCGAGTTGACCACGCACGACGCCTCGGGAATCACGACGCGCGATCTCGAGCTGGCGAAGAGGCTCGACGCCCTCGCCGAGCCACGCGCGCGCGTCTGACTCTCGCGCGGGCGATCGGCTGAAATCGCGCGCTGAAATCGCGCGGGCGATCGGCTGAAATCGCGCGGGCGTCGGCGCTGAGGCCCGCCGTTCCGCGCGCCCCCTCTAGGACGGCAGGTAGAGCAGCTGGACCTGATACTTGGGCGCGCGGAAGCGCGCCAGCCAGAACACCAGATCCGGCGCGCCGGCGTCCTCGAGCCGCTGGCGGTACAGCTTCCAGAATGGCTCGCCGCCGCGCAGCTCGCGCTCGGCCATCTGCGTCGAGTAGAGGATCAGCGTGGTGGAGTTGACGCGCATGCGGTCGAGCTGCTTGTCGGTGAGCGGCGCACCCAGGAGCCAGCCGACGCCGGCCCTCAGCTTGGCGATTAGGTCGTCCGAGGCCACGAGGTTGTCGGCGTCGCCGAGCGTGTGGTTGAACGCGAGTCCGACCATGTCCGCCGTCGGCCGATCGGTCTTGAGCGGTGGATAGAAGCGCACGATGTCGGGATCCTCGACCACCGAGAACTGGAATTCGCTTTCGAGCGGTGGCGTCGGATCGCCCCACACCTCGTTCGCCTTGGCGCCAATGATGAGCGCGACCAGGAAGAACGTGGGATGCGTGCTGTCATCCACCGCGGGCGCGAGCACTCCCAGCCCGCCCACCGGACGCGCGAGCCCCGGCCACTTCACGGTCGCGACCGCTCCCTGCGAGGGACGGGTCGGCGGCAGCGGACGGCGCGTGCCCTTCGGCACGCCCTCGAGCGCATGCTCGAGGAGCGTGCGCAGATCGATCCCCGCGAGGTTGCCGGTGAACGAGATCACCGCGTCCTGCGGGCGAAACGCGTTCGCCAGCATGGGCGTGATCTGCGCGAGCGTGAGCTTGCGCACGCCCTCGAGCGCGAGCGCGCGTGCCATGCCGGCATCGTCCACGCCGGAGCCGCGCTCCGTGATCTCGTTGTAGAGCCCGCGCGAGGCGCTGCCGCGATACTCGTTGTTGACGAGCAGCGCGACGGTCTCGAGCGCGCCAGAGAGCGTCGCGGCGTCGGGCTGGGTGCCGCGCACGCGCGCGATCACCTGATGCAGCACGCCCGGGAACTGCGGCGCGCTCGCCACCTCGGTGAACACGGTGAAGCAGCGCCCGACGTGAAGATCGGCGCCGGCCGGCCGCAGGCTCGAGAGCTCGGCGCGCGTCCGCGACGGAGCGTCGCCGGCCGCCGCCGTGAACTGGAGCTCGGCGAGCAGGAGCGCGAGCCCCGGCTGATCGGCCGGATCCTGATCCGAGCCGCCCGGGTACGCGACGCTGATCGAGATGGCGGTGGCCTCGGGCACGTGCTGCGCGAGCACGCGAATCCCGTTCGAGAGCGTCCAGCTCACGCGCGTGGCGCTGTCGGCCGGCGCGCCGAGCGCGCGCACGGCGCCGGAGGCGCTCGCCGGGGGCGCAATGCGGATCACGGCGCAGAGGGCGAGGGCCGCGCCCGCGAAGAAGGTGGCGATGGCGGATGAGCGGGGCGGGGCAAAACGGGCGCGATCGGGCTTCAAGCGGGCTCCGGATTGAAAGTGACTTGCGAGAAATCGGCGGGCAACGATTGTAACCCGCGCCGCGATCTCACGCCACGCGCCTTGACCCCCGGCGGGAGCGCTTCCTAGTATCGCGCCGCCCGCGCCACGAGGCGCCACGGAGGGCGAGTCGATGCGTGTCACGGCAAAGATCCTCCAGCAATTGCCGAAGGTGGACCTCCACTGCCACCTCGATGGATCGCTCAGGCCGCGCACGCTGCTCGAGCTGGCGGATGCGCAGGGCGTCAAGCTCCCGACGCGCCATCTGCCCGCGCTCACGCGCCTCCTTCAAGCCGGGCGCCGCACGCGCAATCTCGCGCAGTACCTCAAGATCTTCGATCTCACGCTCGCGGTGTTGCAGGAGCGCGAGGCGCTCTATCGCGTCGCGCACGAGCTGGCCGAGGACGCGGCGGCCGAGAACGTGCGGCACCTCGAGGTGCGCTACTCGCCGCTGCTCCACCGCAAGCGGCGGCTCTCGCTCGAGGCGGTGGTGGACGCGGTCAACGCCGGCCTCATGGACGGCGGCCAGCGGCATCGCATGTCCACCGGCGTGATCCTGTGCGGCATTCGCTCGCTGCCGCCGCGCTCCTCGGTGGCGCTCGCCGAGCTGGCGGTGGCGTACAAGGGCCGCGGCGTGCTCGGCTTCGATCTCGCGGGGCAGGAGAAGGACTACCCGGCGAAGGCGCACCAGCGCGCGTTCGAGCTGGTGCTGCGCGAGAACGTGAACGTCACCGTTCACGCCGGCGAGGCGTTCGGGCCCGCCAGCATCGCGCAGGCGCTCCACTATTGCGGCGCGCATCGCATCGGCCATGGCACGCGCCTCATCGAGGACCGCGACCTGATGCGCTACGTCAACGATCACCGTATTCCGCTCGAAGTCTGCCTCTCGAGCAACGTCCAGACGCGCGCGGTGCCGTCGCTCGAGGCGCACCCGTTCAAGCTCTACTTCCGGCTCGGGCTCCGCGTCACGCTCAATACCGACAACCGGCTGATCTCGGCGACCACGGTCTCGAACGAGATGGCGCACGCGGTGCGCACGTTCCGGCTCGGCCCCTACGACATCAAACGCATCGTGATCAATGGCTTCAAGAGCGCGTTCCTGCCGTACGCCGAGAAGGCGCGCCTGCTGCGCGAGGTCAACCTCGAGATCGACCGCGTCTTCATGCAGGAGTTCCCCGACGACTACGACCGGAGATTGACGAGCGTTTAGATCGCCGGCGCGCCAGGGCGGGGCCCGGCGCCGTCCGCCCGAATTGCGCGGTTTTTCGCGCCTCCCTATACTGCTCAATTGACCGTGACCAGCGAGACCCGACGCCCCGGCCAGCGCGTGTGTGACTCGGCCACCGAGATGATCCAGCTGGTGCTGCCGCACGAGGCCAACGTGCACGGCACGGTGCTGGGCGGTACGGTGATGCACTGGATCGACCTGGCGGCGGCGGTGGTGGCGAACCGGCACTGCCGGCGCCCGGTGGTGACCGCGGCGATCGACGAGATGTCGTTCCTCGCGCCGATTCAGGTCGGGCAGCTGGCGCTGATCCACGCCCACATCACGCTGGTCGATCACAGCAGCATGGAGATTCAGGTCAGGGTCGAATCCGAGGACCTGCTGACCGGCGAAAAGCGGCACACCAGCACCGCGTACGTGACGTTCGTGGCGCTGGATCCGGTGACGAAGCGGCCGGTGGACGTGCCGCCGCTGATACTCGAGACCGACGAAGAGCGCGCCGAGCATGCTCGCGCGCTGGAGCGGCGCCGCCTGAGGCTCGCGCGGCGCGAGAAGATGAAGCAGCTGGATTCCTAGCGGGGAGGTTTTCATGCCGGTGTCCATCGTGGTGCCCCAGCTCGGCGAGAGCGTCGCCGAGGGCACCGTTTCGAAGTGGCTGAAGGCGGTCGGCGACCGGATCCGGAAGGAAGAGCCGCTGGTCGAGATTCAGACCGACAAGATCAACGTGGAGATTCCATCGCCCGCCGACGGCACGCTTGCGGCGATCACGGTGCCCGAGGGCACGACCGTGCTGGTCGGCACCGAGATCGGCACGCTCGCCACGAGCGGCGAGAGCGTGGGCGCGGCGACCGTCGCACCCGCGGCCTCGAGCGCGAAGGCCGCGGCCTCCGCCCCGGCGGCTTCGAGCCCGCCCGCCGCGCCCGCGCGCGCCGCGGCTCCGGCCGCCGTTCAGGCGCCGCCAGCGCCGCCGCGCGTCGAGCTCGCGGCCTCGGGCGGCAACGGCGCGGGGCAATCGCTCGCCGACCGCAATCTTTCGCCCGCGGTGCGCCGGCTCATGCGCGAGCAGAACGTGAGCCCGGATGAGTTGGCGTCGCTCCACGGCTCGGGGATCGCGGGCCGCGTGACGCGCGATGACCTGCTCGAATACCTCCAGAGCCGCACCGTGCGCGCGCCCGCGCCCGCCGCGGCCCCCGCGCGCCCGGCCACTCCTGCCGCGGCGCCGGCTCCCGCGCGTACCGCGGCGCCCGCGCCCGGATTCCTCTCCGCCGCGACCGCGCCCGCCGGCGCGGGAGTGCGCGAGGAGGTGATCCCGTTCACGAGGGTGCGCCGTGCGATCGCGGAGAACATGATCAAGGCCAAGCACACGGCCGCGCACACGCACTGCTTCGACGAATGCGACATGTCGGCGATCGCGGCGCTCAAGAAGGAATGGGCACCCAAGCTCGAAGCTCAGGGCATCAAGCTCACGTACATGCCGTTCTTCATCAAGGCCGCGGTGCTCGGCCTCAAGGAATTTCCGTGGATGAACGGCGCGGTTTCGCCCTCGGGCGATGCGATGATCGTGAAGAAGTACTACAACATCGGCATCGCGGTCGGCCGCGACGACAAGGGCCTGATCGTTCCCAACGTCAAGGACTGCGACCGCAAGAATCTCGCGCAGCTCGCGCACGAGGTGAACGACCTCGCGGCGCGCGCGCGGGCCGACAAGCTCATGCTGGATGACATCCAGGGCGGCACGTTCAGCATCACCAACGCGGGCGTCTTCGGCGCCATCAACTCGGCGCCGGTCATCAACGTACCGGACGTCGCGATCCTCGGTGTGCACAAGATCGTGGATCGCCCGGTCGCGCGCGAGGGCCAGGTCGTGATCCGGCCGATGATGAACGCCTCGATCGGCTTCGATCACCGCGTCGTGGACGGCGAGCTGGCGGTCAAGTTCCTGCGCCGCGTCTGCGAGCTGCTCGAGCGGCCGGAGCTGCTGTGGTTCTACGCCTGAGGATTTCCCGATGAACCTTCTCACCGCCTGCGCGCTCGGCCCGCTCGCCTATCGCGACGGCCTGGCGCTCCAGGAAGCGCTCGTCCGCGGTCGCGCCGAGCGTGCGACGGGCGACTGGATTCTCTTCCCCGATCATCCGAGCGTGCTCACGATGGGACGCGGAGCCCACGAGGAGAGCCTGAAGACCGATCGCGCCACGCTCGAGGGAATGGGAATCGAGATCTTCGAGGTCGCGCGCGGCGGCGACGTCACGTGGCACGGCCCGGGCCAGCTCGTCGGCTACACGATCTGCGATCTCGAGGCCCGCGGCCGCGATCTCCACCGCTTCCTGCGCGATCTCGAGGGCCTGCTGATCGGCGTGCTCTCGAGTTTCGGCGTCGAGGCGCGCCGCAGCGAGGGCCGCACCGGCGTGTGGGCCGGGGGCGCGAAGATCGCCTCGATCGGCGTGGCCGTGAGGCGCTGGGTCAGCTATCACGGCTTCGCCCTCAATGTTTGCCCGGATTTGACCCACTTCGAGCTCATCCATCCTTGCGGCTTGAAGGGCATCCAAATGACGTCTGTGGCCCGGCTTCTGGGCCCTGCGGCGCCGGCACTTGGCGAGGTTCGCCTGCGGGTCGCCGTGAAAATGGCCGAAAACATGGGATATGATGGAGTGCGCTGGGCGAGCGCCCAGGAGGCGTGGCGCACAGCGAGGCTCGAAGCGCCGGCCGAGGCCGGCCGTGAGCCTAAGCGGCATGAAGCCGCCTGACCTGAACAGGGACCAGGGAACGGGGTTCGACTCCCCGCCCCGGAATCAAGGAGATGAGCCACTCATGCTGACTTTGACCGATGCCGCGACCCGCAAGCTCACCGAGGTGATCACCGAGCAGGGCGATCACGGCGCCACCGTGTTCGGCCTTCGCTTGAGCGTTTATAAGGGCGGCTGCTCCGGATATCAGTACGGAATGTCGCTGGCTGAGAAGCCCGAGCAGGGCGACTGGGTCGGCGAGTTCGACGGCGTGCGCGTGGTGGTGGATCCCGAGAGCGCGCCGCTGCTCGAGGGCGTGAACATCGACTACGTCGAAACGCTCCAGGCTTCCGGCTTCACGATCTCGAATCCCAACGCGGCCCGCGGCTGCGGCTGCGGCAAGTCGTTCGAGACCGCCGAGGGCGCGGCGGCCGAAGAGGGCGGATGCGGCTCGGGCGGCTGCGGGTGCGGCGGGCACTGATGGCGCACGTCAAGCTCACACTCTTCAGCCTCGATGAGGCGAATGCGCTGGCGAAGGCCTTGAAGCCCCAGCTCGCGCACCTGGTCGCGGCGCACAGCGAGCTGACGAAGATCGAGACCGCGGTGGCGGCGCTGAGCCTCGCGGTGGCGGGCGCGGATGCCAGCAATCCCGACGCGATCGAGCTGGCGAAGCTCTCGGAGCGCCGGAACGCGCTCTCGCGCACGATCGGCGATGGCGTGCGCGCGATCCACGAGCGCGGGGCGCTGGTCAAGGATCTCGAGCGCGGTCTGCTCGATTTCTACGCGCTCTCGGGCGACCGGCTGATCTTCCTGTGCTGGCAGCTCGATGAGTCCGAGATCTCCCACTGGCACACGCTGGAAGGCGGCTTCACGAGCCGCCAGCCGCTGAACCGCACCAAGCGCGACTGAATCGCAGGAGGGTCGATGAGCGTGACTCTCGTGCCGAACCTCGCGGGCGCGCGCCCCTTCTCGGAATACGCACCGCTGCCGGCGAGCGAGATTCGCGAGCGCACCTGGGCCGCCAAGCGCACGCTCGGGAAGCGCGCGGTGATCCTCGGCCACCATTACCAGCGTGAGGGCGTGATCGAGTTCGCGGACTTCCGCGGCGACTCGTTCAAGCTCTCGCAGCTCGCGGCCGGGACGGACGCCGAATTCATCGTGTTCTGCGGCGTGCACTTCATGGCGGAGTCCGCCGACGTGCTGCGCCGCGAACACCAAACCGTGATCCTGCCGGACTTGAAGGCCGGCTGCTCGATGGCCGACATGGCCACGATCGAGGACGTCGAGGCGGCGTGGGATCACCTCACCGCGCTCCACGGCGCGACGCTCACGCCGATCACGTACATGAACTCGACCGCGGCGCTCAAAGCCTTCTGCGGCGAGCGCGGCGGCGTGGTGTGCACCTCGAGCAACGCGCGCGCGGTGCTGGAGTGGGCCTGGGAGCGCCAGCCGCGCGCGTTCTTCTTCCCCGATCAGCACTTGGGACGCAACACCGCGTTCGCGATGGGCGTGCCGCACGATCACATGGCGCTGTGGGAGTGGCGCGCCGAGGACCTGGAGCGCGCGAATCAGGCGAGCGCGGATCCGGCGAAGAAGATCTTTCTCTGGCACGGCTTCTGTTCCGTGCACACCAAGTTTGCGCAGTCGATGGTGGACGAGGTGCGCGCCGCAGACGCTGCCGTGCGCGTGCTCGTGCATCCGGAGGTGCCGTTCGAGGTGGCGCAGGCCGCGGATCTCGTCGGCTCGACCGAGTACATCATCGAGCAGGTCGAGAAGGCCGTGCCCGGCACGCACTGGGCGATCGGCACCGAGATCCACCTGGTTCACCGCCTCGCGCTCGAGCACCCGGAGCAGAACATCCATTCGCTGCAGAAGAACGTCTGCCCGTGCGCGACCATGAACCGCATCGATCCCGCGCACCTCTTGTGGGTGCTCGAGAACCTGGCCGCCGGCCACGTCGTGAACGCGGTGCGCGTTTCGGACCAGGTGCACCGGGGCGCGCGCGTCGCGCTCGATCGCATGCTGTCCCTGAAGGGCACCGGCGCTCCCGTGATGGCGAAGGACTGAGATGAGCGACGAGCGGAGGGCGAAGCCGGCGATGACGCATCCCGAGCTGCGCGTGCTGGGCGCGCCGCGGCCCGCGGTGCCGGAGCGCCTGCCCGTGACGCCACGCTTTGGCGGCTGCGCTTCGGGCGCGGGCATCGGGGCGGGGGCGGCGCTGGCCGAGGCCGGCGCGGGCGTTCATGCGGGCGCGCCGGGGTTCCGGCGGCTGCCCGAGTGGCTCAAGATCCAGCTGCCGGGAAGCGGCGAGTACGCCGAGACCAAGGCGCTCTTGCGCGGGCAGCGGCTCGCGACCGTGTGCGAGGAGGCGCGCTGCCCGAACCTCGGCCACTGCTGGTCGCGCGGCACCGCCACGATCATGATCCTCGGCGAGCTGTGCACGCGGCGCTGCGGTTTTTGCGCGGTCGCGCCGGGCAAGCCGAACGGCTACGTGGATTGGGACGAGCCACGCCGCGTGGGCGAGGCGGTGGCCGCGATGAACCTGCGGCACACCGTGATCACGTCGGTGGCGCGCGACGATCTCGCCGATGGCGGCAGCACGATCTTTGCCGAAGTGATTCGCGAGATTCGCGCGCGCTCGGCAACCGTGATCGAGGTGCTGATTCCCGACTTCCGCGGCCACGCCGAGGATCTGCACCGCGTGATCGCGGCCCGCCCGGACGTGATCAATCACAATCTGGAAACCGTTCAGCGCCTGCACCCGATCGTGCGCCCGAGCGCGCGCTACGAGCGCTCGTTGGAATTGCTCGCGCGCGTCCAGGCGAGCGGCACGGGCATCAAGGCCAAGTCGGGGCTCATGCTCGGGCTCGGCGAGCGCGAGGACGAGCTGATGCAGGCGCTGCGCGATCTGCGCGCGCATGGCTGCCAGCTGCTGACGCTCGGGCAGTACCTGCGCCCCAGCGCGAATCACCTGCCGGTCATGGAGTACGTGCACCCCGACAAGTTCAAGTCGTGGGGCGCCGAGGCCGAGTCGCTGGGATTCGAAGCCGTGGCCTCCGGCCCGCTGGTCCGCTCGTCATTTCATGCCGATGAGCTGGCCGGCAGCGTGCGCCGGGGCGAGAACAGCAAGGCGAACTAGGCCGGCGAAAGCGGCAGCCATGCGCCCGCCATCCGCACTCGGTCACGGCCTCCTGATTGGCGCCTTGCTGACGTCGCGGGTGGCCCAGGGACAAGTGACTCCTGACGGGCCCATCCAGGCCAGGAACAAGGCCGTGGCGATGCGCGTCTTCGATGAGATCTTCAATCAGGGAAGGTTTCAAGTGGCGGACGAGATCTACGCGCCGGATTTTCGCAACCACGGACTCCACGAATCGGTGGATCTGAAGACCGATCAGGACGCCATCCATGCCGAGAAGCAGGCGTTTCCGGACCTGCGGATGAGCGTTCAGGACATGGTCGCGGAAGGCGACCGGGTGGCCGTGCTATGGAAATTCCGTGGAACCCACACCGGCTCCGGCTACGAAGGTCTTCCGGCCACCGGGACACGCGTGGAGCTCCGTGGCATCACCATCTGGCGGATCGTGGACGGGCGGATCACGGACGAATGGTCGACCTGGAATGACACCGGGGCCTACGTCCGAATGCTGGTCCATCTGAAGTGGTGGCTGATCCTCGCGGGGCTGGCCGCGCTGGCCATCGTGATCACGATCGAGCGCCTTCTTTGGAGTATGGTCAGGGGGCTATTGGCGCGCCGGCGGCGACTCCTCGCGACGAGGTGAGGCGAAGCGCGCACGCTGCGGGCTGGCGCTCGCGGGGCGCGAACGGGAGGGATCCCGAATGAAGGTGATCGCCAGGACGGCGCTGCTGCTGGTCCTCTCCAACGTCTTCATGACGTTCGCCTGGTACGCGCACCTCCGAAACCTGCGCTCCAGGCCGCTCATCATCGCGGTCGCCGCCAGCTGGGGCATCGCGTTCTTCGAGTACCTGCTGCAGGTGCCGGCGAATCGCCTCGGCTATGGCCCGCTGACGCTCGCGCAGCTCAAGGTGATGCAGGAAGTCATCACGCTGTGCGTGTTCGTGCCGTTCGCGATCCTCTACATGCGCCAGCCGATGAAGCTGGATTTTCTGTGGGCCGGGATGTGCCTGGTGGGCGCGGTCTACTTCGTGTTCCGGGGTTGATTCGCTTCGAGACGCCGAGGGCCGGCGCCCGAAGGGACGCCGGCCCCTGATCATCTCACCCCGGTCACGCAGTCACTTGCCGCGCGCCGTCCGCCGTGATTACGGCTGCGCCTGATCGTTGTTCAGCCACTCCTTCCAAGAGATATTGTTGAACGGCCGCCCGAGGAAGTGCGCCACCAGCTGCGCCGCCGGCTGCGAGCCGCCCGGCGCCAGCACCAGCTGGCGATAACGCGTCGCCACGCCGGGCGCGAGCAGGTGATCCTTGTCGAACTGCGAGAACATGTCCTTCGCGATCACCAGCGACCACATGTACGTGTAGTAGACCGCCGAGTAGCCGTCGAGGTGGCCGAACGCGCACTGGAAGTGCGTGCCGTCCACGTACGGGAACGGCTGGTACTGCTTCACGAGATCCCTCGCCATCTGGTCGGTGTTGACCTGCGACGGATCGCGGTCGTAGATCGAGAGGGACAGCTTCGCGTAGACCATCTGCCGCCGCACGCCCAGACCCTCGCCGTAGTGATTGGCGCGGTTCATCTGGTTCACGAGATCGACGGGAATCGCCTGGTTGGTCTGGTAGTGCTTCGCGAACGATGCCAGCACCTCGGGATTCTCGGTCCACTCCTCGAGCATCTGCGAGGGCGCTTCGACGAAGTCCTGCTCGGTGCGGATGCCGCCGATGCCGCACCACTCGTGGTGCCCCGCAAACAGCGTGTGCAGCAAGTGACCGAATTCATGGAAGAAGGTGCGCACGTCGCCGTATTCCATGAGGCCGGGATCACCCTTGACGCCGCCCGGGAAGTTGCAGATCAGCGCCGCCTCGGGGATCTGCCGTCCCTCGACACCGGTGCGGACGTCGAACTGCGCGGCGTGGTTGTACTTGTTGGGGCGCGGATGCATGTCGAGGTAGATGCGGCCCACCAGCTTGCCCTTCTCGGTGACCTCGTAGCACTCGACCGAGGGATCCCACACCGCCACGTTCGGCATGCGCTTGAACTCGACGCCGAACATGCGGCTCGTCACGCTCAGCACGCCCTCCTTGACGCGGTCGTAGGGGAAGTACGGCCGCACGCTCTGCGAGTCGAAGTTGTAGTTCGACTTCCGCACCTGCTCCGACCAGTAGCCGGTCTCCCACAGGTTCACCACCTGCGCGTCCGGGACGTCCTGCTGCTTGCGCTTGAGGAGCACCTTGTACTCACGCTCCGCGCGCGGCCCCGAGGCCTCGACGATCCCGTCGATGAAGTTCGAGGCGTTCTTCCCGCTGCCCACCATCTTGTCGGCCGTCACGCAATCCGCCCAGTTCGTGAAGCCGAGCAGCGTCGCGAGCTGCCAGCGCTGCGAGATCATGGAATCGAGCACCGCCATGTTCGCGGGGTAGGCGCGATTCGTGTACGCCATGTACATGCGCAGGCGCAGGCTCTCGCTCTTCGCGTACGAGAACACCGGCAGCGCGTCCGGATACTCGATCGAGAGCACGATGTGGCCGTCGGCGTCGGGCTTGTGGCGCGCGACGTAATCCTCGGGCATGCCGGCCAGCTCCGCGGCGTCCTTCACCCGCACCGTGCTGTGGTCCTCGCGGATGTTGCGCGAGAACGCCTGGCCGCTCTCGACGATCTTGTCGTTCAGCTCCTTGATCCGCTTGCGCGTCGGCTCGTCCTTGTCCACGCCGGCGAGCCGGAAGTCGCGCAGCGACCTCCAGATGTAGTACTTGGTCTCGGTGTCGGCCGTGGTGGTGTCGATCGCGGAGAGCGCGTCGTACACCTTGCGATTGAGCGACAGCTCGGTCGAGAACGCCGAGGCCTCCTGCGTCGCCTTCTCGGCCGCGGACCGCGTCGCGGAATCCGGGCTCACCTCCGAGATCAGCGAAGCCTGCGAGGTCGTGGCGTCCAACGCGAGGATCGCGTTGTCGTACGTGCGCAGTGTGTTCTCGACCGTGCGCTTGCCCTTGACCGCGAGCAGCTGATCGATCGCCTTCTGCGCCAACGCCAGATCCTGCTTCTGCCCCTTCGCGAACGCCGCGGAATTGGGGTGCCCGGTCCAGAACGGTGAGTTCGTGCCGTAAGTCGTCGTCGAGCTGGTGGCGGCCTGAGCCAGCCCGGGCAGAATCAGCAGCGCGGCGAGCGCGGCGAGGGAGAAGCGTTGACGGAATCGCGAGTTCATGCGGCAGCCTCCTCGATGAGTTCGTTTTCCTCTGGGGTCAGGCGCCGGCTCGAGCGTGAGCGATCGCGTCACGGGGCGGCGGGGATGCGAAAAGCCGGTTGAAGCTAGCGCACGCTTCCCCCACCCTCAAGCCGAGACGCTTTCGGCAATGCCGAAGGCCCGTCGGCTCGCGACGAGCGGGGAGAAACCGGCGACGAGCGCGGCTCGTGGCGCCTCAATTCCTCCGGGGCGGCTGGCTCGGCCGCATCTCGACGCGCGAGGAGAGCGCATGCGAGGGCGAGCGCAGGAGATCGAGCACGACGCTCGCGACGTCCGAGGGCTTGAGCGCCCAATCGGCCTTCGCGACGCTCCCGCGACCGAACTCCGTCGCGACGCTGCCCGGCATCAGGTAGGAGACACGGATGCCGTCGTAGCGCACCTCCATCATCATCGCCTCGGTGAAGCCGTTCAGGCCGAACTTGGTCGCGTTGTACCCGGAGGCGTTTTGCATCGGGTTCTTTCCGGCCAGCGACGAAATGTTGATGATGTAGCCGCCGCCGCGGCGCTTCATCATCGGAATGGCTTCGTGCGAGCAGTAGAACGGGCCGTTCAGGTTGGTCTCGATCATCGCGCGCCAATCCTCGGGATCGAGATCGGCGACCGGGGCGAACACACCGATGCCGGCGTTGTTGATCAGGATGTCGCAGCCGCCGAGGTCGCGCTCGACCGACGAGAACAGGCGCTGCACCGACTCGTAGGCGCGCACGTCACACGCGTAGCCGCGCGTTCCCTGCCCGATCGACTTGGCCGCGCTCTCGGCCGCCGGCAGCGCGCGCGCGGTCAGCGCGACGCTCGCGCCCTCGGAGACCAGCCCCTGCACGATACCTCGCCCAATGCCGCGACTGCCGCCCGTCACGACCGCGACTTTCCCGCTCAGGAACCCCATGCGTGATCCTCCGCCCGGACTGGGTCGCTTGGCTTTCGGCCCACGCGGCGCAGACTAACACCGCGGACGAGGGCGGGAAAATCGGGCGCCAACTCGTTTGGGACCTTTGCAGCCGCTCGAGCGCGGGAGGGGGCGAGGATTCCGTGGCGCCGGATCAGGGCCGCAGCGTGAGCACCGGCAACCCGCGCCAGGCGATCGCGCCGCCCACGAACACGACGCGCCGCAGGGTCGCGAGCGGGAATCCCGCCTGAGAGCCGGTCAGCAGCTGATGCAAATCGTCGAGCATCGGCAGGTGGCCGACGAGGAGCGCATGACCGTCCGCGACGCCGTGAAACGCGAGCGCTTCGATCAGCTCGCCGGGATTGGATTCGGGCTTGAGGGCCTCGAGCGATTCGCACGAGGCTCCGGGCCCGATCGCGGCCGACAGGATGCGCGCGGATTGATAGGCGCGCACGAGCGGGCTCGCGAAGATGCGCGTCGGAATCGAGCCCGAGGCGCAGATGTGAACCCCCAGCGACACCATCGCGGCGCGCCCGGCCGCCGTTAGAACGCGCGCCGCATCCCCGCCCGGGCCCGAGGGCTCGGCCTCGGCATGACGCACGAGATCCAAAACGAGGGACATGGCGTCAAACTGGGCGGAGGATCGCGTCGTGTCAAGCGCCGCGTGCCGCGCGCGGTGATGCGTCCCTCCGGAGTTGCCGCGCCGGAACACGGCGCGCGGCCGGGCATCACGCCGCCCCCGTCATTTGCGGGCGAAATCATCCTCCGATAGTCTTCTTTGCCAACCTGACAGGCCCGAGGCGGGGCGAGTCGCCACCCGCACCCACCCCAACGCCGCATCGCCCTGTCCCACGCGAGGAGTTCCGCCATTTCTGCCCTTGAGAGCCGGCTGCTCGACATCCTGCCGGGCCGGGTGCTGTTCTACGACGGCGCCATGGGGACGCAGCTGCAGGCGCGTCAGCTCGGCGCCGACGACTTCGGCGGCAAGCGCTGGGAAGGCTGCATCGACTACCTCTCGCTCACGCGTCCCGATGTCGTCCACTCGGTGCACGAGGCCTACCTCGAGGCGGGCGCCGACGTGCTCGAAACCAACTCGTTCCAGGCTTCGCGCACACGCCTCGCCGAGTGGGGCCTCGGCGATCGCACGCTCGAGCTGAATCGGGCGGCCGCCTCGATCGCGCGCCGCGCGGCGGACGCGTACGAGAAGTCGGATGGGCGCCCGCGTTTCGTGGCCGGCTCGATCGGGCCCTCGGGGCTGCTCCCCTCGTCGGAGGATCCCGATCTCGGTCGCTACGGGCTCGAGCCGCTGCTCGCGGATTTTATGCCGCAGGCGCAGGGGCTGGTCGAGGGCGGCGCGGATCTGCTCATTCTCGAGACCTGCCAGGACATGCTCGAGATGAAGGCGCAGATCCTCGCGGCGCGCGAGGTGTTCCGTTTGACGGGCAAGCGCCTGCCGATCCAGTGCTCGGTGACGCTCGATCCTTCCGGCCGCATGCTGCTCGGCACCGACATCCGCGGCGCGCTCGCCACGCTCGAGGCGATGGACGTCGAGATCATCGGGCTCAACTGCTCGACCGGTCCCGATCTCATGCGCGATGCGATCCGCTATCTGTCGCAGAACGCGTCCACGTTCATCCACTGCATCCCGAACGCCGGCCTTCCGATCAACGACGGCGGGCAGGCGGTGTTCCCGCTCGAGGCCGTGCCCATGGCGGAGACGCTGCGCGAGTTCGTGGACGAGCTGGGCGTCAACATCATCGGCGGCTGCTGCGGCACGACGCCGGCGCACGTGCGCGCCATGATCAATGCGGTCGGCCGGCGAGCGCCGCGGGCGCGGCAGGGCCGCGGGCCGAACGGCGAGCGCGGCGCCGGCTGGTCACTCTCGAGCGGCATCACGGCGACCGCGATGCAGCAGGAGCCGCGCCCGCTCCTGATCGGCGAGCGGCTCAACACACAGGGTTCGCGCAAGATCAAGCGGCTCGCAATCGACGATCGGCTGGAGGACATGATCCCGGTCGCGCGCGAGCAGGTGGAGGGCGGTGCGCACGCGCTCGACGTGTGCTTGGCGCTGACCGAGCGCACCGACGAGGCGTCGCAGCTGCGCCGGCTGGTCAAGAAGCTCGCGCTCTCGGTCGAGGCGCCGCTCGTGATCGATTCCACCGAGCCGGCCGCGATCGAGGAGGCGCTCAAGGCCTATCCGGGCTGCGCCCTCATCAACTCGATCAATCTCGAGAACGGCCGCGAGCGCGTGGACGCGGTGATGCCGATCGCGATGCGCTACGGCGCCGCCGTGATCGCGCTCACCATCGACGAGCAGGGGATGGCGAAGAGCGCGGCGCGCAAGCTCGAGGTGGCGCGGCGCATCCACGACATCGTGACGCGCGAGTTCGGGCTGCCGGCCGAGCGGCTGGTGTTCGACGATCTGACGTTCACGCTCGCGACCGGCGACGAGGAATTCCGGCGCTCGGCGCTCGAGACGATCGAGGGCATTCGCGCGATCAAGCGCGGGCTGCCGGGCGTGCTCACGAGCCTCGGCGTCTCGAACGTGTCGTTCGGGCTGGGGAAGGAAGCGCGCGCGATCTTGAACTCGGTGTTCCTCTACCACTGCGTCCAGGCCGGGCTCGACATGGCGATCGTCAATCCCGCCGACATCACGCCCTATCCCGAAATCGGCGCGGACGACCGCCGGCTCGCCGAGGACCTGATCTTCGCGCGCTCGGACGACGCGCTCGCGGCCTACATCGCGCACTTCGAGGGCCGCACCGGAAATCAGCGCGCCGAGGAGGTCGAGGCGGCCGAGGCGAGCCTGTCGGTCGAGGAAAAGATCCACTTCCAGATCCTGCACCGGAAGCCCGCCGGCATCGAGAGCCTGGTGGACGAGGCGGTGAAGCGCCAGGACGCGGTCGCCGTGCTCAACACCGTGCTGCTGCCGGCGATGAAGGAGGTGGGCGACAAGTTCGGGGCCGGCGAGCTGATCCTGCCGTTCGTGCTGCAGAGCGCGGAGGTGATGAAGAAGGCGGTCGCGCGGCTCGAGACCTATCTCGAGAAGAACGCCGACGTCTCGAAGGGGCGCGTGGTGGTGGCGACCGTGTACGGCGACGTGCACGACATCGGGAAGAACCTGGTCAAGACCATCCTCTCCAACAACGGGTACACCGTGTTCGATCTCGGCAAGCAGGTTCCGGTGCAGACGATTCTCGATCAGGCGCAGAAGGTGAACGCCAACGCGATCGGGCTCTCCGCGCTGCTGGTCTCGACCAGCCGGCAGATGCCGGTGTGCGTCGCCGAGCTGCACCGCGCACGGCTCGGAATCCCGGTGCTGATCGGCGGCGCCGCGATCAACCGCAACTTTGGCCGGCGCGCCGCGCTCGTGGACGGCGAGGTCTTCTACGAGCCCGGCGTCTTCTACTGCAAGGACGCGTTCGAGGGGCTGGACGTCGTGAACGCGCTCGCCGATCCGGGCCGCAAGGGCGAGCTGGTCGAGCGCATCAAGCGCGAGGCGTTCGAGTTCAAGGGCAAGGCCGCCGAACTCGAGGCGCGCGCCCGCGACTCGCGCGAAAAGCAGAGCGATTTCAAGGTCGCGGTCTCGCGCGACATCCGGACGCCGGCGCCGCCCTTCTGGGGCGCGCGTCGCACGCCGGAGGCCGAATTCTCCTACGACGGCATGTTCGCCGCGATGGACCTGAAGACGCTCTATCGCCTGCACTGGGGCGCGCGCGGCACCGGCGCCGAGTTCGACCGGCTGATCCGCGAGGACTTCGAGCCGCGCCGCCTCGCCCTTCAGCGCGAGGCCGAGCGCACGGGCTGGATCCGGCCCGGCGCCGTTTACGGCTACTTCCCGTGCCAGAGCGAAGACCAGGACCTCGTCCTCTACGATCCGGCCTCGTTCGTGGCCGGCTCGCTCACCCCGCGCGGAAAAATCGAAGAGCTGATTCGCTTCCGTTTTCCGCGTCAGGAAGAGCGCGAGGGGCTGTGCCTCTCGGATTACTTTCAGCCGCGGGAGGCGAGCAAATTCGACGTGGTGGCGTTCCAGGTGGTGACGGTGGGGCCGGGAACCGACGAGCAGGGCGAGCGGCTGAACGCGGCGGGCGAGTACTCGCAGGCGCTGTTCGTGCATGGGCTCGGCGTTTCGGCGGCCGAGGGCCTGGCCGAGTGGCATCATCAGCGGATCCGCGCCGAGCTCGGGCTCGAGGCGGATCGCGGCAAGCGCTACTCGTTCGGCTACAGCGCGTGTCCGGATCTCGCCGATCAGGCGAAGCTCTTCCGCCTGCTCTCGCCCGAGGGCGCGATCGGTGTCTCGCTCACGAGCGCCTATCAGCTCGTGCCGGAGGCCTCGACGAGCGCGATCATCGTGCATCATCCGCAGGCGATGTATTACATGGTGAAGGACTGAACGGGATGAATCGGAGGGTCGTGCGATGAGATCGAATTCCTGGGGCCTGATCGTGTCTGCGCTGCTCGCGCTGGCGCCCGCCGCGCACGCCGACGACGCCGCGAAGCCGGCCGCCGCCGCGGGCCTCGCGCCCGCGCCGGCCAGCGCGACCGCCTCGCCGCTCGCCGGGCTGCCCGCGTGGCGCCCGCCGGCCGAGTACCGCCAGGACATGGTGATGACGAACGGCGATCAGACCATGGCGATGCGCCGGTTCTGCAAGGGCGATCAGATCCGCACCGAGATGGCGTTCCAGGACGAGCAGATGGTCATGATCGAAAAGGGCGGCGAGAGCTACGAGATCATGCCGTCCCACAAGATGATGATGAAGATGCCGGCGCATGCTCCGCAGCTGGCGGACAGCGCGGGCCCTCCGCCGGATGTGAAGATCGAGCCGCTCGGACCCGAGAAGCTGGGCGGCCGCGACGCGCTGAAATACCGCGTGACGTCGCAGGGGCAGACCGGGCTCGCGTGGTTCGACGCGGCGAGCGGCGCGCCCATACGCATGGAGACGAACGGCGCCTCGATCGAGTGGGCGAACTTCGCGGCCGGCAAGCAGGCCGACGAGCTGTTCGAGCTGCCGAAGGATTATCAGACCATCGACATCGCGGCGCTGCAGGGCGCGATGGGGGGAATGGGCGGCATTCCCACGGTGTCGCCGGGGGCGATCACGGGCGGCCAGGCCCCGGTCGCGATCAAGGGCGCGAAGGGTGGGATCATCCCGGGCGGCGGCCTGCCGGCGGGACTGCCGGCGGGGATTCCCGGTATGTCTGGAATGCCGGGCATGGGCGGCGTCGGTGGCGGCGGAGCCTCGGGCATCGCGCAGCAGATGGGCTCCCACTTCGGGCAGAGCATGGGCGAGAAATTCGGCGCCAGCATGGGCGCGCAATTCGGCCCGCTCGGCTCGATGGCGGGCTCCTACATTGGCGGACGCATCGGTGGCTGGCTCGGCGCGCACGCCGCGGCGATGGTGACGGGCGGAGGCGAACATTGAGCGGCGCGCTCGCGATGAACGTGGAGCCGGTCACGCTCGATGGCCGGCGCGTACGGCTCGAGCCGCTCTCGATCGGGCTCCATCGCGCCGGGCTCTTGAAGGTGATGCTCGATGCCGAGTTGTGGCGCTGGACGCTCGCTCAGATCGCGACCGAGGCCGATCTCGACCGCTACCTCGCGACCGCGCTCAGGGAACAGGTCGAGGAGCGCTCGCTGCCGTTCGTGACGATCGACAAGGTGAGCGGACGGATCACGGGCAGCACGCGCTTCGGCAACATCGAGCGCGCGCACCGGCGCGTCGAGATCGGCTGGACGACCGTGGGGCTCGAGTTCCAGCGCTCGCACGTCAACACCGAGGCCAAGTACCTGATGATGCGCCATGCGTTCGAGGTCTGGGGCTGCATTCGCGTCGAGCTCAAGACCAACGCGCTCAATATGAAATCGCGCAATGCCATGCTGCGCATCGGGTGCAAAGAGGAGGGCACGCTGCGGCATCAGGCCATCAACGAGCACGGCGTGCCGCGCGACACCACCTATTTCAGCGTGCTCGAGGCCGAGTGGCCCGGCGTGAAAGCCCGCCTGGAAAGGATGATGGAGCGATGAGCGCACCCGATCCGGGCGCGACGGGCGCTGCGGTTCCGCGCGGGATGGCCGACTCCGCGGCCCGCTCCGGCCGCAAGTTCGGGCGCGCGATGCGCGGCGAGTGGATGCTCGATCCCGCGGTCTCTTACCTCAATCACGGCACGGTCGGCGCGCCGCCCAAGCGCGTGCTCGCGGCGCAGCAGGCGATCCGCGACGAGATCGAGCGCAATCCCGCGCGCTTCCTGATCCGCGAGCTCGCGGACGTGGGCGAGATCGTGATGAGCGCGAAGCCGCGCATGCGGCAGGCCGCCGAGGCCGTGGCGCAATTTTTCGGCGCGCGCGCGGACGACCTCATGTTCGTGGACAACGCCACGACCGGCGTCTCCTCCGTGCTGCGCTCGATGAAATTTGCCGCCGGCGACGAGATCGTGATCACGGACCACGTGTATGGGGCGGTCGGCAAGGCGGCGCGATTCGTCGCCGAGCGCGCCGGGGCGATGGTGAGGCCGGTGGATCTGCCCGGCCCGCCCTACAGCGAGGCGGGCATCGCCGAGACGATCGAGCGCGCGTTCACGCCGCGCACGCGGCTGCTGATCGTGGATCACATCACCTCGGGCACCGCGCTGATCTTCCCGGTGCGCGAGATCGCGGCGCGCGCGCGCGCGCGCGGCATTCCGGTGCTGGTGGACGGCGCGCACGGTCCGGGAGCGATCGACTTCGGCATTCCCTCGCTCGGCGCCGACTGGTACACGGGCAATCTTCACAAATGGGCGATGGCGCCGCGCAGCTCGGCGATCCTCTGGGTTGCGCCCGCGCGCCGCGAGGAGACGCATCCGGCGGTGCTCTCGTGGGGCCTGGGCAATGGGCTCGCGGCCGAATTCGATCTCACCGGCACGCGCGATCCCTCGCCGTGGCTCGCGGCGCCTGCGGGGCTCGACTTCATGCGCGAGCTGGGGCTCGAGGCGATGCGCGCCTACAACCACGCGTTCGCCTGGAACGGCGCCCGCACCCTGTGCGAGCGCTGGGGCACCGGGATTCCGGCGAGCGAGGCGATGTATGGCTGCATGGTGACGCTGCCGCTGCCCGAGCGTATGGGCACGAGCGCCGAGCACGCCACGCGCCTCAAGGACGCGCTGCTCCTCGAAGAGAACGTCGAAGCGCAGATCCATTCGCGCATCGGGCGCATGTGGCTGCGGCTGTCGGGCCAGGTCTACAACGACGCCGACGATCTCGAGCGGCTGATCCGCGGGATCGAGAAGCACGCCCGCGCGTAGCCGAACGCCCGGCCGGCAGGTTACGGCGCCGCGCTAGATCCGGAAGCCGCTCGAAACCTGGATCGTGTCGCCGGTGATGCTGCGCGCCTCGTCCGAGGCCAGGAAGAGCGCGGTGGCCGCGATCTCCTCGGGCTCGATCATGCGCTTCAAGGCGGTGGGCTCGATGAAGAACTCGCGCTCCACTTCCTCGGCGGTTCGGCCCACCGCGCGCGCGCGTTTCTCGATCACGGCGCCGATGCGCTCGCCGCGCACCGCGCCGGGCGCGATGGCGTTGACGGTGATGCCGGCCTCGCCAAGCTCGAGCGCGAGCGAGCGGGTGAGCCCGATCATACCCCACTTGGACGCCGCATACGGCGAGCGGTACGCGTAGCCGATCAGACCTGCGACCGACGTGATGTTGATGATGCGCCCGTAGCGCCGCTGGATCATGTGCGGCGCGGCGTGCTTGGCGCACAAGAGCGCGCCGGTGAGGTTGATGTCGAGCGTGCGCTGCCAGTCGGCGAGCGCGAGGTCGGTGGCCGCGGCGGTCGGGCCCGAGATCCCGGCGTTGTTGACGAGCACGTCGAGCCGGCCGAACTCCGCCACGCTCCGCTTCACCATTGCGGCCACGGCGTTCTCGTCGGCGACGTCCGTGGGGACGACCAGCGCGCGGCCACCCGCGGCGCGGATCTCCTTTCCCGTCGCTTCGAGCGCGGCGACGCCGGTCGCCGCCAGCGTCACGGCCGCGCCCTCGGCGGCGAAGCGCAGCGCGATGTGGCGGCCGATGCCCCGGCCGCCGCCGGTGATGATCGCGACCTGGCCCGCGAGCTTGCCGCTCACGAAGCCTCCGCTCCGCCCGCCACCCACGCGCCGCTCACCGCGCGGCTCACGGATTGATCTTGGGCGCCGCCGCGACCGGCGGAATCCCGGCCGCCTCGACCGCGCGATTGAAGTCGGCGAGGTCGGTGCCGAGAATGGTCTTCAGCTCGCCCTGGATCCGGTCCAGCTCGCGGCTCAGATCGTCGTAGATGCGCAGCGACCCCTCGGTCGGCCGCCGATCCGCGCTTCCCACGATGCCCGCCAGGTAGGTGAGATCATGGTCGATCGCGGGCCGGTAGTTGAGATCGTCCTCGAGCCCCTTGATGCTGGGATTCGTCAGCTCCTTCTCGACGGCGGTGAGCTTGTCGCCCAGCGCCTTCGCGCGCTTCGAGAGATCGTCGCCCTTGCCGAGCCGCTCGGCGCGCTCGCCCATCACCTTCGCCTGGGAGCGGACGTCGGCAATCGTCATCACCGCGACGTGCGCGGCGCTCAGACGATCGCGAATGCCCGCGAGCAGATCGAACTGCGCCCTGAGATCCTCCGCGGTCGCGTGACCGGCGGGATTCGGGAGCACGTCCACCATCGCGCTGTCGGCCTTGTTGCCCATGCGCAGCACGATCTTGTACGTGCCGGCGCCGACCTTGGGCGGCGACTTCGTGCCCTCGTTGAAGACCGCGTGCGGCACGAGCGTCGGCTTCAGGATCCGCATGTCCCACACGAAGCGGTTGAGGCCGGCGTCCGGCTCGAGCGGCTTGTCCTTATCGGAATTGCGATCCGTGATCTCGGCCTGCTCCTTCAGATCGGCGCCCTTCGCAAGCTTCTCGCTCGTGAACGAGCGGATCTTCTGATCGCCCGAGTAAACGTCGATCGTCAGCACGTCCTTCTCGCCGAGCTTGTCCTTGAGCCAGTAGTCCACGATCACGCCGTCGGGAGGATTCTGTCCCTGGGTGCGCGGGGGATTGTCGGGATCGGCCGCGAACGAGGCGCGATACGTGGGCCGCGGCGGGAGCAGGCGGAACGGCGCTGCGGCCAGCGTCGGATTCCAGCTCCGCAGCGGCGTGAGATCGTCGAGGATCCAGAACGAGCGCCCCTGCGTGGCCACCACGAGATCGCCGTTCTTGACCGCGAGATCGGTGATCGGCGTGGCGGGCAGGTTGCGCTGGAACGCCTGCCACGTGGCGCCGTCGTCGAACGAGACGTAGAGCCCGGTCTCGGTGCCGGCGTAGAGCAGGCCCTTGCGCACGGGATCGGCGCGGATCACGCGCGTGAAGACGCCATCCGGGATGCCGGTGTTGATCCGCGTCCAGGTCTTGCCGTAGTCGCGCGTCCGGTAGAGGTAGGGGTGGTTGTCGTCGAACTGATACATGGTGCCGGCGAAATAGGCGCAGCCCTTCTCGGTCGGCGAGGCCTCGATCGAGTTGATGCGGATCCACTGCGGCATGCCCTTGGGCGTGATGTCGTCCCAGTGCTTGAAGTGGTCGCGCGTCACGTGCACCAGACCGTCGTCGCTGCCGGCCCAGATCACGCCCGGCTCGGCCGGCGATTCCGCCAGCGTGAAGATCGAGCCGTAGAGCTCGACGCCGGTGACATCGTTCGTGATCGGGCCGCCGGTCAGGCCCTGCTTCGACTTGTCGTTGCGCGTCAGATCGGGGCTCACCTCCTCCCAGCTCTGCCCCTCGTCGCGGCTCCTCAGCAGCACCTGCGCGCCGTGGTACACGGTGGTGGAATCCTCGAGCGAGATCAGCGTCGGCGAGTTCCACTGGAAGCGATAACGCAGCTCGCTCACCGGTTTGCCGCTCGCGAGCTGCGGCCAGGGATCGATCGCGCGGTCCTCGCGCAGGCGGACGTCGAAGCGCGTGACCGAGCCGCCGTAGCCGCCGCAATACATGTAGTTCGGATCGCGCGGATCCACGGCGATCCAGCCGCTCTCGCCGCCGCCCACCACGTACCAGTCGGACTCGCCGATGCCGCCGCCGGTGGCCGCGCTCGGGATGCCGACGCCCGAATTGTCCTGCTGCGCGCCGTACACCCAGTAGGGGAAGCGATTGTCGGTGGTGACGCGGTAGAACTGCGCGGTCGGCTGATTGCGGATACTCGACCACGTGCGCCCGCCGTTCAGCGTCACCGCGCAGCCGCCATCGGCCCCGAGGACCATGCGCTCGGGATTGTCGGGATCGATCCACAGATCGTGGTGATCCCAGATCGCCTGCATGCCGCTGAACGACTTGCCGCCGTCTTTCGAGGAGTAGAGCCGCAGGTTCGGCAGCCACAGCTTGTCGGCGTTCTTGGGATCGGGGATCACCCAGCTGTAGTACCAGGGACGCTCGCGGATCAGGTGGTCGTCGTTGACCCACGTCCACTTGTCGCCGTGATCGTCGCTGCGATAGAGGCCGCCCTTCTTCGATTCGACGATCGCCCACACCAGGCCGCCCTTCGCGCCCGAAGCGGCGACGCCGATGCGGCCGAGCAGCCCGTCCGGCAGGCCCTCGCTGATCTTCTTCCACGTATCGCCGCCATCCATCGTGCGCCACAAGCCGCTGCCGGAGCCGCCGCTCGTGAAATCCCACGCGCGCCGCTCCGCCTGCCACATCGCGGCGTAGAGGATGCGCGGGTTGTTGGGATCCATCGAGAGATCGCAGACGCCGGTCGAATCGTTGACGTAGAGCACGCGCTTCCACGTCTTGCCGGCGTCATCGGTGCGGTAGACGCCGCGCGTCGGATTCGGGCCCCAGGCATGTCCCTGGACGCCCACATAGATGAGATCGGGATGCGTCGGATCGATCCGGACGCGCGAGATCTGGCCCGCGTCCTTGAGACCGATGTTCGTCCAGGTCGCGCCGCCATCGCTCGAGCGATAGACGCCGTCGCCCGCGGAGAGATTGCCGCGGATCGGCGATTCGCCCATGCCGGCCACGATCACGTTGTGATCGGACTCCGAGACCGCGATCGCGCCCACCGAGCCGGTCTTCAAATCCTTGTCGGAGAGGCACTCCCAGTTGGAGCCCGCGTCGGTGGTCCGCCACACGCCGCCGCCGGCGGCGCCGAAGTAGAACGTGTAGGGCTCGCCGCGCACGCCGGTCACCGCGGTCACGCGACCGCCGCGGTAGGGGCCGATGCAGCGGAACTTCATGCCGGAGAGGAGTTCCGACAATGTCTTGGGCTTCTTCGCGTCGTCGGTCGCGGCGGTGGTGGCGGAGAACGCGAACGAGGTGAAGAGGACGAGTGCGAAGCAGCTGGCGGCCAGGGCAACGGAAACGCGTGATGATCTGGTCACGGCTGGACCCTCGGGCAAGGATGCGCCGGGAACGGCGTGGCGATCTGGAATCGGGACAGGGCGGGCAGTCTAGACCCGGCGCGGCGTGAACCCAACCGGGCGGGTCCCGAACGCGGTTTCAGCGGCTCCGGGCGCGGGTGGCGGAGTCCGGCCTGAGCCCGAGGGGCGGCAGGATCAGGGGGCAGGACGCAGCACGCTCTTCGTTTGGGCCGAGTTCAGCACTTTGAATGCCGCGGCAGCAAGGTCTAGGTGTATCCGGCTCGAGCACTCGCGGATCTGGGAGCTTGGCCAGCTTGCCGCGTCCACGGATCCCACGGGCCGGCCGAAGAGCCTCTATCGGTGGCGGGTGACCGCCCCCTGTGAAATCGCCCCCGAGGCGCCGGGTGCGGCGGGCAGGGACGGGTCAGGATCAAGCTGCGGTACACTCTCGTCGGGATCCAGTCCAACATTTTGATGTGGGGTTAGTCATGAAACCTTACCGTCGTTGGCGTGCGTTCGCTGCAATCGTGCTTGCTGCCTCTGTACGACTGCCGGCAGTTGCACGCGCGCAGGCCCCGGCGTACCTGGCCCAGTGGGGTACGTATGGCAACGGCGACGGGCAGTTTGTGGCTCCCGTGGGCGTGGCAGTCGATGTGAGCGGGAACGTCTATGTGGCGGATGGCAACTATCGAGTTCAGAAATTCAGTAGTGGCGGCACGTACATCGCCCAGTGGGGCACGCCGGGCGGCGGGAACGGGCAGTTTGTGAGCCCGTTTGGCGTTGCAGGGGACGTGAGCGGCGACGTCTTCGTGTCGGATGAGGCCGCCACCCGCGTCCAGAAGTTCACGGGGGGCGGGGTATACCTCACTCAGTGGGGCAGTTCCGGTACAGGCAACGGACAATTCAGCCAGCCAATGGGTGTGGCCGTCGATGCCAGCGGGGATGTCTACGTGGCGGACGACCTCAACTTCCGCATCCAGAAGTTCGACAACAACGGCAGCTACCTGGGCCAATGGGGCACGGAAGGCAGCGGGGACGGTCAGTTCCATGAGCCGTCCGGTGTGGCCGTGGATGGCGGCGGCAACGTGTATGTCGCAGATCGCATAAATGCGCGGATCCAGAAATTCACAAGCTCTGGAGTATTCATCACGAAGTGGGGCACGGCGGGCAGCGGGAACGGCCAGTTTCAGGACCCCGTCGGTGTAGCCGCGGATGCGAGCGGCAACGTGTATGTGACCGACATAACGAACAACCGCATACAGGTATTCACAAACGGCGGGGTCTACATTGCCGGGTGGGGCACGACTGGTACGGGCAACGGGCAATTCGAAGTCCCGTGGGCTGTGGCGTTGGACAGTAGCGGCAACATCTACGTGTCGGACTCGAACAACTCGCGGATCCAGAAATTTGCCCCGCTCTCCACGCCCACGGAGGCCACGAGCTGGGGGCGACTGAAGAGCCTCTATCGCTGATAGGGAGTGACCGGCAGGCCTCGAACGCCACTGGGCCGCAGTAGACCTCGGCCCGCCCCGGTTCACATCTCTCGCGGGTCGCCCTTCTCGGGATCGATGCCGAATTCGCGGATCGCCTGCTCCACCACGGCGGCCTCGAGCTTGCCCTCGCGCCTCAGCGCATCGAGCGTCGCCACCACGATGTGCTCGGCGTCGATCTCGAAGTGGCGGCGCAGGGCCTCGCGCGTGTCGCTGCGGCCGAAGCCGTCAGTGCCGAGCGGCGTGAAGGAGCGCGGCACCCAGCGGTGGATCATGTCGGGCACGCTCTTCATGTAGTCGGTGGCCGCCACGACCGGCCCCGCGCTTCCCTGCAGGACGCGCGTCACGTACGGCACGCGCGGCGTCGAGGTCGGGTGCAGGCGATTCCAGCGCTCGACCGAAAGCGCCTCGTTGCGGAGCTGCTGGTAGCTGGTTGCGCTCCACACGTCGGCCGCGACGCCGAACTTCTCGGCCAGCAGCTCCTGCGCGCGCAGCGCCTGCAGCAGGATCACGCCGCTCCCGAAGAGCTGCGCGCGCGCCGCGCTCGCGCCCGCCTGCGGCGCGCCACGATAGACGTAGAGCCCGCGCAGGACGCCGTCCTCCACGCCCTCGGGCTGCGGCGGCATCGAGTAGTCCTGATTGTAGAGCGTGAGGTAGTAGTAGACGTCCTCGCCATCCACATACATGCGCTTCAAGCCGTCGCGGATGATGACCGCCAGCTCGTATGCGAACGCGGGATCGTAGGCCCGGATGCACGGGATCACCGAGCCCAGCACGTGGCTGTGGCCGTCCTCGTGCTGCAGGCCCTCGCCGTTCAGCGTGGTGCGGCCCGCGGTCGCGCCCAGCATGAAGCCGCGGCCGCGCGCGTCGCCGAACGCCCAGCACAGATCGCCGGTGCGCTGGAAGCCGAACATCGAGTAGAAGATGTAGAACGGAATCATGAACTCGCCGCGCACCGCGTAACTCGTGCCGGCGGCGGTGAACGACGCCATCGAGCCCGATTCCGTGATGCCCTCCTCGAGCAGCTGGCCGTCCTCTTTCTCGAGGTACGAGAGCACGAGCTTGGAGTCCACCGGCTCGTAGCGCTGGCCGCCCGCCGCGTAAATGCCGATCTCGCGGAACAGCACCTCCATTCCGAACGTGCGCGCCTCATCGGGAATGATCGGCACCACGCGCTTGCCGTACGCCGGATCGCGCAGCAGATTGCGGATCAGCTTGGCGCACGCCATCGTGGTCGAGACCGCCTGCGTCTCGCCGGTGCCGGCCGCGAATTCGGCGAACGCCTTCGCACCCGGCGCGGGCAGCGGCTTCGCGCGCACCACGCGCTTCGGCACGCAGCCGCCCAGCGCGCGGCGGCGCTCGAGCAGGTACTTGACCTCCGGGCTCTCCGCTCCCGGATGGTAGTAAGGCGCATCGTCCAGCTTTCGATCCGGAATCGGCAGCTCGAGGCGGTCGCGGAACTTCTTCAGCTCCTCGATCCTCAGCTTCTTCATCTGGTGAGTCATGTTGCGCGCTTCGGCGCCGGTCCCGAGCGTCCAGCCCTTCACCGTCTTGGCGAGGATCACGGTCGGCCGCCCCTTCGTGGCGGTCGCGGCGGAGTACGCGGCAAACACCTTGCGATAATCGTGTCCGCCGCGGCGCAGGCCTTTGATCTGATCGTCGCTCAAGCCCTCGGCCATCTTGAGGAGCCGCGGATCCGTCGCGAAGAAGTGCTCGCGGATGTACGCGCCCGATTCGACCGCGTACTTCTGCCAGTCGCCATCCACGGTCTCGTTCATGCGCTCGACCAGCACGCCGTCGTAGTCCTGCGCAAACAGCGCGTCCCACTCGCGCGCCCAGATCACCTTGATCACGTTCCAACCCGCGCCGGTGAAGACCGCCTCCAGCTCCTGGATGATCTTGCCATTGCCGCGCACCGGACCGTCGAGGCGCTGGAGATTGCAGTTGATGACGAACGTCAGGTTGTCGAGCCCGTCGCGCGCCGCGAGCGTGAGCGCGCCCACCGCCTCGGGCTCGTCCATCTCGCCATCGCCGAGGAAACCCCACACGCGCGAGCCCGACGTGTCCTGGATGCCGCGCGCCATCAGGTAGCGGTTGAAGCGCGCCTGATAGATGGCGTTCAGCGGCCCGAGCCCCATCGAGACGGTGGGGAACTCCCAGAACTCCGGCATCAGGCGCGGGTGCGGATACGACGAGAGTCCGGTGCCGGGAATCACCTCGCGGCGGAAGTGATCGAGCTGCGATTCGCTCAAGCGGCCCTCGAGAAACGCGCGCGAGTAGATGCCGGGCGCGGCGTGGCCCTGATAGAACACCTGATCGCCGGGCGAGCCGTCGTCCTTGCCGCGGAAGAAGTGGTTGAAGCCGACCTCATAGAGGCTCGCGGCCGAGGCGTAGGTCGAGAGGTGCCCGCCGATCCCGGCGAAGAGGTGGTTCGCGCGCAGCACCATGACCACCGCGTTCCAGCGGATGATGCGCCGGATGCGCAGCTCCATGGCCTCATCGCCCGGAAACGGAGGCTCCTGCTCGGGCGATATGGTGTTGATGTAGCGCGACTGAACCAGGCCCGGCAGGCCGACGTTGAGCTGGCGGGCGCGCTTGAGGACCTTGCGCAGCAGGAAATTCGCGCGATCGGCGCCGTGCGCCTGCACCACGCCCTCGAGCGCCTCGAGCCATTCGCGGGTTTCGGTGGGATCGGAGTCGGGGAGCTGCCGCTTGAAGCCCTGCAGCATGCCGAGCAGGTAGCGCTCGGACTCGCGGCGCTCCCAGATCTGACGCTCGGGATGTTGGGTGCTGGCCTCCGTGCGGTCGGTATCCATGATCGGTTTCGGAGAATAGCGCAAAGCGAACGCGGGGGCGAAGCGGCGGGCGTCAGCGCCGCGGCGATTGTCACCGCGCCGGCCACGGGTTTGGAGTCGCTGAACGCGGCGAGGGTTAAAGGGCTCTTGGCCCCGCGCGCCCCGGCTTTCGCCGCTCTCAGCATTGAGAAGCTTCCGCCCGGCCGCTCGCGGCAGTAGAGTCCTGATCTCGTTCGCCGCTTGCCCGCCCCGCGACCCCAATCCGATTTCCGGAGAGATTTCGCCATGACCGTGATGACCTCAGCGATGTCCGTGCTCTATCCCGCCCGCTCGGGCGCGCGCGCGCTCACCTCCGAGGATTTGTGGGGGCTGCCGCGAGTCGGCGCGCCGGTGCTCGCTCCGGATGCGAGCTGGCTCGTCACGGCCGTCACCACCTACGATCTCGAGAAGAACGAGGGGCGCAGCCGCATCTGGCGCGTGAGCGCGAAGGGCGGAGATGCGCTCGCGCTCACCTCCGAGGAGACGTCCAGCAGCGAGCCCGCGATCTCTCCGGACGGCACGCGCCTCGCATTCACTCGCAAGACCGACTCGCCGAATGCAACCGGCAAGCGCCAGGTGTTCGTGATGCCGCTCGCGGGCGGTGAGGCGCGGCGGCTCACCGATCTTCCGCTCGGCGCGTTCGATCCCCAGTGGCTGCCGGATGGCTCAGGTCTCGTGTTCGCGGCGCAGGTGCTGCGCGGGCACTTCACGCCCGAAGCCACGAAGGCCGAGCTCGAGCGGCGCGAGAAGGATCCCGTCAAGGCGCACGTCACCGAAGAGCGCGTCTATCGCTTCTGGGACACCTGGCTCACCACCGGCGAGGTGCCGCACCTCTGGCATCTCGATCTCGCGAGCGGCAAGCTGCGCGATCTCACGCCCGAATCGCTCGCCTGGTTCGACTGGATGGAGCCGAGCGGCCAGTTCGACATCTCGCCGGATGGCCGCGAGGTTGCGTTCGCGGGCTTCGTGTTCGACCCCAAGCGCTCGCTCCTGCGCTCGACGATCTTCACCGCCACGATCGAGGGCGGCAAGCTCACCATGCTGCTGCCCGATCGCGAGAGCGAGGAGTACCGGCCGCGCTACAGCCCGGATGGCAGGAGCATTCTCTACGGCCAGCAGCTCGATCCCCTGTTCTACGCCGATCGCATTCGTCTGATGAGCTTCGATCGCGCGAGCGGGAAGCACTCGCCGGTGCTCACCGACTGGGATCGCTCACCGCTTCACTGGGAGTTCGCTTCGGATGGCACGCTCTACTTCGAGGCCGAGGACGAGGCGCGCGTGCGGCTATTCAAGCTCGCGCGCGGCGCCTCCGAGCCCGCGCGGCTCACCACCGCGGGATCGAGCAGCGGCTTCGATGTGGGCGCGGGCGGCCGCGTCGTGCTCGCGCACCAGACGCTCTCGCAGCCGACCGAGATCGCGCTGCTCGGCGCTTCCGGACAACTCACGCCGCTCACGCGCTTCACCGCCGAGGTCGCGTCGCGCTTCGCGCTCGGCGAGGTGCGCGAGACGTCGTACGAGGGCGCGAAGGGCGAGACGGTTCAGATGTTCGTGGTGTTGCCGGTCGGATATCAGACGGGGAAGAAGTATCCGCTCGTGCAGGTGGTGCACGGCGGCCCGCACGGCATCACGCCCGACGCGTTTCACCTGCGCTGGAACGCGCACCTGTTCGGCGCGCCCGGCTACGTGGTGGGACTGGTGAACTTCCAGGGCTCGACGTCGTGGGGCCAGAACTTCGCGCAGCGGATCCAGGGCGCGTGGGCGGAGCGACCGTTCGAGGACGTCATGAAGGGCACCGACGCGCTGATCGCCGCCGGGCTCGCGGATGAGTCACGCATGGCGGCGGCGGGCGGCTCTTACGGCGGTTACATGGCATCGTGGATCGAGGGCCACACCGATCGATTCAAATGCATCGTCAATCACGCCGGCGTCTACAACACGCTGTCGCAGTACGCGAGCGACATGACGCAGGGGAGGCACAAGTCGTTCGGCGGCGAGCCGTGGGCGGGGATCGAGAACATCACCGCCGTCAATCCCGCGCACGCCGCGGCCGGCTTCCAGACGCCGATGCTGGTGCTTCACGGCGAGCGCGACTACCGGGTTCCCGTGACGCAGGGGCTCGAGTGCTACGGGGTCTTGAAGGCGAAGGGTGTGCCGGCGCGGCTGGTGTACTTCCCGGACGAGAACCACTGGATCCTCAAGCCGCGCAATTCCGTGTTCTGGTACCAGGAAGTGCACGGCTGGCTCGAGCGGTTCCTCAGCGCCTGACGCCCACCCACAGGCCGTCGCCGATCGGCACGATCACGCTCTGCAGGCGCTTTTCGGCCGCGACGAGATCGTTGAACGCGCGGATCGCGCTCACTTCCTTGTCGCGCGGCGAGTCGGCGAACAGCTCGCCGAAGGCGAACGCGTTGTCCACCAGGATCAGGCCGCCGCGGCGCACGATGCGGAGGCACTCCTCGAGGTACTGGGGGTAGCTCGCCTTGTCGGCGTCGAGGAACGCGGCGTCCGCGGAATCGGCCGCGAACTTGGGCAGCACGTCCATCGCGGCGCCGAGCGTGACCTCGATCTTGCCCGCGACCTCGGACTTCGCGATCCAGCGGCACGCGAAGTCGGCGTGCTTGGGCACGATTTCGATCGTGCGCACCCGGCCGCCGGCCGGCAGCGCGCGCGCCATGGTGATCGCCGAGTAGCCGGCCAGCGTGCCGATCTCGACCACTTCCTTCGCGCGCGCGGCCTTGAGGAGAATCTGCATGAAGCTGGCCTGCTCGGGCGCGATCCAGATGGGCGGGATCCCGTCCGCCACCGCTGCCGACTTGAGATCGCGCAGCAAGGCGTCCTCGGCCGAAGTCCGCTCGGCGATGTAGCGAAAGTGCTCGGTGGTCACCAGGCTCGAATTATCCATGCTTCACTCCTTATCGTTACGAATCCCGCTGGCGGCCGGCCGTGGGCTCGCGGTCGCGCGCCAGCACCGCGAGCAAGTGTGCCAGAACGAATGTCAGCACCAGCATGCTGCTGATGTTGTGCGCCGCGCTCACCACTTCGGGATAGTGGGGCGGCTCGCCACTGCCGCGCGAACGCCACCACAGCCATCCCAGCGCGCCGCCCAGCGCCAGCGACGCGGCGAGCGAGGCCGCCGCGATCAATCCCAGCGCGTAATCGAGTCGCGCGCGAATCGGGCTGACGCGCCGCCAATGCTGCCACAGGTAGGCGGCGTAGAACAGCGCGAGCGGAATGCCGGCGAGCACGTGCGAGCGCTCGCCCGGCAGCAGGCCATAGGCGAGCCGCGCGTAGAAGAGCACGAGGCCGCCGAGCGCCTCGAACGCCAGGAGCGCCGCGAACGTGAGCAGCAGTGGAGCGCGCAGCCGCTGCGCGCGCGCGCCATTCACGAGGGCAGGAGGTACCGCGCGACGAACAGCGCTTCGCCCGAGCCCACGCTGATGATCCACACCACGATGAACGTCCAGGTAACCGCGGGCCGGTCGCGGAACCAGTAGCGGCCTTCCTTCTGATCCTGATACGCGAGCACGCCGAGGATCACGAACACCAGGTAGGCGAGGAGCGACAGCATGCCGTGGAGGGCGAAGAAGATCCGCAGGTTCGGCGCGATCGAGTGATCGCTCGCGGCCGCCGAGCTGCGGCTCGCCATGTACATCACGTTCACGAACGCCTCGAACAGCGCCACGGCGAGAAACAGCGGCAACGGGAACGGGCGGCGCGTCCAGTTGCGATGGATCACCCAGAACACGCCGGCGGTGACGAACAGCTCGCTGACGGCTGAAAACAGGCTGAAGGGCGGAATGTGCATGGGCTCGGCGCTGCGCGGGACATCGCGCGTGGGACCGCGGACGGGTCTCGTGGGTGGCGAACGAAATCTCGCGTACGTAGAAACACCGAGAGTCTAGTGGCGCTCCGAGTGGCCGCGCAACATCGGGGGAATCCCGGGGAGCGGGTGCACCTGGAAAACCACCTCCAATCTTGACTCCCCCGGTCACGCTTGATACCCCTACGCGCCATGAACGCCCATCGCAGATCGCTCGCGCGGATCGCGGGCGGGAATCGCGCGTCATGACGGGCACCCGCGCGCTCGGCCTGGTCTCGGGCGGCCTCGACAGCGCGCTCGCGGCGCGCCTCTTGATCGATCAGGGGATCGAGGTGGTGGGACTCCACCTCGAATCGCCGACCGCCTGCCGCTCGAGCGTGGGCGAGGTGGCCGAGCATCTCGGCATCCGCCTGATCACGCGCGAGAAGGGCGAGGCGTACGCCCGCTTGCTGCGCGAGCCGCGCTTCGGCTACGGACGCAACATGAATCCGTGCGTGGATTGCCGGATCTTCATGTTCGAGCTGGCGAAGCCGGTCATGGAGGAGGTCGGCGCCCGCTTCCTCTTCACCGGCGAGGTGATGGGGCAGCGTCCGATGTCGCAGACGCGGGAGCGCTTCCACCTGATCGATCGCCAGGCGGGCCTCGCGGGCCGGATCCTGAGGCCGTTGAGCGCGCGCGCGCTCGACGAAACCGAGCCGGAGCGGCTCGGCTGGGTCGATCGCGAGCGATTGCTCGGCATCGTCGGGCGTGGCCGCGACACGCAGCTCGCGCTCGCCGAGCAGCTCGGCCTCAAGCACTTCCAGTCGCCGGGCGGCGGGTGCCTGCTCACCGATCCGATCTTCTCGATCAAGCTGCGCGATCTGTTCGATCACTCGAGCGCGCAAACCGGCACGCTCTCCGACATCGAGCTGCTGCGCGTTGGCCGACACTTTCGGATCGCGGACGACTTGAAGATCGTGCTCGGGCGAAACGCCGGTGAGAACGCGCGGCTGCGCGCGTTCGCGAACCCCGGGCGCGAGCTGATCGAGCCCGATGGCTTTGGCGGCCCGACCGCGCTCGTGTGCGGCGAGCTGAACGAGCGCTCGATCGGCGCCGCGGCGCGGCTGATTCGCGACCTCTCGCCGCGCGCCGGGGCCGAGGCGCGCCTCAAGTGGCGTGCGGGCGGCCGCGAGACGAGCGCCCGCATGGCGGATCTGGCGCTCGCGGCGGCCGAGGCGAGCATGGAGCCGGACGCGGTTCGGACCAGCGCGCCGTCCCCCGAGGAAGAAGTGTTGGTCGAGTCTCACTCGCGTTGAGGCCCGGTGGAGGCGGGGCGCCGCAATTCCCCGCCGTCATGGAAGGAGTCCACTGCATGTCACGGTTCCGCACCCTCGCGAGCGCCGAGAGCGCCCGACTCAGCGGCCGGTGGCTCGCCACCTGCCTGGCGCTTTTCGTGCTCGTCGCGCTCGGGTTCCCGGGCCGCGCGCGTGCCGCGGAGGGCGCGTCATCCGCACCCGCCAAGGCGACGGCGAAGGCGGACACCAGCCAGCCCGTGATGTTCCTCAAGCAGACCGTGGTGACCGGCGCGCGTTATCCACGCCAGTACTACGAATCACCCCAGGCGCTCTCGTTCCTCTCGCGGAAGGATCTCGCCGAGGAACGCCCGACCGTGGTCGGCGATGCGCTCTACGGCGTGCCGGGAACCGACAACAGCAAGGACAGCCCGTGGGAGCAGCGCCCGGTGCTGCGCGGGCTGGGCGGCCAGCGTGTGCTCGTGATGATGGATGGCGATGCCATCAACAGCGCGCGCGGAAACGGACCACATCCCTCACTCGTGGATGCGACCCAGATCGATCGCGTCGAGGTCGTGCGCGGGCCCTCGTCGGTCGCGTACGGCTCGGACGCGCTGGGCGGGGCGATCAACATCATCACGCGCCAGGCGCCGGTTCCGACCGGAGGCAACAGCATGCGCGGCTCCGCCTCGATCGGCGCGAGCAGCGCCGATCAGCAGTTCAACGGTGACGTTCAGCTGATGCCGCAGATCGGCAAGTTCTCGGCGTTCCTCTCGGGGGGCGGAAAGAACACCGAGGACTTCCAGACGCCGGACAACGGCAAGGTCCAGAACTCTAGCTTCAGCGATTACAACGGCATCGCGAACGTGCGCTACCAGATGAGCGAGCGCACCGCGATCAAGGCGGGCTGGCAGATGTATCGGGGGAACAACATCGGGCTGCCGGGGCTGGACGTCGAGATTCCGGGCGTGTTCTCCCAGACGTTCAACTTCCCGTACTACAACCGCGATGCTGCGAGCCTGACGGTCGAGCATACATACGACCAGCAGTCGTGGTTCGAGAACTCGAGCGCGCGCGGCTACTGGCAGCGCGAGCAGCGCGACTTCTACTCGAACATCGACGTCCCCGGCCTGTACACGACCGCCACCGATCGGTATCTCAAGCTCGATACGTACGGCCTTCACGCGCAGGCAAACTCGCGCAAGTTCGATCGCTATCGCATGAGCTTCGGGTTCGACATCGCGCGCGACAAGACGGCCGGCACGAACGTGGCCGCCTCGTCGAACACGCCGGGCAACGTGACACCCGACACCTCGTTCACGCAGTTGGGGGCGTCGCTGCCGACTGGCGACTTCGACAGCTACGCCGGCTTCGTCCAGAGCGACATCTTCCTGCACCCGCAGTGGACGCTGAGCCTGGGTGCGCGTTACACCTACTATCACTACAGCACGGACTTCGGCGTCTCGCAGCCCGCGTTTGCGGGTATTTTGCCCCCACCGGGTCTTCCACCGGGCTTCCCGCCCCCGTTCCCGGCCGTCCCCGAGGTCGACTTCCCTTCCTACAAGGTGGACAACCACGCGCTCGCCGGCTCCGCCGGTCTGGTGTACGCGATCAAGCCCGATTTGCACGTGAGCGCGAACGTCGCGAATGGCTATCGCCAGCCGAACGCGCAGGACCTGTTCTTCTACGGTCCCGCGGATGTCGGAACCGTTGTCGGCAACCAGAGCTTGAAGCCCGAGAAATGCGTCTCGACCGATCTCGGTCTGCGCTGGGGGCCGGGCGATCTCGCGCTCTCGGGCAATCTCTTCTACTCGACGTACGATGACCTGATCGACGCGGTGCAGATTCCCGCCGCCACTCCGACCTACCAATACGTGAACATCACGAAGGCGCGGATTTGGGGCGGCGAGGCCGAGGGCGAGTGGCGCTTCATGCGCCAGTGGGATTTCCGCGCCAACATGACCGGGGCGATCGGCGACATCACGAGCGCGGAGGCGATCCAGCAGCTCTACGGCGTAAGCCAGAGCACCGCCCCGCTTGGCGGCGTGCCGCCGTTCAAGGGCAACGCATCCATCCGCTGGACCAGCTCGAACGGAATTCTCTGGATCGAGCCCTCGACGGCGTTCTCGTGGCGGACGAATCGGCTTCCGCTTCCGACGCCCGGAGTTCCGGTCATCACTGCCTTCAAGAAGGAGTGGATCATCGGCAACATCGCGGCCGGAATCGACCTCGGCCACGGCCAGCACCTGGTGCTGGGCGTTCGCAATTTCACCAATCTCGCGTATCAGCTGGCGCTCGCCTCGCTCGAGCAGCCGGGCGTCTCGTTCTACGGCAGCCTGACGTCGAACTTCTAGTCGGTCACCGAAATCGGGCGGGCGCCGGGGTTGCACTCCGGCGCCCGCTTCGTTCCCGCCGCATCGAAAGGCACTTCCGGCCGCGTCACTTGCGGCCTGCCGCGGACTTGGGCGAAAATGCGCAGGTTCAAGCGCGGCATATACTTTGGTCGCCCCCAGCGGGGAAGCGTTTCGCATGAATTCGACCCCTCCCAAAGCCGATAACTTCGTCAGTCCCCGGCAAGAGCCGCGGCTTCCTCCCGGTCAGATTCGGACCGAGAAGTGGCCGGTGCTCCATTACGGCTCCGTGCCGGAAACGGATCTCGCGCGTTGGGATTTCCGGGTTTACGGCGAGGTCGAGAATCCGTTGCGCTGGACATGGGAGGAGTTCAAGGCGCTGCCGCGCGCGCGCGTCGAAAGCGACATCCATTGCGTGACGAGGTGGAGCCGGTTCGACAACCAGTGGGAAGGCGTCTCGATCCGCGAGGTGCTGCGGCGGGCCAGGGTCAAACCTTCGGCGGCCTTCGCGATCGCACATGCGGAACAAGGCTTCACCGCCAACCTTCCGCTCAAGGAGCTGGATCAGGACGATGTTTTGCTCGCCGACACGCACGACGGCTCACCCCTCAGTCGCGAGCACGGCTGGCCGTTACGGCTCGTGGTGCCGCGGCGCTATTTCTGGAAGAGCGCGAAGTGGATTCGCGCGCTCGAGCTGGTTGCGAAGGATGAGCCCGGCTTCTGGGAGCGCAACGGCTATCACAACGAAGCCGATCCCTGGAAAGAGGAGCGCTTCTCGGACTGGTGATCGCGGCGCCCGCCGCTGGGGGACGCGCTGATGGGCAACTCCGCCGCCTCGCGCGCCCGCGCCGATCTCGAGAAGCAGCTCGTCGAGCTGAGCCGGCTACGCAACGCGAACACGCGCGATCCCGATTTCAAGGTCTGGCGTCAGGCCACGCTCACGCTGATTCAGCGCATCTGGGAAGGCGATGACTCGCGCTCGGCCCGCTTCCGCGCGATTCCGTTCTCGCCCGGCACCACGCGGCCGGATCCCAAGCTCGCGCGCGATTGGTTCGAGCGCGGCTGCGCGGAAGCCGCGCGCGTGCTGCGCGAATTGATCGAGGAAATCAACCAGCACGGCATCATCAAGGGCCCGAGCGCCGCCATCTCCGGACCCGAGCCGCTCCCGGACGACGACAACGTTCCGATGCTCTCGCTCGATGCGAGCGAGACGAGCGGCGCATCGTCCATTCCCGATGAGCCCGACGATCTGCGGCTCTCGGAAGACGACGACGACTCGGACGACGACTCGGACGACGACGAAGAGGAGATCTTCGACATTCCGGATCCGCCCGGCGCGCGCCCGCCCAAGCCGGTGAGCCGGCCGATGGGAAAGACGACCGTGCGCTCCGACTCGAGCGCGAAGGCCCCAAAGCCCGCGGCCAAGCCGCCCGCGCCCGTGGAGAGCGGGCCGGCCGCGAAGCCGGAGCCGACGATTCCAATTTCGGAGACCGCGCCTCCCGGCCCGAGCCGCGGCGTCACCGTATCGAACGGCGGCAGCAAGTCCGGCGGCAAGAAGCCGCCCGCCCGCGACCGCCTGAAGGACATGTTGGGATTCGAGCCCGGCTCCTCGTACTCGCCGCCGGCCGAGACGTCGCGGCCCGCCGCGGCAGCCCCAGCGCCACCCAAGCCGATGGCCGAAAGACCGTCCGCGCCAAGCGAGCCCGAGGAGAAGGCGCCCGCGCGGCCGGCGCCGACGCATGCGTCGCGTCCGGCATCGCCCGCCGCGCGCAATCCCGCTCCGCCACCGCGTGCCGCGGCGCCGCGCCGCGAAGCGCCGGCTCCGCCGCCCGATTTGGAGCGCAACGAAGGATTCGGCACGATCGCGCCCGAATCCGTCGCGCCGCTCGGCGAGGGTCGGCCATCGGATGATTTTCCACTTCGGCCCGCGACGCCCGCGCGGCCCGCGCGCCCCGCGCCTCAGGCGCAGTCGCGCCCGGCGCCCGCGGCGCCCGCGCGCCCGGCGCCCCAGGCGCGCTCTCAGCCGCCGGCAGAGCCGGGGCCCAAGATCCCGACCGACATCACGCCGCTTCCGCTTCCGAGCGGGCCCGCGAGTAGTCCGCCCGACGCCGAGCCGTGGCCGATCGAGCCGCCCGCGGATAACCGGGGCATGGGCGCGCCGCTCGGCTACGATGAGAACACGCTCAAGCGCGCATTCGAGGCGGCGCTTCAATCGTTCGCGAGGCGGCGCAAGGTCAACGAGCCCGAGCCCGAGCCGGCCGAGCTGGCCGAGGCCTCCGAAGAGGACTTGCTCGGCCAATCGCCGGTGTTCAACGTCACCGCGAAGCCCGTCAAGCGCCGCGGACACGAGCCCGATGGCCGCTATCACACCGCGACCGGCATCGCGATGGCGGCGATCGCCACCGAGGTCGAAGCGATGGGCGTGCCCGCGACCGATTGCTCGCGCGCGCGAGCCGCGCTGCTCGAGCTCGCCGATCACTTCGAGCGCCGCGATCTCACCTGGGACACCGTACGTGACGCCGTGCGTCTGCTGATCGCGTATCCCGTGGTCGCGAGGCGCGTGCTGCCGCTGCTGGTCCCGCACCTCGACGAGGCGGCGTAGGCTCGAGGCCCTGCGCGCCGGGCGGGGCCACCCGCGACCGCGGCCAGCGCGGTCCAAGAACGCGCCACGCGGGCCGGCGAAATGCCCCCTTCGGCCCATGAGTGGCCGCGAAACGTGTGCTAGGGTCGGTGCATCTACATTCGTCCGAGAGGACCGGCCCCCATGAGACTCGACCGCTACACCGTACGCTCGCAGGAATCGCTCGAGCTCGCGCAGAGGCTCGCGCGCGATCACGGCCATCCCGAGCTCGCCCCCGAGCACCTGCTCGCGGCGCTCTTGTCCGATACCGAGGGCACCGTCGCGGCGGTGCTCGAGAAGCTGGGCGTTCAGCGCGAAGCTCTGGCGGCGGAAGCCGAGAAGGCGATGAGCCGCCTGCCGCGCGTTCAGGGTGGAACGCTCACGCTCGGTGAGCCGCTGCGCGAGGCGCTCGAGCGCGCGGAGGTCGAGGCCGACCGTCTCAAGGACGACTACGTCAGCGTCGAGCACCTCCTGATGGCGCTCGCCGAGCCGGCGAAGAGCGCGGCGGCGGCGGCGCCCGCGCTGCTCGCCAAGGCCGGCGTCACGAGCGAGGCGCTGCTCAAGGCGCTCCAGCAGGTGCGCGGCGGCCAGCGCGTGACCGACGCGAATCCGGAAGACAAGGTCCAGGCGCTCCTCAAGTACGGTCGCGATCTCACCGCGCTCGCGCGCCAGGGCAAGCTCGATCCCGTGATCGGGCGCGATGATGAAATCCGGCGCGTCATTCAGGTGCTGGCGCGGCGCACCAAGAACAATCCGGTGCTGATCGGTGATCCCGGCGTTGGGAAGACCGCGATCGTCGAAGGCCTCGCGCAGCGCATCGTCTCGGGCGACGTGCCCGAGAGCCTGCGCGATCGGCGGGTCGTGGCGCTCGATCTGGGCGCGCTGATCGCCGGCAGCAAGTTCCGCGGCGAGTTCGAGGATCGCCTGAAGGCCGTACTGAAAGAGGTGACAGCGGCCGAAAACCGCACCATCCTCTTCATCGACGAGCTCCACACGCTGGTGGGCGCGGGCGGCGCCGAGGGCGCGGTGGACGCATCGAACCTGCTCAAGCCCGCGCTCTCGCGCGGCGAGCTGCACTGCGTCGGCGCCACGACGCTCGATGAGTATCACAAGCACATCGAGAAGGACGCGGCGCTCGAGCGGCGCTTCCAGCCGGTGTACGTGGACGAGCCGAGCGTCGAGGACTCGATCGCCATCTTGCGGGGCCTGAAGGAGCGCTACGAAGTCCACCACGGCATCCGCATCAAGGACGCGGCTCTGGTCGCGGCGGCGATGCTCTCGAATCGCTACATCGCGGATCGCAAGCTCCCCGACAAGGCGATCGACCTCGTGGACGAGGCCGCCTCGCGCCTGCGCATGGAGATCGATTCCATGCCGGTCGAGCTCGACGAGCTGACGCGGCGCGAGCGCCAGCTTGAGGTCGAACGCCAGGCGCTCGCCAAGGAGAACGACAAGGCGAGCCGCGAGCGGCTGCGCCGCCTCGACGAGGATCTCGCGCGCGTGCGGAGTGAAAAGGGTGTGCTCGAGACCCACTGGAAGAAGGAGAAGGAGGCGGTCGACGGGATTCGCAAGCTCAAGGCCGAGCGCGAGCGCATCAAGGTCGAGGAAACCAAGGCCGAGCGCCTCGGCGATCTCGCGCGCGTCGCGGAATTGCGTTACGGGCAGCTGCTCCAGATCGAGCGGCAGATCGAGCAGGAGAACGCGCGGCTCGCGAAGATCCAGATCGAGCGCAAGATGCTGAAGGAAGAGGTGGATGAGGAAGACATCGCGGAGGTGGTGGCGAAGTGGACCGGCATTCCGGTGTCGCGCCTGATGGAGGGCGAGGTCGAGAAGCTCGTGAAGATGGAGGAGCGCCTGCACCGCCGCCTGGTCGGACAGGAGGAGGCGGTGCGGCTGGTCTCCGAAGCCGTGCGCCGCGCGCGCGCCGGGCTCCAGGATCCCAAGCGCCCAATCGGCTCGTTCCTGTTTCTGGGGCCCACCGGCGTCGGCAAGACCGAGCTGGCCCGCGCTCTCGCGGAGTTCCTGTTCGACGACGAGCACGCGATGGTGCGCATCGACATGAGCGAATATCAGGAGAAGCACTCGGTCGCGCGGCTGATCGGCGCTCCGCCCGGCTATGTGGGCTACGAGGAGGGCGGGGCGCTCACCGAGGCGGTGAGGCGGCGGCCGTACGCGGTGCTGCTGCTGGACGAGGTCGAGAAGGCGCACCCCGAGGTGCTGAACGTGATGCTCCAGCTGCTCGACGACGGGCGCCTCACTGACGGCCAGGGCCGCACGGTGGACTTCCGCAACACGCTGGTGGTGATGACGTCGAACCTCGGCTCACAGTTCATTCTCGAGTTCGGCGAGTCCGACCGGCGCGAGATGGAGTCGCTCATCCAGCGCGCGCTGCGCGAGCACTTCCGGCCCGAGTTCCTCAATCGCGTGGACGAGATCATCATCTTCCACGCCTTGAAGCGCGAGGAGTTGCGCGCGATCGTGGATCTCTCGGTCGAGGCGCTGCGCCGCATGCTGGCCGAGCGCGAGATCGGACTCATGCTCACCGACGCCGCCCGCGACGCGCTCGCGGCCGAGGGCTACGATCCCCACTTCGGCGCGCGGCCCTTGAAGCGCACGCTGCAGCGGCGTCTGCAAAACCCACTCGCCATGAAATTGCTGAAGGGCGAGATCCGCGCGGGGCAGACAATCGAGGTGGACGCGAAGAGCGGCGAGTACACGTTCAAGCCCGCGGCGCGCGAAGCCGTGCACGCTTGAGGCGGCCACCAGGGCGCGTGCGCTACGCGAGACCGGTCTTGGAATCCGCCGCGGGCGTGTAGAACACCACCTTGTTCTTGGGCGGGCGCTTCGCGCGCAGCAACGCCTGATTCGCCGCGCGCCACAAATCCTGAGGATTGTCGGCGTGATCGGGATAGAGCGCGACGCCGAGGCTCACGGTGACGCCCAGCTTGTGCGAGCGCCGATCGAGTCCTTCGATCCGCACCGGCATGCGCTCGACGAGCGAGCGCAGTCGCTCGCACACCGTCGCCACGTCCTCGGCGTGCACCGGCGCGCTCAGCAGAATGCTGAACTCCTCGCCGCCCCAGCGTGACACGGTGTCGAACGGTCGCACGCCGCCCTTGAGCGCCTGAGCCACCTGGACCAGCACCTCGTTGCCGGCCTCGTAGCCGAACGCGGTGTTGAACGACTTGAAGTCGTCGATGTCCGCGATCACCAGCCCGAGCGAGGTCCGTTCGCGCTGCGCGCGCGCCATCTCGTTCTGCACCTGGAGATCGAAGTACGAGCGGTTGTAGACCTGCGTGAGCGGATCCACGAACACCAGCTTCTCGATCCGCTCGATCCGCTCGAGCGCGCGCCCGCAGTAATCGGCGAGCAGCGCCAGGCGCGAAAGATCCTCGAGCCGGAAGGGATCGCGCTCGCCGCTCGAGACCTCGAGCATCGCGAGCACGTGCCCATCCGACGCGGTGACGGCCGCCAGCGCCAGCGCCCGCGCTCCCGGCAGCGCGCGGCCGGCCTCGGCCGCCAGCGCGCGCGCCATCTGCGCCGCGTCGCTCGCCCGCCGGACGGGCAGCGAGGCGCCCGCCGCGGCAGCTAGATCCGGGCAATAGAGAATGCAGTCGGAATTGCGCCGCGCCTCGATCGCGAGCGCGGGATCGAGACCGCTCTGCGCCGCATCATCGGCGCCCAGCATCAGTCGCACCGATTGCGCGCCGAGGAATTCACGCCCGGCAAGATCGATCTGCTGCACCAGCGACTGGCGCGGATCCACGCTGCGCGGATCGCCGAGCGAGCTGGGATCGTCGAGCCGCAGCAACCGGCGCACCTGATCGAGCCCGGCCGGCGCCTGCGCCGGCAGCGCGGCGCGCGGATAGAGCAGGAATCCGCCGCGCTGCTCAGAGCCCGGCACCTGGAGCGTGATGACGTCGAGCCCGCCGGCGCGCTGATAGCTCACGCGCGAGGGATGGCCCGCATCGGAGGGCAGGCGGCGCAACGCGCCGGTGCGCTCCAGCTGTCCGAGCGCGGCGAGCGCGACCTGCTCGATTTGAGCTCCCACGCCGGTCGCGAGCGCGCGATGAATGCTCAAGCGCTCGGCAGGCGGCAGCTGATCGAGCGGCAGAAGACGCTGCAGCAGCTCGCGAAAATCGATCGACTTCTGCTTCATGAGGCGTCCTTGCCTCCGTGCTGCGGAGTCCCGATGCGAACCATGGCGCCTACGCGGGTGTGTGGCGGGGTGCGGAGCAGGTGGCAATGCCACGGCAGTAGCCGCGACGATTTTATCACACGTGTGATGAGCGTCCGCGCCGCGATTTGAAGGGCGAAATGGCTTGACAGGCCCGCGTATGCTCCATAGATTTCAATGCCTTGCATGTACGATCTGCGGTCCCGGGAGTGGCGGCCATGAGGCTTTCCGAGCTGCTGAACGAGAATTCCATTTCGCTCAGGCTCAAGGCCCGCGAGAAGCGCGAAGCGCTGGTGGAGCTCGTGAACCTGCTGGAGTCCGGCCACGGGTTCAACAGCCAGGGCGAGATCCTCGATCGCGTGATGCGCCGCGAGTCCATGATGACCACCGGGATCGGAAACGGCGTGGCGATTCCGCACGGCAAGGCCCGCTCGGTGGATCGCATGGCGGCCGCGGTCGGTGTGTGTCCCGAGGGGCTCGAGTTCGAGTCCGAGGACGGCCAGCCGGTTTACATCCTGGTGCTGCTGGTCTCGCCCGAGAGCGCCACCACCCAGCACGTCCGCGTGCTCGCCAATCTCTCGCGGCTGCTCAAGGAGGAGTCGGTGCGCAAGGGGCTGCGCGAGGCGAAGAGCCCCGAAGCGTTCATGGCCGCGCTGCACGCGGCCGAGAGCGTTTTCATTCCCTGATTCCCGCCTGCCCAGGCGGAATCCCCAGGCGCCCTCGTTTCCACCGGGAGATCTCGCGTGCATTTTCTCGACGCCTGGATTCATCTCGCGCCCTCCGATCTCGCGCGCCTGATCCTCGCGCCCGCGAGCCTCGCGCTCGCGATCGTGCTGCCGGGGCGCCGGCCCTCCGCGGCCGCGTGCTTCGGCCTCGCGGCCGCCGCGCTGATCACGCCCGGCGCCGAGGGCTGGCTCCATCGCGCGGCGTGGGCGTTGCTGTGGCTGTGGCTGGCCTCCGCGATTCTGCGCGCGAGCCCCGATCCGCCCTCCGATCCCACCGTCCGTCGCGGCGGCGTCGAGTCGGGCGCGGTGGGCCTGCTGCTCGGCTTCGCGCTCATGCTGCTGTTGATCGCGGCGGTCGCGCGCCAGAACCTCGATGAAGCTCCGGCGCGCGATTCCTCGTACGCGCTCTTTCTGATCACGCTCGGGCTGCTGCACCTCATGCTGAGGCGCCACGTTCTGCGCGCGGCGGTGGCGGTCGGCGCGATGGGGCTCGGACTCGATCACCTCGTGCGCGCGGCCGAGGCGCAGCAGATTCCGGGCGCCGCGGTGCCGGCGCTCGGCGTGTGGATCGGCACGACGCTCGCGGTCGCGCTCGTGCTGCGCATCGGGCGGCTGAGGCTCGAGGGCGGCGGCGGCGCGTGGGTGAGCGGCGCGCACGACCTCCACGACTGAGCCATGCGAATCACGCCGCGATGGAACGCACGCTCGGCGGGGGCGCTCCCGTGCTTCGCGGGCGCCGCGCTCCTGATCGATCCGGGATTGATCGCGCTGCGGACGAATCGCAATCTGCCCTGGCCGCTGCTCGCGATCGCGCTCGCGCTCGCGCTCGAGCTGATCGCGCTCGCGTTCTGGTGGTGGGCGCGCGCCTCAGACGATGCGGCGGATCAGTTGCGGCGCTGGTCGTGGGTGAGGCGTCCCGCGCAGGCGCTGTGGCTCGCGGCCGCGCTCGGCGCGCTGGGCGATCGGCTCGCGGCCGGCTCGCCCGGATTGCCGGTGCTCGCTCAGGTCGCGGCGGCGGCGGTGATCTGGGCCGGGCTCGAGCTGGTGGCGGCGCTGCCGCTCGCGCGCGCCTACTCGGATCTCTCGGGCCCGTTGCTCGCCATCCGTCCGTGGCTGCCGGCGCTGCTGCCGGCGGCCGGCTTCGTCGTGCTGTGGACGATGGCGCCGCTCTGGACCTCGTTCCACCTGCTGCCGCGCGTGGCGGAAGGGCTGCTCATCCTGACCGCGCTGCTCGCCACGCTGCGTGCGTTCGGCCGGCTGCAATTGGCCGCGGCATTGCGCTGGCTCACGGTGTGGGATTGCGCGATCGCGGCGGCGCTGGTCGGGACGCGCGCGCTCATGCCGACGGTGACGCTGATGTTATGGCTGAGCGCGTGCAGCGGCCACGTGTTCATGCTGGCGGGCGAGCTGCACGGCGCGTCGCCGCGCCGCGGCGCGATGCTGTCGCGCATGTGGCGGGTGGCGGGCTGGGTCAGCACGGCCGCGCTCTCGTGGCCGTTCCTGGTCGCGCTCGCGACGCGCCCCGCATCACCCGGCGTGGCGCTCGAGCTCGCGGCCGCGTCCATCACGGTCGTGCTCACCACGTACGTGAGCGTGCGGCGGGTGGTGCGCGCGCCCGAGCGGCGCAGTGTGATGCGCGCCGAATCCGCGCTCTCGCTCAGCCACGTGAGCGCGCTGATCGCGATCCTCGTGGGCCCAGCCGCGATCGGGGCGGCGTTCATCTTCGGCTACCGCCCGCTGTGGAACGCGTGCTCGCTGGCGGCGGTGCCGGCGCTGGGCGGGATGCTGCTCGCCCTGTTGGGCGCGCGCCCGCGCGCGGCGGTGTCGCACACGCTCGAGCGCGCCGGCGGGCTCACCCGCCAGGCGGCGCGCACCGCGTTTCGGGTGGTGACGGAGTCGGAGCGCGGGCTGGTTCAGGCGCTCGATCGCGCGGCGCGAGCGGCGGTCGCGCCGCTGCGCGATCTGCACACCGGCGATGCGCAGGAGTACCTGCTGTTCCTGGTGGGCTTGAGCGTGCTGGCCCTGGTGCTGCCGTTCCTCCGATGATCCGCACACTCCTCAACGGCACGCTGTGGGCTCCGGCGCTCGCGCTCATCGCGGCGGCGCTGCGCCTGTGGGTCGATCGCCGCAGCCAGGGCCGGGTCGCGGCGCTGCTGCCGATCATCATGATCGCGCCGCTCGCCTACGCGGTGGGGCGGCCGCTCGCGTTGGGGGCGCTCGAGGGTGTACTGGTCGCGGGGCTCGTGGTCGCGATCCTCGCGCGCGATCGGCGCGATCTGCTGCAGAGCGAGTGCGCGCTCAAGCTCGCGTGGGTGCTGGGCGCCTCGCTCGCGCTCTCGCTCGCGGGCGGCGAGCTGCTCGCGATCGTGACCGGCAGCCGCCTCAACGCCGAGCAGTGGGCCGTGCTCGCACTGGGCGTGATGCCGAGCGATTTGTGGAACGTGGCGCTCCCGCTCTCGCTGCTCGCGGGGCTCGTGATGCTGGGCGGCGCGCCGTTTCACTTCTGGCCCGCCGATCTCTTTCAGGGTGGACGCACGTGGGCCGCGCCGCTCGCGGCGGCAGCGCTTCAGATCGCGGGCGCATCGTGGCTCGCGCACCGGCTGGATGGCATCGGCTCGCTGCCGGGCGGACGCGCCTCGACCAGCGGATTGCTCGTGGTCGCGTGCGGCGTCGCGCTGCTGGTCGGGGCCGCGACGCTGGTTCAGCAGCGGCGGCCCGAACGCCGCGTCGGCACGCTCGCGAGCCTCCAGGGCGCGCTCGCGCTCGCGATGCTGATCGCGTCGCCGAACGGGCTGCCCGCGCCGTGGCTCGAGCGCTGGGCCGCGCACCTCGCGCTCTCGCTCACCGCGGCCGCTCTGCTCGCGCGCTTCCTGCCGGTCGCCGGCGATCGCGTTGGGCGCGCGGGCGTGCTGTTCGCGCGCCATCCGCTCACCGGTGTCGCGGGACTCGTCGGCTGCTTCTCGCTCGCCGGCGTGCCAGGAACGCCCGGCTCGTGGCTGTGGCTCGAGACCGCGCGATCGCTCGCGGCCGCGCACCACTTCGGATTGCTGGCGCTGCTCGCTCTCGCGTGGGTCGTGGCGTTCAGCTCGGCGATGCGCCAATGGCGGGAGGCCGTCGGCGTACCCGGCGATGCCGCGCCCATCGGCGGCGCGGTGCCGTGGCCCGCGCGCGCGGCGCTCTGGCTCGCGGGCCCGGGCGTGCTCGCGGTCGGCGCAGCGTGGATGATCGGCGGGCGGTAGAACGAGTCGTCCGCGCGCGGGCCTCGAGGCTCATCACCCCGCGCCGGTTGGACGTTTGCCCGCTTTGATCCCGAACGCATCGTGCTGGCCGCGTGCGGCCTCTATCGTCGATCGTGGCGGGCAGCCTCGAGAGCCGCCATCGTCGACGGCGTCTCGTCCGGGCGAGCGCGATGATGCGAGTCCAGCATTTACGGAGGACACGCCATGCTTCGCCAAGCCGTTCCATTCGTTGTTGGGCTCATGCTGGCGTTTGCGACCCTCGCGCAGGCGCAAACCACGCTCGCTGTTCCGCCCGACACGACACGGTGGGACCTCGAAGGGCACGCCAGTCCGGCCGAATACCAGGGCCGCGCGTGTCTGCTGCTGAACGGTGGCGCGGCGATCTTGAAAGACTTCGAGATGCGCGACGGCATCATCGATGTCGACGTTGCGACCTCCGCGACGCGCGGGTTCTTCGGCATCCAATTCAGACTCGCCGACGATGGCGCCACCGGCGAGTGGGTCTATCTGCGCCAACACAAGTCCGGCCTTCCCGACGCGATGCAGTACACGCCGGTGCTCAACGGCGGAGCCAACTGGCAGATCTACAACGGACCCGGGTTCACCGGCGCGGTCGACATCCCTCGTGACGGCTGGTTCCACCTGCGGCTCGAGGTGACGGGCGCGCAGGCCAGGCTCTACGTCAAGGACATGGCGACGCCCGCGCTCGTGATCAGCGACTTGAAGAGCGGCCGCCAGAAGGGGCTGCTCGGGCTCGACGATCTGACGGGCGCGACCTACTTCTCGAATTTCGAAGTGCGAACCACGCCCGATGCGCCGTGGGAGCGGCATCTGCCCCCCATGCCGCCCGGCACGCTGACGACGTGGAGCATTTCGCCCTCGTATGACGCGCTGTCGCGGAATCTCGAGCGCTCGCTCACCACCGCCGAGCGCGACACCATGAACTGGCAGGACGTCGAGGCCGAGCCGCCCGGGTTCGTGGTGCTCTATCGCTATCGCACGGCGCCGCACCTGCAAGTTTCGTTCGCGAACGACTTCTCGAAGCGGCTCGAACCCCAGCCGGGAACGCAGCTGGTCTATGCGCGCACCACGATCGATTCCGATCGCGATCAGGTGAAGAAGCTCATGATCGGCTACAGCGATGAAGTCAGCGTGTTCCTGAACGACAGGATCCTCTACCGGGGCAGGAGCGCGCAGTACTTCCGCGATCCCGGATTCCTGGGCATCGTGAATCCCGAGAACGATGCCGTCTATCTGCCGCTCAAGAAGGGGCGAAATGAACTCCTGCTCGCGGTGAGTGAGATCGGTGGTGGGTGGGGATTCGTCTGCCGCCTGGCGGACCTGCAGCCGTAATGGATTGCTCTCGGGGGGCCGAATCGTGCGCTCGGCGGCGCTAACCACCTGGATGCTGTTCTCGATCACCTCGCCGGCGCTGGCCGCTGATGGCCATCGGGCGGCCGCCGCGCATTCGGCGTCGGTCACGAATCCCCAGGCGGCCGCCTGGCGCGAAGACTTGAAGACCCTGGTACGCGAGCTCCCGCGGCGACATCCTGCGCCGTTTCTGCACGTGAGCGAGGCGGCATGGGACTCCGCGAGCGCCGAGCTCGATCGGCGCCTTCCCGGCATGACGCGCGACCAGGCGTTGGTCGGCTTCATGCAACTCGTGGCGCTCCTGAGTGACGCGCATACCGTGGTGGCGCCGGATTCCGCCGCCGGTATCCGCTTCTATCCGCTCGAGCTCTATTCCTTCGAGGATGGCCTGTTCGTGCGACGCGCCGATGCCGCGCACGCCGATCTCGTGGGCGCGAGGGTGCTGCGATGGGGCCGAGCGAGCGCCGATTCCGCCCTGGCGCGCGTCGCCAGCATCGTGTCGCACGAAAACGAATGGTGGGTGCGCGCCATGGGGCCGTTCGATCTCACGATGCCGGAGCTGCTCGATGGCCTCGGCCTGGTGACGAACATGGAGCGCCTGCCGCTGGTGGTGGAGCGCGCCGGTCATGTGGACACGGTGATCGTGGCGCCGGCTGGCGCCGTGGCCAGCCAGCATGGCCATGGTCTGGCGCCGGTCGACATGGACGCGTGGGCCACCATGCGCGAAGCGCCCGCACCTTGGTGGGAGGAGCGACCCGATGAGCCGATGTGGTGGAAGCATGATCCTTCGACCTCGACGCTCTACGTGTGCATGCGCGAGGTCTCGCCGGCGCCCCACAGTTTCACGAACCGCTCGCAATGGAACGAGATCTTCGCGCTGGCCGATTCGGTCGGGCCCGTTCGCATGGTGATCGATCTGCGGGAGAACACGGGGGGCAACGGGGGGCTCAATCGCTATCCGGTGCAGCAGATCATTCGCCGCCCCTGGCTCGACCGTCCCGACCATCTGTTCGTCGTCATCGGCCGGCTCACATTCTCGGCGGCGCAGCAGTTCACGAATCTACTCGAGGCGTGGACGCAGGCGACGCTGGTCGGTGAGCCGACCGGGCAACGTACCAGCCAGTACGGAGATCACCGGCCGCTTCACCTCGACGGCATCCAGGCGACGGTCCAGATCTCATCGGTGTTCCATCAGGCGCCGAACGAGTTCGACGCGCGCGCGTTCGTGCCGCCGCGGATCTACACGCCGCTCGATTCGCGCAGCTACCGGCTCGGCATCGATCCGGCGCTCCACGCGATCTTGCAACCCGATACCACCGCCCCGGTGCTCGAATCGATTCAGCGCGCGCTCGTGGCCGGCGACTCGGCGGGGGCGGAGCGGGCGCTCCACACGGCGCGTGATCAGGTCGCGAATCACTTCCGCACCTTCGAGGCCGATGTGAACCGGCTGGGCTACCAGCTGCTCGGCGAGGGCAAGGGCGAGTTGGCGGTTCAGGTGTTCCGGCTCAACACGCGCGCGTATCCAGAGTCCGCGAACGCGTGGGACAGCCTGGGCGAGGCGCTGCTCGGCGCCGGGCGTCGAGAAGACGCCATCGCGGCCTACCGCCAGGCGGTGCGCAACAATTCCGCGTTCACGCCGTCCATCGAGGCGCTCCGCCGCCTCGGTGTGAGCCCCTGAGACGGCGGCTAGCTCACAGCGGCACGCGTCTTCGCCGGCGCGGACTCCTTGACGAGGATCATCGCGATGAGGCCGAGAATCGCGGCGCCGGTCCAGTAGTACGCGGGCGCGAGCGGGTTGCCGGTCTTGTCGATCAGCGCCTTGAGGACGAATTGTGTCGAGCCGCCGAAGATCGAGATCGCGAACGCGTAAATGGTCGCGACGGCGCCCGAGCGGATGTGCGCCGGCAGGGTCTCGGTGATCGTGACGATCACCGGCACCGATGAGATGGCGGCGAACATGATCATCACGCCCTCCGCGCCGTAGAGCGCCCACACGCTGCGCGCATGGTCGATCACCCAGAAGCACGGCAGGATCGAGAGCACGAGCAGGATCCCGGGCACGATCATCACCGGCTTGCGTCCGAAACGATCCGACAGCCACCCGGAGCAGGCCTCGAAGATCACCGATAATCCGCCGTTGAGGATGATGAGGCTGAAGGAGATCGTGGCCGGCAGGTGCAGCGTGTCGAGCGCGTAGGTAGTCATGTAGCTCGTGGTGTAGCTGCCGATGGTCCCGGCGGTCAGCATCATCAGCCCGAAGACGACGATCGGAAGATGCGGCCGCAGCCGCTCACGCCAGGGGCGTGGATCGCTCGTGGCCGCGCGCGCCGCAGGCTGTGGGCGCTCGAGCGTTTCGGGCAGCGTGCGCCGCAGCATGATGCCGAACGGCACGATCGAGGCGCCGATCAGCAGTGCCGCGCGCCAGCCCCAGTGCTCGAGCTGCTGCTCGCTCAACATCGCGGCGAGCGCGGTGCCGATCAGGCCGGCGGTGAGCACGGCGAAGTCCTGCGTCGCGTACTGCATCGAGAGGTAGAAGCCGCGCCGATGAGGTGGCGCCGCCTCGGCCATGAACGCCGTGGTGGGGCCGACCTCGCCGCCGAGCGCGAAACCCTGCACCAGGCGGAACAGCAGCACGATCACCGGCGCCGCGGGGCCGATCGCCGCGTAGGACGGCGTGAGCGCGAGCCCCACGATCGCGACCCCCATCAGCGTGAAGGAGAGCAGCATCGCGGGCTTGCGGCCGATGCGATCTCCCATTCCGCCGATCACGATGGCGCCGATCGGCCGCGTCAGGAATCCGGCGCCGAACGTGGCGAGCGTCGCGAGGAGCGCGGTGGAGGGATTGCCGCCGGGATAGAACGTGCGCGAGATGTAGACCGCGAAGTAGGAGAACGTGAGGAAGTCGTAGAACTCGAGGCCGTTGCCGACGAAGACGGCCATGACGTGCCTGAGCGGCACGCGCTTCGCGGGGCCCTCGTGAGTTTGCGTGGCGCTCATCGGCCGGTCTCCCGGGCTCATGCGATGGAGCGGCGCTGAAAGTCGTCCACCACATCCGCGATCGAGGTGAAGCGGTTGATGCCGCCGAGTGTGACGTCCAGCGCCTGGCCGCGCAACATGTCGCGCACCGATGAGTGCTCGCCGACCGCGTGGACTCGCATTCCGGAGGACATCAGCTCGTGAGCGAGCACGCCGAGCGTGTCCGCGCTCTGCAGGTCCACACTCGGCGCCGCCGACAGATCGAGCACCACCAGCTGGGGCGGCGCGCTGGCGCTCGCCACCCCGTCCCGGATGTGATCGCACACCCAGTCGATGTTGAAGTAGACCAGGCTCGCCTCGGGCCGGAAGATCATGACGCCGGGAATGCGCTGGTTGTCTTCATGACGCTCGAGATCGGAAAAGCGCTGCGTGCCCGGAATGCGGCCGAGCACCGCGACGTGCGGCTGCGAAGCATGGCGCAGCATCTGCAGCAGCGAGATCACGGCCCCGATCATCACGCCGCGAAGAATCCCCGCGCCGAGCACGCCAATCAGGGCGGCCGTCGCCACCACCCACTCCGCCCGGCTCCCGCGCCAGAGCCGCACCAACGCCGAGGCCTCGATCAGCCCCGTCACCGCCACGAGCACGATTGCCGCGAGCACTGGCTGCGGCAGGGCGCGTATCAGCTGCGAGAAGGCGAGCACCACGATCAAGAGGATCGCGGCGGCCAGCGCTCCCGAGAGCGGCGTGCGGGCCCCGGCGCTCTCGTTGACGAGCGACTGCGACGAGCCGCCGCCCACGGCGAGCCCGCGACCGAGTCCCGCGCCGAGGTTGCCGACTGCGATCGCCAGCAGTTCCTGATTCGCATCCAGCCTCCCGCCGTGCTTCGCGGCGAACGTTCTGCCGATCGCGGCCGTCTCCACCGCCGCGAGCAGGAAGCACGCGAGCGCGAGAGCCATCAGGCGGTCGAGGTCGGCGCCCCGCAGGCTCGGAAAGCCAGGCGCCGGCAATCCGCGCGGCACGTCGCCCAGCAGGCTCACACCGTGCTGGTCGAGGTGGAGCCACGTCGCCACCGCGATTCCCGCCACGACCACCAGCAACGCGACCGGCTGGGTGCGGAAGAACACCCGGCCCAGCACCAGGATCGCGAGCGCGCCGAGCCCGACGCCCAGCGATGCGGGGCGGGTTTCGTTCAGGTGTGTGAAGAAGAATCCGATGTTCTGCCAGAAGTCGCCGTGAGCGCCGTGAAAGCCGAACAGCTTGGGCAGCTGCGTGCCGGCGAGCACCAGCCCCAGCCCGCACTTGAAACCGGTCATCACGCTTTCCGAAATGAAGTTCACGACCGTGCCGGCGCGCAGCAGCCAGGCGATGAACGCGATCGCGGCCACGAGGAGCGCGGTCGCCGACGCCAGGGCGCCGAATCGCGCGGGATCGCCGCGCGAGACGCCAGCGAGCGAGGCCCCGATCAGCAGCGAGATGGCGGACGTGGTCGAGATCGTGGTGTAGCGCGAGCTGCAGAACAGCCAGAATCCGGCGCCACCGAACAGGCACGCGTAGAGCCCCGTGGCGGGCGGAAGATTCGCGAGCGACGCATCGCCGAGCGCGGCGGGGAGCAGATAAGCCGCGAGCGTCAGCGCCGCGACCAGATCACCGCGCAGCCACCCCGCCTGGTACGAGCGCAGCCAGCCCGCGGCGGGCAGCCAGCTCATGAGGTGGCCCGCCGGCTTCGCGGCGGTCGCGTTCACACCGGCCGCCTCACGGTGTCGGCGCCGCACCCATGTGCTTCTTCACCCACTCCACCCACAGGCGCGTGCGCTCGAGACTGTGCAATGGGTCGCGCGGGTTGTGGCCGCGCCCCGGGAACGTGACGAACTCGGTCTCGACGCCGTTGTCCTTGAGCGCGCGGTAGTAGGCGAACGCCTGCGAGGTCGGGACGCGGAAGTCTTCCATCAGCGACATCACGAGCGTCGGGGTCTTTACCTGGGTGACGTACGTGACCGGCGACTGTTCGCGATAGAGCTTGTCGCGCCCGTCGGTCCACGGCGAGCCGCCCAGCGCGTAGCGCACGGTGACGTTGCCATCCGACAGGTTGTACTCCGCCATCCAGTCCGTGACCGGCGCGCCCGCCATCGCGCACTGCCAGTCATCGGGATAGTTGCCGATCAGCCAGGTCGTCATGTAGCCGCCGTACGACCAGCCGGTCACTGCCGGCTTGCCAGGCGAGACGTACGGGCGCTTGCGCAGCTCCGCGACGCCCGCCATCACGTCGCGCCCCGGCCCCGCGCCCGCGTCCCCCGTGATCGCGGCCATGTAGGCGTTGCCCAGGTTGTCGCTGCCGCGATAGTTGGGCTGGAACACCAGCCAGCCTTCGGCCGCCATGAGCTGCGCCAACGAGCTGTAGCTGGTGTGCGAGGCGGCCTGCGGCCCGCCATGGATCAGGAGCACGAGCGGATAGGAGGCGGTGGCGCTGAAGTTCGGCGGATACGTGAGCACGCCATCCTCGTCGAAGCCATCGTTCTTCCACGTGACGCCCTCGGTCCTGCCCCAGGCAATGTCCTTCGACCACGCGTTGAAATCGGTGAGGCGCCGCGGCTTCGCGGTCGGAGAATCCATGACGTAGAGCTCGCTCGGCCGCGTCGTGGACGTCGCGCTGAACACGAGCGCGCCCCTGGATGACACGGTGACGTCGTAGCCGAACGCGCCGTTGATGGTGAGATCGCCGGTCTCGACGCGCGTCGCCGCGCCCTCGAGCGGCTGAATCCACAGCCCGACGGTGGTGCGATCGTTGGCGGCGACGAGGATCGACTTGCCGCCCGGCATCCATTCGGCGCTGAAGCTCTGGCGATCGAGCGCGCGCGTGAGGCTGCGTCCCGGCCCGCCCGAGGCCGGGGCGGCGTAGATCTCGGTCTGCCATTGAATGTCGCCACGGCCATCGCGCGCGTAGGCGTAGAGGATGTTCTGGCCATCCGGCGACCAGGTCGGATTGTTCTGAAAGCGCGTCGCGCCGGTGAGCGAGCGGATCGAGCGGGTCGCGACGTCGAGCACGCAGACGTTGACGGAATCGAAGCGCCCGCTCTGCGGCGCCGGCACGCGCGCGAACGCGATTCTCTTGCCATCCGGCGACCAGCTGAGCCGCGACGGCGGGCTGCCGGGCGGCAGCACCAGCTCGAGCGACCAGGGGCCGCTCGTCAGCCGCTGCGCGGCCGTGGTGTCGATCGCCTGAAGCCAGATGTGCTGCGGCATCATCGGCGCATGGAGGAAGAGATCGGTCTCGCCGACGTCCATGGTGGCGAGGTGCTTCGCCTCGCCCTCCTTCTTCGGCTCCTCGTCCTCCGCGGCATAGGCGATGGCGCCGCCGTCGGGCCGCCACGAGTAATGCTCGACGCCGGTCTTGGAGCGCGTGATGCGCCGCGTGTCGCCGCCGTTCATCGGCATGAGCCACACCTGGCGCTTGCCCGAGGAATCGGGGGCGAGGAACGCGAGCGTCCTGCCATCCGGCGACCACAGCGGCTCCGCGACCTGATGGCGATCGAACGTGAGCTGCCGCGGCGCGCCGGCGCCGGCGGCAAGATCGGCCAGCCACAGCTCCGATTCGTTGCGATCGTCCGCGTAGTTGGCGTGCGAGACCACGAACGCGACGAGCTTGCCATCGGGCGAGATCCTGGGACCCGAGACGCCGACGCTCTGGCGCGAGAGATCGAGCGTGAAGCGCTTGGGTTCGGAGCGGGCGATCGCGGGCAGGGCGAGCAGGGCGATGCCAAGAGCGAGTGCGCGAAGGTTCACGGGGAAAACCTCCTGCGAAGCGGTGGTGAGAACGGGATTTGAGGCTGCCGAGACTAGCCCACCGCGGGACCGCGCGAAAAGCGGGGAATTGTGACAGGCGAGCGGGCGGGTCGGGCCGCCGATTGCTCGGCCTCGGGCCTCCGACAGGCGACGGCTTGCCGCGGGGACGAGCTGCGGGATACTCCGTCCATGCTCGTCTCCGCCCGCTTGCTCCATTTCTGCAGGAAATCGCCGGACCGCATGGCCTGGCTCGAGCGGCTGCCTCGCACGATCGCCGCGCTCGAAGAGCGCTGGCAGCTTTCGATCGGCGAGCCGCTGGGCAGCGAGGGCGAAGCCTCGTGGGTGGCCGCGGTCGCGCGGCGCGACGGCTCGCGTGCCGCGCTCAAGCTCGGCATGCCTCACATGGAGGCCGAGCATGAGATCGACGGGCTGCGATTCTGGAACGGCGATCCGACCGTCCGACTGATCGAGGCCGACGATGCGCTGGGGGCCATGCTGCTCGAGCGCTGCGAGCCCGGGACATCGCTTCGCGAGCGGCCCGGGCCCGAGCAGGACGCCGTGCTGGCGGGACTGTTGCGCCGAATGTGGAAGGCGCCGCCCGCGGGCCATCGCTTTCGCCCGCTTTCAGAAATGATCGAGCACTGGATCGGCGAGACCATGGCTGGCGAAGCCGAGTGGCCCGACGCGGCGCTCGTTCACGAGGGGATTCGCTGCTTTCGTGCGCTTACGAGCGACGCGACGGCCCGCGTGCTCCTTGCCACCGATCTGCACGCCGGCAACGTGCTGCGCGCCGAGCGCGAGCCGTGGCTCGTCATCGATCCCAAGCCGTTCGTGGGGGATCCCGCGTACGATGCGACGCAGCATCTTCTCAACGACCTGGACCGCCTGAGCGCCGATCCGATCGGCACGATCGCGCGCTACGCGGGTCTTCTGAGCGTCGATGAAGGACGCGTTCGGCGGTGGCTGTTTGCGCGATTGGCGGCCGTGCCACGGGAGAGCTGGCCGAGCAATCGCTGGGCTGGAGTCCTTCGCGCCATCGCACCGCGCGAGTGATCGTCGCGGCGGCCGGGGCTGCCCGCGGACCTCAGTGGATCACGACGGCACGCGCCGTCATGGATCTGCTCGCCTGGGTGAGCCGGATCCAGTAGACGCCGGGCGCGAGGCGCGTGCGGTCCGCGAGGTCCACGGCGTGATCGCCGGGGCCGAGCGCTCCCACGCTCACGCGAATCACCCGGCGCCCCGTGACATCGACCGCCTCGAGCCATGCCGGCTCCGGGCTCGGAAGCGAGAACCAGACCCTGAGTCCGTGCCGACTCGGATTGGGAAGCGCTCCGGCGAGGTAGAACCTCGGCCCCGGTGACTTCGGCACCGCGGCGACGCCCCCGACCATCGTCGTCGCATCGGGCGTCGAGTGCGGATCTTCGACGTTGCCGGCGGAATCGCGCGCGACGCTGTAGAACGCGTACGTGTTCCCAGCTACGCCGAAGAAAACACATGTCGCGATGCCGTCGCGTCCGGGGTATTCGAAGCGTTGCGTCATGCCGGCCTCGCTGCCGCGGCGCCGCGACGGGAAATCGCCGTATCACGCGCCGAACTTGCGGACGGACGCAAGCGGCCGGCGCTCACGGCCATGCTGGGTGCGATCGGTCCGTTCAACGCCTTCACGCCGGCGGAGCTTGCGGATCTGGCGGAACATCTGGCCGAGTGCCCCATCAAAGAGGGCGGCGTCGTTGTCCGCC
>Ga0209698_10000029_pt1 | contig 121795 bp, 96 predicted proteins | sample LitLauG_LLR_2012_FD_187203 | JGI IMG/M metagenome (GOLD analysis project Ga0209698, IMG submission 187203) | Freshwater sediment microbial communities from Pennsylvania, USA - Little Laurel Run_MetaG_LLR_2012 (SPAdes) (version 2) | ecosystem: Environmental > Aquatic > Freshwater > Creek >... | reverse complement strand
ACCATGAACCGATCGTGCGCGACCGGCGTGACCTGGGAGCGCGGGCCAACTCGCCCCGGGGCGAGTTGGCTGGCGGGTGTCGCCACGCCCGATTGAGCTTGCCACGTGCCGTCTCGAGGCGAGGCCGATGAACCAGTTTGCATTTCCTCAACTCGTTTCGAAACGAGTTGTAGTGACGAATCGTTGACACATGGCGGCGTCGATTCGACGGACGGAAGAGCCTCGATCATCTCCAGGCTCTCCGAGCGAGGAAATCGAGACGCGATCAGCTCCCGAACCTGGGCGCCGGTCAGGCCTTGGGCGGATGCCAGCAATCCATCAGCGTTCTCGTGCGTCAGGTGCCGGGCGATGAGGCGAGCCGAGGTCAGGCTCAGACGACCGTCCGCGATCGCGCCAAGGATAGAAGGGAACCGCCTCGAAGCGCGGGCCACCGCGATCCGGCCAAAGGCCATGTCTTCGGACATCCGCAGCTCTCCCACACAATACACGTGCATCGAGGGATAGGCGGCCGGCAGGTAATGGGCTATTTCGGCGCTCGCAGAGCCGCGCCACGCGCTTCGTGCCGCGCAACAAGACATCGCGCTCGACGAGTGCGCCGTCTTGCGACGCAGCGCGCGTCCCGGCGCGTTGCCACGCGCTCGCAAGCGCGCCAACGGCCGCGGCTCAGCCGACGCCGCGAAAGCTGTCAAGCCGAATCGTTGTTCAGCCGCCGTCACAGAATCCATCGACACATGATCGGGATGTGAGGCGCGAGCGCTCGCATCTGACGGAGCTAGCCTGGCGAACTGCCGCAGCGCTAGAGCGCCAGCCCGGCCTCGCCCACGACGTCCTGCGTGAGCGCGCCGGCGCGCGCGATCCGCGCATAGAGATCGGCGCTGCGAGTGCGCGTTCGCGTGCGCGCGGGCGAGTCGAAATCGACGCGGTAGAGGCCGAAGCGGCCACGATAGCCGTCGGCCCACTCGAAATTGTCGAGCAGCGCCCAGTGGAGATACCCGAGCACCGGGACGCCGCGCCCGATCGCCTCGCCGAGATGAAGCAGTGACTCGACCAGCGCGCGCGGACGAAATGCGTCCGCCGCGTCCGCGAAGCCATGCTCGGTCACCAGCACCGGAAGTCCGGTGAACGCGGTCACGCGGGCGGCCGTCTCGCCCAGCCCGCGCGCGCGAATCTCCCAGCCGAGATCGGTGCGCTCGGCATCGGGGCGCGCCACGTGCGGGTTGGGTGCGAACATTTTCACCTGCCAGCGCGTGTAGTAGTTGAGCCCGAACCAGTCGCTGCTCTTCACGAGCTCGGGGACGCGACGGCGCACCGCGCGGGCCCCGGGGATCGAGAGCCGGATGTCGCCGCCGAGGGCGCGCATCACCGCGCGGTTGAAGACCTCGTTCTCGAGGTGCGCGCGCAGCACATCGAGCGGAAACCAGGGCCGCGCCGGCTCCAGCTCGACGTAGTGCTTCGCGAATCCGATGCGCGTCGCGTGGCCGTCGCCGTCCGCATCGTGACGATCCTCCTCGCGCAGGATCGCCGCCGCGCGCCCGTGTGCCTCGAGCAGGTTCGCCATCACCAGCAGCGCCGCGCTGTCGTCGCGCTTGGCGGGCGGCCACACGCCCTCGGAGTAGGCGCGGAACGCCAGCACCTCGGGCTCGTTGATCGTGCACCACCAATCCACCTCGCGGCCGAACTCGCGCGCGCACAGGCGCGTGAAATCACAGAAGCGGTCGATCGTGACGCGGCTCTCCCAACCGCCGGCGTCCGCGATCCAGCGCGGATTCGTGAAGTGGTGGAGCGTGACGATGGGGGTGAGCCGGTGGCGCGCGAGCGAGGCGAACACGTCGTGATAGTGCTCGATCGCCGCGGCGTCCACGTGGCCGCGCTCGGGCTCGATGCGGCTCCACTCCAGCGACAGCCGATGCGCGCGATGGCCGTCGGCCGATGCGCGCGCGAAGTCCTCGTCGTAGAGCTCGAAGTGGCGGCACGCGTCGCCGCTCACGGCGCCGCCATGGATCTTCCCGGGCTGGCGCTCGAAGCGCCACCAGTCGTTGGCGCGATTGCCGCCCTCGGCCTGATGGGCCGAAAGCCCGGCGCCCCACAGGAAGCCGTCGGGAAAGCGGCGCAACACCGCGCTCATGACCATCCCGCCGTGCCCATCAGGTTCCCTCCGTGCGCGCGGAGACTAGCAATCGCGTCCGCCCGCGGCCAGTACCGCGCCAAGCGCCGCGCGTGATAGCGTGCGCGCGAGATGCCTCAGTCCTTCTCGTCCGCGGTCGCCGAGACGTTTCGCTCCCTTCGCCACCGCAACTTCCGGCTCTACTGGCTCGGGCAGCTGGTGTCGCTGATCGGCACGTGGATGCAGAGCGTGGCGCAGGGCTGGCTAATGCATCGCCTCACGTCCTCGCCGTTCATGCTCGGGCTGCTGGGGTTCTGCCAGTTCACGCCCGTCATGCTGTTTTCGCTGTTCGGCGGCGTGCTCGCCGATCGCATGGACAAGCGCCGCCTGCTGATCTTCACCCAGTCGGGCATGATGATTCAGGCGGTGGTGATGGCGCTCCTCACCTCGCTCCACCGCATCTCGCCATGGGGCCTGCTCGGCCTCGCGTTCCTGTTCGGCATCATCAACGCGTTCGATCTGCCGGCGCGGCAGACGTTCCTGATCGAGATGGTGGGGAAGGACGATCTCGCGAACGCGATCGCGCTCAACTCGGCGGTCTTCAACGTCGCGCGCGTGATCGGGCCGGCGATCGCCGGCATCCTCGTGGCGACGATGGGTGAGGACGGCTGCTTCTGGCTCAACGCGGCCTCGTACCTCGCGGTGCTCTACGGCCTGTGGCGGATACGCATCGAGCGCGTGCGGCGGCACATCGAGGAGGTGGGAACGCTCGCGCACCTGCGCGAGGGCATCGTTTACGCGTGGAACCACGAGGCGATCCGAAATCTCTTGCTGCTGCTCGGCGTGACGGCGGGCCTCGGGTTCCAGTACCTGATCCTGCTGCCGGTCTACACCCGTGATCTGCTCCACGCGGGTCCGCAGGTCTACGGCCTGCTGGTCTCGGCGTTCGGCGTCGGCTCGCTGTTCTCGGCGGCCGTGCTCACGCGCCAGCTCGATCGCTGGGCCCTCAGGCGCAGCCTGCTGGTCGGGCTCCTGGTCTCGGGCGTCGGCATGGGGTGCTTCGCGTGGTCGCGCGCGGTCTGGCTGAGCTGCGCGATGGGACTGCTCGCCGGCTTCGGGCTCATCCTCTACGTCGCGGCCACGAACACGATGATCCAGCACTCGCTCGAGGATCGCTTCCGCGGCCGCGTCATGAGCCTCTACACGCTCATGCTGATCGGCACCGCGCCGCTCGGCGCGCTGCTCCTGGGCGCGGTGGCGCAACGCTTCGGGGCGCCGATCGCGACGTCGCTCTCGGCGCTCACGCTGCTCGGGGGCGCGCTGCGGGTCTCCTACCGATTGCGCGTCATCGCCGCCCGCGAGGCGCAGCGGCCCGTCACGTCGCCGGCGGCCGAAAAGCTCGGTTGAACGCGCCGGGCGCGAGTGCCGATCCGGCGGCGAGCGACCACAGGCGGGAGCGCGAGAGCCGCGGCCGCCTCGCCCCCCAGGGAAACTCGGGATCGAGCCGCGCACGATCGATCGAGGCCGCGGCCCACAGCGCCGGCCACAAGCAGAACAGCCGGTAGCGCCGCGCCGCGCGCGGAACGCGCTCGAGATATTCCGGCACCACCGCGAGCGCCCGCCGCGCCAGGCGCTCGAGCCGGTCGGCGAGCTCGCGCTGGCCCGCGCGCGGCGCGCCCACGAGATCGCGCGGCTCGAGGCGCGATTCGGCGAGCCACTCGGCCGGAATGAAGCAGCGTCCGCGCCTCAGGTCGGACGGCCAGTCGAGCAGGATGTTGGTGAGCTGGAGCGCCTCGCCCATCTCGGGCGCGCGCGCGAGCCGGCCCGCATCGTCGTGCTCGATTCCGTTCGCGCCCGCGTCGTCCGTATCGCCAGCCTCGAGCGCGAAGAGCCGCGTGAGCATGACGCCCACGCAGCCCGCCACCACCCAGCAGTAGTCGTGCAGCTCGGCCTCGGTCTCGAGATACGCGCGATCCGGGGGGCCGGGCGCTCGGGCGCCATGCGATGCGGCGGCGCGAGCTGCGCCGAGCGCGTGTGACACGCCGAGCGCCTGTGACGCGCTCAGCGCCCGCGACGCGTCGCGCGCGGCGTAGTGGCACATGCCGCGCGACATCACCGCGAGGCAGTCCGCGACCGCCTGGCGTTCGCCCGGCTCGAGCGCGCCGAGGCAGCGCAGCACCGCCGGCAGGTGCGCGAGCAGCATGAGATCCTCGCGCCCGAGCGCGACCGCGCGGGCCGCCTCGGCCAGCTCGGCCGCCGCCCGATCGTCGCCGGCCACCGCCTCGTCGAAGCGCGCGAAGCGCGCGCGCATCTCGTCCGGCGATCCCGGCCACGAGTCCTCGAGCGCGTCACACACGCGGCAGAGCAGGTACGCGATCCGCACCGAGCTCGCGAGCCGGCCGCCCAGCACGCGGATGTTGATGGCGAAGGTGCGCGAGACGCGCGGCAGCATGGCCCGGCAGTACTCCCAATCGCCGCGCTCGGGCGGCGGGAACGCCACCTCAGACCTCCTCGATCTCGGCGCTCCAGCTCACCGCGACCGCGCCCGCGAGCGAGGAGGCCGTGGGGCAGCGCTCCTGGTGACGCGCGAGCGCGCGGTCCACCGCCTCACGCGTGCCGGCAGGGATCCGCAGCCGGTAGTGAATGCGCACCGCCGTCAGCACCGGCAGGCCGTCGCGGATCTCGTTCACGCCCTCGACGCGCGCCTCGATCGCGTCGCTCGCGAGTTTCACCTGACGCACCTCCAGTGCGCCGTTCAGGGTTCCCATCATTCAGCCGCCGGTCGCCGCCGCGATGTAGTCCACCGGCAGCGGCAGCTCGCGCTCGGGCGAGAGCTTGAAGTGCGCGGCCACCGGGCCGTGCACGCCCATCTCGAGCGACTCGCCGGTCTCGAGGCGCGCGCGGCGGTGAAGGCCCGCGATCTTCTCGATCCGGGCGCGTGCGAGGTAGAAGGGTTCGCTCATGGCGGTGGCTCCGGTAGAAGGCGGCGACGCATCAGCCCCGCGGCCTCGTCGCGGGCGGGCCGGCGGTTTTCGCGCGCACAGCTTTATGCTAACTTGCGCGGCCGTCCAACAGATTCGTCCGGCACGGGCCGCGCACGCGGCCGCGAGACGCCGGCTCGCATCCACGGCGGCCCACATGGCGCCCCGACCTTCGCGCCGCGCCGGAGACCGCTTGCCATGAATCGATCCGGTCTCACCGGCGCCGCCCGACTCGGGCTCGGCACCGCGCTCCTCATGTTCGCGCTGATCGTGATCGGCGCGGCGGTGCGCGCCACCGGCTCCGGCCTCTCGTGCCCCGACTGGCCGCTGTGCCAGGGCCGGCTGATCCCGCCCTTCGAGTTCCATGTGCTGATCGAGTGGTGCCACCGCCTGGTCGCGCTCATGGTCGGCATCATGCTGGCGACGACCGCGCTGTGGGTGTGGACTCACACGGAGGCCCGCCGCCGTCTCGGCGCGCTCGCCGCGTTCGCCATCGTGCTCTATTTCGTTCAGGCGCTCCTCGGCGCGCTCACGGTTTGGAAACTCCTGAGCCCCGCCATGGTGAGCAGCCATCTCGCGGTCGGCACGCTGCTCTTCGCCACCCTGCTCACGCTCTCGCTGCGCGCGGCGGAGGGCGCACAGAGTGAGCGCACGGCGTCCGCGGACGCGATCCACGCGTCGTGGGCGGGGCCGCGTCCCGCGGACCTTCTGCCGCTCGCGGCGCTCGCCACGCTGTGGACGTGGGCGCAGATCGTCCTCGGCGGTGTCGTGAGCAGCACGCACGCGGGGCTCGCGTGCCCCGACTGGCCGACCTGCGACGGTCGCTGGCTCCCGCCCTGGGACGGGCCGGCCGCGCTCCAGATGGCGCACCGCTTCAGCGCCTATGGGCTCTTCGTCGTGATGCTGCTCACCGCGCTGCGGGCGCGGCGTGCCGGCGATCCGCGCGTCGCGGCCTCGGCCTCGATGGCGCTCGGGCAGACCGCGTTTCAGATGCTGCTCGGCGTCGCGAACGTGATGCTCGGCACCCCGGTGTGGCTCTCGGTGCTCCACCTCGGCACGGCGGCGGCGATCCTCGCGCTGAATGTCTTCACCCTCTTCGGAGCCTCGCGCCTGCCGGCGTGGCGCCCCGAGCTGCGCGCGGCGGAGGCGCGATGAGCGTCGCGATCCCGCACGTCGGCGCCGCACGGCGCCTGCGCGCCTATGTCGAGCTCGCCAAGCCCCGCATCTCGATGCTGGTGGTGATGACCGCGGTGCCGGCGCTCCTGATCGCGGCGCGCGGCTTTCCGGGGGCGCGGGTGTTCTTCGGCACGCTGCTCGGAACCGTGCTCGCCGCGGGCTCGGCGGCCAGCTTCAACATGTACTTCGATCGCGACCTCGATGCCCGGATGCGCCGCACCGCGGCGCGCCCGCTGCCCGCCGGCGTGCTCGCTCCGGCCAGCGCGCTCGGGCTCGGCTTCGCGCTCGCGGCGCTCTCGTGGCTGACGCTCGAGCTGTGCGGCAATCTGCTGGCTGCCGCGATCGGAATGCTCTCCATCTTCTATTACGCGATCGTCTACACGGTGTGGCTCAAGCGGCGCACGCCGCAGAACATCGTGATCGGCGGCGGAGCGGGCGCTTCGGCGCCGCTGATCGCGTGGGCCGCGGTCACCGGGACCGTGGGCGCGCCGGCGCTGCTCCTCTTTGCGATCATCTTTCTCTGGACGCCGCCGCACTTCTGGGCGCTCTCGCTCTACCGGCGCGAGGACTACGAGCGCGCCGGCCTGCCGATGCTCCCGGTGACGCACGGCGAAGAGGAGACGCGGCGCCAGATCCTCCTCTACTCGATCGCGCTCGTGGCCGCGACCCTGGCGGTCGCGCCGCTCGCCGGGCTCGGCGTCGTTTACGGGACGGCGGCCACCGCGCTCGGGGCCGCGTTCCTGTGGGGCGCGTGGCGGCTCTTCCGAGAGCGCTCGAGCAAGCAGGCGGTATGGCTCTTCCGCTACTCGATCCTCTACCTCTTCGTGCTGTTCGTGTGCCTCTCGATCGACGCCGTGGCGCGCTACGGGCTGGCGGGCCGATGAGCCCGCGGATGCGGTTGATCCGCTCGGGCCGGATCGTGTATACACCCCGGCGCATGCGTGCGGCGGGAAGAGTTCCCGCGGGGCGCGCGGATGCGGGCCGCCCGGCCTCCGCCGGCGAGCCGCTCTGGAGGGCCGTCGTGTTTCGACCGTTGGCCGTCGTGGTGCTGCTGAGTGCGGTCCTGGGCTCGCTGCTCGCGGGCTGCGGACAGCAGCCGGCGCCCGGCATGGCGCGCGGCCGCCAGGTCTACGAGACCTGCGTGCCCTGCCACGGCGCGAACGGCACGGGAAACCGCAAGCTCGGCGCGCCCGAGATCGCCGGCCTGCCGAAGTGGTACCTGATCGCGGAGCTGACCAAGTTCCAGCACGGGATCCGTGGCGCCGACCCGCGCGATCGCGAGGGTGCCCGCATGCGCCCGATGGCGCGCACGCTCAACCGACCGGGCGATGTGGAATCGGTGGCCGAATATATCGGCACGTTGCCGCCGCTTCCGCCCGGCGTGGCGATCGCCACCGGCGACACCGCGGCCGGCGCCGCGCGTTACACCACGATCTGCGTCACCTGCCACGGTCCGACCGGCATGGGCAACGAGGCGCTCGGCGCTCCGCCGCTCATGCACCAGCGCGACTGGTACATGCTGGTGCAGCTCGAAAAGTTCAAGACCGGCGTGCGCGGGGCGCACCCCGAGGACGTGACGGGCGGGCAGATGGCCGCGATGTCCCAGACGCTGGCCGACTCGTCGCAGATGATGGACGTCATCGCTTACATTCGCACGTTGCAACAGGCGCACTGAGGAAGGATCGCATGGCTCAGGAAGAAGTCCGCGATGAAATGTGGGGCGAGAAGGCCGCCCGCGCCACCTTTCTGTGGCTGCTGCTGGGCGTCGTGCTGTTCGCGCTCGCCGTGTTCGTGTTCATCCTTTAGGCCGGGACCCCCATGACATTTCCGTTCATCGAGAGCGCCTCCAGCTACGCCGGCCAGATCGATCAACTGGTGTGGATCGTCACCGTGCTCACCGGCGTGTGGTTCATCGCCGCCGAGGGCATGCTGTTCTGGCTGATGTGGCGTTTCCGCGCGCGCGAGGGCGTGCGCTCGCAGTACATCACCGGCAAGGAGAAGCATCTCAAGCGCTGGATCAACTGGCCGCACTCGCTGATCCTGGTCTGCGACGCCGTCATCATCGTCGCCGCGATCCGGGTGTGGGTGAACGTCAAGCAGACGCTGCCGCCCGCCGACGACACCGTGCGCATCATCGCCGAGCAGTGGACCTGGACGTTCCAGCTGGCCGGCGCCGACGGCAAACTCGACACGCCGGACGACATCATCACCACGGATTCGCTGCACGTCGAGGTGAACAAGACCTACCGCTTCCTGCTTCAATCGCGCGACGTGGTGCACAGCTTCTTCGTGCCGGTGTTCCGCCTCAAGCAGGACGCGGTGCCCGGGCGCGTGATCACCGGATGGTTCCGGCCCACCATCACCGGCGTGCACGACATCACGTGCGCCCAGATCTGCGGCATCGGCCACGGCGTGATGGGGGCGCACGTCGTGATCGAGGACGCGCAGACGCATCAGGCGTGGATCGCAGCGCACACCCCGACCGCCGCGACCGGGGCCGGAGCCGGTACCAGCGGCGCGGTCGGCGCGGCCGTCACACCGTAGGGGACAGGGATCGACATGGCGCACGCACACGCACAACCGGCACACGGACATCCTCAGGTCGGCCACCACGACGTGTCGTTCTTCCACAAATATCTGTGGTCCACCGATCACAAGATGATCGCCAAGCAGTACATGTTCACCGGCATGGGCATGGGGCTGATCGGCGCGTTCATGGCCTACGTATTCCGCATGCAGATCGCCTATCCGGGCTCCACGGTGCCGCTGTTCGGGCACGTCTCGCCGGTGGCCTACAACGCGCTCGTGACGAATCACGGCAGCATCATGATCTTCTGGGTCGCGATGCCGGTGCTGGTCGCGGGCTTCGGCAACTTCCTGATCCCGCTGATGTGCGGCTGCGACGACATGGTGTTCCCGCGCGTCAATCGCCTGAGCTACCAGATCTTTCTGCTGAGCGCGCTGGTGCTGATCGCCTCGCTGTTCGTCCCGGGCGGCGGCTTCGGCGGCGCGTGGACGGCTTATCCGCCGCTCTCGGCGAACTCGACCTACAACCTGACGCCGGCGGGCTCGACGATGTGGGTGCTGGCGGTGGCGCTCGAATTCGTGGCGTTCCTACTCGGCGGCATCAACTTCATCGTCACCTCGATGAACTCGCGGGCGCCGGGAATGAAGGCGTTCGATGTGCCGATCGTGGTGTGGATGATCGTGGTGGCGAGCCTGCTGTTCATGACGTCGGTCGGGCCGCTCATCGCGGGCGCGGTCATGCTGCTGTTCGATCAGCTGATCGGGACCTCGTTCTACAACCCGTCCAAGGGCGGCGACCCGATCCTCTGGCAGCACCTGTTCTGGTTCTTCGGACACCCCGAAGTGTACGTGGTGCTGCTGCCGGCGATGGGCATCGTGGCCGAGGTCATCACCGTGTTCGCGCGTAAGAAGATGTTCGCCTACCGGACCGTGATCGGCACCGTGATCGCCACCGGCATCCTGAGCTTCTTCGTGTGGGCGCATCATCAGTTCGTGGCCGGCATCGATCCGCGCATGGCGAACGTGTTCACCGTCACGACCGTGCTGATCTCGATCCCGATCGCCGAGATGTGCTTCGTCTACATCGCCACGCTCTACGGCGGCTCGATCCGCTTCAGCGTTCCGATGTTGTGGGCGCTCGCGTTCCTCGCGGAGTTCCTGATCGGGGGCGTGACCGGCATCTACCTGGGCGCGAGCGGCGCCGACATCTTCTTCCACGACACCTACTTCGTGATCGCGCACTTCCACTACACGTTCTTCCCGATCGCGATCATCGGCACGTTCGCCGGGATCACGTTCTGGTTCCCGAAGATGTTCGGGCGGATGATGAACGAGAAGCTCGGCACCATCCACTTCTGGGGCACGATCATCCCGTTCAACTTCATCTTCATCCCGATGTTCCTGCTCGGCATGCACGGCGAACACCGGCGCATCTACGACTACACCAACTTCCCGGACCTCGCGACGCCCGGCCTGCAGGCGCTGCGGGTCATGTCGACCGTCGCGCTCGTGGTCATGTTGCTGTTCCAGTTCTTCTTCCTGTTCAACTTCATCACCAGCCTGATCCGCGGCCCTAAGGCTCCCAAGAATCCGTGGCACTCGAACACGCTGGAGTGGACGGCGGATTCGCCGCCGCCTCACGGCAACTGGGCCGATCTGCCGACGGTGTACCGCGGACCCTACGAGTACGCGGTCCCCGGGCGCGACAGCGACTACTGGCCGCAAAACGAAAAGACCTAGGAGAGCGGGATGAGCGTGAAGACGGTTGCCGCGGCACGCAGTTCCGCGGGCCTGCCCACCGGGCGCCTGGGCGTGTGGTGGGTGCTGGTCTCCGAGATCGTGATCTTCGGGGGCGTGCTGGTGTCTTACATCATGAACCGCATCGGCCACGCGGAATGGGCCGAGCAGGCCTCGCACACCAACACGGTGGCCGGCGCGTTCAACACGCTCGTGCTGCTGACCTCGAGCCTTTCGGCGGTGCTCGCCCACCAGGCGGCGGAGAACCACGACGGCAAGAAGGCCGCGCGGCTGCTGTGGACGACCGTGGGCGGCGGCGCCATCTTCCTGATCGTCAAGACCTTCGAGTGGACGCACGAGATTCGCGAGGGCTTCACCATCCAGTCCGGCGGATTTTGGTCCTACTACTACACGGCCGCCGGGCTCCACGCGTTCCATGTCATGGCCGGCATGGCGTTGATGGGCTGGGTGGCGACCACCGCCGCGCGCAACGAGGAGCTTCACCGCGTCGAGAACGTCGGCATCTACTGGCACTTCGTCGACATGGTGTGGATCTTCCTCTTTCCGCTGCTCTACATCGCGAAGTAACGGAGAGCTCATGTCGGAGCACGCCGAGAAGCACGCGCATCCCAACTACGTGAAGGTGTGGGCCATCCTGGTGGCGCTGCTGGGTGTCAGCATTCTCGGCCCGATGACCGGCATCCGCGCCGTCATGTTGATCGCCGCGTTCGGCGTCGCGCTCATCAAGGCCTACCTGGTGGCGAAGAACTTCATGCACGTGAACGTGCAGCGGCCGATCGTCCACTTCGTGCTCGGCATGGCGCTGCTGCTCATGGTGGTGCTGTACGCGGGGCTGGCCGCCGACGTGCAGAAGGACGTGGGTCGCAACTGGAGAAAGACCAGCGGATTCCACTACCTCGGCGCACCCGCCCACCCCACGGCCGAGGTGACGGGGGCGAAGTGAAGGGCTTGACGCTCGTCCCCGCCCCCGGCGGAACGCCGCGGCGCGCGCGCCGGGGCGGCCTCACCGATCACGCGGTGCTCGGCACCGGGTTGTTCGTCTTCACCGAGGTGATGCTGTTCGCGGCGTTCATGTCGGCCTTCGTGATCGTCCGGCGTGTCGTGCCGGCCGACCAGTGGCCGCCCCCTCACCAGCCGCGCCTGCCCTTCGAGCGCACCGCCATCAATACGGTCGCGTTGCTGCTCTCGGGGTTGGCGCTGTGGATCAGCCAGCGGGCCCTGCGCAAGCTTCAGCCGGCCGCGGCGGTCCGCTGGCTCGGCGCCGCGATCGCCCTCGGGGCTTTCTTTCTCGCGTTTCAGGGCGCGGAGTGGGCCGCGCTCCTCAAGCAAGGCCTCTCGCTCACCTCGAGCCAGATCGGATCGTTTTTCTTCCTGATCGTTGGCGCCCATGCCCTGCACGCGGCGGTCGCGATCGTCCTGCTGGTGTATTGTTGGTTTCGATTGCGGGCGGGACGCCTCAAGCACTCGGTGTTCGGCGCGATCCAGCTGTTCTGGTACTTCGTGGTGCTGATGTGGCCGGTGATCTATCTGGGGGTGTACCGGTGAAGAAGTTGTGGGCGACCTTGCTGGCCCTGGCGCTGCCCGCCGCGGCGCACGCGTGCTCGGTTTGTTACGCCGCGAACGACCGCAACCGCTCCGCGTTCTTCGACACCACCATCGTCTTGTCGCTGCTGCCGCTCGGCATGGTCGCGGGCGGTGTGATGTGGTTCGGCAGGCGCGCGAGGCTGATGCTCGCCGAGGAATTCGCGGACCACGACGCCGGCCTCGATTCCACCGACGGCGATTCGGGCGCGAGCGGCGGGGCGGGCTCCTGATCGCGGGCGTCTCGCTCACGCTCGAGTACGACTCGCTCCATCGCAACGAGCCGCTCGCGGGATTCGAGAAGACCGACTGGACCCTGAGCGCGGCCCTGCAGCTCACGTAATAGCGCGCGGAAAAGGGACGAGCCCCGGAGACGTGGCCTCCGGGGCTCGATTGGTAGCGGGGGCTGGATTTGAACCAGCGACCTTCGGGTTATGAGCCCGACGAGCTACCAGGCTGCTCCACCCCGCATTCGAAGCGATGAAGTTACCCGCCGCGCCGTGCGGGTGTCAAGCGCACGGAGGTTGCGCCCGGCCATCGCTCTGGATATTCTCCCGCGTCTTGACCGGGCCTGTGCACGAACTCACGGATGCTCGAGGAGGATGGAGTTGAACCGAATGCGGCTCCCCGCGGCCCTCGCCGCGACGGCACTGGCGCTGGCGGTGGGCGCGACCCAGGTCATGGCGTCGGCCGAGATCCACAAGTTGAGTCTGGTGATCTCCGCGATCCCCACCGCTGTCGACGGCGGCGATCTCAACACCCAGATCGCGGACTACAACCAGGTCCGCCTCGATCCCAAGGGTCTCCAGGGGATCAACGCCATCAAGTTCGGCTGGATGTACGACGCCGAGCTCCACTACTTCGTGCGCCAGAACGTGGCGATGAACGTGGGCGTGGGGCAGATCCACACGTCACAGAAGAGCGAGTTCCTCCCGCAGATCCAGCAGGACATTCAGGTGCGCGCCGAATTGCTGTCGGTCCCGATCCATGTCGGCGCCGACTACTACTTCACGCCCTACAATCAAGGCGACTTCCAGGCGCGTGGCTACCTGGGAGGCGGCGCGATCGCCGCGGTCGGCAACAAGGCGCTGATGGAGCAGGTCGAGGTCGGCACCGATACGCTGACGACGCTGGGCGGCACCTTCAGCTACGCCGCGATCCGCGACAGCCCCGGTTATTTCATCGAGGGCGGCGTGCACATGTTCTTCGCCTCGCGCCTCTCGGTCATGCTCGGCGCGGTTTATCGGAGCATCGTGGTGCGCGGCATGCTGGATCGCTCGACGTACCTGCCCTACCAGAATCCGTTCACCCCGAGCACCAAGCCCTTCACGCTCGATGTGAGCGGCGTGGGATTCCGCATGGCGGTCGGCATCGGCTTGTAGCGCCGCCGGCTCGCGCGGGTCCGGGCGCGGGCCACCCGCGCGACGCGCGCGCGCTAGGGTGCGGGCGTCGAAGGCCGGTCCCCCGAGATCCGGTAGATCACCTCACCGGGCCGCGCCATGCCGTAATTTTCGCGCGCGGTCCGCTCCACCAGGAGATCGGGGTGGCGTAGCGTCGCGGCGATCCCCTCCGTCTCGCGTCTCGACTCGGCGAGCCGGCGCCCCGACGACTCGAGCGCGGCGCGCAGCCTCCAGATGCGGAGCAGGCTGTGATCGCTGATCAGCGCGATCCACACCAACCACAGCGCGCCCAGCCACCACGCCCATTTGAGCGAGCGGCGGACACGATCCACCGGGGGTGCGTAGCGGGAGAGCCGGTAACGCCGGATGCGGCGTCCAATGTCTCGCATGACGTCCCTGTCATGGGGTGGGAGGCAAGAGCTTTCGGCCGCGCTCCTTCGCGACCGGCCGATATTACCTCAACTTCGGAAACGCCGCACGGCCCGGGTAGCGGGCTTCGCTTCCCAGCTCCTCTTCGATGCGCAGCAGCTGGTTGTACTTCGCGACCCGATCGCTGCGGCTCAGCGAGCCGGTCTTGATCTGCCCGACGTGCGTTCCGACCGCGAGATCGGCGATCGTGACGTCCTCGGTCTCGCCCGAGCGATGCGATATCACCGCGGTGTAGCCGGCGCGGCGCGCCATGGCGATCGCATCGAGGGTCTCGCTCAGGGTCCCGATCTGGTTCACCTTGATGAGGATCGAGTTCGCGATGCCGGCCTCGATGCCACGCTGAAGCCGCGTTACGTTGGTGACGAAGAGATCGTCGCCCACCAACTGAATGCGCCCGCCGAGCGCGCGGCTCAGCTCGGCCCAGCCGTCCCAGTCGTCCTCGGCGAGCCCGTCTTCGACGCTCACGATCGGATAGCGCGAGCACAGCTCGCCGTACCAGCCCACCAACTCGCGCGCCGAGAGCGATCGGCCGCCCTCGCCGGCAAGCACGTAGCGATCCCGCTTGTAGAACTCGCTGGCCGCGGCATCCAGGGCGAGGCCGACGTCCACGCCGGGGCGATAACCCGCCTTCTCGATCGCGGACATCAGCACCTGCAGCGCCTCCTCGTTCGAGTCGAGATGCGGCGCGAAACCGCCCTCGTCACCGACCGAGGTCGAGAGCCCGCGCGCCTTGAGCACCGAAGCGAGCGCATGGAACACCTCGGCGCCGCAGCGCAGCGCGTCGCGGAACGTGGCCGGTCCATAGGGCACGATCATGAATTCCTGAACGTCCACGTTGTTGTCAGCGTGACGCCCCCCATTGAGGACATTCATGAGCGGCACGGGGAGGAGCTGCGCCGCGGCGCCGCCGATGTGGCGATAGAGCGGGATCTCGCGCGCGGCGGCGGCGGCCTTGGAGGCGGCGAGCGAGACGCCGAGCAGCGCGTTTGCCCCGAGCTTGGCCTTGGACGGCGTGCCATCCAGCTCGATCAGGGCGCGATCGAGGGCCGGCTGGTCCGAGGCGTTCATCCCCCGGATCCGCGCGGCGATCGGCCCCATCACGTTGGCCGCCGCCTTGAGGACCCCCTTGCCGCCGTAACGCTTGGGGTCGCCGTCGCGAAGCTCGAGCGCCTCGTGCTCTCCGGTCGAGGCGCCCGAGGGCACGGCGGCGCGGCCCATCGCCCCGCCATCCAGCGCGCAATCCACCTCGAGCGTTGGATTTCCGCGTGAGTCGAGGATCTCGCGAGCCTTGAGGGCGGCGATCGTCATCATGCGGGGCAGGCTAAGAGGCCGGCCCCAAGGCCGTCAAGGCGCTCTCCGGCCTCGTGAGCAGGCGCATCCCCACCTTTTCGGGCGTTCTGCAACGGGCGTTCCTTGACCGTCCGGAAGGGCCCACCTATCGTGCCGGCCCATGAAACTCAGGCCTCCCCACTCCCGTAAGTGATGGGAAGGAAGCGGCGTGGCGAATGGCGACGACGGTGCGCTGGTCGAGCGGTGCCTCCGGGGGGACGAGCGGGCCTATCGAGAGCTCATCTCCCGATATCGCCGCCAGGTCTACACCCTCGCGGTGCGCATGATGAGAAGTGCCGAAGACGCCGAGGACGTCACCCAGGAGACCTTCATCCGCATGTTCCGGGCGCTCGATCGCTACGATCCGACGAGGCCGTTCGGGGCCTGGATCCAAACCATCGCATCGCGTCTGTGCATCGACCAGCTGAGGCGCCGGCGCCTCAAGCCGATTTCGATGTTCCAGCGCGACACGCAGTCCGACGAGGAGTACGTGATCGAGGTCGAGGATCCCGGGCTCGGACCCGAGATCCTCGCGCAGCACGAGGAGGAATCGAAGCGGGCGGACGCGCTGATCGATTCGCTGCCGGAGCACTACCGGATCGTGGTGATGCTGAGGCACGTGCAGGATCTCTCGTACGAGGAGATCGCGGAGGCCCTGCAGCTGCCGATCGGAACCGTGAAGGCGCGCATTCATCGCGCGCGTGAGATCTTGAAGCGCCGCATCGAGGGACGGGAATCATGAGCGACTGCATCGAGCGCGGACACCTGCACGAATATCTGGATGGCGAGCTCTCGCCGACGGCCGCGCGCGATTTTCTCCGTCACGCCGAAATCTGCGCCAGCTGCCGCGTCGAGCTCGCGTCGTATCGCCGCGTGGACGCTCTGCTCGCCTCGGCGACCCGACTCGAGCCGCCCGCGCGCGTCAGCGAGCGCGTGCTCGATGCCGTGCTGCCATCGCGCCGCCGCCGCGCCGCGCGGCTGCGCCAGCTCGGCCTGGTCTATGCGGGCGCGCTCGCCGCGTGCCTGATCGCGCTCGGCGTGTGGCTCGCGCGTCCCGGGACCGTCTCGTTGCTCACGTTGATCGGCGCCACCGCCTCCAAGCGGCTGATTCAGCTGTTCGTCTTCACGATTCACAGTGGCGCCTCCGCGCTGCTGAGTCTCGCGAACGGCTGGGGTCTCGTGACCTCGATCGGCGTCTTCCTCGCCCCGCTCGGCCGCGCGCTCGCCACCGCCTTCGGCCAGCTGGGCGTGGGGCTCGCGCTCGCGCCCGCCGTGCTCGCGTGTGCGGCGCTGCTGTGGTGGATGCGCTCGCGCCGCGGCGATCTCAACCGGAGGATCGGGAATGTCGGCGTTCTGGGCATCTGAGCGCCGCGCGGCTCCCGCGCGGGCGCGAGCCCTCGCCCTCGCCCTCGCCCTCTCCGCACTCACACCCCTCGCCGCGCTCACACCCCTCGCCGCGCACGCCGCGGTCCGCGACAGCTCGCGCACCGCGCGCCGCGTCGTCATCGACGAGTCGGGCGTGCGGATCCACACCCTGAGCGGCGATTCGGTGATCGAGACCTCGGGCGACGGCGAGGACGTCACGGTCACGCGGGGACACGGCCATCGCGTGCATGTCACGCAGCACTCGGTCGAGGTCGACGAAGACAATTCCCATCACGCGCACATGGGGAGCAACGACGACAACGACCTCGTGCGCGTGTTCGCCGACGCCGAGGTGCCGGCCGGCGAGAAGATCGAAGGCGACGTCGTCGCGGTGTTCGGATCGGTCACGGTGCACGGCGAGGTCTCGGGCAGCGCGGTCGCGGTGTTTGGCAGCGTCAAGCTCGACACCGCGGCGACGGTGCACGGCGACGCGGTCGCGATCGGGGGCGCGTTGACCGCGCCCAGCGGCTCGGTGGTCGAGGGCAGCAGCGTCTCGCTCGGCCTCCTGCCGATCACGTGGGGTCTGCCCGGCCTGCCGGTGGTGCTGACCTTCGTGCTCACCGGCTGGCTCCTCATGCTGTTCCTGGCCTGGCTGCTCCACCTCGTCTTCGCCGACCGCATGACGCGCGCCGCGCTGACCGCTTCGCGCCGCACCGGCATGTCGCTCTTGATGGGCTTCGTTTCCGCGCCGCTCGTCGTGGTCGCGTGCGTGCTGCTGCTCGTCACGGTGCTCGGAATCCCGTTTGCGTTCCTGCTGCCGATCGCGTACGCGGTGCTGACGCTCGCGGGGCAGCTCGCGGCCACCTACGTGCTGGGGAGCAAGCTGATGCACCGGCCCTTGAGCGAGCCGTGGGCGTTCGCGCCCATGGTGGCGGGGACGCTCTTCATCGGCGCGTTCTTCGTGCTGGGCGCGCTCTTCGCGAGCGGCACCGGCTTCATGCGGACCGCGGCGATCTTCTTCGATCTGCTCGGGGCCCTGCTGCTCGCGGGTCTCACCGTGATCGGAACCGGCGCGTTCCTGGTGTCCCGCTTCGGCTCCTCGCCGCGCGCGGACGCGGCCGCTTCGCCCGGCCCGCCGGCGCCCGTGCCGGGCGCGAGTCAGCCGCTCGCTGGGTGAGGTTGCGCCGAGCGCGGGGATTTCCACCCGGCCGGGCGTGATCTAGGCCACGATCCCGGCTCCCTTCGGCCGCCCCGGGAACGCCGCAGTTCGCTGCCGCGCCTGAATCTCGGGGGATCCCCGGGGGACGCTGGCCCGGGGGGCCGCGCCTGGCACAATTGTCGCGTGGGCCCACGCGCCATGAAACCACTCGCCATGATCCGTCGCATGCTGCTCGGGCTCGCGGGCTCCGCGATCGCGATGCTCGTCATGCGCGGCGCGATGCGCTGATCCACCCGCTTCATTCTCCGGGCGAGAGGCCCCCCAGCTGGCCGCACGCCGCCCAGATCTCGCCGCCCAGCGTCTTCCTCACCATCACCGCGGGCGCGTTGGGATAGAGGCGCTCGGCGAACGCGGTCACCGCATCGTCGCTCGGACGCTTCCAGGGCAAACCGGGCACGGGATTGTAGGGAATCAGGTTGATCTTGGATGGCAGATCGCGGGCGATGCGGCCCAGCCGATCGGCATCCGCGGGCGAGTCGTTCACCCCCGCGATCAGCGTGTACTCGAGCGTGACGCGGCGCCCGGTCTTCAGGCCGAACTCGCGCGCCGCGGGCAGCAGCTCGCCGAGGGGCCAGCGCTGATTGACCGGCACCATTTGATCGCGCAGCTCGTCGGTCGTGGCGTGCAGTGAAACCGCGAGCCCGACCGCCATGCCCTCCTCGGCAAGCGCGCGAATCTGCGGCACCAGCCCGCTGGTCGAGACCGTGACGCGCCGCGCGCCCAGGTTCAGCCCACGCGCGTCATTCATGATGCGCACCGCGTCCATCACCGCGCGATAGTTCGCGAGCGGTTCACCCATTCCCATGAAGACCAGATTGAAGCGCTCGTCGCGCCAACCGTGATGATCGCCCATCGCGATCACCTGGGCGACGATCTCGGCGGCACTGAGGTTGCGCTGGAGTCCCATCAGACCGGTCGCGCAGAACGAGCACTTGAGCGCGCATCCCACCTGGCTCGAGAGGCAGAGCGTGAGGCGGCGCTCGGTGCGCATCGAGACGCACTCGACGCGCGCGCCGTCCGCGAGCGCGAGCACGAACTTGTGCGTGCGCTGATCGCGCGTCGCGTGGACCGAGGCGAGGCGCGGCGGCTCGAGCGCGCACACGTCGGAGAAGCGCTGCCTCAGATCGCCCGGCAGATTCGTCATGGCATCGGTGCGCCGGTGATGCTTGCGGTACACCCACGTGAAGATCTGATCGGCCCGATAGCGCGCGACACCCAGGCCTTCCAGGCGCTCGGCCAGATCGGAGCGGCTGAGGCCGTAGAAGCTGGGTGGCGGCGCGGCCGGCATGGACGGGCTCGCGATGGACATCGAGGTCTTCCCCCGCAGGTGGCGGTGACAATCCGGAACGAGGCTAACAAACGCAATTCCTTGTGGTCAACGCCCGCGGATGGTATTGACGCCGGATGAATCCGTCCGCCCGTCGCCGCACCCGCTCGGAATCGGCGCGCGCGCCCGGCGGCGGACCGGGGGGCGAGCCGTCCACGAAGCTGGTGCGGGTCGGCGCGATCGACATCGGTTCCAACTCGATCCGCCTCCTGATCGCGGATGTCCAGCGCGATGCGGGCGGGCGCGAGTTTCTGCGCGTCATCGTGCGCGCGGGTGAGCCCTGCCGGCTGGCGCGCGGGCTCGCGCGCGCGGGCGGCATCGAGCCGGCGATCGCCGAGCGCGCCGCGCAGGTGGCGTCGGAGTTCGCGGCGCGCGCCCGCTCGCTCGGCGCCACGCGCGTGCTGATCGGCGCGACCGCGGCGCTGCGTCAGGCCTCGAACGCCGCGGATGTCGCCGCCCTGATCGAGGAGAGCGCGGGCTCGCCGGTGCGCGTGCTCTCGGGAGACGAAGAGGCGCGGCTCGTCTATCGCTCGGTCGTTCATGCGCTCGGCCGCTCGGCGCGCGGTCAGGCGACCGTGGTGTTCGACCTCGGAGGTGGCAGCACCGAGGTGGTGAGCGGCGTCGCGCTCGAGCCGGGGCGCTGGGTGAGCCTGCCGATCGGCGCGGTCAATCTCACCGACCGCTTTCTCCACAGCGATCCGCCGGCGCCCGAAGAGATCGAGGCGCTGAGGGCCGCGGTGAGATCCCAGCTGGATCAGGGCTGCGCCGGGATGCCAGCGCGCGTGCCGCTGCTCGCGGGCGTTGGGGGCACCGTCACGGTGCTGGGCGCCCTCGATCGCCAGCTCGAAACCTACGATCCCGCGATGCTCGAGGGCTGGGCGATCCCCGCCGAGAGGCTCGGTCCCCTGATCGAGCGCCTCGTCACGACCGCGAGGGATCGCCGCGGCGCCTGGCCGGTGATGGGAGAGGGCCGCGCCGACATCATCGCCGCGGGCGCGCTCGTGGTCGAAGAGCTGTTTCGGCGCTTTCCGAGCGGCGGCCTCGTGTGCTCGACCCAGGGCCTGAGGTTCGGTCTCGCGCGCCTCGCGGCCGAGGAGGCCTTCAAGGAGGGCTGAGGGCCGGGCTTCGAGTCACCCGCCGGGTCCCCCTCGAGCCTGCCACAATGTCCGCAAACGCTTCGGAACACGGCGGCTGTGCGGGCATCCAAATCGCATGAAAACGATTGACCGGCTCGGGGACGCGGCGGGATACTCCGTTTCGTCAGAGCTTGGCAGGTCCCCTCACGTTGACCCGGGCTTTTGCTTCAGCCGGTTTCCTCCGACCGGTTGTTTCGTCTTTTTTCTCCAACCGCCAGACTTGGAGGGAGCAGGTAGGACATGAAGAAGAAGAACCGCAACAGGCTCCTGATCCTTCTGGCCATCCTCAGCATCGGCCTCGCGCCGATGTCGCGCACCGTGTACGCCGCGTCCGCGCAGATTTTTCTGGATTCGCAGCAGTCGGGCGACCCCCGGATCGGACCGTACAGCGGTGAGCCCGACGGCTCCTCGAACTCGGCGAAGACTCCCACCCAGCCGCATTCGGCAAGCAATTTGGTGCCCGCGGACGGGGGAAGATCGAGTTCCGGCGTGCCTCGCGCGATGTGGCTGAGTTTGGCCATTCGGATTTGGGCGGCAATGCATCTGGGAGTGGGTCAATAGCTGAGCTGTGACCTGTTCCACGAATGGACGAGGTATTCCGGAGCGAACCGCCGGGGTGCCATCCAGTGTGTCGGAATTGAGGGTTCGAACTGTGCAGAGAGCGATCCCCCCTGATCTGTCTCATGCCCAGGACTCGCTGCCGGAAGCGGCGAGACAGCATGAAGCGGTCGGAGACCTGCATTTCGCGGCCGACAACTTTGTCGGTGCGATCGAGTCGTACGAGCTCGCCCTGGGAGAGCTGGGTGCGCACGTGCCCGCCGAGCGCGCGCGATTGCTGCAGCGCGTGGCGCTTTGTCAGGTCCACCGTGGCGCATTCGAGGCATCGCTCGCCTCGTTGCGCGAGGCCCGCGAGGTGGCGCGGCTGCTGGGGGAGCGGGCCCTCAACGCTCGCATCGCGGCCCACCTCTCGACCGTCTTCATCGAGTTCGGCCGATATCGCGTGAGTCGCCATTACGCCCGCTACGCGTACGCGGTTCTTCGCGATAGCGCCGACCACCGCACGGTCGGGCAGCTCGCCACCACCCTCGGGGTGTGCGCGATCCGCCTGGGCCGGCCCGCCGAGGCCATCGAGTGGCTGCAGAATGCCGCCGCCACGTTCCGGCGGATCGACGATGTGATCGGGCTCGTGGGAGCGCTCAACAATCTCGGGTTGGTGTTCAAGAACCTGCGCGAGTGGCGGGAGGCGACGCGCTATCTCGAGCAGGCGCTTCAGCTCGACGAGCGCGCCGGCCTCTATGCTCGCATGCGAGTTCATCACCAGAACCTCGGGCTCATCCGCTACCGCCTGGGCCAATGGGACCTGGCGGAGGAAAACTTCAGGCAGTCGCTGCGCATCGCGCTCGAGGTGGGTCACAAGGGCGGCGAGGCCATGGCGCTGCTCGCGCTCGGGATGCTCGCGCGCCGCCGCCGCCAGCTCGATGTGGCCGCCGAGCATTTCCAGCGCGCGCGGGACCTCGCGACGGAGTCCGGCGCGCAGCGGGAACGCCTGCTGGCCTTCGAATTCCTGGGCGAGCTCGCCATGGACCGTGGCGACGCCGCCACCGCCCTCACGCTCTTCGAGCCCGCGCTCGCCGATGCCATCGTCATGGCGCCCACCGGGGATGTGACCGCCGAGCTGATGACACGCCTCGGCATCGCCCTTCAGATGCTGGGGCGGTTGGATGAAGCGGAAGGACGGCTCGCGCGGGGCGCGGCGCTCAACGCCGATCTGAACGATCCGCTCGAGCAGGCCATCGCGGCGCGCGCGTTTGCGCGGCTCGAGGCCGTGCGCGGCAATCCTGCCGGCATGGAGGCCCACCTGCGCGAGGCGACCGAGTGGTTCGAGAAGCTTGGCGAGGTCTACGAGCTGGCCGTGACGCTGGCGGCGCGCGCGCAGTATCTGCTGCTGCTGCCGGCGAGCCAGCGCCTGCGCATTCCGCTCGAGCCATCGGCCGAGGCGGCGCGGCGCGCGTGCGTGCTCTATCGCCAACTCGGCCTTGCGGCCGCCGCGGCCGAGACGCAGCTCACGCTCGCGCGGCTCGAGTCCGAGCGCGAGCGCTACGATCAATCGCTGGCATTGCTCGAGCAGGCCGAGGAGTGGCTCGCCGATTGCGCCGATCCGTCGGCCGCCGATTCCGCAGCGGCGCTCAGGCGCGAGCTGGAGCAGCAGTACGTCGCGGTCTCGCTCTCGACCTGCAATGAATTCCGCGCGCTCGAAGAGGCGAACCGGCTGTTCCGCGAAACCTCCGACATGGACGGCGTGCTCGCGCAGGCCGTGAAGCTCGCGGTCGAGAACGCGGGTGGTGATCGCGGCTTCGTCGCGTTCTCGAGCGCCGGCCGTCTCGACGTCGTCGCCCAGCACGGGCTCGGGCGCGATCGCGCGCGTCGTGTGCTGCGCGTGATCGAGGGCGTGGCGGGCGCGCGCCTCGCCGAGAGCGGCCCGCTGTTCTCGAGCCGCGTGACCGCGGATCCCCGCTTCGCGTCCGCGCTCACCGATGCCCTCGATGGCGTGGGCTCGCTGGTGTGCGTGCCGCTCAACTTCCCATCGCAGGCGGTCGGCCTGGTGTACGTGGACCGTCTGAACGACAACCTGCTGGGCGCGTTCCGCCAGCGCGAGCTCAACCTGCTCGCCGTGCTCGCGAACAGCGCCGCCGTCGCGATCGTCGAGGCGCAGCGCTCGCTGCTGCTCGCCGAGAATCGCGAGTTGCGCGACCGGCTGCGTCCCGCGCCGGGGCTCGATCGGGTGATCACGCAATCGCGCGAGATGCAGAGCATCCTCGGGCTGATCTCCAAGATCGGGAACAGCGATGCCACCGTGCTCTTCATGGGCGAAACCGGCACCGGCAAGGGCCTGCTCGCGCAGGTGGTGCACGAGGTCTCGAACCGTCGCGACCACCCGTTCGTCCACGTCAACTGCGCGGCCATTCCCGAGCAGCTGCTCGAGAGCGAGCTGTTCGGCTACGTGCACGGCGCCTTCACGGGCGCGGTGCGCGACAAGACCGGGCTCTTCGAAGAGGCCGGCGACGGGACGATCTTCCTCGACGAGATCGAGAAGGTGCCGGAGTCGGTGCAGGCCAAACTGCTGCACGTGCTCGACTCGAGCGAGATCCGCCCGGTCGGCTCGACGCGCAGCCGCAAGGTGGCGGCGCGGGTGATCTGCGCCACCGGTTGCGATCTGCGCGAGCGCATCCGCGAGGGGCGCTTCCTCGAGGATTTGTTCTATCGCCTGAACGACATCACGATTCGCGTGCCGGCGCTGCGCGAGCGGCGCGAGGACATTCCGGCACTGGCGCAGCACTTCCTCGCGCACTACGCGCGGCAGATGGATCGCAAGGTGCGCAGCTTCTCGCCCCAGGTGCTTCGCACGCTGCTCGAGTACGAGTGGCGCGGAAACGTCCGCGAGCTGGAGAAGACCGTGAAGCGGATGGTGGTGCTCGCCGAGGATGGCGACGAGCTGGGCGCCGATTTGCTGCCGACCGAGTTCAAGGCGACGGGCGTGAACAGCCGCCGCCGCAACGGAACGACGCTGCGCTCCAACGTGTCCGACCTCGAGCGCCGCATGATCACCGACGCGCTCGAGCGCAATCGATGGAACAAGGCCAAGGTGGCGCGTGAGCTGGGCTTGAGCTATCCCACGTTGCTCGCCCGGATCCGCAATCTCCACATCGAGCGCCGCCGCGCCGTCTAGTCGCTCCCGCGGCGCCGGGTCGCTCCGGCCTCGAACCCCGCTCCACTCCTTGCGCCCAAAGCCTGCAATCATTTCCCACTTCGGCTCTCAATCTCCTTTACACATTTGACCGCTCACCGCAGCGAGTTAGAGCGGCACCGCATTTTCTCGAAGGGAGCTTTACTCTCTCGCGCTCGTCGGCGCGTCTGGCGCGCTCGTCACCGGAAAAATCGACGCTCTCAAACGGCTGTCCGGAAACGAGATGAGAATCCATTACGCGATTCTGACATTCTTGGCACGAAGACTGCCTAGTTGTGACCCGCGGAGGGGGGGGACCTCCAAAAGTTCGAGAGTGAAAGCTCCCGAACCACAATCTGGGCTAGCCGGTGCGGTGTGGCGGCGGTCGAGGGTACGAGCCCCAGTCACATGACAGCGTATCGCTCTCACACGACCGGCTAGCTTGGAACGTGAAAGCCCAAGGATCACTGAATTCATAGAGATTCGCCCGGGCCTTCAGGGCCCCAAGCGCTGAAAACCAGCCCCGGAGTTTGGCCCATGGCCCGGGCCGCTTTTGCAACTCGCTGGGTCTCGTCACACGGGACACCGGACACCGCGAAACGGAAGCCCGCATAGGGGGATGTTTCGGCTTCCGTCAAACGCGTGAGGCCGGTGTCCCTCTTCGTTCATGCGCACGAGCGAGTTCGCACGCCTGCGTCCCCCCAGCGCACCAAGCGGCCCGCGCCGCGCCCGGCGCCCATTCTTCATCGAGTTGGCCCCCAACGACTTGCGCCGGAGGGCCGGTGGACGGTCCGACCCGATCGCGCTGGCACGCGCGTTGCGGTCCAACATCTCCGTCCAGAAGAGGGTGGGAGCGCCCCGAAGGACATGAAGGCGCGGCAGAACTCACCGAAACATGACGGCATCCGCGCGACCCTCGGGCGTACAATCAGGAAAGCGAATCCTGCCCGGGAAGGAGTCCAGCCATGAAGATCCTCAGGCGACTCGGATGGGCGCTGCTCGAGCGGCTCACGCCGCTCCCCGCGCCGGCGCTGGCCGCGCTCGCGCTGGCCGCGATCTTGAGCCCGGTCGCAGCGCGCGCCCAGTCGCTCGACGTTCAGATCGCCACCGACAAGGGCAATCAGGCGGTCTATCAGCCGGGCGATGCCATGCAGGTGAGCGCGAGCGTCAACGCCGACGCGTTCCTGCTGGTTTACGAAATCGACTCCGATGGATTCGTGCACGTGCTCTACCCGATGCAGGGCCAGGGCGGCCACGCGCCCGCCGGCAGCTCGATCGTGATTCCCGACGCGCATTCCAATCAGGCGCTCGTGGTCGAGAACAACACCGGCCAGGACTACATCGTCGCGATCGCGTCGCGCGTTCCGTTCCAGGCGATGCCGTGGTACCTGCGCCCCTACGACGCGCAGGCCGACGCGATGGGTTACGTGAATCAGCCACAGGCGGACGAGGAGGGTGTCACCACCGATGGGCGCATCGTTGGCGATCCGTTCGTGGCGATGGAGCGCATTCGCCGGCGCGTGCTGGCCGACCCGACCGATCCCACGAGCTTCGCGACCGCCTACACGACCTACTACGTTCACGAGCAGGTGCAGTACCCGCGCTACATTTGCGCCGATTGCCATCGTCCCGGTCACTGGGCGTGGTGGGACGGATGGGATCCGTACTATTCGACGTGCTCGGCCGTGAGCTTCCACGTCAACTGGTCGTGGGTGTGGGGCCCGAGCTACTGGTACGGCACCGTGCCCTATTACGTGTACGCGTATCGTCCGGGCTGCGCGCCGCAGTGGCGCTGGCCGGGCGCCGGGTGGGTCTCGTCGTGGGATGGCTGGAACCGTTGGAATCAGTACTGGAACGGCGGCCTGGTGCGCTCGAAGACGCCGCCGCCCATGGGCTACCGCTCACCGGCCGGGTATCCTGACTGGCACCGGGGCTCATCGCCCGCGCCTCCCGGAATTCTCGTGACCGGTCGCAACTTCCACACGCCGGTTTCGCCGGGTGCTCCCGATGCCTCGCTGGCCTCGCGCACCGTGGGCGCCGCGCGCCAGCCGGCGACCCACGCGCCCGCCGAGCCCGGCGCGGGACGCACGGTCGAGCCGGCGGGAGGGCCTCAGGCGGGACGCGTCCCCGCGACCCCCGGTGGCGGCTCTCAAGGGGGCGATGTCTATCTCCACCCGGGCCGCACCGTGCAGCGCGGCGCGTGGAGTCCGTGGGCCACGCCGAATGGCCAGCGCATGTGGCGCGGATCGAACGGTCCGATCGTGACCGTGCGCCCAGGCGGCACGCGGGTCGGCGGCGGCCGCATGGCGCCGCAGGGCGGGGGCGGTGGAGCGCATCCGATGCACATGGGCGGTGGTGGCGGCGGCATGCACGGCGGCGCGGCGCGCGGCGGCCACTAGAGATTCGCGGCGCCGGCGAGCGCTCCGGTGTATGACGTGTGATAGGATTTTCGCCCCGTGGGGCGGCACATCGCCGCCCCACTCGTGCATCGGATACGGAGCCCGTTCATGGCGAATCGCCGGCACCCGAATCGCGTCGCGAGATCTCACCGGCTGACGCCCACGCGGATCGCCGCCGCGCTCTCCATCCTGATGGCGGGTCCGGCGCTCGCCGATCCCACGGGGTTCGCGTTCCTCAAGATCCCGGCCGGCGCGCGCGCCGCGGCCATGGGCGGCGCCTACGCCTCGGTCGCCGATGGCGTCGAGGGCGCGTGGTGGAATCCGGCCTCGCTCGATGGGGCTCAGGGCGTCCAGGTCTCCGCTTCGCACGATGAATACCTCGCCTCGCTACGCCACGATCAGTTCGCGGTGGGCGGGCGGCTCTTTGGCGGCGGCATCAGCGCCTCGCTGCGCGCGCTCTACTCGGAGCCGATCCCCGAGCGCGACGCGCTCGGAAACCTGCTCGGCACCTTCGGCTCGAACGATCTTCAATTCGGGCTCGGCTACGGATGGAAGGTGGCCCCAGGCTGGCGCGCGGGCGCGAGCGCGCAGATCGTGCACGAGCGCATCGCGGATGCATCCGCGACCACCTGGTCGATGGGATTCGGCACCACGTGGGATCCCGCGTCAGTGCGGGGCCTAAAGCTCAGCGCCGACGTGCACGACCTCGGGCCCTCCGGGCACTTCACCATCGATGGCACGCAGGGCGAGGCCGTGGCGATGCCGGCGGCGGTGCGGCTGGGCGCCTCGCTCGCGCGGCCGGCGGGGGCGCTCTCGACGACGTGGGCGATCGAGAGCTCGATGACCGCGGGCCAGGCCGGAATCGTGATGCTGGGCGGCGAGCTCGCGCACCGCTCGGGCTTCGCGCTGCGCGGCGGATGGCGCTTGGGCGACACCGAATCGAGCTACGCGCTCGGCGCGGGATGGTCGGTCGGCTCGCTCCGGCTCGACTACGCGTTCGTGCCCTTTGGCGACGATCTCGGCGACACCCAGCAGTTCTCGATTTCGGCGCAGTTCTGAAGACCGCGCCCACGTGGCGAAAGGGCGCGCGAGTGCCGCGTCACCGCGCCCGCTAGAGCGGATCGCTCGGCCGCCCCGACCACTGCTTCAATTCCAGCGCGCCGCCCGCCAGGGTGAGGTAGGTGCGATGACGGATCCAGTCACCGAGCACGAAAAGATCCTTGCCACCCTCGTGCCGCTCGTACACCTGATGAAAGTGTCCGATCACCACCGCATCGTAGCCCTCGCGAAAGCGCGGCTCGGCAACCTCGCCCCACAACCGGTCCTCGGGCGGCAGATGATGTCCCATGAGGTGACGCGAGCCGCCCGAGACCCAGTGCGCGAACGGAATGCCGAGGTCGGGGTGCACGAGCCGGTAGAGCGCGATCGAGAGCGGATGCCGCAGCACCCGCTTCAGCACGCGATAGCCGTAGTCGCCGCGCACGAGGCCATCGCCGTGATGCACCCAGACCTTTCGGCCCCCGCCCTCGACCACCAGCGCGCCGCCGTGGGCGCGAATGCCGAGATCTTCGGTGAGAAATGGCCCGAGCCAGAAATCGTGGTTGCCGTTCAGCCAGTCGATCGGAAGTCCGCTGCGGCGCAGGCCCGAGAGCACCTCGAGCGTAGGGAAGGAGCGGCGCGGAATCGCGGTGCCGTACTCGAACCAGAAATCGAATAAATCGCCGGCGATGATGAGCCGCGAGCAGCGCCCGGCGAGCGACCTCAGGAAATCCTGGAGCTGGCCCTCGCGTTGCGCCTCCCGAGCCTTGGACTCCGCCCCGAGGTGAACGTCGGAGAAGAACACCACCGGCAGCTCGGGCATGGCGCGCAGTCTAGCAACCGTCAAAAGGGCGTCACAAGCGGGCCAAGTATTCTCGAGACGCATCGCCCGCGCCCGGCGTGCGCGAGCGGTTCGGAACAATGCCGCCGCGTCCGCGCCGCGCGCTGCCGCGCTCGGCGGATTCGCGAGACGCATGGGAACCGGGGCGCGATTGCCTCGTCTATTGGGAAGAGCGGCCGCCGCCGCCGGCGCCGGGGTAGAATTGACCCCGCTGTGACAGGCGATCGGCAGCGGCCGATAGCCTTGTAGCAAACGCCCTGACCACCGACGTCCATCGCGGGATCGCTCGAACGCCTTCGGGTGCGTGCGAACGCGCTCCCCGCGGCTCTGGAGGAGTTCCATGAAACACGAATCCGCATCCCCCATCCGTCCCGTTCGCTACTACGCCGCTGCGTTCGCGCTCCTCGCCTTTGGCGTGCTCGTCGGCCTGGGTGTGAGCGCGAGCTTCGGCCTGAAGCGCGCGCCGAATTCGGCGGCCGGCGCGTCACCCGCGCTCTCGGTGAGCGCGGCCTCGAGCGCGGTCTCGTCCAGCGATCTGCCCGAGAGCCCGTTCGTCAGCGTGGTCAACAAGACGCTGCCGGCGGTGGTGTTCATCGATGTGCGCAAGAAGGTGAGCACCGGCGACTCCGATGATCCGCAGATGGAGATGATGAGGCGCTTCTTCGGCGACACGCCGCTCGGGCGCCATCCGCAGACCGCGCCGACCTCGGGCTCGGGCTTCATCATCAGCTCCGACGGCCGGATCCTCACCAACAACCACGTGGTGCGCGACGCCGAGGACATCTCGGTCACGCTCAACGACAAGCGCACGTTCAAGGCCAAGGTGGTGGGCACCGATCCCGCGACCGACGTCGCGGTGATCAAGATCGATGGCACGAACCTGCCGACCATCCCGATCGGGGACTCCGACAAGCTGCGCGTCGGCGACTGGGCGATCGCGATCGGAAATCCGCTCGGCGTGCTGCGCGGCTCGGTGACGGTCGGCATCATCAGCGCGGAGGGCCGCTCGAACCTCAACATTTTTGGCGGCACGCCCGACTTCCAGGACTTCATCCAGACCGACGCCTCGATCAACTTCGGCAACTCGGGCGGACCACTGTGCAACATCAAGGGCGAGGCGATCGGCATCAACACCGCGATCAATCCCAGCGGCCAGGGCATCGGCTTCGCGATCCCGATCAACCTCGCGAGCCACGTCGCGGATCAGCTCGTGGCGCATGGCAAGGTCAGCCGCGCCATGCTGGGCGTGAACCTCGCGGACCTGACGCCCGAGATCGCCGAGGGCTTCGGCCTCGCCTCGAGCACGCAGGGCGTCGTGATCCAGAGCGTGCTGGACGAGTCCCCGGCGGCCAAGGCCGGCATCCGCCGCAACGACGTCATCGTCGAGTTCGACGGCCAGCCCGTCAACGACATGCAGAAGTTCCGCCTCAAGGTGGCCGATACGTCCACCGGGCGCTCGATTCCGGTCGTCGTGTTGCGTGATGGCAAGCGCATGAGCTTCAGCGTCACGCTCGATGATCGCGAGAAGATGCTCGCCAAGAACGGCGGCGACGGCAACGATCAGAACGACACGCAGCAGAATCCCGCGGTCAAGTCGCCGGGCGGCCTCACGGTGCGCGAGCTGACCACGGAAGAGAAGGCCCACACCAAGATCGCGGGCGGTGTCGTCGTCACCGAAGTCGAGGACGGCAGCGTCGCGGACCGGGCGGGGCTCCAGGCCGGCGACGTGATCGAAGAGGTCAACAAGACGGCGGTCAGTTCCCCTGACGCCGTTTCCAAGCTATTCTCCCAGGCGAAGGCGGCGAAGCGCCCGGCGGTCCTGCTGGTGCATTCCCAGGGACAGGCTCAGGCTCAGTTCGTGGCGCTCAAGCTCGACGAAGAGTGATTCTCAGCGGTTCCATGGGGAGCCGGCCGTTCGGCCGGCTCCCGTTCGCCCAGGGAGGGCGTTCGGTGAGCAGGGAGGCATGGCCGATGTTGAACCCTGCCCTCGCGCCAAGCGGGGGCCGCCGGACGCACGCCACACGCGTGTCCCGCACCTCGCACCCGCATCTCGGGCCGCGGACGTCGCGCTCGCCGATGCTCGCCGCGATCGCTCTCTTGATCGCGTGCGTGGCACCGGCCGCGGCGATCGCGAACCCCGGCGTCACGCTGCAGAGCCTGCGCTCGTGGTCGGCGCCCACCAACACGCGGCTCGTGTTCGACTTCTCGGCCCCAGTCACGCTGGCCGGCCCGGATTCGGGCGAGAGCAAGCTGATCGTCTTGAGCACGCCGGGCGAGCGCGTGAGCCTCGCCCCCGGAACGCCCGCGATCCTGGCGGTCGAGGACACCGCGGTGGACTCGGTGCGGATCGACGTCGCGCCCAACGTCACCTACTTCCGGCTCACGTTCTCCGACACCACGACGTTCCACGTCTTCACGCTGCCGGCGGAGGAGGGCAAGCCCTATCGCGTGGTCGTGGACGTCGAGCGGCCGGGCGCGAACGCGCGTGAGGCGAAGCGCCTCGCGGGGATCGCGGCGATCAAGAAGGCGAAGCGCACGCTGCTGGTGGCGGTGGATGCCGGCCACGGCGGCGAGGACGCGGGCGCGCACGGCCCGAACGGCGTGCTCGAGAAAAACGTGACGCTGGCGGTGGCGCGCGCGGTCGTGGACGAGCTGAACTTGCTGCCCGGAGTTCAAGGTGTGCTGGTGCGCACCGGCGACTACTTCATTCCGCTTCACGAGCGTTACCTGAGCGCGGAGCGCATGAAGGCCGATCTCTTCATCAGCATCCACTGCAACTCGTCGCGCCGGCGCGGATCGGGGAGCGGAACGGAAGTTTATTTTCTCTCGCTGACCGGCGCCTCGGATCAGGCCGACGCCGATCTCGCCGCGGCGGAAAACTCGGCGGACCTGGTGGGCGGGGTTCCCGCCCAGACCGACAACGCGCTCGTGGACATCCTCTACGACGTCAAGCGCTCGGCCGCGCTCGAGAAGAGCCAGCTGCTCGCGGAATCGCTGCTCGATCACGTCGCCGTGGACTCGCGGCTCGAGTCGCGCGGGGTCAAGCAGGCGAGCTTCGCCGTGCTCAAGTCGTGCGAGTTCCCGTCCGCGCTCGTCGAGACCGCGTTCATCAACAATCCATCCGAGGCGCGGCTGCTGCGCCAGAGCAGTTTTCAGCACGAGCTGGGCCGCCAGATCGCGAACGGCGTTTCCGAGTACTTCAATCGCGCCGGCTTGACGTCGGGGGCGCCGTCGGACTCCGACAGCCGGACGGCGCGCTGAGGTGAGTGGCGCGGCGCCCTCGCGCCGAGCTGAGGGACACCACGCCGTGGCGCGCGGAAGCGGCTTGAAGCGCCCGGGCCCGACCGCTAACGTTCGCTCCGTGGCTTGAGGGACCGGGCCTTCGCTGAGGGATCATGAGCAAGACGATCATCTGCCCCGATTGCGGCTTCGAGAATCCCGACGGCAGCGAGAGCTGCCAGCACTGCAATTTTCCGCTGACCGCCCCGGCCGCGCAGCCCGCACCGGCCCAGCCGGGGGTCGCGAGCGCGAAGCCGGCGCCGCCTCCCAAGCCGGCGCCGCCTCCCAAGCCCGCTCCGCCGCCCGAGCCGCGGGCCGCGCAGCCCGACCGCGAATCCAGCGAGCCCGCCGGGCCATCTTCGGAAGTCATTCGCATGCGCCCGCCGCGCGGCCGCCGCGTGCGGCGCGCGGGCCCCGAGCCGCAAGCGCTCTCGATCTGGCTGATGGCGGCGCTGGTCGCGGTGGCTGTCGCGCTGATCGTCGCGATCCGCGGCTACAAACAGACGAATCCCAAGATCACGGTGGATGGCGCGACCGCCGCGCAGCTCAAGGCGGCCGACGCGTTTCGCGCGCAGCTCGCGCAGGATTCGACCGACATCCAGGCGAACATCGGGCTCGCGAACGTGCTGTTCGACACCGGCAACTGGTCGGAGGCGATCATCCACTACCGCGCCGCGATCACGCGCGACTCGACACGCGCCACGACGTTCGTGGACCTCGGCGTGTGCTACTACAATCTCGGCGACTCCGACAATGCCGCAAAACTCTTCCAGCTCGGGCTCGATCGCGATCCGCATCAGCCGGTCGCGCTCTTCAATCTCGGCGTCGTCGCGGAGAAGAACGGCGACAACGACAAGGCGCTCAAGCTCTATCATCAGGCGCTCGACAACCACCCGCCCGACGGCATGAACCAGTCGATCGCCGATGCCATGAAGCGCGTGCAGGCCGCGCTCGGCAAGAAGCCCGGCAAGATCCCCGCGGGGGCGAACAAGTCGGGGTTCTGACCTCGGGGGTGCGAGGCCCGGCCTACTTCAGCTGATACGTGAGCGTCAGCATCACGTACGGGCGCAGAACCTGGCTGTTCACATCCTGGACGTACGTCGGCGTCACCGTGCGCGCGATGCTCTTGTTCTGATCCAGCACGTCGCTGCCGGTGAGCCGCAGCTCACCGCGATCGTTCAGCACGCGCTTCCCGACGCTCGCGTTCCACATCACGATGTCCTGGCCGAAGTTGCCCGCCACCGCGCTCGTGAGCGAGTTGCTCAGCTCATGCCGCATCGTGAATCCATTCCAGGTCACCACGTTGAACTTGATGCCCAGCGAGTGCGTGTAGTAGTCGCTGTTGGAAGCCGTGTTCAGCGCGTTGCGCGCGATGTTGTAGATGCCGTTGTAAGACACCGTGAAATCCAGGTTCTCGCTGATGTTGCTGGCGAGCACCACGCCGTCGCTGATCGCGTAAGTGCTCGAGGTGCTCTCCATCGGCCCGATCAGCCCCGGCGTGCGCGCGTAGCTCAACCCCAGGCTCAGATTGAGCACGCTCTTGAACAGGCTCGCCGGGCGGCTGTAGGTGGTAAAGGTGCTCGCCGTCCACGCGCTCGAGAGGTTGACCGGAATCACGAGCTGCGTGCCGCGCGGCAGCAGGATGCCGTTGTCCACCACCGTGTCGGAGTTCGCGGTCAGCGTCTGGCTGCCGATGTAGTGGCGGGTGTGCTGGAACGAGAGCAGCACGAACAGGCTGCGCGAGCGGGCCGGATCGGTGCGCGAGTAGCGGCCCACGAAGGTGTCGAGCGTGGACTGCCGCAGGTTGGGATTGCCGCTGGCCAGGATCAGCGGGTTCGAGTTGTCCACCACGTTCTGGAGCTGGCTCACCGACGGAGCGCGCGTCGTGGAAAAGTAGGTGAAGCGCAGGTTGCGGTGATCCTTGGTGTTGAGATTGAACGTGGCCGAGGGCAGCAGGTCGTAGAACGTGCGCTCGAGCGAGCGCTGATCGGGGAACGATTCGTCGGAGCGCAGCGTGCTGATCTGATACGCGACGTTCACCGCCGCGTTCATTTGCCCGTGCCGGAAGCGCAGGCCGGCGCCGGCGTTCTGAACCGTGGTGGTGTTGAGGAACGCGCTCGATTGCGCGGTGTCGGGCTGCGTGTACGCGTTCGTCAGCGTGTCGAGCTGGTACTCCGAATTGTTGGCGTTGCCGCGCGTCACCGAGGGGCTGTAGTTGATTTGCGCCAGCATGCTCTTGCCCACCGGCTCGGTGTAGATCGCGCGCGCCGAGAGCGACCCGGTCGTGGTGCGAAGGTTTCCGCGCTCATCCAGCGTGTCGCTCGCGGCCCCGGCGCCGAACGATTCCACAGTCGATTGCAGCGCGCTGGTGCCGCTCTTCAAGGTGGCGGCGCCGCCGAGATCGAGCGAGACGGTGCGGCCCGGCGCTCCCAGGCGATGCCGCGCCACCAGATGATCGCTCAGGTTGTAGCCGGAGGTCTGCCCCTGCGTCGCGTTCTCGGCGCTGTTGATCGGCGCGCCATCGGCCGTCGCGTTGCCGGCGCTCAGCGTGTTGGTGGAGTGGTTGCCCTGGAAGTAGAGCCGCGGAAGCATCACGAACGAATTGCTGGAATCGGGCGTCCACTCGAATCGGGCGTCCACACGGTGATTCGTGTTCCAGTTCTCGGGATTGGAGTTCTGCCCGTAACGCGCGATCGAGTCCACCGGCGCCGAGAACGTGCGCGTCAGCGCCTGGCGATCTTGATTATCGGTGCGGTTGAAGAAGTAGCTGGCGTTGGCCTGCAGGGTCTTGAGCCAGGTGGTAGAAAAATCGGTCCCGACCGATTGCGTGGTGGTGACGCCGTCCTGCGTTCCGACCAGGAAGCTGCCGGAGTTCGTGAATCCGCCGCCCCCGCCGGGAATGCCGCCGCCGAAGCTGCCGCCCGGACCGCCGACGTTGCCGTTGCCGCCGCGCCCGTTTCCGCGACCGCCCGCGCGACCGCCGTTCGGCCCGCCGCCGAATCCGCCGCGTTGGCCCTGCGTGTTCAGCACGCCCAGCAGGTCCTGGCTCGAGAAGTTCTGCTGATTCACGTTGTTCGCGAGCCCGATCAGCGAGATGCGCGTGAGGCCTCTCAGGAAGCTGTCGTTGCCGCCCGCCAGGTAACGGTCCTGATCGCCGTAGCCGCCGTACACCTTGCCGAACTGAGCGCGGCGGCGATCGGGCCGCAGCGTGAGGTTGAGCGTCTTCGTGGACTGGCCGTCGTCGAAGCCCGTGAACTGCGACTGGTCGCTGAGCTGGTCGTACACCTGGATCTTGTCGATCACGTCGGCCGGCAGATTGCGCAGCGCCACGGTGGGGTCGCTGCCGAAGTACGGTTTGCCGTCCAGCAACACCTGGCGCACGGTTTCGCCGTTCGAGGTCACGTTGCCGTTCTTGTCCACCGTGAGCCCCGGCATCTTCTGCACCAGATCCTCGGCGGTGGCGTCGCGATTCACCTTGAACGCCTGCGCGGCGAACTCGGTCGTGTCGGCCTTCTGGATCGCGGTGGGCGGCGACTCGTGCACCACGACCTCGGGCTGGAGCACGGGAATGGTGAACATGAGCAGCGTGCCGGCGTCCTGCTTCTCGGCGCTGATCGTGATGCTCGAACGCAGCGGCGCGTAGCCGACGCGGTAGGCATCGAGCCGGTACGTGCGCTGCACGAGGCCCTCGATCGTGAACGCGCCCCTCTCGTCGCTCACTGCGCCGTGTGTTTCGGTCGTGTCGGCGGGGTTCGTGAGGGAGATCCGCGCGCCGGCCACGGCCGCGCTCGTGGCGCGATCCGCGAGATGTCCCGCGAGCCGCGCGGCGAGCGCCGCGCCGGGCGCGAACGCCAGCGCCGCGACCATGAGCAATGAAACACGAGCGCGCAAATTGGACCCCCGCCGCCCGGGCGGCGGCGGGCGCCCGGATCATTCCCCAGCAGTGGATCGGCCAGGGAGGATCGAGACTCCATTGATAGCCTAGACGCGTCGCAGAATTGTGGCGCGGAGGTGGCATTCGCCGGGGAAATGGCCCTGCTCGCGGTTGACAGCCCCGCGAGCGCTCCCTAGAGTCGCAAGGCTCCGGCTCCGCGAGCCTGCCGCGGCTCACGCCCGAGCCGGCCGACTCCCACATCAGCCAGGTTTTCCGCCATGACCGATTCCCGCTCCTATCAATTGATCATCGTCGGCACGGGCCCGGGCGGCTACGTTGCCGCGATTCGCGCCGCGCAGCTGGGCCTCAAGACCGCCGTGGTCGAAAAGGACGAGCTGGGTGGCACGTGCCTCAACTGGGGCTGCATCCCGACCAAGGCCTGGATCGTCACCGCGCACCTGCTCGAGCAGATCAAGCGCGCGAAGGAGTACGGCATCGAGGTCGGCGAGCCGCGCATCCAGTGGGACTGGCTGCTGGAGCGGAAGACCAAGGTGGTGCGCCAGCTGACGGGCGGCGTGAAGACGCTGCTCTCGGGCCGTGGCGTGGACATTCATCGCGGCACGGCGCGTCTCACCGCGCCGAATCGCATGGTGGTGACCTCGGGCGAGGCGAAAAGCGAGCTGTCCGCCGACTCGATCATGCTCGCGACCGGCGCGCACGCGTGGATGCCGCCGGGCTTCGCGCTCGAGGGCGAGCGCGTCATCACCAGCAAGGAAGCGCTCGATCTCAAGCAGCAGCCCCGCCGCATCGCGATCCTGGGCGGCGGCGTGGTGGGCAGCGAGTTCGCGAGCTTCTTCGCCGCGATCGGCACCCAGGTCACGCTGATCGAGATGCTGCCGCGCCTCGTGCCCGCCGAGGACGACGAGATCGCGCAGGCGCTCGAGCGCGAGATGAAAAAGCAGAAGATCGATCTTCACCTGAACACCAAGATCGAAAATCGCAAAGATCAGCCCGACGGCTCGATCGAGCTCACCTTGACGGGCGGCAAGACCGTCGAGGTGGATTGCGTGCTGGTCGCGACCGGTCGCCGGCCGTACTCCTCCGACACCGGCCTCGAGTCGATCGGCGTGGCGATCGCGGAGCGCGGCAAGATCGTGGTCAACGATCGCCTGCAGACCTCGGTCAAGAACATCTACGCCATCGGCGATGTCACCGACATCAAGCAGCTCGCGCACTTCGCCTCGGCGCAGGGCAAGGCCGCGGCCGAGCTGATCGCTGGCCATCCGGCGCAGACCAATTGGCGCGCCGTGCCGGCCGCCACCTTCACGAGTCCCGAGATCGCGAGCGTCGGCTTGACCGAGCGCGAGGCGAAGGCCGAGGGGCGCACGCTCAAGATCGGGCGCTTCCCGTTCCGCGCGCACGGCCGCAACATCGCCGATGGCGAGACCGCGGGCTTCGTCAAGCTGATCGGCGATGCCGCGACCGATCAGGTGCTGGGCGCGCACATCATCGGCGCGCGAGCGAGCGAGTTGATCCACGAGTGCTCGCTCGCGATCGCGGCCGATTTGAACCTCAGCGATCTTGCCCACGCGATTCACGCGCACCCGACCCTGACCGAGGCGCTGGGCGAGGCCGCCGAGGATGCCGACGGCATCGCGATTCATCTGATGCGCCAGGAAGCCCGGGCGGCCGCCCGCTGAGCATGCGACCCTCACGGCCGCGATCGACGAGGACGGGCCGCACGCGCGAGGAGCGGTCATGAGCCTGCGCATCGCGGCCGCGAGCGACGTGGGGCTCCGCCGCGACCACAACGAGGATTGCTGCGCGAACTGGACGCCCAGCGATCCCGCCGAGCTCGCGAAGCGCGGCGAAATCCTGATCGTGGCCGACGGCATGGGCGGCTCCGCCGCCGGCGAGGTGGCGAGCCGCACCGCGGTGGACACCGTGATCCACCAGTTCCAAGGCAGCGCGGAGCCGCCGGATCAGGCGCTCAAGCTGGCGGTCGAAGCGGCGCATCGCGCGGTCTATCAGCTCGGGCGCGAGAAGTCCGAGCTCGCCGGCATGGGCACGACCTGCACCGCGGTTTCGGTGCGCGGGCGCGAGCTGCGCTTCGCGCACGTCGGCGATTCGCGCGCGTACCTGATCCGGCACGGACACATCCGCCAGCTCACCTCCGATCACTCGCTGGTGGCGCAGCTCGTCCAGCAGCACCTGATGACGCCGGAGCAGGCGCGGCTCGATCCGCGCCGCAACGTGCTCACGCGCAGCATCGGCGTGGGCGAGAACGTCGAGGTCGAACAGGGCTCCTACCCGGGCGAGCTCACGCCGGGCGACACGATCCTGATCTGCAGCGACGGCCTGCACGGCCTCGTGGCGGACGAGGAGCTGGGGCACATGGCGACGCAAAGCGATCTCGAGCACGCCTGCGCCGATTTCGTGGCGCTCGCGCGCCAGCGCGGCGGCTACGACAACATCACGGTGATGCTGGCGCGGCTTGGGCCCGAGCAGGATGGCGCGCGATGAAGCCCGGCAAGTCCGCGCGGGCCGCCTGCCGGAGGCCGTCATGAGCGCGCGCGTGGTCGCGTTGTTCGTGAGCACGGCGAACCGCGCTCCGCTCCATGCGCGCGACAAGGTGGAGGCGCTCGAGAATCGCGGCGTCGCGGGCGATCGCCACGCCAAGCCCGGCAACCGGCGCTCGGTGCTCCTGATGGCCAAGGAAGTTCTCGATCAGCTCGGCATCCGGCCCGGCGACGTTCGAGAGCAGGTGACGGTCGAGGGGCTCGACCTCCACGGCCTGCCCGAGGGCACGCGCCTCACGGTCGGAAACGCGGTGCTCGAGCTGGCACACCCGTGCGCGCCGTGCGAGCGCATGGAGGAGCTGCGGCCCGGACTTCAGTCCGCGCTCGAAGGGCGCCGCGGCCGCTTCGCGCGCGTGGTGCGCGCGGGCGAATTCGCGGTCGGCGACACGCTCACGGCCGAGCCACCCGGCTGATCGCGGCGGATCGAGGCTCCGGCTGCGTCGCACGCTCGCGTTCACCGTCCTCTTCGCGGCCTCGGCCGTGCTGGTCACCGCGGTCGCGGCGGTGCTCGCCTATCGCAGCCTGAGCGGCGCGATGGAGCACCAGTTCGAGCAGCGCATCGATCGCATCGCGCGCCGCGCGGCGAGCCAGATCTCGGCCGCCGACGTCGCCGACCCCCGCGCGCGCAGCGGCTCGAGCGGCGCTTACACCGCGCTCCAGACGCTGATCGGACCGCTGCCGGCGGTGGCCGATCTCGACGATGCGTCGATCCTCGATGCGCGGCGCTACACCCTGGTGACCGCGCTCACGCGCGAGATCGAAGAGGGCTCGCTGAGCCCGCTCGATACCCTGGCGCGCGCCACACTGGATCGCGCGTACGCCGGGCACCCGGCGGTCTCGCCGCCCTACGTTCGCGATCGCGAGGTGCTGCAGGCGGCGGTGGCGCCGATCCGCTCGCGCACTCGGCGCGTGGTGGGCGTGGTCGTGGTCGAGGCCGAGGCGGTCTATCTCAAGTCGCTCGCCGATCTGCGCCTCCGGCTGGTCCTGATCGCGCTGGTCTCGCTGCTCGCGATCGCGGTGCTGGCGGTGCTGTTCGTGCGCGTCGCGTCCTCGACGGCGCGGCTCGAGCGCCGGCTGTCGCGCGCCGAGAACCTGGCCGCGATGGGCCAGCTCACCGCCACGCTCGCGCACGAGATCAAGAATCCGCTTGCCATCATCCGCGGCTCGGCCGAGCGTCTCGGCAAGCTCGAGCCCGAGGCGCGGCGCATGGCGGATTACGTGATCGAGGAGGCCGACCGGCTCGCGAACACCGTCAACCGCTATCTTCAATTCGCGCGCAGCGGCGGCGCGGGCGGCTCGGGCGATGCGCTCGAGACGCTCGATCAGACGCTGAGCCTGCTCGAGGGCGAGCTGAGCGCGCGGCGCGTGAGGCTCGAGCGGACCGGGCTCGGGGCCGCGGGGGCGAGCCCGGGCACGGTCGCGCCGCCGCCCGCCGCCGCGGCGCCTCCGGCCCCGGCCCCCGTGGGACTCGACAACGAGTCCCTGAAACAGGTTTATTTGAACCTCATGCTGAACGCGCTCGAGGCCATGCCGGAGGGCGGCACGCTCCGCGTGGCGACCGCCGAGCGGGGGAACGAGATCGAGGTGACTCTCACCGACACCGGAAAGGGCATCGCGGCGGCCGACCTCACCCGCGTCGGCGATCCGTTCTTCACCACCAAGGCGAAGGGCTCGGGGCTCGGGCTCTTCCTGACGCGGCGGCTGGTGCAATCGGCGGGCGGGCAGCTCGAGATTCGAAGCGAGGCGGGCCGCGGCACGACCTGCGTGATTCGCTGGCCGCGGCGGAAAGGATCGGGACCCGAGTGAAGGTGCTGGTGGTGGATGACGAGGCCCGCAACGCCGAATTGACGGCGCTGGCGCTCAAGGAAGCCGGGCACGAGACCGAGTTCGTGAGCGGCGGCGCCGCGGCGCTCAAGAAGCTCGCGGCCGAGCGCTTCGAGGCGGTGGTGACCGATCTGCGCATGGCGCCGCCCGATGGCCTGGCGCTGCTCGCGGAGATCCGCACGCGCTGGCCGCAGGTGGACGTGGTGCTGATGACGGCGTTCGCGAGCATGGAGACCGCGCGCGCGGCGCTCAGGAACGGCGCGCAGGATTACGTGAGCAAGGAGGGCGATTTTCACGGCGAGCTGGTGACCATTCTCGAGCGGCTCGCGCGCGGCCACAAGCTCACGCGCGAAAAGGCGCGACTCGAGGGCGAGGTCGAGACGCTGAAGAAGGGCCTCGCGACCGTCATCGGCGAATCGCCGGCGATGAAGCAGGCGCTCGATCTCGCGCGCAAGGTGGCGGCGACAGATTCGACCGTGCTGCTGCGCGGCGAGAGCGGCACCGGCAAGGACCTGTTCGCGCGCGCGATTCACTTTTCGAGTCCGCGCGCGGGCGGGCCGTGGGTCAAGGTCAACTGCGGCGCGCTACCCGAGGCGCTGCTCGAGAGCGAGCTGTTCGGCCACGAGAAGGGCGCGTTCACCGGCGCCGTGCGTCAGAAGCCGGGGCGTTTCGAGGACGCGAATCACGGCACGCTGTTCCTGGATGAGATCGGCGAGCTGCCGCTGCTCCTGCAGGTCAAGCTGCTGCAGGTGATCGAGGAGAAGACCTTCACGCACGTCGGCGGAAACCAGCCGGTGACGGTGGACGTGCGGATCATCGCCGCGACGAATCGCGACCTCGAGGAGATGGTGCGCGCGAAGCAGTTTCGCGAGGACTTGTTCTTTCGGCTCAACGTGTTCCCGATCCGGCTGCCGTCGCTGCGCGAGCGCGCCGCCGACATCCCCGCGCTGGTCGAGCACGTGATGCGAAAGCATGGCGCGAGCCCCGAGAAGATCGCGGCGCCCGCCATGCGGGCGCTCGAGCACCACGCGTACCCCGGCAACGTGCGCGAGCTCGAGCACACGCTCGAGCGCGCGCTGATCCTCGCCGGCACGGAGCCGGTCGGGCCCGAGCACCTGGCGTTCTCGGGCACCGACGTCTCGCACGCGGGCGCGGTGCCATCGTGGGTGCCCTCGATCCCGGCCGAGGGACTCTCGCTCGAGGCGCTCGAGAAGGAGCTGATTCTGCAGGCGCTCGATCGCGCGCGCGGCAACAAGAGCCAGGCCGCGCGGCTCTTGGGGCTCACGCGCCGCACGCTCTACTCGCGCATGGAGCGCCACGGGCTGCGCAAGCCGGGCGAGGGCGAGGAAGCCGAGGGCGAGGGCGCGGGCGAGGGCGGAAACGACGCGTGAAGCGCGCTCGAAGCGGCCCAGCGCGCGCGAACCCCCGGAAGCGCCCCCGCGTCTTTTCCGCACCCGCCGAATCCTTTAGGCTGCGGGCGCGATGAACCTGCTGCGCGGCCTCCTCTTCGACAACCTCGGCCTCAAGCTCACGGCACTGCTGCTCGCGGTGCTGGTCTACCTGCACGTCTACACCGAGCGGCCCGCGCAGATGACGTTCTCGTTCCCGATTCAGTTTGCCGATGTGGACACCACGCTATCGCTCTCGGGCCCCGTGCCCTCGGCCGTGGTCGCGGAGGTGCGCGGCACCGGCAAACAGCTGATTCGCCTGCGGCTCGCGGAGCCCCTGTTCAAGGTATCGCTGGCCGGCATTTCGCGCGGGAGATTCCAGCGCACGATCACCGAGGCCGATCTGCCGGTTGGCGGCAGCGATGGCGTCCAGATCGACCACATGATCGGGCCGCGGACGCTCGCGCTTCAGCTCGATCGCAAGGTGCGCCGCCGCCTGCCGGTGGCGCCGCGGATCGAGGGGGCGGGAGATCTCGGAACGCCGATCCTCGATCCGCCGTTCGTCACCATCACTGGACCCGAGAACGCCGTCACCCAGATGGACAGCGTGGTGCTGGGCGTGATGCGCGCGGATGCGCGGCGCGACACGACGCGCGCCAAGCTCACGCCCGCTTCGCTGCCCGACTGGTGCGTTTCGATGCCGCCCGCGGTGATGGTGCGCGTGCCCGCGCATCGCGCCGCCAGACAAATGAAGTGAGCGCCCGGTCTCACGGAACCAGGCGCTCGGGGATGGATTGGAATGGCGGGGCGGGATGCCGCGCGAGGATGGCAGGCTCGGATGGTGGGAACGCGACCGTCCACGCCGCCGCCACATCGTGATATAGGGCAAGCGATGTGCCAGCCGGGGGTTCCATTTTCCGGCCTCCCAACCGCTTGAAAGGCCATCGCGGCCGCACCATTTCAGGACTTTTCGGGGCAATTGGCGCATGGGTCCAACTGCGAAGCGCACCGCGGGCGCGCGAGGTTTGCACGGCCGAAATTCTAAGGGCGCGGCTCACCAGCCCATCGGACCCCAGCCGCGCAGTCAATGCCCGAGCCGGTGCGCGGCGCCGCGGGGAGCTCAGGCGGGCGTGGCCCGTCGCCACGGCCCACCATCCTTGACAGCCGCCGGGGGCGCGCCTAATCTTTGGTCGTCGAGATGCACCGGCGCTGGTGGCGCCTCGTCCCGCCCGGACCGCATGGATCGCCCGGATCCAGATCCGAGCGCGGGAACCTCCCCTGAAAATCGGATTCGTCTGTCGTTTGGCTTCACCGCAGGCCGCCACACGAGGACTCGCTCGAGACTCCCTCAAAGCCTTTAACCCCTTCCACCACTCCCCATTTCGACCCGCGAAGCCATGAGCTCGGCCACACCACCGCGCGCAGCGCCTTCGGCACTCGAGCGCGCCGGCACGCCAGGACCAGAAGGCGACCCGATGGAATCTTCCGTTACCCAGACTCCGGGACCCACAGGCCCGCCCGCGCAGACCATGGAATTGACGCAGCTCAAGGGCAAGACCATGTCCGAGCTGCTGCACCTGTGCCAGGAGCTGAACGTCGAAGGCACCAGCGGCCTGCGCAAGCAGGAGCTGATCTTCAAGATCCTCGAAGCGCAGACCGAGAAGAACGGCCTGATCTTCGCCGAGGGCGTGCTCGAGATCCTGCCCGAGGGCTACGGCTTCCTGCGCGCGCCGAGCTACAACTATCTGCCCGGCCCCGACGACATCTACGTCTCGCCGTCGCAGATCAAGCGCTTCGATCTGCACACCGGCGACACGGTGTCGGGCCAGGTGCGCCCGCCCAAGGAGGGCGAGCGCTATTTCGCGCTGCTGCGCGTCGAGGCGGTGAACTTCGAGAGCCCCGAGGCGGCCAAGGACAAGATCCTCTTCGACAACCTGACGCCGCTCTATCCGCAGGAAAAGCTCAACCTCGAGACCAAGGACCGCTTGATCGAGACGCGCATCATCGATCTGTTGTGCCCGTTCGGAAAGGGACAGCGCGCGCTCATCACCTCGCCGCCCAAGGCCGGCAAGACGATCCTGCTCCAGAAGATCGCGAACGCGGTGACCGAGAATCACCCCGAGGTGATGCTGATCGTGCTGCTGATCGACGAGCGGCCCGAGGAAGTCACCGACATGCAGCGCACCGTCAGGGGCGAAGTGGTTTCGAGCACGTTCGATGAGCCCGCGGAGCGCCACGTGCAGGTGGCCGAGATGGTGATCGAGAAGGCCAAGCGGCTGGTCGAGCACAAGCGCGACGTGGTGATCCTGCTCGATTCGATCACGCGGCTCGCGCGCGCCCACAACACCGTGGTGCCGCACTCCGGCAAGATCCTCTCGGGCGGCGTGGACGCGAATGCGCTTCAGCGGCCCAAGCGCTTCTTCGGCTCGGCGCGCAATGTCGAAGAGGGCGGATCGCTCACCATCATCGCCACCGCGCTGATCGAGACCGGCTCGCGCATGGACGAGGTGATCTTCGAGGAGTTCAAGGGCACCGGAAATTCCGAGCTGGTGCTGGACCGCAAGCTGTCGGACAAGCGCATCTTCCCGGCGATCGACATCAACAAGAGCGGCACGCGCAAGGAAGAGCTGCTGATGACGCCCGAGACGCTCTCGCGCGTATGGATCCTGCGCAAGTTCCTGAACGAGCTGAATCCCGTCGAGGCGATGGAGTTCCTGATCACCAAGATGGGTGACACCAAGACGAACAAGAAGTTCCTCGAGAGCATGAATCAGTAGGCGGTCGTGGACCTCGCCAATTCGACGATCGCGCAGATCATGATTCCGGTCACGAGCCTGGAGCGCTCGCTCGCGTTCTACCGCGACGTGCTCGGGCTCCGGTTCCTGTTCTCGGCTGCGCCCCAGATGGCGTTCTTCTCGAGCGGTACGGTCCGCATCCTGATCGGCATACTGCCCGAGGGTGAGCCGCATCGCCCGGCCGCCGGCATCTACTTCAATGTCGAGGACGTTCAGGCCGTGCACGGCCGGCTCGTCGAGCGCGGCGTGAAGTTTCAGGTGGCGCCCCATATCGTGCACCGCACGCCGGAAATGGAGCTCTGGCTCGCGGAGTTCTACGATCCCGACGGCAACCTGCTGGCGTTGATGGGCCAGGCTCCGGTGCGGAGCGCCTGAGGGGGCGATCGTACGCCCTCGCGTAATTTCGCCGTCTTGATCGGTCCCGCGGCGAAATTTCCTACCCCAATCGTCTACTCATCCCAACCGGTCCTTGACCGCGATCCGCGCGGCCGGAGATGCTGTCGGGGCTAACGCGTACCCGGGCTTGCCCCGACATCATCTCTGCCGGACCCGCTCGAGCGCTCGACCCCGCACGAGCATCCCCGCCGGCCGTGACGAGGCGCCGCAACGCGCCCTGCAACCGCCAAAGGAGCCACGCCATGCCGCGCCGCACGAACCCCCTCTCGTGTTCGCCGATCGTTTCATTGCGGAAGACATTCGCATTCGACTTCAGATTCGCCGCTCTCGCCGTGCTGATCTTCGCGCTCGCGCTGCCGGCGATCGCGCGCGCCCAGAATCCGATCGTCACCGAAAACGCGCTGGCCGGAACCCCCGCCAGCGTGTGGGACATTGCCGGGGCCGGCGATCCCACGATTCAGGGCTTCGCCACCGACATCAGCGTCAACCAGGGCGAGACCGTCCACTTCAAGGTCAAGACCGACGCCGCGTCATTCCACTTCGACATCTATCGCATCGGCTATTACCAGGGGAATGGCGCGCGCTTCATCGCCACCGTGCCCGGCACGCCGGCGAGCCAGCCCGATCCGATCGTGGACACCAATCTCGGTCTCGTGGACTGCGGCAACTGGAGCGAGTCGGGCTCGTGGGACGTGCCGGCCGACGCCGTCTCGGGCGTCTACATCGCGAGGGTGACGCGCGACGACACTCAGGGAGCCAGCCACATCATCTTCGTCGTGCGCAACGACGCGAGCACGAGCGCGCTCCTCTTCCAGACCTCGGACGCCACCTGGCAGGCGTACAACAGCTACGGCGGCTACAGCCTCTACGGCGGCACCACGAGCTATCCCGGCGGGCACGCGGTCAAGGTGAGCTACAACCGGCCGTTCTCGACCCGCGACAGTCCGACCGAGGACTTCTTCTTCAACGCCGAGTACCCGATGGTGCGCTTCCTCGAGGCCAACGGCTTCGACGTGAGCTACTCGACGGACGTCGATTCCGATCGCCGCGGCAACCTCATCACGCAGCACGGCACCTGGATGTCGGTCGGCCACGACGAATACTGGTCCGCCGCGCAGCGCGCCAACGTCACCGCCGCGCGCGACGCCGGCAAGAACCTCGCGTTCTTCAGCGGCAACGAGGTCTACTGGAAGGTGCGGTACGAGAACTCGACCGACGGCTCGAGCACGCCCTATCGCACGCTCGTCTGCTACAAGGAGGGCACGCTCGGCGAGCTGGCCTGCGGCGGCAAGTGCGATCCCGACGCCAGCGTGTGGACGGGCCTCTGGCGCGACGGCTGCGCGCCCACGTACACCGGGCAGGACGCCTGCGCGCCCGAGAACGCGCTCAGCGGCAACATCAGTTGGCACGGCACGAGCGGCGCGCTCAGCGTGCCCGGCTCGTTCGCGCCCATGCGCCTGTGGCGCAACACCGAGGTCGCGACGCTCGGTCCCGAGGCCTCGCTCACGCTGCCCGACGGCACGCTCGGCTATGAGTGGGACTTCGAGCAGTACGAGAGCACGTATCCCGCCTCGCGCGTCATGCTTTCGACCACCCTCAACGACGGCCTCACGCATCACCTCTCGCTCTATCGCGCCGGCTCCGCGCTGGTCTTCAGCGCGGGCACGGTGCAGTGGTCGTGGGGGCTCGATGCTCAGCACGACCGCGGCAACAATCCCGCGAGCCCTGTGATGCAGCAGGCGACCATGAACGTGCTCGCCGAGATGGGCGCCCAGCCGGCGACGCCCGAGGGCGGTCTCGTGCCCGCCACGGCGAGCGGCGATGTCACGCCGCCAACCGAGGCGATCCAGTTCCCGGCCGATGGCGCGAGCCTTCCGAGCGGCGCGAGCGTCACGATCTACGGCACCGCCGCCGATGCCGGCGGCGCGGTCGCGAAGGTGCAGGTCTCGCTCGATGGCGGCGCCACCTGGAACGCCGCGAGCGGCACCACGAACTGGTCGTACGCGTGGACGCCGGGGGCGACGGGCCCGGTGCAGATCCGCGTGCGCGCCGCCGACGACTGGAGCAACCTCGATCCCACCGGCGTCGCGGTCAACGTCACGGTGACGCCGCAGACCAACTTCGCGTTCCCGGTCACGATCTGGCCGGCGAGCACGGTGCCCGGCAACATCGATCCCGGCGACGGCAACTCGGGCGAGCTGGGCGTCAAGTTCCGGAGCGATCTGCACGGCTTCATCCAGGGTGTGCGCTTCTACAAGAGCGCGGCGAACGGCGGCACGCACATCGGCGATCTGTGGACGGGCACCGGCCAGCTGCTCGGCACCTCGACGTTCACGAGCGAGACGGCCTCGGGCTGGCAGCAGGTGCAGTTCAGCCCGCCGGTCGAGATCAGCCCCGGCGTCACTTATGTGGCCTCGGTGTTCATGCCTGGGGGCCACTACTCGTTCAACGGCGGCTACTTCACCACCAGCGGCACCGATTCGCCGCCGCTGCACGCGCTCCAGGAGGGCGTGGACGGCTCGAACGGCGTCTACATCTACAGCGTGTCGCACGCGTTCCCGACCCAGAGCTTCAACTCCAGCAATTACTGGGTGGACGTGGTGTTCGACACCGCCGGCACGCCCGACACCACGCCGCCCACCGTGGTGAGCACGTCGCCCTCCGCCGGCTCGAGCGGCGTGGCGGTGGGCTCCAGCATCACGGCGATCTTCAGCGAGTCGCTCGATCCCGCGACGGTTTCGGGCGCGACGTTCGAGCTGCGCGATCCCTCGAACGCGCTGGTCGCCGCGAGCGTCACCTACGACGCGCCCTCTCATGGCGCGATCCTCCATCCTAGCGTGCCGCTCGCGTACTCCACGGCCTACACCGCGACGCTCCACGGCGGCAACACCGATCCGCGCATCAAGGACGTGGCGGGGAACGCGCTCGCGGCCAACGACACGTGGACGTTCACGACCTCGGCGCCGCCTCCGCCTCCGCCGGACGAGGGTCCGGGCGGGCCGATCCTCGTGGTCGCGACCACGTCGGATCCCTTCAGCCGCTACTACGCCGAGATCCTGCGCGCCGAAGGACTCAACGAGTTCAACGTCACCGACATCTCGCTCGTGACGCCCGCGATCCTCGGCGCGTACGACGTCGTGATCCTCGCCGGAATGCCGCTGACGGCGCCTCAGGTCACGATGTTCAGCGACTGGGCGACCGCCGGCGGCTTGCTCATCACGATGCGGCCCGATCCGCAGCTCGCGGGGCTGCTCGGCCTGACGGCCGCGGGCGGCACGCTGTCCGACAAGTATCTTCAGGCGAGCGCGACCTCGGCGATCAGCTCCGGGATCACGCCGCTCACGATCCAGTACCACGGCGCGGCCGATCGCTACACGTTGAACGGCGCGACCGCGCTCGCGACGCTCTACAGCGACGCCGCCACCGCCACGGCCAATCCGGCGGTGACGCTGCGCTCGCTGGGAGCCGGCGGCGGTTGTGTCGCGGCGTTCACGTACGACCTCGCGCGCTCGGTGGTCTGGACGCGTCAGGGCAATCCCGCGTGGGCGGGCCAGGAACGCGACGGCATCACGCCGATCCGCTCCGACGATCTCTACTACGGCGCCTCCGCGTCCGATCCGCAGCCCGATTGGGTGGATCTCTCGAAGGTCGCGATCCCGCAGGCCGACGAGCAGCAGCGCCTGCTCGCGAACCTGATCGTCCGCGGCAACCTCCACCGCAAGCCGTTGCCGAGATTCTGGTATCTGCCGAAGGGCAAGAAGGCCGCGATCATCATGACCGGCGACAACCACGGCGACTCGGGCATGCAGCCGCGCTTCGACATCTATCGGAGCGAGAGCCCGGCGAACTGCTCGGTGGACGACTGGGAATGCGTGCGCGCCACCGGCTATCTCTACGTCGGCACCACGTTCACCCCCGCGCAGGCGCAGTTCTACACCGACCTCGGCTTCGAGGTCGCGGTGCACATCAACACCAACTGCGCGGACTGGACGCCCGCCACGCTGGGCGCGTTCTACACCTCGCAGCTCGCGGGATTCACGTCGACCTATCCCAACATTCCGGCGCCCAGCACGAATCGCACCCACTGCATCGCGTGGAGCGATTGGAGCACCCAGCCCGACACCGAGCTGGTGCACGGCATCCGCTTCGACACCAACTACTACTTCTGGCCGCCGGCGTGGGTGAACGACAAGCCCGGCCTCTTCACCGGCTCGGGCTTCCCGCAGCGCTTCGCGCGCCTCGACGGCTCGATGATCGACATCTATCAGGCGTGCACGCAGATGACGGACGAGTCGGGCCAGACCTACCCGATGACCGCCGACTCGCTGATCGCGCGGGCGCTCGATCCGCGCGGCTACTACGGCACGTTCTGCGCCAACATGCACTTCGACAATCCCGATCATCCGGGCTCGAACGCGATCGTCGCCTCGGCGCTCGCGAACGGAATTCCGGTGGTGTCGTCGAAGCAGATGCTGGAGTGGCTGGACGGCCGGAACGGCTCCTCGTTCGCAAGCCTCACATGGGACGGCTCGCACCTCGGCTTCAGCGTCGCGGTGGGAGCGGGCGGCCGCAACCTGCGCGGCATGCTGCCGACGCATGACGGCAGCTCGGTGCTGGTCTCGCTCACGCTCGGCGGCAATCCGGTCGTGTACACGATCGACACCATCAAGGGCATCGAGTACGCGTTCTTCCCGGCCGCGGCTGGCGCGTACGTGGCGACGTATCAGGCGGACACGACGCCGCCCGTGATCAGCAATCGCGTCGCGACGCCCGGCACCGACGGGGTTTCGGCGGTCGTGACCTGGGACACCGACGAGCTCTCGGACTCGCGCGTGGATTACGGCCTCACCGCCACGCTGGGCTCGAGCGTCTCGGACGGCACGCTCGTCACGCATCATTCGATCCCGCTCGCCGGCCTCACGCCCGGCACCAATTACGACTATCGCGTGACCTCGAAGGACGCCTCGGCCAACGCCGCGACCGATCCGCCCACCTCGGGCTCACCCGCGACGTTCCAGACCGCGGCGCTGCCGTGCGCGGTGGACAAGCTGGCCGCGGACTTCTCGGCCGGCACGCTCGAGGGCACGTACGTCTCGATCACCGACGATGGCGAGGTGATCCTCGCACCCGCGCTCGGCGCGGAGTTCGACGTGCTGCCCCCGACGAGCGATTGGCAGAGCATTCCGTGGTCGGCGGGCGGAGCCTCGAGCGTCGCGGGCGGAAGCCTCATCGTCGATGGCGCGCGCTTCAACTCCGAGCCCGCGGCCGGATACACCCCCGAGCACACGCTCGAGTTCGTCGCCACGTTCGCGGCCGGCGCGCCGTTCCAGCACGCCGGATTCGGCGGCGGCACCGACAACGAGCCGGGCGCGATCTTCGACTCCTCGCCGTGGGCGATCTTCAGCACCGGCACGAGCGGCGCGCAGCTCATGGCACGGGCGTGGAATGGTGGCTCGTTCCTCGACACGGCGCTGCCCGCGGTGACGCTCGGTGTGCCGCACCGCTTCCGCATCGACTGGCTCACGTCCGAGGTGGATTTCTACGTCGACACGGTGCTGGTGCACACCGAGCCGGTCGCGATCGCGGGGCCGATGCGCCCGGCGGCCAGCGATCTCAACGTCGGTGGCGCCACGCTGTCGGTCGACTGGATGAGGCTCAGCCCCTACGGCGGAAGCGGCCAGTTCGAGTCGCGCCTCTTCGATGCCGGCTCGGATGCCACCTGGGGGGCCGCCAGCTGGACGGCCGACGTTCCCGCCAACACCGGCCTCACGATCGAGGCGCGCACCGGAGAAACGACCCCGCCGGATGACTCGTGGACGCCCTACGCGTCGCTCGCCTCATCGGGAACGAGCGTCGGGCTCACCGCGCGCTACCTCCAGTACCGCGCGACGCTGACCACCACCGATTCCAGGCTGACGCCGGCGCTCAAGGACATTCAGGTGATCTGCAGCTTCCCGGTCGCCGGTGTTCACACGCCGCTGCCGGCGGTCACGTTCGTGCGGCCCGCGATGCCGAATCCCTCGCAGGGGCGCACGACGCTCGCGTACACGATCGGCACCGACGCCGCGGGCCACGGCCAGGTCGGCGTCTCCCTGCAGGTGTTCGACATGATGGGGCGCGTGGTGCGTACCCTGGTGCGCGCGCCTCAGGCCGCGGGCCAGTACCGCGCCATCTGGGACGCGCGCGACGATCAGGGTCGCGGGATGCGGCCGGGCGTGTATTATTTCGCCCTGCGCGCGGGCCGGACGAATCACCGCGGCAAGATGGTGCTGCTGCGCTGAGCGGCGTGACGACATCGCGGCGCTGAAGAGCTTCGTGGCGCCGGGGGCGCTCCGCTCCCGGCGCCGCGCGTCACACGAGGACACCCGATCGATGCGAAAACTGATTTCGAGCGGCAGCCCGTTCGAGGCCAAGGTGGGATTTTCGCGTGCCGTCCGGGTGGGCAACATCATCACGGTGGCCGGCACCGCGCCGATCGCGGAAGGCGGCAAACCCGCCGCGCCGGGCGACCCGGCTGGGCAGACGCGGCGCTGCTTCGAGATCATCCGAGCCGCGCTCGAGCGGGCCGGCGCCTCGCTGTCGGACGTGGTGCGCACCCGCGTCTTCCTCACGCGCATCGAAGACTGGCAGGCGGTGGGCGCGGTGCACGGCGAATACTTCCGCGACATTCGGCCGGCGAACACGGTGGTGCAGGTCACGCGGTTCATCGATCCCGAGTGGCTGGTCGAGATCGAAGCCGATGCGGTGGTGGAGTAGCGGCTCTCGGTAACGCAGGCGATCGAGCACGGCCGCCTGACGAAAGGACGCAGGGATGGAAGCTTCGAACGTCTCGCCCAAGTCCCGGCTCGTGGCGCTCCTCTTGTGTTTCTTCCTCGGCGCCTTCGGCGCGCACCGCTTCTACGTCGGCAAGATGGGGACCGGCGTGATCATGCTGCTGACGTTCGGCGGCTGCGGCATCTGGCTGCTGGTGGATCTCATCATGATCGTGCTGGGCTCGTTCCGTGATCAACAGGGCCGACGCGTGTTTCGCTGGGTCGAGCCCGACTCCATGTGATCCATGGCGCCGCCGAAGAACGATCCTGCCGCGCTCTTTGGCGCCATCGCCGCGAACCGGCTGCTCGGCTTCGAGCTGCGCTCGGCATCGCCTGAGGGCGCCGTGGCCGCGTTCTCACCACGCGCGGAGTTCGTGCAGGAGTACGGCGTCATCCACGGCGGCATCCTCGCGACGCTCGCCGACACGGCCGCGGTCTACGCGCTGCATCCATTTCTCGCGGCCGGCCAACGCATGACCTCGATCGAGTTCAAGGTCAACTTCCTCGCGCCGGCCACCTTCGCGGGCGGCGACGTGATCGCGGAATCGAAGCTCGTGAGGCGCGGCCGCACGATCGCGGTCGTGCGCGCGGACGTGCGGCAGGGCGAGACGCTGGTGCTGACCGGGATCTTCACCTACATCGTGGTCGCGGCCGGCTGAAGGCGCGCGCCGGCGGAAAAGCGTCAGCGCGGGGCGCCGCGCCGGCGCGGGGACGTCAGCGCTTCGGCCGCTGGAACGTGGCGTCCCACACCGAGAGCGAGGGCTTCGCGACCAGGCTCTTGTCCACGAGCCCCAAGTAGGCGAACGGCGTGACGTCGTAGCCGGGCGGCAGGACGATCTGACTGAGATCGAGGTCGGTGAAGCTCAGCGTCAGCCAGCCGATCGCGTGCGCCTGATCGAGCAGCTCGCCCTCCCGGATGAAGTAGCGGCGCTGGATGTCGGGGGTGGAGACGACGTTGTTGGCGGGCAGGTTCGCGGAAGTCCAGCCGCCTTCGATCTTCATCACCGGAATCGGCGCGCTCTGCACCAGCCGCGTGTAGTAGTCGCTCGGCACACTCTCGGGGAGCGCGTACGCGAAGTACGGGTACGACGAGAGCCCCAGCACCTGCATGAACGAGAAGTCGGCGCGATCCTGATCCACACCCAGATAGCTTCCGCCGTTGCCGAGCTTTCCCCATGCCCAATCCACCTGCACGGTCGAGATCATCGTGACCACCGCCTGATAGAGCGGGGCGGGCGCCGCGCCGCGAATCAGGTTGGTCTCGGCCGAGGCGCCGAAGTAGTCGGGCTTGAGAATCGTGTCCATCGCGACGGCGTAGTTGTAGAACAGCTGGCGGATCGCGGGCTCCGTGATGCTGCGGCCGGCACTCACCAGCTGCTGCGAGTCCGAGCCGCGATTGAGCCCGTTCTCGGGATCGATCAGCACCACCAGCTTCTTGCCGTTGCCGTGGTAGTAGTTCGCGAGCGCGAGCTGATTGCGGATCACGAGCGAGTCGGGCCGGATGCCGGCCAGCATCGAATCCCAGGGCGGCTCGCTGAAGAACATTGCCGCGTCCGAGCGCGTGTTCCACATCTCGATGGCCTGAAGCGCGACGTTGAAGTCGTTGCCCGGGCCGCCAGCCGCGAAGCCCATCAGGTAGCTGCGCGGCGGCAGGCCGGGCGAGGTGGCGCTCTTCTTGGAGCAGCTCGCGACCATGCACGCGAGGGCGAGCGCGAGCGGAAGCGCGAGCACGTGCGCGTGGGCGCGCGAGCCGCGCCCTCGAGCGCCATCGATCTTCGCCGGCTCGCTGGCCGCGCAATCGGAAGTGGACTCGCTCAGCATGAATAATGTATCGGTCGGGGGGTTCATCATCCTCAGTATAACTTGCGGTTGCGGGCGTCCGGATCGCGGCCCGCGGGGGCGCGCGCGGAGAGCGGCCGAATGACATCTCGAAGCATAGCGGCGGTCGTGGCCTGCATTCTCTTTGCGGCCCTCGCCGCCGGGTTGACCTGGAATCTGCCCGCGGTGATGGACGAAGCGGACTATGTCCAGGCCATGGCGAACTGGGCGGGGCTCGGGCTGCCGATCTTCGATCATGGTCGCGACGATCCCGCGCGCCACGCCCGGCCCGTTCCGGTCGGAGCGTTTCACCGTGGCGCCCACGCGTTCACCGCGTACTCCGATCCCGCCGCGGGCGGCAACGACATCGCGTACCTGGTCCGTGACGACGGCGAGTGGATGAGCTACGGGCTCTGGCATCCACCGCTCGAGGTTGGAATCGGCGCGCTGCTGGAGCGCGCCGGCGCCCGCGGAACGGGAGCGAAGCGTCTGATGAGCGTGGCGTTCGCGCTCGCGGCGCTGATCGTGACCGCGCGCTTCGCATCGCTCTCGGGCGGCCGGCACGCACCGATCGCGGTGGCGATCGGCGCGCTCGCGTGTCCGCCGCTTCTCTGGGGCGCGGGACTGATCGACGTCCACTCCGGCTTGGGGTCGCTCACGGTCGCGATCTGGATCGCGCTCGCGAGTGTGGATCCGGAGGAGCGCACGACGCGGCGAGCCATCGCGATGTCCGGCGCGCTCGCCGGCGTGTTCGCGAGCGCGCTCGGGCTCGGCGCGGCATGCGCCGCGGCGTTCCTGCTCGTTGCGGCGCTGCGCGCGCTCGTCGCGCGCTCCGCGATCCCGCTCCTTCACGCCGCGCTCGTGTGCGTGGGCGCGGCCCTGCTCTTGACGGCCGCTTATGGCGCGACGGCCGTGGCGTTCCATCTGCCGTGGCAGTGCACGTTTCAGCACAACCTGCTGACCGCGGGCTCGCGTGGAGCCTCGCGCCTCGAATCCTCGGGCACGTTCGGGATCGTGAGGCACGTAGCCCGCGTCGCGCTCGATCTCAATCCGGTCCTGATCGCGGCCGCGGTCATCGGCGCCGCGCGCACCGTGCGCCGCGAAGCCGCTCGCGCGCTCTCTCACCCGCTCGCGCTCGCGAGCCTCACGCTCGCCGCGCTGATGGTCGGGTACGGGGTGGTGGGGGCCGGCGCGTACGGCTTCCCCAAGTACGTGATCAGCGCGGGATTGCTCGCCGCGCTCATCGCCGGCGCCGGCATCTCCGCGCTCGCGGAGCACACGCGCGGACGCGGGCTCGCGCTCGCCGCGTTACTGCTCGCCTTGGGTTTTGGAGCCGCGGCACTCACGCGGGAGATCGCGCGCCACGGGCGCCATCCGTACGAGTCGGACGTCGCCGCCATGCCCGCCGCGGCCGCGGCCCTCGCGAGCGCGCCCATCGCGCAGGGCGATGCGCTCATCTGCGACAAGGACGTCGCGATGCTCGCGCGGCGCTCGTTCGTCGAAGCGTTCGGCCCCGGCCTCGAAGATCCGCCCCGGATTGCGGCCGTCAGGAACGCGCGACGTGTGTGGCTCCTCGTCGGTCCGCAGCCGTGGCGCGAAACGGCGCCGATCGCGCGGCGCGCCGATTTTCATCCCGTGTGGTCGCGCGGAAAATACGTCCTCGAGGTGTCAGGCCCGAGGGCCAAGTGACGGCGGCTCTCGCGGACGCGCATCGGAGCGCGCCTCAGGCCGCGCCGGGGCGCACGGAACCCGCTGGCGTTCCGGCGCATCTGATGGCATACTCCTCGGCCGCTATCCCCGGCGGGATGGCGTCGGAACGTCCGATGCCGCCGCCGCTTCCAGAGGTGAATCCCATGAAAGCTGGCATCCATCCGGTCTACGAGATGACCCGGATCGTCTGCGTCTGCGGCAACGTGATCGAGACGCGATCCACGGTCGGCAAGCCCGAATTGCACGTCGAAATCTGCGCGAATTGTCATCCGTTCTTCACCGGCAAGCAGAAGCTGATCGACAAGGCCGGCCGGGTCGAGCGGTTCCGCAAGCGCTACCTCAAGCCGGGTGAGAAGGCCGCAGAAAAGGCCGCCGAAAAGGCTGCCGAAGCGGCGTCGCAGCAGTAGCGTCCTTCGCACGGCTCCCGATCACCGCCCGAGGCGGCCGGGAGCCGTTGCCATGTTCAGGAGCAGGCATGCCGTTTCTGCCGGTGGGTGGTCAGGCGGTGATCGAGGGCGTGATGATGCGCTCGCCCTCGCGCGTCGCCGTCGCCGTGCGCCGCCCGGACGGAGCGATCGGCGTGATGGAGCGCACGTTTCAGTCCGTGACCGCGCGACACCCGGTGCTGGCGTGGCCGATCGTGCGCGGCGCGGTGTCGCTCTTCGAGGCGCTCTATCTCGGGATCACGGCGCTCAACTGGAGCGCCGACGAATCCACGCGCGCCAGCGAAGCGGCCGGCGCGCCGCCGAAGCCCGCGCCATCCGATCGCGGCAGCGCCGCCGCCTCCGCGATCCAGGGCTTGACGCTCGCGCTCTCGCTCGCGATCGGGCTCTTTCTCTTCGTCGTGCTGCCGGCGCGGCTCACCGGCTGGCTCGGCTTTCACGATCGGCTGCGCTTCGGCCTCGTGGACGGCGGCTTTCGCCTGCTCTTCTTCATGCTCTATCTCCTGCTCATCAGCCAGTGGCGCGAGATGGCGCGCGTGCTCGGCTATCACGGCGCGGAGCACAAGGCGATCCACGCGCTCGAAGCTCGCGCGCCGCTCACGCCCGAGTCGGTGCAGAGCTTCTCGCGGCTGCATCCGCGCTGCGGCACGTCGTTCCTGTTTCTCGTGGTGGTGGTGAGCATCGTGCTCTTCACGATTCTCGGCCGGCCGACGAACGTGGCCCAGCACCTCGCGCGCATCTTGTGCATGCCGCTGATCGCGGGGATCGCGTTCGAGTTCATCCGGCTCTCGGGGAAGTTCGCCGACCGCCCGCTCATGCGCGTGCTGATCTGGCCGGGCATGCAATTTCAGCGGCTCACCACGCGCGAGCCGGACGACTCGATGTGCGAGGTGGCGATTGCGGCGCTCGAGCGCGTACGCGTGGACGAAACCGTGATGAGGCTCGAGCGCGAGGACGCGCCGGCCGCGGCGCTGGCGTTCATTCAATGAGGCGGGGCGCCGGGATTTCCCAGCCCACGGCCCAGCGGAGGACGGCGTGGACGCGGCCATGAAGGAGGCGCTGCAAAAGGTGGTCGAGCGCTTCGATGAGCTCGGCCGGCTGCTCGCCGATCCCGAGGTCGTCCGCGATCCGCGCAAGCTGCGCGATTACTCGAAGGAGCGCTCGCGCCTCGAGGAGACGGTGCAGGCGCTGGCCCTTCACCGCCGCACCGAGAGCACGATCGCCGACGACGAGGCCGCGCTGGCTTCGGGGGACGCCGAGCTGGCGCAGCTGGCCCAGGCCGAGCTGCCGGCGCTGCGCGATCAGCTCGGGGCCACGGAAGCGCGGCTCAAGAAGCTGCTGGTGCCGCGCGATCCCGACGACGACAAGAACGTGATCATCGAGATCCGCGCCGGCGTGGGCGGCGATGAGGCCGCGCTCTTCGCCGGCGATCTCTACCGCATGTACTCGAAGCTCGCCGAGCGCCGCGGCTGGAAGCAGGAGTTACTGGGCTCGACCAGCTCCTCGGGCAACGGCTACAAGGAAGTGATCTTCTCGCTCGCGGGCGACGGCGTTTACCGCGAGATGAAGTTCGAGTCCGGCGTTCATCGCGTGCAGCGCGTGCCCGAGACGGAGGCGCAGGGCCGCATCCACACCTCGGCCGCCACCGTGGCGGTGCTGCCCGAGGTCGAGGACGTGGACATCGAGATCGCCGAAAAGGACCTCCGCGTGGACGTCTATCGCGCCGGCGGCCCGGGCGGCCAGGGCGTCAACACCACCGACTCGGCGGTGCGCATCACGCACCTTCCGACCGGTGTGGTCGTCACGTGTCAGGACGAGCGCTCGCAGATCAAGAACCGCGCGAAGGCGATGAAGGTGCTGCGCGCGCGGCTCTACGACGCGAAGCTTCAAGAAACGCAGGCCAAGTACGCCGCGCTCCGCAAGTCGCAGGTCTCGACCGGCGATCGGGGCGCGAAGATCCGCACCTACAACTTCCCGCAGAGCCGCGTAACCGATCATCGCATCAACCTGTCGGTGCACAATCTGCCGTCGGTGATGGAGGGCGACATCGACGAGTTGACCGAGGCGCTGGCGGCCGCGGACATGGCGGAACGCCTCGCGGCGCTGGGCGGCGCGTGACGTGCCGCTCTCGAGCCGCGCGTGGGCCAGGCTCGGCTGGCTCCTCACCGCGCTCTCGCTGATCGCGTTCGTCGTCGCGATGATTCTCGCCCGCCCGGCCGCGCGGCCGACGTGGGATCCCGCCCGCTTCGTGCTGCTGGCGGGCGCGCCCGCCGCGAATCAGGCCCGCACCTGGATCGTCGCCGTTAATCCCGCGTGCGCGCATTGCCGGGCCTCTTTGCCATCGGTGGTGGCGCGCGCGCGCGGGCAGAGCCCCGAGCCCGCGCTCGCCGTGCTGCTCGTGGACACGCCCGCGAGATGGAGCGCCGATTCGCTCAAGGCCCTGCCCGCCGCCGTGGTGTGGTGGGATTCGGCCGCGGTCTGGCGTCGCGTGTGGCGGCGCACGGCCTACGGCGAGATTCTCGTCTTCGGCGCGGACGGCCGGCTCGCCGAAGAGCTGCCGCCGGGCTCGCCATGAGCGCGCGTGTGACGACGACGCGCGAGATGCTGGCCAATGGCATCCGGCGCCTCGCCGCGAGTCCCGCGCGCGGCGCGTCCGCGACCTCCGATGCGCGCGAGCTGCTGAGCCGGTTGCTGAATGTCGCGCCCGCCGCGCTGGCTCATGCGCACGCGCCGCTGGATGAAGATATCGTCCGGCGCTGGGAGCGCTGGATCACGCGGCGGCTCGCGGGCGAGCCGGTCCAGTACATCACGGGGCGCGCCGCGTTTCGCTCGCTCGATCTCGCCGTCAATCCGCGCGTGCTGATTCCGCGCCCGGAGACCGAGGTGCTGGTCGAGTGCGTGCTCGAGGCGCTGCGCGCCGGGGCCGCGAGCCGCCCGCATCCGCGCGTGCTCGATCTCGGCACCGGCTCAGGCGCGATCGCCCTCGCGATCGCGATGGAGTTTCGGGCGGCGCGCGTGACCGCCACCGATGCCAGCGCCGCGGCGCTCGAGGTGGCGCGGGCGAACGCCGAAGCGCTGGACTTGAGCGCGCGCGTGCGCTTCTCGAGCGGCGATTGGTTCGCGGCGCCCGGGGCCGAGGAGCGCTTCGACGTGGTGGTGTCGAATCCACCCTACATCGCCGAAGCGGAGCGCGGCGAGCTTCCCGAGGACGTGCGCGATCACGAGCCGGCAATTGCCCTCTTCTCGGGCGCCGATGGCACCGAGGCGCTGCGCGAGATCGTGGACGAGGCGCCGCGCCACCTCGTGGCGGGAGGCTTGCTCGCGCTCGAGCTGGCGGAAAATCGCGCGCACGCGATTCGGGCGTGGCTCGAGGGCGCGCCCGAGTGGGAGGGCGCCGAGCTCAGGCCCGATCTCGCCGGCTCGCCGCGCGTGCTCCTCGCGCGGCGAGCGCGCGGCCCCGCGATCGCGCCCGAGCAGTGGGAGGAAGAGGCGCCGCGCTAGGGGCGCGCGCCCGATGTGCGCTCCTTTCGCTGGCGGTCCGAGGGCCCTTGAGGTGGTCCTCTCCCTCTCACTGTGTCAAGATAAATGTGCCGGTGGGATTATAGCCCGGCAAGATCGCATGCCTCCCCGAGGCAGGAAGCCATGCCCACCTCTCGCTCAGCTTGCGCCTACCTGATCGCAATCGTCTTTGCGTTTAGTGCTCACCGAGCAAACTCGCAAGCCGCCTGGGCCTCCGGAGGAATCCCGATCCCGGGCGGCGGCAGCCCTAAACTCCTCTGCCCCGATGGTCAGGGGGGCGTCTTCGTGGGCTGGCGCGATGAACGGAACTACTCCGTTACCCTGTCGGATGTGTTCGCGACACGGATCACGCCTGCTGGAGCGATAGCAGCCGGATTTCCGGCCACAGGCCTCCCGGTGTGCACAGACCCCGATTATCAAGACTTCTGCGAAATCGTCCGTGACTCCCAGGGTGGCGCGGTTCTGTATTGGCTTGACGGCAGAAACGCGTACGCAAACGGGGGCCCCGCCCTGTATGCGTCGCGCATCACGACTACGGGCCAAATCGCACCCGGCTGGCCGGTGAATGGGCTCAAAGTCAGTGGCATCCTAATCGGGGATGAAAGCTGCCCCGCGCCTGTCGCCGACGGAGAAGGCGGGGCGTACTTTTTCTGGGACGACTACTACACCAGCGGCAATTCGGACGTGTATGGCCAGCATCTGACCGCCGCTGGCATTCCCGCTCCCGGCTGGCCAGCAGGAGGGCTGCCGATCGCTACGGGCACGGGGATTGATAACCAGTTCATCGATGCCGCTGTCACCGATGGCGCTGGAGGAGTAATCGTGGTCTGGGGAGACCAACGCCAGGACGCGCCAGGCGCCTACGCCCGGCGTGTGACACCCTCAGGTGCATTCGCCCCAGGTTGGCTTGCGGATGGTCTAAGGTTTGGCTCAGGTCAGGGGGCTTTCTTCGTCGTGCCCGACGGCTTCGGGGGAGCCTTTGCCACTTTGGGCCAAGAGTACCTCACGGGGCCATCGGCGGGGTTTCTCTCCACAGCCTCGATCGTGCGTTTCACCGGCGCGGGGCAAATCGCGCCGGGGTGGATCTTTGGTGGCAACGTGGTGTGTGACACGACTGACGTGCGCACCGCGCCGTCTTTGGCGGCAGACGGCCTCGGCGGCGTGCTCGCCCAGTGGGACGACTATCGCAATGGCTCCTATGCGAGCACCTTTGCGGTGCGGCTGGGGCCGGATGGGAGCTTCGCTCCCGGCTGGCCCAAGAACGGCAATCGAGTCTCGAGCCTCGAGACCCAGCAGAACAGCTATGGCGACATCCTTGCCGACGGCGCCGGGGGGATGTATTCGGCATTTGAGTCGCAGACTTCTTCGACCAATTTGGCGGCGATCCAGCACTTGGGTCCCGACGGTTCGCCGGCCCAAGGCTGGAGCAGCCAAGGAGCGATCCTGAATCCCGCCGACGGCCAGTACTATCCGACGCTGGCATCGGACGGCTTGGGAGGCGCCTATGTGGCGTGGGACAACTATGCGGCCCCCGGCCTCTACATTCAGTACTACCTGGGCGGCGGTGTGGTAGCGACGCTCATCTCCCTGGTCTCGGCCGATGCGCTGCCCGATCGAGTGGCGCTTTCCTGGTCCACGCCCGTGGCCGCAACTCTTTCGGCCACGGTCGAGCGCCGCACCAGCACCACGGATTGGCAGACGCTGGGCGCGCCTCAAGTGCAGGGCACGGAGGTGCTCCGCTACGAAGATCACACCGTCACGCCCGGCGCCCGCTACGACTATCGGCTGGGCTACCAGATGGGCGGCCCCAAGCTGTATACGGCCGAGACGTGGGTGGACGTGCCGCTCGGGGCGGTGCTCGCGCTCGAAGGCGCGCGGCCCAATCCGGCCGTTGATCACTTGAGCGCGGCGTTCTCGCTGGCGGATGACACTCCAGCCTCGCTCACGCTACTGGATGTGATGGGGCGGCAGGTTTCGCGGCGTGACGTGGGTTCGCTCGGAGCAGGGCGGCACGTGGTGCCGCTCGATCTGGCCACCCGCACGCCGCCGGGGCTCTACTGGATCCGGCTCTCTCAGGGAGCTCGATCGCTGCTCGCACGAGCGGTCGTGATTCGCTGAAGCGGTGGCCCCACCGCTCGGCTAGTGGTAGTGCGAATCCATCTCGCCGACGCGGATCGCCACCTTGAGATGATTCTCGCGCGGCGGAATCGGGCAGTTGTAGTGGTCGGAGACGGCGCACGCCGGATTGTAGGAGTTGTTGAAGTCCAGCACGTAGCGCCCGTCCGGCTGTTTCTCGACCTCGACGTAGCGCCCGAGCCCGTAAGTTTCGTGCCCGCTCGTCGAGTCGCGGAAGAAGATCCCGATGTTGTCCTCGCCCACGCCCGGCTCGAGCAGTCGCGTTCCCTCCAGCCGGCACGGCATGCCGTTCACGGCGAAGTCGAACCATCCCACGCGCAGCGCACGCCGCTGATTGCTGCGCGTCGAGAGGATCACGACCGTGTCCGGATTGGGATTGACGGTGAGCGGCAACTCGTAGCGATAGCGGAAGTCCACCGGGAACCACTTGAGCCCGTGGTAGCGCGCGAAGCCCTTGCTCTCGGGATCGAACACGATGATGGCGGGGAAGCGCTGATGCGAAAGCCGCAGCGTGAAGCGCCCGATCTGGATCGCGCTCGGGGCCACTGTGGCGGAGCGGATCCACTCGTCGCCAACGGCGAAGTGCGCCGTGTCGTCGTCGGCGCGCACGCGAAACGAATCGCCCACCACCGTCACGGTCAGGTGATGGGGCGCGACCTCGGGATCGTCGATGCGCACGTCGCACTTGGCGGCGCGCCCCACCGTGAGCGAGCTGCGATCGCCGAAGTCGCGGCGCTGGACGGTCGCGAGGTAGGAGGTCGGCGACTTCTGGAGCCAGGCGTTCGTCACCGTGCGATCCTTGAGGATCGCGGCCTTGAGCGTGTCGGTCGCGATCGAATCGAGCTGGACCGGCGGTGCGGCCGGCGGAATCGGGGCGCTCGCGGGCACATCGGCGCGCGCTCTCCAGGCGCAGGCGGTCAGCAGCGCGGCGACGAGCACGGCGCGCGGGGCGGCGCGCAATGCAGAATGCATGAGTCTCGGGCCTCCGTTGGGTGCGGACGTGGATCGGCTGCCGCGGACGTGGATCGGCGGCAGCGCCAACGCATCATACGCCACGTGGAGGTTGATTTGGGACGCGCACCTGCCGATAATCCTGCCGTCGCCGGATTTCGGACGCCGCCTCGGCACAGCCCTCTCATCCACACCCCAACTTCAAAGGACGCACGCACATGGACGTGGGCGCGCTCAACTCGATCTCGCACGCACCATCCACACCCACGCAATCCGAGAACACCGAACAGGCCACCATGGACGCGTTGATCATTCGCGGCGGCAAGCGCCTCACTGGAAGGATCGAAGTGAGCGGCGCGAAGAACGCCGCGCTGCCGGTGATGGCGGCGACGCTGCTCGCGCCCGGCGTGCACACGCTGCGCAACGTTCCGCTGCTCGCCGACACGCGCACCATGGCGCAGGTGCTCGAGCAGCTCGGCGCGCGCGTCGAGTTCCGCGGCCACGCCTGCAAGATCGACACCTCGCGCATCACCTCGTTCGAGGCGCCCTACGATCTCGTGCGCACCATGCGCGCCAGCATTTACGTGCTCGGCCCGCTGCTCGCGCGCTTCGGATCCGCGCGCGTCTCGCTGCCGGGCGGCTGCGCGTGGGGCCCGCGTCCCGTCAATCTCCACCTCGACGGGCTGAACGCCATGGGCGCCGCGCTCGAGATCGATCACGGCTACATCGATGGCAAGAACGTGCACCTGCACGGCATGAACTACGTGTTCGACACCGTCTCGGTGGGCGCGACCGCGCAGCTCATGATGGCCGCGACGCTCGCCGAGGGCACCACGGTGCTCGACAACGTCGCGATCGAGCCCGACATCACCGCGCTCGGCCACGTGCTGGTGGGCTGCGGCGCGAACATCGAGGGACTCGGCACGCGCCGCCTCGCGATTCATGGCGTGAGCGACCTGAAGCCGATCGACGCCACCATCATTCCCGACCGCATCGAGGCCGCGACTCTGCTGGCCGCGGCCGCCATCACCGGCGGACGCGTCACGATCGAGCGTTGCGATTCGGGCGACATGGCGGCGGCGATGCACAAGCTCGAGGAGTCCGGCGCCGACGTGCTGCCGGGCAACGGCGAGGTCAACATCGTCGGTCCCGCGCGGCCGCGCGCGGTGGACGTGACCACCGCGCCCTTCCCGGGCTTCCCGACCGACATGCAGGCGCAGATGATGGCGTTGTGCGCGGTGGCCGATGGCACCAGCGTGATCACCGACACGATCTACCTCGATCGCTTCACGCACGTGCCCGAGCTGCAGCGTCTGGGCGCGCAGATCGAGCTCAAGAACAACACCGCGGTCGTGAAGGGCGTCGAGGGCCTGCAGGGCGCGCCGGTGATGGCGACCGACATCCGCGCCAGCGCGGCGCTGGTGATCGCGGCGCTGGTGGCCGAGGGCGAGACGCGCATCTCGCGCATCTACCACCTCGATCGCGGCCACGAGCACCTCGAGAAGAAGCTCTCGAAGCTCGGCGCCGACATCGAGCGCGTCTCCGACTAGCGCTCGGGGCCGCCGGCCCCGTGCGCGACGAAGCGAGCTCCGTGCGCTCGACCGGCTGGGGCCGCTTGCGGTCGGCCCCCGCGAGTGGGAACAATCTCCGCATGGGCCGCACGCTCCCGATCCTGGCGCTCGCCTTCTGCCTGTCCGCGCATGCCGCGCGCGCCGGGGAATCGCCCGCCGGGCTGATCGCCACACGCACCGACGAATCGTCTGCCGGCCCGATCGCCGCACGCACCGCGATCGTCGAGGCCGATGCGCCGCCGCGCGTCCCGACCGCGCTCGATTCCGTGCCGCATCCCTGGCCCGGGATCGCGCTCGCGCTGAGCGCGGCCGGCACCGCCGCGCCGATCGTCGCGCTCGGACTCATGCCTCACAATGATTCCAACCGTAACCTCGCGCTCGCGATCGTCGGCACCGAAATCGTGACGCCGTCATTTGGCCACCTCTATGCGGGCTTGAGCCGGCGCGCGGTCACCGGCATGGTCGTGCGCGGCGTCGGCTTTGGCATCGTGATCGCAGCCGGGGCCTCCAACGGCTGGTGGTCGGGAGACGGCAGCACCGATTTCTCGAACGCGTCGATCGCGGCGCTGCTCGGTGCCACGATCATGGGGGTCTCGGCGCTCGTGGATGTCGTGACCGTCCCCGGCGACGTGGAGCGCAGGAACGCCGCGTGGCCCCAGCAGCACGCGTCGGTGGGGCTGCGCCTGGGCCCCCGCGCGAGTCCCGAGCTCGCGCTCTCGCTCAGGTTCTGAGCGCGCGGGCACTCCGCTACAATCGCCGGCCATGACGGCCGACCCCCGCCCCACGCCCGAACGCCGCGCCGAAGGCGCTGGCGCGGGCGGCTCGCGATCGCCTTCGCAGGAGCGCCGCGCCATCGTCGGCACCGCCGGCCACATCGATCACGGCAAGACCGCGCTGGTTCGCCGTCTCACCGGCGTCGACACCGATCGGCTTCCGGAAGAGAAGAAGCGCGGCATCTCGATCGATCTCGGCTTCGCGCCGCTCGTGACGCCGGCGGGCGTCCACGCCGGAATCGTGGACGTGCCCGGGCACGAGCGCTTCGTCAAGAACATGCTCGCGGGCGTGGGCGGCATCGACCTCGTGCTGCTCGTGATCGCGGCCGATGAGGGCGTGATGCCGCAGACGCGCGAGCACTTCGCGATCGTCAAGCTGCTGGGGATCGAGCGCGGCGTGATCGTGCTCACCAAGTCCGATCTCGTGGAGCGGGCCTGGCTCGACGAGGTCGCGCGCGACGCGCGCGCGCTGGTGGCGGGCTCGCCGCTCGCGCAGGCGCCGATCGTCGAGTTCTCGGCCGTCACCGGCGCCGGCCAGGGCGAGCTGCTGGCCGCGATCGATCGCGAGCTGGCACTCGCCCGCGCGCGCGCCGAGGCCGAGCCGGCGCGCCTGCCGGTCGATCGCGTGTTCACGGTCGAGGGCTTCGGCACGGTGGTGACCGGCACGCTGTGGCGGGGCGCGATCCGCAACGGCGACACGCTGGATCTGCTGCCGCAGCGCGCGAGCGTGCGGGTGCGCCGCGTGCAGATCCACGGGCACACGGTCGAGGCCGCCACCGCCGGCCAGCGCACGGCGCTCGCGCTTCACGGCATCGAGCGCGACCGGCTCGCGCGCGGCGACTGGCTGGTCGCTCCGAACTCGCTCACCGCCTCGCGCATTCTCGATGTGCGCTTCGAGCTGCTGCCGGACATGCCGCGCGAGTGGCCGGCGTACACGCGCGTGCGTTTTCATTTGGGCGCGAGCGAGATCATCGGGCGCCTCGTGCTGCTCGAGGGCCGGCCCGTGCTGCCCGGCGATTCGATGCTGGCGCAGCTGCGGCTCGAGTACGCCGCCGTCGCCGCGCGCGGCGATCGCTTCGTGATCCGCCAGTACTCGCCGAGCCGCACCATCGGCGGCGGGACCGTGATCGATCCGGTCGCGAGCAAGCGGCGCTGGCGCGAGGGCGGGCTCGGGACGCTCGAGCTTCACGAGTCGGGATCACTCGCCGCACGCCTGGTGCAGCATCTGGAGGGAGAGACGAAGCCGGTGAGCGCGGAGCTGATCGCGCACGCGCTGGACGCGCCCTCGAGCGAGACCACCGATACGCTGGCGCGCCTCGCCGCGGCGAACGAGATCGCCGGCACGCGCGAAAACCGCTATGTCTCGAGGCGGCGGTGGGAGGAAGCATGCGCCGCGATCGAGTCCGAGGTGCGCGCGTTCGCCTCGCAGCATCCCGCGCGCTATGGCGTGCCGAAGGGGGATCTCAAGAGCGGCTTCAAGTCCCGCATCGACGGCGCGCTGTTCGATGCCGCGTTCACACAGCTGATCGCGGATGAGGCGATCGCCCAGCGCGGTGAGCTGGTGCGGCCGGCCGACTCGCCATGGTCACCGCCCGCGGAGCTCAAGGCCGCGCTCGAAGATCTCGAGCGCCAGCTCGAGGCGGCGGGCTACGCGGTGCCCGAGAACGCGGAGTGGAACGCGAGGCTCGGAGCGCGCGCGGCGGACGTGGCTGCGATGGGATTCTTCATGGGCCGACTGGTGCGCGTGAGCCAGGATCTCACCTACACGATGAAACAGCTCGAGCAGCTGCGCGCCCGTCTCGCCGACTGGTTCCAGAAGAATCGCGCGCTCAGCGTGGCGAACTTCCGCGACCTGACCGGCGCGAGCCGCAAGTTCGCGGTGCCGCTGCTCGAGCACTGCGATCGCGTGGGCTGGACGACGCGCGCGGGCGACGAGCGCCGGCGCGGTGGGGCGCTCTCCGCTTGAAGCTCGTCGCCGCCAGCGACCGCTCGCTGATCGCGTACCTGGGAGACGAGATCGGTGAAGAATCGCACGCGCGCGTCGTGGCGCTGCTGCGCGCGCTCGAGCGCGACCGCCCGGCGTGGCTCATGAACCTTCATCCCGGCTATGGATCGCTGCTCGTGACGTTCGATCCTCTGACGATCACGCATCGCGAGGTCGAGGAGTCGATCACGCGCCTGGAGCGGGTGGCGGTCGCGGCGCCCGCCGCGGCGCCGCGCACGATCGAGATTCCAGTCTGCTACGGCGGCGAATTCGGCCCGGATCTCGAAGCCGTTGCGCGGGCACACGCCCTCACGCACGAGCGCGTATGCGAGATCCACGCGGCCGAGATCTATCGCGCGTACTTTCTCGGCTTCGCGCCCGGCTTCGCTTACCTGGGCGATGTGCCCGTGGCGATCGCGACGCCGCGTCATGCCACGCCGCGCAAGAGCGTGCCTTCGGGAAGCGTCGGCATCGCGGGGCGGCAGACCGGAGTTTATCCGTTCGCGACGCCGGGCGGCTGGCAGCTCATCGGGCGCACCCCCCTCGCCATGTTCCGCGCCGATCGCGCCGAGATGAACCTGATCGCGCTCGGCGATCGCGTGCGATTTCGCGCCATCTCGCGCGCCGAGTTCGATTCGCTCGCGGCGAGGGAAGCCGCCGCGCCCGCGGGCGGAAACTTTTCGGCCCCCGCGCGCGGCGAATCTTCCGCTCCGCCACCCACGCGCGGCGAATCTTCCGCCGCGCTGGGCGCGGGCGCGCTGCGCATCGAGAAGCCCGGCATGCTCACGACGGTTCAGGACGCGGGCCGCGAGGGCTTCGGGCCGCTCGGCGTCTCGCCCTCGGGCGCCGCGGATTCGTTTTCGCTCGAGATTGGCAATCGCATCCTCGGAAATCCCGCCGGAGCGGCCGCGCTCGAGTTCACGCTCGTCGGCGGTACCATCGCGTTCCCTAAAGGCGCGCGGATCGCGCTCGCGGGCTCGGACTTTGGGGCGGCGCTCTCGGGTCCTCCGCTGCCGTGCTGGGAGCCGCGCGAGGCGGCGCCGGGAACGGTGCTCGAGATGGGCGCGACCCGAGGCGGCGCGCGCTGCTATTTGTGCGTCGCGGGGGGCGTCGAGGTCGCGCCCGTGATGGGGAGCGCCTCGACGCATCTCTTGAGCGGCTTGGGCGGCTTCGAGGGCCGCGCGCTTCGCAAGGGCGACACGCTCGCGATGGGCGCGCCGCCCTCGGCGCCGCGATGGGCGCTGGCGGGCCGCGCCGCGCTGGGAGCAATTGCCCGCGAGGCGTTCGATCCACCCGGGGCGCTGAAGATCCTGCGCGTCACCGACGGCCCGCAAGCCGCGCGCTTCTCGAGCCGCGCGTGGAGCACGTTTCTCGAGAGCGCGTTCACGGTGAGCGAGGACTCGAATCGCATGGGACTCCGGCTCGATGGGCCGATGATCGCGACGCGCGACGCCGGCGAGATGATCAGCGAGGGGGTTTCGCTGGGCGCAATCCAGGCGACGCCGGGCGGCCAGCCGATCGTGCTCTTCATCGAGCAGCAAACCGCGGGCGGCTATCCCAAGATCGCGAACGTGATCGCCGCCGATCTCTGGCGTCTCGGGCAGCTGCGGCCGCGCGATCGGGTGCGCTTCGAGCGCGTGAGCGTAGAGGATGCTCTCGAGCGGCTGCGCGAGCAGCGCGCCCGGCTCGAGGGGGCGCTGGAATGAACCCCGTCGATCTCAATTGCGACATGGGCGAGCTGCCCGCGCTGATCGCCGACGGCACGCAAGTTCAGCTCATGCGGCACGTCACATCCGTCAACATCGCGTGCGGCGCTCACGCCGGCGACGATGCGACGATGCGCACCACGATCGATCAGGCGCTCGCGGCCGGCGTCGCGATCGGCGCGCATCCGGGCTACGAGGATCGCGAGCATTTTGGACGGCTCGAGCAGAGCCTCGCGGGCGATGAGATCGCGGCGCTCGTCCACCGCCAGCTCGCGCGGCTCGATGCTCTGGCGCGCGAGCGCGGCGCGGAGGTTTCGTTCGTCAAGCCGCATGGCGCGCTCTACAACCAGGCGGCCGCGGATCGCGCGATCGCCGCGGCGATCGCGACGGGCGTCGCGAGGTGGCGGGCGGGCGCGACGCTCGTATGTCTCGCGGGCCCCGCCGGGCTCGGGATGCTCGAAGCCTTCCGCGCCGCGGGACTCGCGGTCGCCGCCGAGGCGTTTGCGGACCGGCGCTACGAGCCCGACGGGCGCTTGCGCTCGCGCCAGCTCGGCGATTCGCTCTTGAGCGATCCTGCGGAAGCCGCCGCGCAGGCCCTGCGGATCGCGAGGCGGGAAGGCGTGATCGCGGCAGGGGGCGCGATCGTGCCATTGATTGGGCAGACGATTTGCATTCACAGCGACACGCCGGGCTCGGTTCACATCGCGCAGGCGGTGCGAGCGGAGCTAAGCCGGCACCAGTTCACGCTTCAGCCGTTCGCGCGGTGAACGCGGCGCGCGGTGCGAATCTTGCGCACGTGGCCGTGCGGGTACGCCCCCTGGCCGTGCGCGTACGTGGCGGTACATCACACCGAATTGACCGCGCTCGCCGCGCTTGCGCGGGTAGGATTTCTCATCGTTCAGGCCGCTGCAGCTCACGTTCGATCCCAGGTCGTGACCGGGGGTGCCATGAAGACACAGACACGTACGAGATCGTTCCTCACGTTGCTCGCGTTGGGCGCGACGCTGATCGTGATCGCCGCCCTGGCGCACGCGCAGTCGACGCAGCCCGGCGGCGCCGCGCACAAGATCGGCTCGGATACCGGCATGCAGCCGATGCCCGCCACGACGCCGGCGAACTCGCAGGCCGACGCAGATCGCAAGGCGCAGATCCAGGCGATCGACGAGAAGATCAAGACGCTGCGCAACGACTTCAAGTCGCAGACCGATCCGCTCGAGGCGCAGATCAAGCAGCTGCGCGATCAATTCGATTCGAGCCTGAAGGAGCTGCAGGGGCAGCGCGACGAGCTGATCATGCAGGGCGAGTCGCCGGCGCTGCGCGATCTGAACCAGGAAGAGACCGAGCAGTTGCAGTCGCTCTCCGACAAGGAGAAGGCCGACATCGACAAGCTGCGCCAGAGCTACGATCAGCAGCGCCAGCAGTTGCGTCAGTCATTCGCGGATCGGCGGAAGGAATTGAATGAGCACCACTAGATAACTGCGATGATCGTGCGTCTCCGCTGAGGGCCGCCGGATCCTCCGGCGGCCTTCGGTATTTCTCGACCGGGATGCGGAGGCCGTCAGCGCGGCGGGCCCGCGGGCAATCAGCGCGCGGCCTGACGCCGGGCGCTCCGCTAGGGCTCGAGGATGATCTTTTTGGTTGCCACGGTGCGTTCGCCGAGGCGCATGCGCACGAGGTAGACACCCGGAGCGACGGAACGCCCCTGGCGGTCGTACGCATCGAGGGCCACGCTCCAGCGGCCGGCGCCGTGGCTTCCGGGCTGAACCCGGCTCACGAGCCGGCCTTGCGTGTCGATCAGATCGAACTGGGGAGTCGCCGCGCTCGCCAGGTCGAACTCCACGCGCATCGCTCCATGCGCTGGATTGGGTATCACGGCACGCAAGGCGTCGCGGACCGGAAGCGCATCGTCGGCGACACCGGCGACGGTGCTGCTCACGCCCAGCGTAAAGCCGCCGGTGCCGTCGTCGTCCTTCACCACGACCACACCGTACCAACCGTCGGCGGGCGGCGTATAGGGTTGGTCCGACGTCACGCTGAACACCGCGGCGCTGCGGGGCGCCCAATAGATGCCGCCAGGATTTCGAAACAGGAGCAGATTCGTGCTGGCCGTGCCGCTGCGGCTGAATTCGAAGGTGTAGGGCAAGCCGGAATGGAGATAGACCTGGTAGCACCACAGTCGGTCGGTCGATGGATCGCTCGAGGTCAGGGGGACCGAGATCGGCGTTCCATTCACGACCAAGTCGCCCTCGCCCGCGTCCCATTCCGTGTAGCCGTACTTCAAGAAGAACGTAATGCCTGCAGTGAACTGGTATGACCGAACGTACTGGGCGCCCGGACTATTGAAGTGGAAGTCACCAATCACGAAGTCCGCAGTACCGACACCGGCGGAAAGCGCGCCGGGACTGCCAAAACAGTCCGGCCAGGGCAAGCCCGAGGCCAGGTCGTACTGACGAATGTCCCAATCCCGGTCCGGCGAATAGTTGCACACCGCCCCCCACGAGCCCGCGGCCTGATTGAACGTGTAGTAGTAATTTCCCGCGACTTCTTGGTCGGGCATCTTGTCCGAAAGCGAGATCGCCGCAGTGCAGTGACCGTAAGCCACCGAGCTTCCGCCCGAGTTGGCGTCGTCCTTCACCACCACCAGCCCGTAGTCCCCCGTGTGAGTCGCCTTGTAGGTGGCACTGGTCGCGGTTTCGAACTTGGCCGCCGCACGCCCCTGCCAGAACACGGCCTGGGTGGGGTTCTCGAACAGCAGCATCTTGATGTCGGCCCCAGATGACAGGATCGTGAACGTGTAAGTCGTGTCCTGCTGAAGCCAGGGATCCAAGACGTGGACAACGTCATCTGTCGAGACTGCCACGTCCTCCTTGGGGCCATTGTCGTCCAGAACGTATGGGGCGTTGGCCATTTGAACGGTGGCGTTGGCCGAGCCACTGAAGACCGAGACGCGGACCGCGGCGGTGTCGGGGCAGTACGAACAGGGGCCGAAGTCACCCGCCACCACGTCTGCCTTGGGAGGGGAGAGCGTCGAGCTGCCGAGCGTGCTGCTCAGGCAGCCGAGCGTTGGGCTCGCGGTCCGGCCCACCGAAATATCCCAGTCGACGGTTGAGCGGACACCGACGGCAGCCCAGTATTGCCACGGTTGGGCAAAGTATTCGTAGTCCACGGGTGGCGAGGGCGGCAGAATCTGTGGCACTCCATCGGCCAACTGTTGCGAGCACCAGCACGAGGGCGAAGTCGTGACCGCAAGGCTGTAGTTGGACGGGCTCGACGAGACGCGGTCGTGCACTACAACGATTCCATAGTAACCGGTCGAAGGGGCCAGGTACTCGGTGTTGCAGGCGTCGGTCTCGAACTCCGCCGAGTTTCGGCCGGCCCAATACACGCCACCGCCCGGGTTTCTGAACAAGAGGATCTTGGCCTGCGTATCGCCAGTCTGTTTGAACACGAAATAGTACTTGATGCCGGAATTGAGGTAGACGTCGTAGCTCGTAACTACTTCGTTCGGGTCGAACGTCCCGGGGGTGATCGAGACCGTCGTCAACCCGGCGTCCACTCCGACGAATCCTCCCGAACGCCATTCGTCGATGCCTCGGGGGGCATTGTCGCAGTGTCCGGAAAAGCAGTGAATCCAGTAGTAGTACGCCCCGAAGGGGTTGTGATTGAAATCGCCCACCACGAAGTCCGTGTTTCCGGCGGAACGAACCGAGTTGGCGAGAAAGCCGCTGAGGCATTGGGGTGGCGCAGCCCCGGAACTGTTGGCGTACACGCTGATGTCGTAGTCGTCGGTGGGGTCGTACGCGAGCGGTGCCACCACGACCCAGTAGGGCGCGGAGACATCGAACTCGTGATAAACGTCGGGAGCGCTGATCCCGTACTGCGCATTCGCCGAGTGAATGGTGGGCACCGGACATTGCGCCATGGCGGTGGGCGCGGGCCCTGCGCCAGCGCCCAGGATCACGGCGCCGGCGAGAGCCATCGCGCCGCGGCTGGCAAGTCGGATGCGGGAATCGGAGCCCGGCACGTGGCGCGGCCCACCAACGCTCATGGCTGGCCCCGCTGCGTCCGATGCGAACCGCTCGAACTGGGCCCTGGCCATGCGACCGAATTGGGTGATGGACCACGAGCTGGGGCCGGACGGGAGATGGTGACGTCCGCCGGCTTGCGCTCGTACCACGGGATGCTCCATGCCGCTCTGGGAATGGATCCGATCCGGGGCGAGACGTCCGGCCAGCGCTTCGCGCGCGCGACCGCTCGCGCCGCCAAGACTGCGGCGTCGGATCGCGCGGCACTCGTCGCGGCCTGAGCCCGTCCCGCCGGGAGCGAGAGCTCCGCGGTCTTGGAAGGCGGTTGGATCAATGGGCGTGCAGTGTTCGTGCGCGCCAATTTTTCCGCAATCGCGCGCGCCTGCTCGGCCGAAAGTGCAACCGGAGGGCCGACGGTCTTTACTTCAGGCGGCTTTGCGCTCTGCGACAGCGCCGTCCCCGTCATGCCCGGCAGAATTGCGGCCAGGGCAATGCACGCGAACAGAACCGCACGAATCGGGGAGTTTCGTCTCATAAGCGGCCAAGAGTACCTGAGTACGCTCATGAGTCTATTCCTGTCGTGCGGCCACCTTCAAGCGAATACTGTGTGCGAATACTGCGGTGGGAGCGGGTGTGGCCCGGGTGCGAGGAAGGTCGAGCCCTCGGTGCTCGGCGAGCGCAGGGTGGCCAGCCATTTGTCGTCCGGCCGGACGGGCTGACAGCGCTCAGACGCTGCGCTGCACCACCAGAGCTTCCATCGCGAAATATTCGGGCAGCCCGAGCTGATCCACCAGCCGCGCGGTCGCCTGATTGCGCTCCTCGACCCTCTGCCAGAACTCGCGCTCGTCGATGCCCGGGAACGGCGCGCGATCCTTCTGGCTCTGGTGGCGGAAGATCGCGTTGATCTTGAGCCGCAATTCCTCGTCCGACATTGGGATCAGCATGTCGGCCTCGGTCACGGACCATTCCTGCCACGCGCCGCGATAGAGCCAGACTTCCGGCCTGCCGCCGCGATAGCGCTCGAGCGCGCGATCGATCGCCTCCTTGCACATGCGATGCGTGCCGTGCGGATCCGAGAGATCGCCGGCGACGAGGATGATCTCGGGCTTCAGCTCATCGAGCAGCTCCTGAATGATCTCCACGTCCCGCTCGCCGATCGGGTCCTTGCGCACCTTGCCGGTCTGATAGAAGGGGAGATTCAGGAAGCGGGCCTGCTGGGGCTTCAGCCCGAGTGTATCGATGGCGGAGACCGCCTCGACCTCGCGAATGCGCTGCTTCAAGAGCAGCACGCTCTCGGGATCGGTCTCGCCGCGCCGCTTGAGCGCGAGAAACTCATCGATCTGCCCGAGGAGCGGCATGAGCCGCTCGTTGCCGAACTTGAAGTCGGCGGCCGCGCGGCGCAGGAAGTCGAGGTAGCGGCGCACTTCGTGATCGAAGACCGCGATGTTCCCGGAAGTCTGATAGGCCACGGCGATCTCGTTCGCGTTCTCCTGCAGCTTGTGAAGGACGCCGCCCGCCGAGATCACGTCGTCATCCGGGTGCGGCGAGAACACCACGATGCGCTTGCGGCGTGGCAGGCGGCTGCGGCCGCGGATCTTCGCGCCCAGCGCGTCGAACGTGGCGCCATTGAGCGCCGCGGCCGAGCCGTGGCGGGCGAGCAGGGCGGTCAGGTGATGCTCGCGGTAATCCACGTCCTCGAGCTTGAGCACCGATTTGCCGGTCGCGAGGCTCAGCCACACCACGGCGCGCAATTCGAGCGCGCGCGTCCACTCGATGTCGCCGAGCAGCCACGGCGTCTTCACGCGCGTGAGCTCGGCGGCCGCCGCGGCGTCGAGGTAAACGGTGGCGTGCGCGTGCGCCTGTAGATAAGTCGCCGCCACCGAGCGGTCGATGTCGCCCTCGATCGCGCGCCGCACGATGTTCGCCTTGTGCTCGCCGAGCGCGACCAGCGCGACCTCCCGCGCTTCGAGGATGGTCGCCACACCCATGGTGATGGCCTCGGCCGGCACGTTCTCGATGCCGAAGAAGTCGGCCGCGGCGCCGCGTCGCGTGATGGTGTCGAGCACCACGAGGCGCGTGCGCGAGCCGGCGTTCGAGCCGGGCTCGTTGAACCCGATGTGTCCGGTCTGCCCGATTCCGAGCAGCTGAAAATCGATGCCGCCGGCGTCCTGAATCGCGCGCTCGAAGTCGCGGCAGTGCGTTTCGATCCGGCTGCGGGGGAGATCGCCGCGCGGGATGTGCACGTTGCGCGGATCGATGTTCACGTGCTCGAAAAGGTTCTCGCGCATGAAGCGGTGATAGCTGTGGAGGCTATCGGGGGGCATCGGAAAGTATTCGTCGAGGTTGAAGGTCTCGACGTGCGAAAAATCGAGGCCCTCCGAGCGATGCATGCGGATCAGCTCACGGTAGATTCCGATCGGCGTCGAGCCGGTGGCGAGCCCGAGCACGGCGGGCTTCCCCGCCTGGCGCCGCGCGGTGATGATCTCCGCCATGCGCCGCGCCACGCGCTGAACGAGCGTGTCGTACGATTCGGCGATGACGACGGGAATCCGTTCCGGCTGATCGCGCAAGCGGCTGCCTCCGAATCCGTTCGAGGACATTCGGCTGCAGCGGTTATCGGCCTTCGGGACACGTTCCTTTGCCCCGGCAACGGGCGGCCCCGCGAGGTCTTCAAACTTTGCGCCTCCGGCGCCTGTATATCTCTTAGCATCAAGGGGTGCGTTTCCCCATCGCGTGAATTCCCGGAGGGCAGTGCGCCAACCGGTCCGATGGCGGGTCGCACACAGACCGCTGAGGACCGCATGCACCGCCCCCTCGAGCTCCATCGCAGGTCCACGGTCCTTCTCGCGACCTTGATCGCGCTCGCGGGCCTCATGGCGTTCGCACCCTCGAGCCGCGCCGCTTCACTCGCGGCGACCACCACCGCGCCGGTCCTCACCACGTCGGCCAATCTGCCGTTCGCGGGTCTATGGACCGGCGGCGTGAACATGGCGACCGGCGAGTTATCGTTCGACGAGCCGCCGGATCTGGGCTTCGGCGCCATGACACCGCTCACGCTCGAGTTCTCCCGCCACTACGGCAGCGTGATCTCGCGTGAGGGGCTGGCCATCGCTCACGTCGGCACGAACTGGCTCGGCACGTACGACTGGCGGCTGTTCACCGACGCGGGCGGAGCCCTGGTCGTGTGCGACGACCAGGGTGAGGCGATGCGCTTTCAGCCCAGCCTCGTGGGCGGTCCGGCCACGCAACTCAATCATCTCGAGGAACGCCTCGTGCTCGCGCCCGCTCCAGCCGGCGCGGCGATGCGCCTCTATCGCGGCGGCAGCGACCTGGTCTATGAACTGGACACCGTGACCGGGCATCTGAACCGGATCTTCGATGCCCACGGCAACACGCTGACCTGTTCTTACGGCGCCGACGGCCAGTTGGCGACCGTGAGCGACGGATTGGGCCGTGTGCTCACGCTCACCCACGATCCGTCGGGGAACGTGACTTCGGTGAGCGACGGAACGCGAACCGTGAGCTTTGGCTACACCGGCGGACAACTCACCAGCTTCACGGACGCGGCGGGCAAGGTCACCCTCTACACGTACGCGCCTGGAGCCATCGCCGGGCTGCTGGCGAGCGTGACCGAGCCGGCGGGCAACACGCCGTTCACGTACGCCTACGACGGCGAGGGCCGTGTGATCTCACGGACGGATGCCCTCGCGCACGTGTGGGGCTACTCGTACGGTCCCGGAATCGAGAGCTTCATGACCACTCCGGCCGGAGAACTGTCGCACGCCGTGCTCGATGGCTCGCAGCGACTGACTTCGCTGGCCGACCCTCTCAATCGCAGCACGAGCCTGGCCTACGACGCCAGCGGCCGGCCGGTGTCGCTGACTCGGCCGCTCGGCGACGTGACGACGCTCGGCTACGACGCCACCAGCGGGCTCGTCAACGACATCGGGTTTGCCGACGGCTCTCACGTGACCCGGACGTTCAGCGCGCTGGCGTTCGACATCTTCACGCACTACCTGCCGGCGACCACCCACCTTCCCGACGGGACGGTCGAGACCATCACGTACGACCCTTCCGGCAATCCGGCGTCGTTCATCGATGGTGCGGGGCAGCGCTGGTCACGCACGTTCAACACGCAGGGCCAGTTGCTGAGCGAAACGAATCCGGCCGGCGGGGTGAGGAGTTGGACGTTCGACGCGAAGCTGAACCCGACCGCGTCCACCGACGCCGCGGGAAACACGTCGCAATACGCGTATGACGCGCTCGACCGGCTGGTGACGCTGACCCATGCGGACGCGACGACCGTGGGCATGACCTATGACGCGCTGGGCCGGCTGCTGACATACACCGATGAGGCCGGCAAGGTCTGGAGCGCCGCGTACGACGCGAATGGCTCGAAGACCTCGTCCACCGACCCACTCGCTCACACGCGCAGCTACACCCATGACGCACTCGACCGGCTGACGACCGACACCGATGCGTTGGGAGGGGTGGAGCACTTTGCGTACGACCCTGACGGACACCTGATGAGGCTGACGGATCGCAGCGGTCGGGCGACCACCTGGGCATACGACGCGGCAGGAGAGCTCATCACCCAAACCGACAACGCCGGACACGCGATGACGTTCAGCTATGACGCGAACGGCCGGCCCAGCAAGGTCTCGGACGCCCTGGGCCACGCGGTCCTGGCCAATTCAGACGTGCTGGATCGGATCACTCAGATCACCGACGAGGTCGGCGCGGTCACGCAATATTCATACGACACGATGTCGCGCCTCACGTCGCTCACGGCCCCGCTCGGCCACACCGAGACCTACGGCTACGACGCGCGCGGCGGACTGATTTCGCTGCTGGACGTCTCCGAGCACACGTCGTTCACGCGCAACTCGCTCGGCGAGGTCACCACGACCCAGGATCCGAACGGCAATTCCTGGACGAACGGCTACGACAGCGGCGGACGCCCCGCACTGACCACCGATCCGCTCTCGCGCTCGATCGCTTATTCCTACGACGCCCGCGGGCGCGTGAATCACGTGACCAATCCCGTGAACACCGAGGATCTGGTGTTCGATCCGGTCGGACGCGTCGCGGGCCTCGTTTTTTCGGGCGGCCTCGCGCTCGGCATGACGTACGACGCCGCGGGACGCCTGACCGGCGCGAACGGCGCCTCGTTCACCTACGACAACGCGGATCGGCTGACCTCGTCCAACGGGATCACCCTGACGCGCGATCCAGACGGGCGCCTGCTGAGCATCACCTACGAGTCGGGCAAGACAGTGAATTACACGCGCGACGCCGCTGGGAGAGTCTCAGGCGTGACCGACTGGTTGGGCGGTGGCGTGTCTGCGATCAGCTACGACGCGGCCAACCGAGTGACGGGGATGACGCGGTCGAATGGCACCAGCGCCACCTATGCCTACGACGCTGCGAACCATCTGACCCAGTGGACCGAACAGGGTCCGGGGCCGGTTCAACTCGGCGCGGTGACGCTGTCGCGCGATGCGCTGGGCCGGGTGATAGGCGCCGCTCGCAGTGTGCCGCTCGCCGCCATGGCGGCGGCCGATTCGGTGCCGTTCACTTATGACGCCGCCGGACAGACGAACGGCCGCACGTTCGATGGGCTCGGGCGGCTGACGCTCGATGGCGCGCGCTCGTTCACGTGGGATGGGGCCGGGCGCATGACGGGTTACGTCATCGGCGCCGAGAGCCCGGCCTTCACGAACGACGCTTTTGGACGGGAAATAACGCGCAACGACGGCGACACCGTGCGCCAGCAGGTGTGGAACTACGGCACCGCGACGCCATCGCTGGCGATGATCAATCCCGGCACGGCCGGCGAGATCATCATCGTCTGCACGCCCTCCGGCCGACCGCTCTATCAGGTGGACGCCAGCGGCGCTCGCACGTTCTACCACTTCGATGAGGCCGGGAATCTCTCGTTCGTCACGAATGACGCTGGAGCCGTGGTCGCGAGCTTCGCGTACTCGCCGACCGGGCAGGTGAGCTCTTCAGGCTCTCCGGCGGCAGCGAACAGCGTGCCGTTCAAGTTTGCGGGCGCCGCCGGCGCGATGGTGGAGGGATCGAGCGGGCTGATTCGCTTCGGAGCCTCGGTCTACGATGCGACGCTGGCGCGGAACATCTCCCGCGTGGAGGATCAAGAAGACTACATCGAAGCGACACGCATGCGAGCATACTTCCCTACTGGCACTGCTTCGAAGGGCGTCAACTTCGCCAGCCCCCTCGGGCCGGAGTCGGCCATCGCTATTGGCTCTGCTCTCGGTTCCAATAGCGGTATGCCAAGGGAGGTGTCCCTTTCCTTCGAGAAGATTCACTATGTGTACACGCAACAGAAGAGGAGCTCCAACGGATCGAAATCGAGCCTCTTCAATGCGACGTGCGCTGGCAAGCACTTTGACAAGGCGATGATCATCACGAGGACCGATGGTGGCGCGGGCTCTGGCTTCCCGACGGATTGCACCCTGTGCCACACCACGACCGGCTGGGGAGGCTCGGTACTAAGCATGATTGCTGCCCACGATCCGAATCCTGGCACAGCTTTATCCATGCCTTTCACCAATGTGGAATGGACGTACTCAGAACGGACCAAGCCATCCGGTCAAGGACCCAGCACAAGCATTTCCATGACCTACACCGATGTGGAATGGACGTACACACAACGGAGCAATCCATCCGATCCCGGGCGACACCCGGGGCCGATCCAAATCGGACCCGTGATGCAGTGGACCTTCGGGCCAGGGCCGGCTCCCGGAGGTGTTCCAATCCCGTATCCAAATGTCGGTGTACGGATGCGAGGGGCTTCGATGGATGGCGTACCTCTGGGTACTCCGGGGTTTACCGGGGGATATCCGCCTGGCGAGTCCGTTGAATATACCCTCATAGAGTACTGGCCCCTGGCGATATGGATCGTTGAAAATATCACTGGCGGACTAGCAGAATGAGCCGACTCACTGCTGTTATGCCATCGATTGCCGTCGCAATCGCCATCTCACTCGCGCCCGTCGCCTCAAACGCCGCGGAGTCCTACCAGTACAACGCGCTCAGCTGGCTGACGCAGATTACGTACAACGACGGCAGCCTGTGCCGTTACACCTACGACAATATCGGGCACGTGCTGTCGATCGTCTGTACGGCGCCCGTGACGGGGGTGGGAGACGGGCCGCAGCCACCGCTCCGATTCGCGCTCGAGCCGATCACGCCCAATCCGTCCGCGGGCGAGAGAACCGTCATGTTTTCGATCCCGACGGCGGGCCACACGCAGCTGCGCGTGTTCGATCTCGCGGGGCGCGTGGTCGCGACGCCGTTCGACAGCGATCTTCCGGCCGGCCGCTATTCGGCGCGCATCGCAGCACAGGCCTGGAGCCCGGGCACCTACTTCGTGCGGCTGACGTTCGCGGGGCATTCGCTCCGCGCCCGCATGATCGTCCTGCGCTGAAGCGATCGGCCGTCAGGCGGTGCCGCCCGCGGAGCGGACCTCAGCTACTTCGCCTCCGGCGCCGCGGCGTCACCGGCGTCCGCCAGCGCCTCGTCCTTCGGCTCGCGCGGCTTGACCATCACCGTCTTCTCGCGCTCGCACACCGCGAGCCCGGGCGGCGAGCGCCGCGGCTTGCGTACGTACTTCTTGAGCGTCCAGATCACCGGCACCGTGCCCGCGGTGCGCGCCTGCGAGTAGAACGCGGCCCAGCTCGCCACCTCCGCGAGCGTCTGCTTGGACGGCTCGTTCTTGCCCTTGCCTCGCCTCAGCACGACGTGCGATCCGGCGCTGCCGTGCACGTGAAACCAGTAATCCTCGGGGCGCGCGAGCGTGTGCGTGAGGTAATCGTTGCCCTCGTTGTTGCGCCCGATCAGCACGTCCCAGCCCTCCGCGCTCTTCAGGCGCCGCGGCTGAAGGCGCGCCGAAGGCGCCTGAGCATCTCCGCGCGCGATGGCGTCGGTGGCGGTTCTTCCGCCCGGCTTCGCAGGCGCGGGCTCGTGGCGCACGACGCCCGGCGCCCTCGGAATTCCCGCGCGCACCGCGGGCGGCAGCGCGGCGAGCGCGCGCTCGAGATCCTCCTTGAGAGCGGCATCGAGCTCGACCTCGACCACCGACTCGCCGTCCGCCACGACCGCGCGCTCGTCGAAGTGCTCCGCACGCTCGATCAGCTGATCCAGCGCGTGAAGCTCGGCTTGGGCCGCGGCGATTCGCGGCGGGATCTCGCCGAGTCCGCGTTCACCCTTGGCGGCGCGCTTGAACAACCGCGCGGCGTTGACCTGCGGCTTGACCGCGGGATCCAGCTCGATGGTAAGGGCGCCCGCGGGATCGGCCGGATCCGGCAACGTCACGCGCGGCTCGCGCGGCGGCACCTGCGCCAGGTAGGCCAGCAGCGCCTCGGCGTGGCGGCGGTGAAGCGGCGCGCGCTCGGCTTCCGCCAGATCGCCGCGCAGGGCCTCGAGCTTGCGGGCCAACCTTTGGCGCTGCTTTTTGAGCGCCTTCGAGATCGCGGCGCGGCGATCCGAAGAATCATCGGGGGCGGCCGGCGCGCCGCCTCCCGAGTGGGTGAAATTTCCGCTCGGCACCATGCCCGGCACGCTAGAGCATCGCGGCGGTCGCGTAAATGCTTGCTCGCGCGCCCCGCGGGCCCGCCGTAGAATTGAGCGCGTTCGCGTTGGGCTCGCCGCGCCCATCTGCGCCGGGAGCCCACGCTCGCCGCATACCGAATTCTCGAGGAATCCCCCCATGCGCCGCACGCCGCCCATCCTCGCGCTGCTCTCGCTCGTCACGCTCACATCTCCCGCGCTCGCCGCCTGGTCCACTTCGCCGAGCGTCAATCTTGCGGTCCGGGTGGCGGCAAGTAGCACTGATTTGCAGACACTGCGCTGGGACGGATCGGATGAGAGCGGCCATGCGGCCGCGAGCGGGCTCTACTTCGCGCGCTTCGATGGCGCCGGGCGCACCATCGTGCGGCGGCTCGTGATCGAACGCTGAAGCCGCTGCACAATCCACTCGAACGAAAGGTGTCGCCATGGCACGATTGGATCCTCTGCATTCCGGGCGGGGCCGTCTGCTCATCGCTCTCGCCGCGCTTCTGTTCGCAAATCCCGCACGAGCCGCCTGGACGATCGGCGGCAACGTCCTGGCCTCGGGTCCCAGCAATCAAGCGGGGCCCTACCTGGTCTCGGACGGCAGCGGCGGGGTGTTCGTTTATTGGACCGACGACGGCGCCCCGGCAGGCCAGCAGATCATGGCTCAGCACGTGAACGCTGTCGGCAGCGCTCTGTGGACCGCGGGTGGGATCAACGTGCCGATCCCGGCGAAGACCGGGGATATCATGACGCTGCCAGTAACCGATCAGCAGGGCGGCTCGATCCTGATCGTGAATTCGCTCCCGCTCGGCCTGTCGAGCGCGCAGCGCCTCGATTCCTCGGGCGCCGGGCTATGGGGCTCGACCGGCGTCAACCTCTTCAGCACCACACCGCAGGTCACCCCGCCGTATCCCGTGGAGATCGCGGCGGGCGGCTCCTCGCCGACCACGGATCCTGTCGGTGCCATTGCGGCCTGGGACGAGCAGGTGAGTCCCACCGGCAGCGACGACATCTACGCGCAGCGCCTCGACGCGTCGGGAACGCCCCTCTGGGGCTCGCTCGCGTCTCCCACCATAGTGTGCTCGGCCGATGGCGCTCAAGGTTCGGAGGTAATCTGCACCGACGGTCCTTCCGGGACATTCGGAACGCACGGCGCGTGGATCGCGTGGAGCGACGCACGCCTGATCGCCTACCAGATCTACATCAATCGCATTTCGAATGGCGGCACGGCGTCCTGGCCCGATGGTGTCGCGGTGCTTTCGCTGGCCTCGAACGTCGCCGGTCCCTACATGGACTACTTTGGCTCGAACAGCGCTCTCGTCACCTGGAGCGATTCGCGTAACGGCGAGGACGACATTTACGGACAGAAAGTGCTGCCGAGCGGCGCCATGGCCTGGGCAGCCAACGGGGTGCGGATCGTCGCAGCGTCCGGAGGGCGCTCCAACATTTCGATGGTTCCATCGGGATCGGGCGGCGAGATCCTCGCCTGGTTCGACAATCGTTTCGACTCCGGCGACGTCTACGCCCAGGCGATCGACGCCAGCGGCAATGCGCTCTGGGACGTTGCGGGAGTCCCGGTCTGCGTCGAGCCGAATCGTCAGATCATCGACGGTCTGGTGTCCGATGGCTCGGGTGGCGCATACGTCCTGTGGCTCGACAAGCGCAATGGCACAACCTGGGCGATTTACGGCCAGCACCTCGATTCGAGCGGCAACGCCCTGTGGGATGCAAACGGGAAGCTGCTCGTGCCGCTTGCGATCACGACCGGCATCCTCGAGATGGACGCGATCCCCGACGGCGTCGGCTCGTTCTATCTGTGCTGGCACGACAAGGTGAGCACCTCATACGACGCATTCATCTCGAGGTTTGACTCATCGGGCAACACGTACGCGGTTCAGGCCGGCGTGCTGCCGTCCGCGGGCAAGTTCCAGATCTCGCTCGCGTCGCCGAATCCCGCGCGCGGCGCGGCGCGCCTCTCGCTCGATCTGGCCGAGGGCGGCACCGTGAGTGTGGATCTGATGGACGTGCAGGGCCGCCTCGTGCGCACGCTGGCCGAGGCGCAGTACTTCGTTGCCGGCACGCACGAGCTGGGCTGGGACGGGCTCGACGACCAGGGCCGCGCGGCGGGTTCGGGCGTCTATTTCGCGCTCGCCCGCCAGGCCGGTCACTCGAGCGTCGCGCGGCTGGTCGAAACGCGCTGATCGCCGTGGGCCCCGATCGCCATGACAAGCTTGCTTGACAGCCGCCCCCGCAACCGAGTCAAGGAGTCCAATTGGAGCGCAAGTCATGAGCTTCCTCGACAAGGTCTTCGACGAACGGTTTCGCGCGCATCGCCTCCGCTCCACCAGCGTGGCCGGCGTCAGCGGCAGCGTGTTGGCCGTTCTGCTGTTCGAGTATCGCCTGTTCCACAATCACGTCTGGAGCTGGGATCTGCTCGCGATCGGCCTACCGCGGTGGTCGTCAAGCTCGCGCTCATGACCTGGTACTACGTCACCGACTAAATCCCGTCCCTACACCCGAGGAGCATCGAACGACCATGAACCGGAACCCCAGATACTTCCCACGCATCATGAGCGCCGGGCTGCTGTTCGTGGCGCTGGGCGCGGTCTCGCTCCGTTACCTGCAGCACGCGACGCATCTCTCGCCGGACCTCGCGGACGGAATCAGCGGCCTTTGCTACGGCCTGGGACTGGGTTGCCTGCTGCTGGGCATCTCGGCGAAGCGGCGACGCGATTCGGCGCGCGAGGCCGGCGGGCGCTAGCGGCTTCGGCGAAGGGCGCTCGTGCGGGTGGGCTATAATCAGCGCCCATGTCCGACGACGCGCTGAGCGCCACGCTCGCCGATTCGCAAGGCATCCGCGGCCGCCTGGCCGCGAGCCTCGAAGGCCGTTACCGCGTCGAGTCGCCGATTGGCGCGGGCGGAATGTCCACGGTCTGGCTCGCCGAGGACCTGAAGCACAAGCGCCAGGTGGCGATCAAGGTGCTGACGCCCGAGATCGCGAACTCGATCGGCACCGAACGCTTCACGAAAGAGATCGAGATCGCCGCCGGCCTGCGGCATCCGCGCATCCTGCCGCTTTACGACTCGGGCGAGGCGAAGGGATTGCTCTATTACGTGATGCCGCGCGTCGAGGGCGAGTCGCTGCGCGAGCGGCTCGATCGCCGCCCGGCGCTCAGCGTGGACGAATCGGCGCGGCTCGTGACCGAGGTCGCCGAGGCGCTGGCCTACGCGCACTCGCGCGACGTCATTCACCGCGACGTCAAGCCCGAGAACATCATGCTGGAAGAAGGTCACGCGCTCGTGACCGACTTCGGCATCGCGCGCGCCGTGATGAGCGCCGGGGACGCGCGCTTGACCTCGACCGGCATGCGCGTCGGCACGCCGCTCTACATGAGCCCCGAGCAGGCGGCCAGCGACAGCAACGTGGATGCGCGCGCCGACCTCTATAGCCTGGCGTGCGTGCTGTTCGAGATGATCGCCGGGCGCGCGCCCTTTACCGGCGCGAGCGCCGATGCGGTGCTGATCCAGCGCTTCACGCAGCCGCCGCCGCGGCTCGCGACCCTGCGCGGCGACGTGCCCACGGCGGTGGACAACGCCGTCTATCGCGCGATGGCGCGCGATCCGGCCGAGCGCTTCGAATCCGTGACGCAATTCGCCGCGGCGCTCAAGCCTGCCGGCGGCGCGGCCGACGCCGCGGGCGCGAGTTCCATCGCCGTGCTGCCGTTCACCAACATGAGCGGCAATCCCGCCGAGGATTACTTTGCGGACGGCATCTCGGAAGAGATCATCAACGCGCTCGCGCGCATCGAGGGCCTGCGCGTGGCGGCACGCACGTCCACGTTCGCGTTCAAGGGCCGGCAGGAAGACCTGCGCCAGGTCGGGGAAAAGCTCAACGTGGCCACGGTGCTCGAGGGCAGCGTGCGCAAGGCCGGCAATCGGCTGCGCATCACGGCCCAGCTCATCAAGGTGGCGGACGGCTATCACCTGTGGTCGGAGCGCTACGACCGCGAGCTGACCGACATCTTCGAGATCCAGGATGAGATCGCCGGCGCGATTACGGCCAAGCTGAGCGGCGCCCTTAGACCTAAGCTGCTCGAGCGCCGCGGCACCGCGAACCTCGAGGCGTACGATCTGTACTTGAAGGCGCTGGCGATTCACTGGCGCCGCGGGCGCTTCGTGCTGGATTCCACCGCGCTGCTCGAGAGGGTCGTGTCGCTCGATCCCAACTATGCGGACGCGCACTCCTTGCTGGCGGACGGTTATCGCCTGCTGGCGCTCAACGGTCTGGAGCGCCCCGCGATCGCCATGCCCAAGGCTCGCGCGGCGGCTGAGCGCGCGCTCGAATTGGATCCGAATCAGGCCGAGGCGCTGACCACTCTGGCGGACGTGGCGCACGCGTACGATCTGGACTATGAGCTGGCCATGCGACTGTGGACGCGCGCGCTCGAGGTGCAACCGGATCACTTGCGCACGCTTGCCGATAACGGGGTTTGGGGCCGGCTGCTGCTCGAGGGCCGGCCCGAGGCCGGGCTCAAGCAGATTCGGCGCACGATCGAGCTGGATCCGCTGAGCGCGTGGCCAGCCGGAATGAACGTGATGGCGCTCACGCTCGCCGGGAAGCGTGAGGAAGCGCTGGCCGAGGGGCGCCGGGCCGTCGAGCTGGATCCGAGCAGCTTCCTGGCGCACTACCAGTTGTTGAGCGCGCAGCTCGCGCTCGGCGACGCCGAGGCGGCGATCGAGATCGCACGCCACTCGCTTCAGAACTGGCGGCATCCGTGGTACCTGAGCCGGCTGGGCGTGGCATGCGCCATGGTGGGGGATAAGGAAAGCACGCTGGCGGTGCACGACGAACTCACGGCACGATCGAAGACCGACTACGTTCAACAGATTTGGTTCGCGACGCTGGCCGCGTCGCTGGGGCGCATGGACGAGGCCATTGATCTGATGCTGCGGTGCGTCGCGGAACGCGACCCGATTGCGATCTGGGTGATGGAGCTGCCGGAGTGCGCGTCCATGAGGAAGCACGCGCGGTTCCACGAAGTGCTGCATGCGCTCAAGCTGGACGAGTACTGGGAGAAGCATCCGCCCGAGAGGATGCCGGCGTCATGACGCAATGCCATCAGTGCGGCGCCCAGGTGCGCGCTCAGTTCAGGATCACGAGGCGCCGAGTTCGCTCTTCACCGCCGCTTTGCAACCGCAGGAAGTAGAGCCCGGGGCGAAGCCCAAAGGTAGCGAGCGAGAAGGTGTGCGATCCCCCCGTTTGCGTGCCGGATAACAAAACACGCGCGACTCGGCCCTGCACGTCCGCGAGAGTGAGCGCCGCGACTCCGGAGTGAGGTAGCGCATACTCGATCCGCACCACCATCCGGGCTGGGTTCGGAGCCACCGCGCCGATCGCGAGCCGGGTGACCCCCGAACCTGGACCCACGGCGAGCGCTCCGCTGATGATGCTGAACGCGGCATCGCTCACGTCGCTGCTCAGGTCGCCCGCGTAGTCGCGCGCGTCCGCGCGCAGGTAGCAGTTGTTGGACTGACTCGAGCCGGTCACTTTCCACTCGTACGTGCCGCGATTCGGCGCGCCGGCGGCGATGAGTTCCCACGGGCCTCCGGGACCCGAGCGCGAAAGGTAGAGGTCCACGGATTCCACGCCTGGCGACGTGGCCGAGGCGTCCCAGCTCACGGTGTACCTGCCACCGAGCAGCAGAGTCTCGCCACCATTGGGAAACAGCATGTGAGCCCGAGGTGGAGACTGCGGATCCGGAAGAATCTTCGCGAGCCCAGTCACGGACCGACCGCCGATGTGCTGAAACGATCCGCCCGCATAGACCGCGCTGCCGTCGGTTGCGAGCGCCATGACCGGCCCATCCGCAGCGGGGTCCCAGCTCGTCGTGAGACCGGTCGTGGTGTCGAGCACGGCGAGGTTCGCGCGAGGCTGTCCTGCCATGGTGGTGAACGAGCCTCCGGCATAGAGCTTGGGTCCAACCACCGCGAGCGCCTGGACGCCGAGCTGCGTGCCCGCCGTGCCCGGATTCCAGCCGGTCGCGAGCCCCGTCGAAGCATCGAGCGCAGCGATGCCGGTTCGCGGCTGGCCGCCCGCGATCGAGAACCGCCCACCGACATACACCGTGGAACCGGACGCGACGATCGCATCCACTTCGTTGTCGGCGCCGGGATTCCAGCCAGTGACGGCGTCGGTCTGGGGATCGATCGAGGCAATCGCGCTCCTCGACTGGCCGCCGAAATGGGAGAACGCGCCCCCGGCGATCACCTCCGCGCCGTTCCAGGCCACCGCGCGAACGGCGCCGTCCGCGCCGAGAGCGGGAGCGCTCAGCAGGGCCGTCGCTGAATCGAGCGCGGCAAAGTACGTGTGGGGCTGCCCCGCGATGTTCCCAAACGAGCCGCCGGCAAAGATCTGGTGGCCCGCGCTCTCGAGAGCGTAAACCGCGCCGTCCGCGCCCGGGGCCCAGCCGGTCGAGAGCCCGCTCGTTGCATCCGCGGCTCCCGCTCCTGCCAGCGTCGGAAAATCGAAACTGAGCCTCGTGGCGCCGAGATAGACATTCGGCCCCGCAGGCACGACCGACGTGACCTCATCATCGAAGATTCCGGGGCTCCAGTTGGTCGGTGCGTTCGTGCCGAGATCAATCGCAGCCACGTTGCCGGAGTGCGATCCGCCCGCGCCGCTCAGGTAGCCCGCCGCGTACACCGTGTCACCTTGAACGGCAATCTGCGTGACCGTGCCGTTCGCGCCGGGATCCCATGATGTTGGCTTGCCGGTGGCTGCGTCCAGCGCGACGATGTCCGTGCGCGCACGATCGCGAAGGGCGAAGAACTCGCCGCCCGCGTAGATCGTGGAGCCGGCCACCACGATCGAGTTGACGAGCTGTTGCCCGTAGGCGATCGAGTCAGCCTGCCACGTCGCCAATCCGGTATTCGCATCAATGGCGGCGATGTTGGAGTGCTGATCGCCGCCGGCGGAGGTGAACAAGCCGCCCACATAGACCGTGGCGCCGCTCACCGCGATCTCGTAGACCGCATTGGTCTGCGGATTCCAGCCGGTTGCCTGGGCCGAGGCCGCATCGAGCGCCGCGAGTCCGTAGCGCGACTGGCCGCCGATCTGCGTGAAGCCACCGGCGACGTAGATCAGCGTGCCGTCCGGCACGATTCGATTGACGTCACCGTTGGCGGCGGGGTTCCAGGACGTTGCGAGACCCGTAGTCGGATCGATCAGGGCAAGGTCGGTACGCGCCTGGCCGCCCACGCTGGTGAAGCTGCCTCCCACGTAAACGCCCGAGGCGCTGACCGCGATGTCGTTCACCGAGCCATCCGGAGCCGGATTCCAGGCGGTGGCGAGCCCGCTCGCCGCGTCGAGCGCGGCGAGATGAAAGCGGGATTGCCCGCCCACGCTGGTGAAGTTTCCGCTCACGTAGATGGTGGAGGCGCTCACGACGAGCCGCGTGACAATTGCATTCGCGTTGGGATTCCACGCGTCGAGCGTTCCATCGGCGCGGACGTGCACGAGATTGCTGCGCGGGACGCCCGCCACGCGGCTAAACGATCCACCCAGGTACCATCCGCCAGTGCCGTCCGCTGCCATCGCAACCACGCTGCCCTCAACCCGCGGCCAGCCTGCGAGCGCCGCGCCGGAGGCGGCGCTGATGGCTGCGAAGCCGCCGGTGTTCGAATACACGTGTTGAAGATCGCCCCCCGCGTAGAGTCTGGTGGCATCGGTGGCAAGGCATCGGACGGAGAAGTCGGCAACGGGAAAGGTGGGATCTACAAAGTCCGCTCGGGCCGCATGTGAGCCGAGAAGCGAGAGCGTCGTTGCGAACGCGAGTGCGAACGCGTTTCGCCCCGCACGTGTGCAGGTGGGCGTCAGCGGTAACTTTAGGAAAGCTGGGAGGCGCGCCATGGGAAGCTCCGATGTGTGAAGGTCGCGCTGGCGCCGGTGCGCGGGGCTGAGTCGGGCGGCCAGATGTGTTTGAAGAGGTTATCGGTCCCTCGTGCGCCATGGTCAAGCCGAATCCTGATTGCCGCGTGTGCCGCGGAAGCTGTTGCGGCGACGGCCGCAGCCGGCCGCTCTTGACGCCCCGCCCGCCCGTGCGCAGGGTTGCCGCTCATGGACGCTCAATGCCATCAATGCGGCGCGGAAGTGCGCGTGGACGAGCCGCTCGCTCGCGATGCCGAATGTGAGTCGTGCGGCGGTGACCTCCGCTGCTGCCTCAATTGCCGGCACTACGACACGGCGTACAATAATTCGTGCCGCGAGACCGAGGCCGAGCCGGTGGTGGAGAAGAACCGGCGGAATTTCTGCGAGTTCTTCTCGTTCACGCGCGAGCCGTTCGTGAAGGGCGGGAGCGCGCGGGCGGATGAGGCGAGGAGGAAGCTGGAGGGGTTGTTTGGAGGCTCCCCGGGCCAGGCTGCGACCAGCTCCAACGAGGCCCGAAAACGGCTGGAGAACCTGTTCAGGAAGGGAGGTGGCTCTCAGAACGGCTAGCGGATATACCGATGAAAATCGCGTTGACTAGGGTCACGACGAAGACTTAACGTTCTATTGAGACGGCAGGCCGCTCTTCACTCTCGGTTCGGATGGTGCCCATGACCACATCCCCTCTTTCCGACCTGAGCTGGGTTCGACTTTTTGCTGCGCGTGTGCGCGGCGAGGGGTCGTTTTTTGTTTTCGCCCGACGCCGGTGCAACCCCGCGCGCGGCGAAAAGTCAGAGAGGCGAATCTCTCGAGGAGAGGGAATGAAGCGCAATCCCCGATGGATGATGGTGTTCGCGATCGTGGTGATATTGAGCTCATGGGTGCCACGTGGGGCTTCGGCAATAATCGGACCGATCGCGCTGCCTGAGCCCGGAATACGGATGATAGGCGAGCCGGAGGGCGGGAGCGGAGGCAAGACCTACAGAGTGCCCCCTGGAATGTATTTCATTCTTCCGTTGGCCGGGAGCGCGTGGACTGTTCGGCTGAGCCTCCCCACAACACTGCTGCGTCCTCGGCTTCCGAGTTCGGCCCTCGGGTGGCAACTGAGTTCTCATGATAGATCCCGCTAGCAGAGCCGAAGCACTGATGGACGTGCTATCGAAGCCCGAGAGCCTCGAAGCGCGTCAACCCTTCGCTGAGGCCACGGTTGCTTGCTGCCTCGACCTGATCCGTGCCGGAAAACCTGTTCAGGCGATCAAGCTAGCCGACTCGGCGATGGCCGCTCTTCCGAGCCTCGACGCGGCCCCCACGGTAAGGCTGCATGTGATCAAGGCAAGGGCGTTGATGAGCGCCGGCCGCTATGAGGAGTCTATGGCCTGCGTTTCATGGGTCCGGGCGACCTTCCCTGATGCCCTCGTCAAACTTCCAGACGATGGGGCCTCTCTGAGCGTGTGGCACGCGACCTGCCTTTGGCTGACAAATCGGGCGAAGGACGCCATCGCCGAGTTGACTCAGGTGAGGTCGCACCTGCTGCGTCAACCAGACTCTGCCTTGCTGGGGTGGTGCTCATATCAGCTGGCGATGGCAGAGGAGGTCAGCGGGAACCCGGAGATTGCGCGTCGGCACGCCACGGACTCTCTCGTGTCGGCAAGGCGCTCTGGAGATTCTCATCTTGAGACGATCACGCTTGCCATGCTTGCGAGGCGCGAACGCTGGCTTTGTCGCTGGGCTGCCTCGGCCGAGCTGGCCGACGAGGCAATTCGGCTGGCCAGTGCGGGAGAGTATGGACTGCTCATTTGCGACGCACTACGTGCCTCGGGCCTCGTTCGCTGGAAGAGGGGGCATTTGGACGCGGCCCTTGAAGTGACAGAAGAGCACAACAGGAGGGCGCGGGAACTCGTTAATGGCACCTGGATCTGGTTTGGCACCCTTCTAAAGGGCATGATTCTCCTCCACTCCGGCAAACATGCCGAAGCCCGCAAGCTCTTCACATCCGGCGAAAATTGGGATGTGCCCGAGGCGACCTCCCGCCCCTCGCTCCTGACCACCGAATTTCTCGGCGACATCCATCTCGAGCAGGAAGATGGCGCCGCGGCGCTGCCGCTCTACGACGAAGTACTTCCCAAGGCGATGGCGCTCGTGCCCAAGGGCGACATCGTCGCCGAGCTGCGTCGTCGCCGCGCCGAGTGCTTCTACCTCCTCGATCGCATGGACGACGCGTACACTGAAGCCATGACGGGTCTCGAGCACTGCCGCGAGCTGGGCGATCGCTACGAAGAGGCCGCCACCTATCGCGTGCTCGCGCTGGCGGCCGCCGCGCTCGGCAATCCGGGCGAAGCGAAGAAGCACTTCGATCAGGGCTTCGCGTACTACGACGACATCGAGACGCCGTTCGAGTGGGGCAAGCTTTGGATGAGCTACGGCGATTGGCTGTGCGGCCCGCACGCCGGCGATTACACAGACACTGCCAGCGCCATGCAGGCGTACCGGGCCGCCGAGCACCATTTCGCAGAGATGGGCGCGCTCGCCAAGCTGGAGATGGCGCGCCGGCGCATTGAGGCGCTCAACTCGAGAGCGGCGGCCGACAATTCGCCCGCCGCGCCCGAGTCAGCACCCGTGGCGGCCGATCACCACGGTTCGCGCCGGCCGCGTCGCGAATCCGAGAGCGATCGCCGCTCGCAATGGGCGCTCGAAACCTTCGGGCTCGTGACGCGCAGCCGCCCGATCCTCGATTTGCTCGACGACGTGGCAACGCTCGCGCGCAGCCAGGCGCCGATTCTCGTGCTCGGTGAATCCGGCACGGGGAAGGAGTTGATCGCGGCCGGCATTCACCGTCTCTCGGGGCGCAAGGGTCGCTACATGCCGCTCGATATCGCGCTCGTGCCGAAGGACATGTTCGAGAGCGAGCTGTTCGGCCACGTGGCCGGATCCTTCACCGGCGCGACCCGCGATAAACCCGGCCTTTTCGAAACCTCGGATCAGGGGACGGTGTTCCTCGATGAGATCGCCGAGATCCCGCTCGGGCTGCAGTCGCGGCTGTTGCGCTTCCTCGAGACCGGCGAATCGCGCCGTGTCGGCGCCACTCAGGCGACGCGCGTCAGCACCCGCGTGATCGCAGCCACAAATCGCGACCGCGGAGCGATGGAGCGCGGCGATGGATTTCGCACCGACCTCTATTACCGCCTCGCGCACGCGGTGTTCGTGCTGCCGCCGCTGCGCCAGCGCGGCGACGACATCGAGCTGCTCCTCGATCACTTCCTGGCGCTGTTCAGCGCCGAGGATGGCAAACGCGTGCGGCTCTCGCCGGACGCGCGCGAGCGTCTGCTGGGCTACTCATGGCCCGGTAACGTTCGCCAGATGCGCTCGGTGATCCACCGGCTGGTGCTGCTCGCGGCCGACGGCAGCGACATCCGCGAGAGCCACCTGCAGCTTTCGGAAGTCTCGCGGCCGAGCACGCTCACGGAAGAACTCGAGTACGCCGAGCGCGGCCGCATCGCCACGGCGCTCGACCAAAATCGTGGCTCTCGAACCGAGGCGGCTCGCGTGCTCGGCATGAAGCGCACTACGCTCCTCAACAAGATGAGGCGCTACGGCCTGAGGTAGAACCTCGGCGGGCTCGGGCTGAGTCCGCGCGCTCGGCTACCCCAACCGCCCGATCGCCCTAATCAGCACATCCGCCAAAGCACGCCCATTCCACAGTTCCACGTGCGCCATGAGCGGAGTGCGCGCCTCGCGATCCTCGCAATTCCGCACGCCGCGGGCCGGATCGGCCGGATCGGGCGGAACCGTGTCGTAGTACTGAAGCGGCCCGCCGATCCAGTCGTTGCGCGAATGGAGGTTCACCCACGGCATGGTGCGATTGGCGTAGCTCGAGATCAGCGGCTGAATCGCGGCCGACATCGTTTCCCTCAGCTCGGACTGCTTGCCGCGCTGGGTGCGAAAGATGTACGCCGTCTTGTTGAGCGGCGAGCCAAAGGTCACAAACGCCGCGGTGCGCTCCAACACCTTCAGCCGCCCGTCATTCAGGCCATCTTCGAGAATCAGGTGGTTCAGCATGTCGTAGGCGATCACCGATCCCAGCGAGTGCCCCACCAACACCACCGATGAATAAATCGGCGTCGTGCCATCCGGCCCAACGGCGCCGAACACCGCCGCGCCCACACTGGCCGCCACCTCCTGAATCGCGGCCCGAATCTCGGCAAAGCGGCTCACCGAGTAAGACGACACGTACGCCACCACATCGCCCACGTACTCGATCAGGAACCAGCGCACGATCAGCGCCGCGAGCGCCGGCAATCCCCAGATCACGCCGATGGCGATTCGGTACCAAGGGCCTTGGAGCCCGAAGATCGCGGGGGCGAGCGCGGCGCCCGCAATCGGTTGCCCGAGCTGGCCCGCGAGCACGTGCCACGCGCACGCGATGCCGGCAAGCCCGAGCGCGGCGAGCCCGGCGTAAATGACGAACCATGCGGCGAAGCTGGCCGCTGCCTGTCCAAGAAAGCGCAGCGCGTGCGGAATCACGCCGACTCCGGCCGCCACGACGATCAGCGCGATGCAGGCGAACGCGAGATCCGATGAGAGCGCTCGAAAAAGCTCGGGCCCCGGCCAGCCTTCCGCGTGGCCCACGAGGCGCGCGCCGAGCGTCGCGAAGAGCGCGGCGTTGAGCACGGCCAGAGCGAGCAGCAGCGCGAACACCGCTACCAGCTTGAAGAGCGTGCGAATGGGAACCGGAAACTCGACCCAGCGCGCGAACATCCAGCGATCGAACGTGCCGCTCGTCAGGCGCTGCGCGATGCCGCGCCAGGCCGCGCCCAAGAGAAACTCGCACACCTCCCACAGCGTCACCTTGCCCTCGGTCAGCGGCGCCCAGTACGCCTCGTAAAGATCGGTGCGGCGGAGCCCCCCTTGCGGCGTGCTCACGTCGAGCTGCGCGCGCCGCACCTCCACCGGTTCTGCGCGCCGGCCGTCCTGCGAGCGCTGCTCGAGCCGCGTCGCCTCGCACAGGATCGTCGCGTCGGGATGATTCATTCCGCGGCGAATCGCGCGGGCGAGGTCTTCCACGGTTTCGAACGGCACCTGCTGGCCCATGCCGTGGCAGACGATCACCGCGACGCGATGCGCGTCGATCTCATCGCGCGCCGGCGGCTCGGCCGCCGCGCGCTCCGTGAGCGCGGGCATGCGCGAGCGCGGCTCGATCACGAACGTGGTGCTGGTGCGTGGTTCCTTCGAACGCGAGGGACGATCGTTCATGGGCTTCCTCCCCGTGAGCGCAAGCTGGGGGGAATTTCGTCTCGATCGGGCCCGCGGTCAATCTCTCAAAGCCATGCCCCGCGCTCGGCAACGCGGTCTCGAGTCGCGGGGTACTGACTCTAGAGTCAGCGCCATCCGCCCGCCGAAGTTGACATTTGCCGGCCCCTGGGCCCGCATTGATCATTGCGGGTCAACCCGACAAGCCGGATACTTTCGGCCATGTGCCGCCCGAGGAGCCCTCTCGCCCTCGCGGTCTACCTGGTGCTTGCGCTGTCCGTGCGCGCGGCCTCGGCAGACGACGGAACCTGGACAATCCTCAATCCGTCTCCGGGCATCTCGCCCAATCCCAATCAGCACGTCGCGGTATTCGTCCCCGCCCGCAATCAGATGATCGCGTTCGGCGGCAATCTCGGCAGCGACACCTGGCTGCTCGATCTGACCGCGATGTCGTGGACCAAACTCAGCATCGCGAGCCCGCCATCCGGGCGACTGGCGCCCTGCGCCATCTACGATCCGGTCCGCGATCAAATGGTGGTGTTCGGCGGATACAACGGAAACTACCTCAATGAGGTGTGGACGCTCGCGCTGAGCGGCACGCCCACCTGGACGCTCGTCACGCCGTCAAGCGCCTCGCCTCCCGGCCGCGACTTCGCCAATGCGATTTACGATCCGGTGCGGGGCCGGATGATCATCTTCGGCGGCTTCTCGGGGGCCACCTACAACGACGTCTGGGCTCTCGACCTCGCCAGCATGACGTGGTCTCAGCTCACTCCCTCGGGCACGCCTCCGACTCCGGGCTATGGCGGCTGCGCGATCTACGATCCGGTGGGCGACCAGATGGTCACATCGTTTGGCGCGATCGCAGGCACCTGGGAGCTCAGCCTGGCCGATCCGCCGGCGTGGACTCAGCTTCACCCGAGCGGCGCCGTGCCGACCAATCGCCAGTTCGCGAGCGCGGTCTACGACGCCGATGCGCAGCGTGTGGTCATTTACGGCGGCAAGCTCTCCACCACGTCCTATGCCGACACGTACGAACTGACGCTGGGAAACGCGCCGAACTGGCGCCTGCTCTCGCCCGCCGGACCCGGCGCTCCGGTGCGCTGGGAGCACACGGCAGTCGTGGATCCGGCGCTGCACGGGATGTTGGTCCTCGGCGGCAACGGCACGTCGGACCTGCGCAGCCTCACCTGGCCGCCCGGCGTTCCACCGGCCACCGTCTATTCGGTCGTTCCCTCGAGCGCGCACGAGGGGGACACGGTCACGCTCAATGGCGGCGGTCTGTCGGTGGTCACGGCGGTCCTCTTCAACAATAATCTCAGCGCGCCGATCGTCAGCAACACCGGCGCCGTGCTGACCGTCACCGTGCCCTTCGGAGCGACGAACGGTCCGATCTCGCTCATCACGCCGTCCGGGATCGTCAACGTGCCCGGTACGTTCACGATCCTGTATACACCCGTCATCTACTCATTCACGCCCACTCAGGGGCCTGCCGGGACTGACGTGACGATTACCGGCCGGCTGCTCTCGGGCGTGACACAGGTGAGTTTTGGAGGCGGGCCTGCGGCCAGCTTCTCGATCACCTCCGATGCCGAGCTTCATGCGACCGTGAACGGTCTGGCGGTCACCGGCGCGATCACGCTGACGAACTCGTTCGGAACGACCTCGAGCGCCAGCCGATTCTCCGTGGTTCACCCCGCGCCCATCATCACGTCCATCGATCCGACTTCGGGGCACGTTGGAACCCCCGTGACCATCTTCGGGCAATACCTGACGCCCGTGACCCAGGTGACCTTCACGGGCGACAACACCGCCGTTTTCACGATCATTTCCGACACCGAGATGCAGACCACCGTGACTGCCAACGCCCAGACCGGCGCCATCACGGTGACCAGCCCCTATGGCACGACGAAGAGCGAGTCGTTCCAGGTCATTCGGAACGTTCCGATCATCAGCTCGGTCCAGCCGACGTCGGCGCGACGCGGCGACGCCGTGACGATCACCGGCCAATATTTCTCGACCGCGACGCGCGTGTCGTTCGGAGGCGCCGGATCCGCGAACTTCACGATCATCTCGGATGGCCTGATCACGGCGACGCTCGATCATGCCGCGGTCGCGGGCCCCATCTCGATCACGAACCAGGATGGGGTTGGCACGAGCGCGTTCAGCTACGACGTGCTTCTGTTCCCGCCCGTCATCACATCGGCGACCCCGAGCGCCGCCAAGGTCGGGGCGCTGGTGGTGATCGTGGGCGCGCGATTCACGGGCGCGACGCAGGTCTCGTTCGGCGGCACGGGAAGCGCGAGCTTCCAGATCGTCTCGGACACCGAGATCGACGCCACCGTGGATGCGGCTGCCTTGACCGGACCCATCACCATCGTCAATTCGGATGGCACGGCAATCAGCGGATTCACGTTCACATTGCTGCCCCCGCAGGGCGCGCCCACCATCGTGGCCGTTCGCGATGTTCCGAACGACCAGGGCGGAAAAGTCATTCTGGAATGGCTGGCGAGCGATTTCGACATCGGCAACGGCTTCACGATCACGGACTACCGGGTCTGGCGCCGCGCTCCCCTCTCGATGGGGATGGCTACGCGCTCGAACACGCTCACGTCGTTCCCGGCAGGCTTCTGGGAACCGATCGGCGACGTGCCCGCGATCCGCTTCCCGGGCTACGCGTTCACCGCGCCGACACTCCAGGATTCGCTCCCCGACTCGAACGTGCTGACCTCGTTCATGGTGGAAGCGCTCACCAACAACCCGTCGACCTACTACTTCTCGGACCCTGATAGCGGCTACTCGGTGGACAACCTCGCGCCGCCTTATCCGGCCTCGCTGGTCGCGATCTATACCGCGTCGTCCGCGCGCCTCACGTGGGCCGCGAGCACGGCCCCGGATCTCGCCGCCTACCGAATCTACCGCGGGGCGTCGGAGGACTTCGCCCCGGACTCCGCGCATTTTCTGGCCGCGACGACCGACACGACCTTCGCGGACGCGGCGCACGATCAGGTCTACAAGCTGATCGCGGTCGACAAGCATGGCGGCCAGAGCAAGCTCGCTGTCGTATCGCCGGCGCGGCCGGCGGCCGCGCTCATTCGAACGCTGAGCCCGGTGACGACGCCCGAGCTGATCCAACTCACATGGGCCGCGGACGATCAGCCGCTGCTGCCGGCGGTGGTTTATCGGCGCTCCGGCGGCTCGGAGTGGTCCCGCCTCGCCGACGTCCGCGCGTCCGCGAACGGCCTCCTCAGCTACGACGATCGCGCGGTCGAGGTGGGCCGAAGTTACGACTATCGGCTCGGTGTGACCGATGCCGGAGTTGAAGTCCAGCTCGGAGAGATCTCCGCGAGCGCCACCTCACCGCGTCTCGCCATCGTCGGCATTCGTCCGAATCCCGCGGTCGGAGGCGCGTGCACGGTCGATCTCGAGCTGCTCTCCGATCGGCCGGCCCGGCTCGAGTTGATGGACATTTCTGGTCGCAGAGTGCAGCAGCAGGATCTCGCGGTGCCCGCGCCGGGGGCCAGGAGCGTGCCATTTGCGCCGCGCCAGGCCCTTCCCGCCGGCATGTACTTCTTGCGCGTCCAACAGGCTGATCGAAGCGGCACGATGCGGCTGGTCGTGCTCGACTGAATGAGGAACTCCATATGACCGATCGCTCGCGCTGGCTCGCCGCAGTCTCCGGCGCCTCGCTCGCCGTGATGTTCGCGCTGGGAGGCGCCCGTGTCGCGAGCGGCGCCCTGAACTCCGCGCCGCCGGACTCGAGCCACGGCGGGCCGCGGCTTCCCCTGCCGATTCACTACGTGATGCCGTCGTCACCCGCCGCCGCGAGAGCGGCGCGTTCGACATTGCCCGCGATCCAGGCCATCGACGATGGAATCTGGTCGCTGTTCAATCCTTCGGCTCCGGTCCCGCCGACCCCCAGCCAGCACGTCGGAGTATTCGACACCGCGCGCAACCGAATGATCGTCCACGGCGGATACGGCCTGGTCAGCGACACCTGGGCCCTGGATCTCGGTTCCATGACGTGGAGCCAGATCATGGCGGTCAACCCTCCAACCCAGCGTTGGGGCGCGTGCGCCATCTACGATCCCGTTGGCGATCAGGTGGTGATGTTCGGCGGTTACGCGGACGGCAACTATTCCAATGAGCTCTGGAGACTCCCGCTGCAGGGAACGCCATCGTGGGTGAGCCAGAGCACCGGCCCCACGCTGCCGATCGCCAGGCTGTTCGCGACCGCCATCTATGACCCCGTGCGTCGGCGCATGATCGTGTTCGGAGGAGAGGGGGGGCCCTCGTTCAACGATACGTGGGCGCTCGATCTCGCCACCATGACGTGGAGCCAGATTGTCCCCAACGGGACGTTGCCCTCCGAGCGCTTCGGACACACCGCGATCTACGATCCGGTCACCGACGAGATGGTGATCTACGGTGGTGCCGCCGATGATGTTTGGGCGCTCTCGCTGGGCGCGAATCCCTCATGGCGGCAGCTCGTCGTGACGGCGGGACCATCGCCTGGCGGACGCACGTACCACACCGCGATCTACGATTCGCACGAGAATCGCATGGTCATTCACGGCGGGTGGGTCGGATATGGCCTCGGTGACACCTGGCAGCTCGGTCTGGGCGCGAATCCAACCTGGGTGCAGCTGGCCCCGGCCGGGCCGGCCGCCCCGGCGCGTTGGCTCCACAACGCGATCTACGATCCCGGTAATTTCCGCATGATCGTTTTTGGCGGAAGCGGGACCGGAGATCTGCGGGCGCTGAACTGGGCGCCCACCTCTCAGGTGCCCGTCATCACGTCGCTGGTGCCGGCATTCGGAATCGCGGGCGACAACGTCGCCATTCACGGGCTCTTTCCCGAAACCCCCTCGTCGGTTCAGTTCAACGGGCTCAATGCGTCGATCGACGGCAGCGGTTTCGGCTTCATCTCCGTGACCGTCCCCGTGGGCGTCACGACGGGACGGGTGACGGCCGTCTTCCCTAGCGACACGCTGACCAGCCCCACGGATTTCACGGTTCTTCAGCCGCCGGTCGTTTCCTCATTGGACCCCCCGTCGGGATTCATTGGAGATGTCATTACGATCTCCGGGCAACATTTGGCTGGCGCGAACCGAGTGTCGTTTGGGGACGCGAGTCATGCGAGCTTCACGGTGGTGTCCGATCAGGAAATCACCGCGACCGTCGACCCCGCGGCGGTCACGGGCCCGGTGACCGTGTACAACGCCCACTTCTCGACGACCAGCGGATCCGCCTTCACCGTGCTTCGCAATCTGCCGGTTCTCACCTCCATTGCGCCTGTTCAGGGGACGTTTGGCACCCCGGTCGTCATCACCGGCCAGTACCTGTCGACGGCGAGTAGCGTTTCCTTCGGACCGAATAGCACCGCCCAGTTCACGATCGTCTCCGACACCCAGATCAACGCGACCGTGGATCCGAACGCGGTCACGGGGCCGATCACGGTTCAAAACCGCGACGGAACCACGACCAGTTCGTTCTCGTTCGTCGTGCGGCCGCCCGCCTATCCGGTCACGTTCGCAGCCGTCCTCGACGCGCCGAACGACCAGGGTGGGAAGGTCATTCTGGAATGGCTGGCGAGCGACTACGACATCGGATTGGGCAATACGGTCGTGAAGTACCGCATCTGGCGCCGCGCCCCGCTGTTTGGAACGCACGTGCTGCCGGCGTCGGGCACGGTCAGCGCTGGCGCGGCCGGCGCCACACGGCTGCCGCGCGTTCTGTCGGGGCTTCTACCGTCCGCGCTGTCGCTCGTTGGCGCACGCCCGCTGCCGCTGGACGGCGCCCCCGCAGGTTTCTGGGAGTCGATCGGCGAAGTTCCCGCGGCCCGCATTCCGGGTTACGCATTCACGGCGCCCACGCTTCAAGATTCGCTGCCGGGCAGCAATCCCTACACCGCGTTCATCATTCAATCCATCACCAACGATCCCACCCAGCTCTACTTCTCCGACCCCGATAGTGGCTACTCGGTGGACAATCTCGCGCCGCCGATTCCCACACCGTTCGTGGCCATCTATGGTTCGTCGACCACTGCGCTACACTGGACGCCCAGTCGCGCCCCCGATTTCGCCGAATTCAGGCTCTACCGCGGCTCATCCGGCGATTTCGTTCCCGACGCATCGAATCTCATCGTCGCCACCAACGACACCAGCTACGTGGACGCCACCACCAACGCCTTCTACAAGCTGGCGGCGCTCGACGTGCACGGCAACCACAGCAAGTACGCGGTGGTTTCACCGTCGAATCCCGCTGCGGTGCTGGCCGGACTCTCGTTCGTGGACGCGGAACAGGACCGCATCCGGCTCGCGTGGTACGCGGCCGGAGAGGCCTATCTGATGGCCACTCTCTACCGCCGCACGCCGGCGACGGATTGGGTTCGCATCGCTTCGCTGACCTCGGACAGCGGCGGGCTCCTGCAATATGAAGATCGCAGCGTGATCGAGGGCGGCGTGTACGGATATCGCCTCGGCATCGTGGACGCGGGCGTCGAAGTGTTCGCGGGAGAGGTGTGGGCGACGGCGAGCCGGCCGCATCTCACGCTCGAGGGCATCCTGCCCAATCCCACCACCAATGGCCGAATCACCGTCGCGTTCGTGCTGCCCACCGATGATGCCGCTTCGCTGGAGTTGCTCGATATCGCGGGGCGCCGCGTCGCGTCGCGCGACGTGGGCTCGCTTGGGCGCGGCCGCCACCAGGTCACGCTCGAGGGGAGCGCGCGCCTCGCGCCCGGCGTTTATCTCGTGCGGCTCGTGCAGGCGCAGAGCAGCCGGACCATGCGGGCGGTCGTGATCGAGTGAGGTGAGTCGCCGCGCCCGCTGCCGCCCCGACGATTCGCTGCCAGTCGCAGCCGGCGAATGAGCCGCGCGGCGATCGAGCCCGCCCGCGTTCCCGTTGTCAACCGCCGTCCGACGAACGCCCCGCGATTCGGACCCGCGGCGCTTTGACGCCGCACGCCCCGCTGCCATACCCTTGCGGGCCCCCCTTGGAGGCGGTGCATGATTCGCAGCATGACCGGGTATGGATCCGCCGATCTCGAGCGGGACGGCCAGCGGCTGACGGCTGAAATTCGCTCGGTGAATCACCGTTTTTGCGAGGTTTCGGTTCGCGCGCCCAAGGTCGTGGGGCTGTTCGAGGACCAGATCCGCCAGCTCATCGCCGAGCGCTTTTCGCGCGGCAAATTCAACCTCACGATCACTTGGGGCGGCGCCGGAGAGAGCGGCGAGGTCCTGAAGCTCAACGAGGTCGTGGCGGACCGCTACGTGGCGCTCCTCGAGGAGCTTCGCAAGCGCTACCACATCGATCACGGCCTGGATCTGAAGACGCTGGCCGGCCTGCCCGACGTATTCGAATGGGAACACACCGCGCTTTCCGACGAGGAGACCTGGTCTCTGGTGCGCCAGCTCGTGCTGGGCGCTTGCGACAACATGAACGCGATGAAGGCGCGCGAGGGCTCGGCGCTCGCGAAGGACCTGGAGTCGCGTCTTCATCTGATCCGCGAGCACCTCGACGTGGTGGCCGATCGCGCACCGGTGCGTCCGCAGGAGGCGAAGGAGCGACTGATGGCGCGCGTCAAGACGCTGCTCGCGGATGTCGAGATGGATCCGGTGCGGATCGCGCAGGAGGTGGCGCTGATGGTGGACCGGCTCGATTGCACCGAAGAGTGCGTGCGCCTGAGCGCCCACATCGATCAATTCCGCTCGCTCATCGAGGGCAACGAGCTGGCGGGCCGCAAACTGAATTTTCTGCTGCAGGAGATGAATCGCGAGGCCAACACCATCGGCTCCAAATCGAACGACGTCGAGATCACGCGCGCGGTGATCGTGATCAAGGAAGAGATCGAACGCCTGCGCGAGCAGGTGCAGAACGTGGAATGACGGTGAGCGCACGCGAGGGCGCGCCGCGGCCGGCGGATCCGGCCCCGTTGGGCTTCACGCCGGGCGGATTCCTGCTCGTGATCTCGGGGCCTTCGGGCGCCGGCAAGGGCACGCTGGTCGATCGCCTGGTGAGCACGCGGCCCGAGTGCCTGTTCTCGATCTCATCGACCACGCGCCCGCAGCGCGCCAAAGAGCAGGACGGGGTGCAGTACGAATTCGTCACGCGTCAGGAATTCGAGCGCCGGCGCTCGGCGGGCTTCTTCCTCGAGTGGGCGGAAGTGCACGGCCAGCTCTACGGGACGCCGGTGCGCTTCGTGGATGACGAGGTCAAGCGCGGGCGCGTGGTGGTGCTGGACGTGGACGTTCAGGGCGGCGCGAGCGTGAGGCGCGCGCGGCCCGATGCGGTGTCGGTGTTCATTTATCCGCCCTCGATCGATGCGCTGCGGCAGCGCCTGCTCCACCGCGCCACCGACAGCGCCGAGGTGGTGGAGCGCCGGCTCAAGGATGCGCCGGGCGAGCTTTCGCAGTACCGGGAGTACGACTATCTGGTGATGAACGACGATCTCGAGCAGGCGGCGCGGCGGCTCACGAACATCGTGGACGCCGAGCGCGCGCGCGTGCGCAGGCTGGCCGAGAAATCCTGACGGCCGATTCCAGAAAGGAAGCGCCATGAAGCTGGCTTCTCTCATTCCCCCGCTCGGTAGCAACAAGTACGAACTCTGCATCATCGCGGCGCGTGAGGCTCGGCGCATGAATGAGTGGACGCGCCAGACCGGGCAGACCGTGGCCGGCAAGGTGACGGCCCTCTCGCTCGATCGCACCATCCGTTCCGACGTGCCGTTCATCTACGACGAGTCGATCGAGTAGCGGGCGGATCCGGCGATGCTGCGCGGGCGCACCATCGTGGTCGGGGTCTCGGGCGGCATCGCCGCCTACAAGGCCTGCGAGCTGGTGCGCCGCCTGAAGGACGCGGGCGCCGCCGTGATCGTCGCGATGACGCCGGCGGCCGCGGAATTCGTGACGCCGCTCACGTTCGAGGCGCTCTCGGGCAATCCGGTGGTGCACGGCTTGTGGGGCAGCCAGCGCGTCAAGTTCGATCTGCCGAAGGACGCGGCGCGCAAGATGCGCGGCAGGATCGAGCACGTGGATGTGGCGGAGGCCGCCGACGCGATCGTGATCGCGCCCGCGACCGCCGACCTGATCGCGCGGCTCGCGCACGGTGAGGCGCCCGATGCCTTGACCGCGATCGCGCTCGCCGGCCGCACGCCGCTCGTGATCTGCCCGGCGATGGACCTCGAGATGTGGCGCCACGCGGCGACGCAGGAAAATCTGGGCACGCTGAGATCGCGCGGCGCGCTCCAGATCGGTCCCGAAGCGGGCGCGCTCGCCTCCGGGCTCGCGGGACCGGGGCGGCTCGCGGCCACCGAGGCCATTCTCGAGGGGCTCGAGCGCGCGCTCGAGCGCAGGGCGAGCATGAAGGGCCTGCGCGTGCTGGTGAGCGCCGGGCGCACCGAGGAGCCGCTCGATCCGGTGCGCGTGCTGACGAATCGCTCGAGCGGCCGCATGGGCTTCGCGCTCGCCGAGGCGGCGCGCGATCGCGGCGCCGAGGTCACACTGGTCGCGGGCGAGGCCAGCATCGATCCTCCGCAGCGCGTGAAGCTCGAACGCGTGCGCACCGCGCTCGAGATGGAGCGCGAGGTGCTGAGGGCCGCACCGCACGCGGATCTCGTGCTGATGGCGGCGGCGGTCGCCGATTATCGGCCGATTCGCGCGCGCCGCGAGAAGATCAAGCGCGAGGCCGCGACGTTCACGGTCGAGCTGACGCCGAATCCCGATATTCTCGCACGCGCCGCCGCGCGCCGCCGCCGCGGCCAGGTGTTCGTCGGTTTCGCGCTCGAGACCTCGCAGGGCTTGAAGCACGCGCGCGAGAAGCTGGTGCGGAAGAACCTCGACCTCGTGGTGCTGAACGCGCCCGCCGAGAGCCTCGGCCGCGCCACCAATCGCGTGACGCTGGTCGCACGGCGCGGGATCGAGAAATTGCCGGAGCTGGTGAAGCGCGATGTCGCCGAGTGCGTACTCGAGCGCGCGCTCGAGCTGAGGCGCGGCGCGCGCTCGAAGACGGCGGGCGCGACGGCGGGCGCGAAGGGTACGCGTCGGCGTGCGGCGCGCCGTGCGGCGCGGGGCGCGAGATGAGCGCGGGGGAGCCTCGCGCCGAGCTCGCCGGCATCGCTTCGGCGGCGCGCCGCTGGATCGAGCGCGCGCGCGCGGAGGGCGGCGAGGAAATGCTGGCCGCGACAATCGCCCGGGCGGGCGCGAGCCTCGCCGCGGCCGGCGCGGGGCCCAAGTCGGTGCCTGCCTCCGCGGCCACGCCTTCACCCGCTCACGCCCTGGCTTCCGGCTCCGCGCTCGCGCCGGCACCCGCCTTCGACCCGGCTCTCGCCCCGATGCCCACGCCGGCGACCACGCTGGTTCGCGAGAGCGAGGGCGCGTCGCTCTTCGATCAAGCCACGGCCTCGCCCCCCGCCTTCGCGAGGACGCGTGATGAGGCGCCGCTTCATCCGCGGGAGGCCGCCGAGCGCGCCGCCATCGATGCCGCGTCGCGCCCGCTGCTCGCCGCGATCGCCGAAGAGGTGCGCGCGTGTCAGAAGTGCGCGCTCTTCAAGGGCCGCACGCAGGGCGTACCGGGAGTCGGCACGGCCCTGAGCGGGATCGCGTTCGTGGGCGAGGGACCGGGCGCGGATGAGGACCGGCTGGGCGAGCCCTTCGTGGGCCGCGCGGGACAGCTGCTCGATCGCATCCTCGTCGCCATGAACGAGGCCAAGCTCATCCCCGGGCTCGTGCTCGATCGCACCACGGTCTTCATCGGGAACATCGTGCACTGCCGGCCGCCCGAGAACCGCGTGCCGCTGCCGGCCGAGGTCGAGCAGTCCCTGCCCTACCTGGAGCGCCAGCTCGAGGCCTTGAAGCCGCGCATCATCTGCTGCCTCGGCAAGACCGCGGCCGAGAATCTGCTGGGGCTCAAGGGATCGCTGGGATCCATGCGCGGGAAGACGTACCGTTGGCGGGGCGCCCGGCTGCTGGTGACGTATCATCCCGCCGCGTGCCTCAGGAACCCCGGCTACAAGCGACCGGTGTGGGAGGATATGCAGCGGCTGGCGGCGGAGTACTTGAGGGATTGATCGTCGCATCGCCTAAGGAAGGCCCGCAGCTTGGAAGGACAGCCATGACGGACATGCTCTCGCGCCCGCTGGGCGCCGCCACCGCCGAAGGTCCGACGCCGCCGCAGGCGCTCGAGGCCGAGCGCTCGGTGCTCGCGGCGATGCTGCTCGATCACGAATCGGTCGCGCGCGCGATCGAGATGATGGAGCCCGCCGACTTCTATCGCGTCGCGCATCGCAAGATGTTCGAGGCGATCCTCGCGCTCTACGAACGTAACGAGAAGGCCGATGTGATCACGTTATCCGAGGAGCTGCGCAAGCGCGGCGAGCACGAAGCCGTCGGGGGCGCACCGGCGATCTCGCAGATCCTCGAGTACGCCACCACCACCGCGAACCTCGCGCAGCATATTGGCATCATCCGCTCGAAATCCGTGCTGCGGCAGCTCATTCGCGCCGCCTCCGAGATCTCGCAGGAGTGCTTCGCCGCCGGCGAGGAGACCGGCACGATTCTCGATCGCGCCGAGCAGCGCGTGTTCGAGATCACCGACGCGCGCGTGCGCCAGGGTTTCGTGCCGCTGCGCGATCTCCTGAAGCCGGCGTTCGAGCACATCCAGCAGCTTTACGACCGCAAGGTGCACGTCACCGGCGTGCCGTCGGGCTACGACGATCTCGACAAGCTCACCTCGGGATTCCAGTCCAGCGATCTCGTGATCGTCGCGGGCCGGCCCTCGATGGGAAAGACCAGCCTCGCGCTCAACTTCGTCGAGAACGCGGCGATCCGGTTCAAGGTGCCGGTCGGCGTGTTCTCGCTCGAAATGAGCAAGGAGCAGCTCGTGATGCGCATGCTGTGCTCGCAGAGCGAGGTGGCGCTCCACAAGGTGCGCAACGGCTTCCTCGGCCACGAGGACTGGCCGCGGCTCACGACCGGCGCGGGCCTGCTCACCCAGGCGCCGATCTCGATCGACGATTCAGCCGCGCTCTCGGTGCTCGAGATCCGCGCGAAGTGCCGGCGCCTCAAGGCCGAGGGCAAGCTCGGCATGGTGGTGATCGACTATCTGCAACTGGTGCACGGCGTGCGCGAGTCCGAGAATCGCACCCAGGAGCTGTCCCAGATCACGCGGGGCCTGAAGGCGCTGGCGAAGGAGCTGGCCGTCCCGGTGATCGCGCTCTCCCAGCTCTCGCGCGCGGTCGAGACGCGCGGTGGCGGCGGGCGGCCGCAGCTCTCCGATTTGCGCGAGTCGGGCTCGATCGAACAGGACGCCGACCTCGTCATGTTCGTGTACCGCGAGGAGAAGTACAAACCCGACGACCCGACGCTGCGCGGCAAGGCCGACATCCTGATCGCGAAGCAGCGCAACGGCCCGACCGGAGACGTGGCGATGACCTTCCTGCACGAGTTCACGAAATTCGTGCCCTACAGCCCGATCATGCCGGGCGAATCCGAGGCGAACTTCTAAGGCATGGCCGCCGAAGACCTGCTCGCACTCCGCGGATTCCAGTACGTCGTCCGCCGCGTCGCCGACTGGGTGGCGGAGGTCGGGCGCGTCATGATGCTGCTCGGCGATTTCGCGCGCTTCCTGATTCCCGGCCTCTCCTCGCTGCGCTTGCTGGTGGCGCAGATGTCCGCGGTCGGCGTGGGCTCGATGTGGCTGGTGGTCGTGGTGAGCCTCTTCACCGGCGCCGTTGCCGCGGTGCAGGCCGCGTATCAGTTCAGCAGCGTCGTTCCGCTCAAGTACATCGGTTCCGTGATCCTGCGCTCGGTCATCATCGAGCTGGGTCCGGTGCTCACCGCGCTCGTGGTTGGCGGCCGCGTCGGCGCCTCGATCGCGGCCGAGCTCGGCACCATGAAGGTCACCGAGCAGATCGACGCGCTGCGCGCGATGGCCATCCATCCGGTGCGCTATCTCGTGGTGCCGCGCGTGGCGGCCGCGATCATCATGATGCCGATCCTCACGCTTTACGCCGACGCGATCGCGGTCTTTGGCGGCTACGTCGTGTCCGTGACCTCGATCGGGGTGAGCACCCACACTTACGTGACCGCGCTCAAGCAGTTCTTCTACTACAAGGACCTGTTCTCGGGGCTGCTCAAGGCGGTGTTCTTCGGCGGCATCATCGGCACCATGGGCTGCTACTACGGCTTCGCCACCGAGGGCGGCGCCGAGGGCGTCGGGCTCGCCACCACGCGGGCGGTGGTGGCCTCGTGCGTGCTGGTCTTGATCAGCGACTACGTGCTCGCGAACGTCCTCTTCCGCTTCATCTTCGCGTCATGATCTCGATCCGCGGGCTCACCAAGCGGCTCGGCTCCAAGCAGGTGCTGGACGGGCTCGACCTCGACATCCAGGATGGCGAGACGCTGGTGGTGCTGGGCCCGAGCGGCACCGGCAAAAGCGTGCTCCTCAAGCACATCATCGGGCTCATGGTGCCGGATGCGGGCAGCGTCGAGATCGACGGCGCGAACATCGTCGGCATGAAGGAGCGCGACCTCGACGCCGTTCGCAAACGCTTCGGCATGCTGTTCCAGGGCTCGGCGCTGTTCGACTCGATGACCGTCGGCGACAACGTCGGCCTCGCGTTGAGCGAGCACACGCACATGAAGCAGGCCGAGATCGACGCGCGCGTGCACGAACGGCTCGAGTGGGTGGGCCTGAAGGGCGTCGAGACGATGCAGCCGGCCTCCCTCTCGGGCGGCATGCGCAAGCGTGCCGCGCTGGCGCGCGCGATCGCGATGGATCCGCAGTTCATCCTGTACGATGAGCCCACCACCGGGCTCGATCCCATCATGTCGGATGTCATCAACCAGTTGATCCGCAGCCTGCAATCCCGGCTCGGCGTGACCTCGATCGTGGTCACGCACGATCTCACCAGCGCGTTCACGGTCGCGGACCGGGTGGCGATGCTTTACGGTGGCAAGGTGATCTTCCAGGGAACTCCCGACGACGTTCGGCGCACCACCGACCCGCTGATGCGGCAGTTCATCGAGGGCTCGAGCCAGGGGCCCATTCAGCCGGTCTGAGCAAGGAGAGCGACGTGGCTCGCAAGACGGAGATCCAAGTCGGCATCACGGTGCTGGTGGCGGTCGGCATCCTGCTGTGGGGCGTCACCTGGCTCAAGGAGGTGCAGCTCTCCCGGCGTGTGCGCGTCTGGCACGTCTCGTTTCAGCAGGCCGGCGGCCTCGGCAAGAGCGACGAGGTGCTGGTGAACGGGATCCGCAAGGGCGTGGTCGAGGGCATCAACCTCTCGGGCGATCACGTCGTGGTGGACCTGGCGCTCAGCTCCGAGATCACGCTGACGGATCAGAGCCACGTGGCGGTGCGCAACATCGGACTGATGGGCGAGAAGGTGATCGCGGTCGATCTGAGGCCGGAGGGCAACCGCTACACCGAGCGCGACACCATCCCCGGCATCTTCGAAACCGGCATGGGCGAGGTGATGGCGGGCGTCGGCTCCTCGGTGGACGCGCTCGATCGCGTGGTGCAATCGCTGGACGCGCTGGCGCAGCGGATCGACAAGAACGGCGACGTGGATCGCACCATGGCGAACCTCCGCAAGGCGAGCGAGGATCTCGCCGGCGCCATGAAGGAGAATCGGGCCAACATCAAGGAGATCGTCTCGAACTTCGACGCCACGTCGAAGTCCATCAAGTCCCTGACCAGCGACCGCGAGGCGGAGTACAAGCGCATGCTCGATTCGGTGGAGCGCACCACGCACAACATGGAGGTGCTGACCGGCCGGCTGGACTCGCTGCGTGCCTCGGCGCAGACCCTGATCGACAAGGCCGATCACGGCAACGGCTCGGCCGCCAAGCTCCTCAACGATCCCAAGCTCTACGAGGAAGCGAGCGGCACGCTCAAGGCGCTCCGGGAGCTGCTCGAAGATCTGAAGGCCAATCCGAAGAAGTACATCAACGTGCACGTGCTCTAGGCCTCAAGGATCGGAGCCGGTCATGCCGGGCAAGGCCCGCGCCTCGAAAACTTCCTTCTTCTGCTCATCCTGCGGCCACGAGAGCGTGCGCTGGTTCGGGCGCTGCCCGGCGTGCGGCGCCTGGAACACCGCTGCCGAGGCGCCCGTGGTGGCGGCGTCGGGCGCCGGAGCCCGCGCCCCCTCACGCTCCGTGCGCTGGGCGCCCGCTTTCGGCGCCGCGCCGCGCGCGCCGCATCCGCTCGCCGAGGTCTCGACCGACAGCGCTCCGCGCTGGCCGAGCGGGATCACGGAGTTCGATCGCGTGCTGGGCGGCGGGCTGATGCCGGGCTCGCTCGTGCTGGTGGGCGGAGATCCCGGCATCGGCAAGAGCACGCTTCTGCTCCAGCTCGCGATGGCGGCCGGGCGCGCCTCCGGCGGCGCTCGCCGCGTGCTCTACGTCTCGGGCGAGGAGAGCGAGGAGCAGGTGCGCATGCGCGCGGCGAGGATCGGCGTGCCGCCCGATTCGCTCCTCATCTTCTGTGATACCGATCTCGATGGAATTCTGCAGGCCGCCTCGGCGGGCGAAAGTTCGGGCGGCGCGGGCGAAGGCTCCCGCGCCTCCGCCGCGCCCGCCGTCGTGATCGTGGACAGCATCCAGACCATGGCGCGCGCCGATCTCGAGGGCGGGCCGGGCTCGGTCTCCCAGGTGCGCGAGTGCGCGCTCGCGCTGCTCCACTTCGCGAAGGGCACGGGCGCGACCGTGTTCCTGGTCGGCCACGTCACCAAGGACGGCGCGGTCGCGGGCCCGCGCGTGCTCGAGCACATGGTGGACGCCGTGCTCTACCTCGAGGGCGAGCGCTATCAGCACTATCGCGTGCTGCGCGCCGCGAAGAACCGCTTCGGCTCGACGAACGAGCTCGGCGTCTTCGAGATGACCGAGCGCGGCTTGATCGAGGTGCCGAATCCCAGCGCCGTGTTCCTGACCGACTCCGCGCGCCGCGAACCGGGCAGCGCGGTGGTGGCGAGCTTCGAGGGCTCGCGGCCGCTGCTGGTCGAGGTGCAGGCGCTGGTCTCGACCTCGTTCTACGCCACGCCCCAGCGCGTGACGAGCGGCTTCGATTCGCGCCGCCTCGCGGTGTTGCTCGCGGTGCTCGAGCGCCGCGCGGGCCTGAGGCTCGGACGCCACGACGTGTTCCTCACCGCCGCGGGGGGCCTCACGCTCGATGAGCCGGGCACCGATCTCGGCGTCGCGCTCGCGATCGCGTCGTCGTTCCGCGGCCGGCCGGTGCTGCCGGGGACGATCGCGGCGGGCGAGGTGAGCCTCTCGGGCGAGCTGCGCCGCGTGCCGCGTCTCGATGCGCGGCTGCGCGAGGCGGAGCAGGTGGGATTTCAGCGCGCCGGAATTCCGGCGGTCCAGTCCGCCGAGGCGCGCGGCACCTCGCTCGAGATCGTGGCGATCACCACCTTGCGCGAGGCGATCGAGAAGCTGCTGGCCGAGAAGGTCGAGTCCCCCGCGCCGGCGGAGCGTCGGCCGGCCATGGCATGAGCACGGGGGCGATCCTCCTTTGCGCCGGCCGCGGTGAGCGGCTCGGCCTCGGGGTGCCGAAGGCGCTGGCGCCGCTCGCCGGCCGTCCGCTCTTCGTGCATGCGCTCGAGACGCTCGAGCGCTCGCACGTGATCGAGTGCATCGTGGTGGTGGGGCCCGCGCGATCGCTGCGCGAGGCGCTGGCGGCCACGGGATTCGAGCCCGAGAAGGTGGTGGCGTGGGCCGAGGGCGGGCGCGAGCGCCAGCATTCGGTCGCGCGCGGCATGGCGGCGCTGCCGCCCGAGTGCGAGCTCGTCGCCATTCACGATGCGGCGCGGGCGCTGCTCTCGGTGCCGCTCGTCTCTCGCGTGGTGGCGGATGCGCGATCTCATGGCGCCGCGATCGCCGCGCTGCCACTCGAGGACACCTTGAAGCGCGCGACGCTCGAGGTGATCGTGGACACCGTGCCGCGCGCGGGCCTGTGGCGCGCGCAGACGCCGCAGGTCTTCCGCCGCGACTGGCTCGAGGCGGCGCACGCGGCCGCGGTGGAGGCGAAGTCGCCGCCCGCGACCGACGATGCCGCGATGGTCGAGGCGCTCGGACGCCGCGTGCATCTCACGCCGGGCGAGGTGATCAACTTCAAGATCACGACGCCCGAAGATCTGCGGCTCGCCGAGGCGGCGCTGCTCGGGCGTCCCGAGCACGAGAGGGCCTGAGATGGGAATGCGCGTCGGCATCGGCTACGACATCCACCGTAAGGTCGAGGGGCGTGAGCTCAAGCTCGGCGGCGTGGCGTTCAAGGACGAGCGCGGGCTCGAGGGGCACAGCGACGCCGACGTGCTCCTGCACGCCATCGGCGACGCGCTCCTGGGCGCGCTCGCGCTCGGCGATCTCGGCCAGCACTTCCCGCCCGGCGATGCCAAGTGGAAGGACGCCTCGAGCATCTCGCTCCTGGCGCTGATCCGCGCCATGCTCGATGGGCATTCGGCGAAGATCATCCACGTGGATGCCACCGTGATCGCCGAGCGCCCCAAGATCGCTCCGGTGCGCGACCAGATGCGCGTCGCGATCGCGAAGGCGCTGCGCATCGGGGTCAAGCAGGTGTCGGTGAAGGCCACGACGCACGAGGGGCTGGGCGCGGTCGGACGCGACGAGGGTATCGCGGCCTGGGCGGTGGCGACCGTGGACGCGCCGTGAGCGGGGCTTGCGGCCGGCCCTCGGCGGCCAGCGAGCGATGAGCGGGCGGAACTCCTCTCCGATCGAGGGCGACGTGCGCGTGCGCTTCGCGCCGAGCCCGACCGGGTGGCTGCACGTCGGCGGCGCCCGGACCGCGTACTTCAACTGGCTGTTCGCGCGTCAGCACGGCGGCGCCTTCGTGCTGAGGATCGAGGACACCGACGCCGAGCGCTCCAACGTCGCGAGCGAATCCGGCGTGCTCGAGGATTTGCGTTGGCTCGATCTCGGCTGGGACGAGGGGCCCGATGTGGGCGGCCCGCATGGTCCCTACCGCCAGAGCGAGCGCCTCGCGCTCTATCGGGAGCAGGCCGATCGGCTGCTCGCGGAGCGGCGCGCCTACCCGTGCTTTTGCACCGATCAGGAACTGGAAGAGCGCCGCGCCGCGGCGCTCGCGGCCGGGCGGCCGCCCCAGTACGACGGCCGCTGCCGCCAGCTGACCGAATCCGAGCGCGAGGCGCGCCGGCACGAGGGGCGGCGCGAGAGCGTGCGCTTCATCGCGCCCGATGAGGACGAGATCCTCCACGATCTCGTGCGCGGCGAGGTGCGCTTCCCATCCGGCATGGTGGGCGACTTCGTGCTGCTGAGATCGAGCGGGCTTCCGACCTACAACTTCGCGTGCGTGGTGGACGATTCGGCGATGCGCATCTCGCACGTGATCCGCGCCGAGGAGCACCTCTCCAACACCGCGCGCCAGCTCATGCTCTATCAGGCGTTCGCGGCGACGCCGCCCGCATTCGCGCACGTGCCGCTCATCCTCAATCCCGACCGCACCAAGATGAGCAAGCGCGGCGGCGAGGCTTCGGTCGCGGTCGGCGACTGGCGCGCCGCGGGCTTCGTGCCCGAGGCGCTGCTCAGCTATCTCGCGCTCCTGGGATTTCATCCCGGCGACGATCGTGAAATCCTCTCGCGCGAGGAGCTGCTCGAGGCGTTCACGCTCGATCGGGTGGGACGCAGCGGCTCGGTGTTCGATGCCGCGAAGCTGCGCTGGACGAACGCGCAGACGCTCCATCATCTGAGCGCGGCGGAGCTGGCGCGCCGCGGCGCCCACCTCCTTCCGGAGGCCGCGCTCGAGCTGGGCGAGCGCGCGCTCGAGCACATGATCGAAGCCGTGCGCGGCAACCTCGCCACGCTCGCCGATCTGCCGCGCGAGCTCGAGCCGTATCTGGGCGAGGCGGCGAGCTTCGAGCCCGACGCGCTCGCGGCGCTCGAGTCCGCGGCGGCGCGTCGGCTGTGCCGCGAGCTGGCGGACGACATCGCGCGGCCGCTTGAACATTGGGCCGGCGACGTGTTCAAATCCGCCGTTCAATCGGTGGGCAAGCGTCTCGGACTCAAGGGCAAGGATCTCTACATGCCCGTCCGGGCCGCGCTGACCGGCCGCACGCACGGGCCGGAGCTTCCGGTGGTCGCGGAGCTGCTGGGCGCTCAGCGCTGCGAGCGCCGTCTCGTCAACGCCGCCGCGCGCGGCCAGAGCGGAGAGATTCGGGCATGAAGATCGCCGTGCTCATGGGCGGACGCTCGTCGGAGCGCGAGATTTCGCTGCGCACCGGACGCGGCGTCGCGCAGGCGCTGCGCAACCTCGGCCACGACGTGGCCGCGATCGACGCCGCGAACGGCCGCCTGCTGCCGGCCGGCGAGGAAGAGCGCGCCGCGTTGCCCGCCGAGTCGCTGGAGCCCGCCGGGGAAGCCGCGCTCGCGCGCCCCGAGACGCTCGCCGGATCCGACGTCGTGTTCATCGCGCTGCACGGCGCGGCGGGGGAGAACGGAACGCTGCAGGCGCTGCTCGATCTCGCCGGCAAGACCTACACCGGCTCGGGCATGCTCGCGAGCGCGCTGGCGATGAACAAGGCGGTCTCCAAGCGGCTGTTTCTTCAGGCCGGCATTCCGACACCGCGCTGGACGTTGCTCTCGCCGGGCGAGAGCGGGGCCACGCTCGAGACCGCGGAGCTCGGCGGCTTTCCGCTCGTGGTCAAGCCCAACGAGGAGGGCTCGAGCGTCGGCCTCACGATCGTGCGCGAGGCCGCGGCGCTGCCGGCCGCGATCAAGCTCGCCGCCACCGCGCCGCTCCATGCGACGGGCGACTCCGCGCACGGCATGGGCGAGGTGCTGATCGAGGAGTTCATCGAAGGCCGTGAGCTCACGGTGGCGGTGCTCGGGGATCGCGCGCTGCCCGTCGTCGAGATCCAGCCGAAGAGTGGGCTCTACGACTACGAGTCCAAGTACACCGCGGGCCGCAGCGAGTACTTCTGCCCCGCGGATCTGCCCGAGGCCGTGGCGGTGCGTGTGCGCGATCTCGGCCTCGAGGCGGCGCGCGTGCTGGGATGCCGCGGCGTCTCGCGCGCCGATTTCCGGCTCGCGAGAGACGGCGTGATTCACTGCCTCGAGGTGAACACGGTTCCCGGCATGACGCCGACGAGCCTCGTGCCGATGGCCGCGCGCGCGGCCGGACTTTCCTATGATCAACTGGTGCAGAAGATGATCGACCTCGCGATCGAGGACGCCCGCCGACGTTCGGGCCAGCCCCTCGGCGCCTGACCCCTCCAGGAGAAGGAGACCCCATGGCAGCGTTCCAGACATTCCTCAAGGACCTGGTCGAGACCGACGGCGCACCCGGCTCCGAGCGTGAAGTCGCGAAGGTGATGGCGCGCTACTTGAAGGGCGTTGGCGCGCACTCCAGCGACAAGCTCGGCAGCTTCATCTGCGAGAAGAAGGGCTCGTCCGCGAAGCCGCGCGTGCTGCTTGCCGGCCATCTCGATGAGGTCGGCTTCATGGTGAAGTCGGTCACCAAGGAGGGCTTCGTCAAGTTCCTGCCGCTCGGGGGATGGTGGGGCCACGTCGTGCTCGGGCAGCGTCTGCGGATCCACACGCGCAAGGGGCCGGTGATCGGCGTGGTGGGCTCGCGCCCGCCGCACGAGCTGCGCGACGAGGATCGCAAGAAGGTGCTCGAGATCAAGGATCTCTTCATCGACGTGGGCGCCACGCGCGACTGGGACGTGAAGAAGAAGCTCGACATCCGGCCCGGCGATCCGATCCTGCCGGTCTCCGAGTACACCGACATGGCGAATCCCAACCTGATGCTGGCGAAGGCGTGGGACAACCGCATGGGCTGTGCGCTCGCGGCCGAGACCGCGCGCCGGCTCAAGGGCCGGCCCCATCCCAACACGCTGATCGCGGCGGCCACCGTGCAGGAGGAAGTGGGGCTGCGCGGCGCGCAGACCATCGCGCACAAGGTCGAGCCGGACGTGGCATTCGCGCTCGACGTCGGCATCGCGCACGACACGCCCGGCACCGAGGGCGACGAGGCGCTGGGCGGCGGGCCGCTGGTGGTGGTCTACGACTCCTCCGCGATCCCCAATCGCGGGCTGCTCGATCTCGTGGTCGAGACGGCCGCACGCCAGCGCATTCCACTCCAGTTCGAGTCCGTCGAGCGCGGGGGCACGGATGCCGGCCGGTTCCACGTCAGCCGCGAGGGCGTGCCGAGCATCGCGATGGGCGTTCCCGCGCGTTACATCCACAGCCACATCAGCATCATCGATCGCCGCGACGTCGAGCGCACGGTGCAGCTGCTGGTGGCCATCGTCCGGCGGCTCGACCAGCGCACGGTGGACCGTCTGACCTAGAGCGGCGAGGAAGAAGCCATCCACACCGCCCGCGAGCCCCGGAATCGATGATCGCCGCGATCGACATGAAGTCCATGCTGCCGCCCGCCGACAAGCTGTGGGCGATCGGCGCGCGGCTCGCGATCGCGCTCGTGATCGCGTTCGTCGTTCAGCGCCTGCTGTTCATGGTGTGGGCGCGCATGGCGCGCTTCCTGGTGCGCACCGCCGATGACGAGCGCGTCGCCACCCAGCGCGTCAGCACGATCTCGCAGGTGATCCGCAACACCATCACGGTCGTGGTGATGGTGTTCACGCTCTTTTACGTTCTGGAGCTGCTGGGATGGGACGTGAAGCCGCTGCTCGCGGGGGCGGGGATCGTCGGCGTCGCGCTGGGATTCGGCGCCCAAACGCTGGTGCGCGACTGGATCGCGGGCGTTTTCATCCTGGTGGAGAACCAGTTCGGCGTCGGCGACGTCATCGAGTACAACGGCCGCGCCGCCACCGTGGAGTACATCCAGCTGCGCTCGACGCGGCTGCGCGATCAGCAGGGCTACGTCTACTTCGTGCCCAATGGCGAGTTCAAGACGGTGGTGAACCGCACGCGCGGCTGGAACCGTCTGCCGGTGGACGTGCGGGTGCGCACCGGCCAGGACCTCGATCGCGCGCTCGAGAAATGCCGGGAGGTCGCGCGCGAGATGAGCGCCGATCCCGCGTGGCAGGACCGATTGCTGGAGTCGGTGCAGGTGATGGGCGTCGAGCGGCTCGGCGCCGACGCGCTGATCCGGCTCACCGTGCGCGCGAAGCCGGGTCCGCACGCCGCGGATGCGGCGCGCGAGCTGCGCCGCCGCCTCCACCACGCGCTCACCACCGCGGGAATCGAGTATCCTCCGAACGTGCTTCCCGTGGGCATCGAGCCCGACTCCACACTGTGACGCGCCCGCGGAGGGCCGCTTGCCGCTTCGGATCTACGACACGCTGACGCGCGAGAAGCGCGAGTTCCAGCCGGTCGCGGCGGGCCACGTCGCGATGTACGTGTGCGGCATGACGGTGCAGAACAAGCCGCACGTCGGGCACATTCGCGCCTCGATCTCGGGCGAGGTGATGCGGCGCTACCTCGAGCACTCGGGCTACCGGGTCACCTACGTCTACAATTTCACCGACGTCGACGACAAGATCATCGAGCGCGCCGGCGCCGAGGGCCTCGACTGGCGGGCCGTGAGCCAGCGCAACATCGACGCGTATCTGCGCTTCGCCGCGCTGCACAACATTCTGCCCGCCGCGCACTATCCGCGCGCCACCGAGCACATCGCCGAGATGCACGCGATGATCGCGAAGCTGATCGAACGCGGCCATGCCTATGCCGCCGGCGGCGACGTGTACTTCGACGTCCGCAGCAAGGCCGACTACGGCAAGCTCTCGGGCCGCCGCGTCGACGAGATGCGCGAGGGCTATCGCATCGAGCCGGGCGAGGCGAAGCGCGATCCGCTCGACTTCGCGCTGTGGAAGGGCTCGAAGCCCGGCGAGCCGGCGTGGGAGAGCCCGTGGGGGCCCGGCCGGCCTGGCTGGCACATCGAGTGCTCGGCGATGGCGATGAAGTACCTGGGCGAGACGTTCGACATCCACGGCGGCGGGCAGGATCTGATTTTTCCGCACCACGAGAACGAGATCGCGCAATCCGAATCCTGCACCGGCAAGCCGCTCGCGAATTTCTGGACCGAGAACGGCATGGTGAATCTGGGCGGCGAGAAGATGTCGAAGAGCACCGGCAATCTCTTCTTCATCGAGGACATCGTCGCGAGCGTCGATCCCGAAGTGGTGCGCTACTACCTGCTCTCGACGCACTACCGGAGCCCGATCGAGTTCACGCTCGAGCGATTGAGCGAGGCCGGCGTCGCGTACGCGCGTTTGCGTTCGCCGCTCGAGCGCGCCGACGCGTGGCGCTCGGGGAGCGCCAGCGACCCGGGCGGCTGGCTCGGCGAGGCGGTGGCGGAGGCGGACCGTCTCTTTCACGAGGCGATGGACGACGACTTCAACTCCGCCCGCGCGATCGGCCACCTCTTCGATCTCTCGCGTCAGGTCAATCGCGGGCTCGACGAGGGCCTGGGCGCGTCGGCCCGCGCCGCCGCGGCGAGCCTCCTTGAGCTGGGAGGCGTGCTCGGACTCTTCTGGAAGGCGCCCGCCACCGAGGCCTGGGACTCCGAGATCCTCGCGCTCGCTCAGGCGCGAGAGGCGGCCCGCAAGGCCCGTAATTGGAAGGAAGCCGACGCGTTACGCGGCCAGCTCCTCGCGAAGGGCGTGGTGATCGAAGACGGCCCCTCGGGGCCCACGCTCAAGCGCCGCTGAGGAAGGGTACGATCGAGTCTCGTTCGAGGCCGGGCCGCTCATTTGGCCCGATCGGTCTTGACCCTCCCCGAAGAGGGGAATAGGCTTGTTTTGTCGCCTCGGGCGTTCCAACTCCCAATTCGGGTTTTCACCCGTATCCGCAGTGCCCCCCCTCTCGACCCGGAGTTGGTTTCGAGGGCGTGTTCGTTCCATTGTGGCCACTTCGTGGCCTGTTCGACCAGGAACTGGAAGGGGTTTCATGCCTCGATTCAAAGCGAATCGTTGGTGGGCCTTGGTTCTGGCTCTGGGCCTGGTGCTGGTATCGGCGGTCGCGTCGCATGCGCAGGCGAGGGGCTTGGCCTCCGGCTCGTATGTGACGAATGGCGATCCGAGCGGTGGCGGTGCTCCGCCCCCAATCGGAGATCCGGACGACCCGACGACCAGCAAGGGCCGGTACGGCAACGGAAGAACGAGTCCGATGCCTGTCTCGGGACGCATCGCGGGTGACGGTGGCGCTCTCGGAAGAGTCTGGACGATGAGGCTTGGCACCTTGCTGAGGATCACTCGGCTGCGCTTGTTCGGCATCTGAAGTCTTCAGCTGGGACATCGAGTACGTGACCGGAGTTTCGGTGTGCCGAAAGACGCCCGAAATGTGATCGCGCACCTCGAACAACGCCTGGCAGGCGAGGCGGAAGTCGCGCCCGATGCCATGGCGGAATTCGAGTTGTTGGCCGATCTCTACATTCAAGCCGACAGTTATCTGCCGGCCCTCGAGTTGATTGGGCAGCTCCTGAGCCGTCCGGAAGCGCGCACGCTCTCCCTGACGCGGAGGGTCGCGATCGAGCTGAAGGCGGTCGCGTGCCGCCTGGCGCAGGGCGAGGCTCAAGCCGCGCTCGGCCAGTGCCGCGAGCTGCTGCAGCGCGAGGGCGACATCGAGTCGCTCCCGGTACGCGCGCGGCTGAGACTGTCGTGCGCGGATGCGCTCTTCCGCCTGAGCCGGCTCGAGGAATCGAAGGCCGAAATCGAGCGCGCGCTCGAGTCGGCAGACGCTTCGGGCGATCTCTCGCTGTCGGCGATCGCGCTCAATCAGCTCGGCCGCGTGCAGTACCGGCTCGGCGATCTCAACGGGGCGCGCGAGCATTACGAGCACGCGTTGGCGCTCTTCCGCCGGCTCGGGGACGAGGTGAACGCGGCGCACGCGCGCAACAATCTCGGACTCGTGCACAAGAATCTGTGCGAGTGGGAGGCGGCCTCGAAGCACTTGCGGGCCGCGTTCGAGATGCACCGCGCGGCGGGGCGTTACGCCGAGACCGCGCCGCCGCTCTTGAATCTCGGTATCGTGCACCAGAAGAGCGGCCAGTGGCTGAGGGCCGGGCAGTGCTACACGGAGGCCGAGCGCATCAGCCACGAGGTCGGTGACCAGCTGCGTTGCGCCATGACCTCGATCGGGCTCGGCAACGTGGCGCGTCTCGAGCGCCAGTTCGCGCAGGCCGAAACGCTGCTGCTGGCCGCGCTCGAGCGTGCGCGCAGCATCGCGGCGCGACGCGAGGAAGTGCTCGCGATCGAATTCCTCGGCGAGCTGGACTTCGATCGCGGCCGCGCCGAAAGCGCGCTCGCGCGCTACGCCGAAGCGCTGGCGATGGCGGAGAAAATCGCCCCGGCGGGCGATCTCGTCGTCGAGCTCGAGCGCCGGCGCGCGGAAGCCCTGTGCTCGCTCGGACGCCTGGATGAAGCCGAGCGCAGCCTCGCGCGCGCGCAGCGCTTCGCCCGCGACACCCACGATCGGCTCGAGCTGGCGGTGACGGAGCGCGTGGCCGCCGAGATCACGTCGGCCCGTGGCCGCGGCGATGACGCGGCGGCCGCGTGGCGGCGCGCGATCGAGATGCTGAGCGGATGCCACGAGCGCCTGGAGCTCGGGCGCGCGTGGATGGGACTCGGCCGCTCACTCGGCACGAGCCGCGAAGCGCGGCGCTGCTTCGTACAGGCGAGCGCGCTTTACTCGGAGCTTTCATCGCCGTGGTATCTCGACCAGGCCGAGGCCGAGGTCGAGCGTTGCATCGGCGCCCCGGCCGGGGCGGCTCCCGCGAGGGCGGCGGCCCTGCCCGGGCGGCGCCATCGCGCGCCGAGCCTGGTCGCGTGCTCGCCCGAGATGAAGCGTGTCGAGGCGCTCGCGCGCCGCGCCGCGCTCACCGAGCTCTCGGTGCTGATCACCGGCTCCACCGGCACCGGCAAGGAGCTGATCGCGCGCACGATTCACGGGCTCTCGCCGCGCGCGAATCGCACGTTCCTCGCCGTCAATTGCGGCGCCCTGCGCGCCGACCTCGCGCTCTCCCAGCTCTTCGGCCACCGCAAGGGCGCCTTCACCGGCGCGCATGCCGAGGGCGTCGGGCTGGTCGAGGCCGCGAACGGCGGCACGCTGTTCCTGGACGAGGTGGGCGAGCTGCCGCACGACGTACAGGTCACGCTGCTGCGCTTCCTGGAGAGCGGCGAGTATCTGCGCCTCGGCGAGACGCAGGTGCGGCGCGCCGACGTGCGCGTGATCGCGGCCACCAATCGCGAGTTGCGCGGCGAAGAGGGCGAGCGGCACTTCCGCCGCGATCTGCTCTATCGGCTCAACGAGATCGAGATCCGACTGCCGGCGCTCGATGAGCGGCCGGAGGACGTGGTTCCGCTCGCGCGGCACTTCCTCGCGTTCTACGCCGGGCTCGATGGGCCGCGCCTGAGCGCTGATGCCGAGGCCGTGCTGCGCTCCCACAGCTGGCCCGGCAACGTGCGCGAGCTCGAGAATCTGATGCGGCGTGTCGGTGCGCTCGAGGGCGGCGAGGAGTGGCTGACGGCCTCGGCGTTGCTGCCGTTTCTGGGCGCCGTGGGCGTGCCCGCCACGCGCGCGGACGAGCGCGACGCGATCCGCTCCGCCCACGAACATTGCGGCGGCAACAAGAGCCGCATGGCCGAGGAGCTGGGTGTGAGCCGCAAGACGCTCTACGCCCGCATCAAGCGTCTCGGGCTTCAGCTCGACTGAAGTTCTTCCGGCTCCCCGCCGGGAAAGCTCGCTCGCAACCCCTCCGCGATCCCGTCGAATCTGCCCCGCGAGGCTCCCAAGTGTTTCGAGTGTTGAGTTTCCGGGTAACACTTGGCGCGCGGGGGTAACACTCGCCGAACTCATTGCGGCGCTGTCGGCAACGCGCCGCGAGCGGGCTTGACCGTGTTTACCTCGCGGTAACACAGCCTCCCAACTCTGCCCACCAGCGCGCCGGCGCGCGCCCCGAGTGCGGGCTTCGCGCCCGTGCGCGTCAATCACTTGCGCGATCGATGCCATTCACTCCACAAGTGTCCGCAATTTTGGCACGCGTTCTGCTGTTGTCATGCCGCGGATACGGGAACGCAGCGGTTCCCAATGGCAGTAGGGCTGGAGCGCTTCTGGGGGAGGAGCGTTCTGGCCGTCGGGCGGTCCCGGTGTGGAGTCGCACCTCCATCACCACCGTCGGCCGCCCGACGAGTTCTTCTCGGGTGAAGGTTGGTTGAACGCGCGGACTCGAGGTCCGCGGCTCGTACTCTCGTCGCTTCGGGAAAATCCCGCGGCGATCTTCTCGAACCGGAGAGGGGTGAGAGCAACACCGATCAACCGGCTCATGCTGTCGGTGAGTCATCGCAGTGATTCGACCAAAAAAACTGAAAACGCCCGGTCAACGAAGCCGGGAGGACAGTGGGGTTCATCCCGGTCACTCCCTGTTCTCTCGGGAAAAGGCAGCTCGAGACGAAGGAGCCAAAAGCTCCGGACTCGCAAGGCTGCCTTTTCAATTGTGGCGCGATGTTGCTAGAGTGCCGCGCATGTCGCGCCCCGCTCTCTTCTGGCTCGTGCTCCTGCTGGCGGCCGCTTACGTGTCGGCCATGCTCGCCGGCTGCGGCGGCAAGTCGGGCGGATCCGACGCCTCAAGTGACGGCGCCTCGGCGCCCGCGGCCACGACGCCCGCGCCGGACATCACGCCCAGCACCATGACCGCCGCGTCGCTTCCCAAGGAGCCGACGCTCGAGCTGGGCGAGAAGATCTTCAAGCAGCGCTGCGTGCTCTGCCACGGCCCCGAAGGACGCGGCGATGGACTCGCGTCCAAGGGCCTCAAGCCTCCGCCCCGCAATTTCCACGATGCCGCGTACATGCACTCCAAGACCGACGACGAGCTGCTGACGAGCGTCCGGGGCGGCAAGAGCGCCATGCCGCCGTGGGGCAAGGTGCTGAGCGACGTCGAGATTCGCTCGGCGCTGATGTACGTGCGCACGTTCGCGGGCAAGCCGTAGCGACGGGGTCGCTTCACCGAGGGTCGGAGCCCGCCGCGATAGGCGGCGACGTCGCAACAGGCGGGCGTGCCCGAATTCTTGACACTCGCCGCGCGGCGAGTCTATGTTCCCCGCGCCTCGGCGAGGCGGCTCGGGCTCTGCTGGCGTAGCTCAATTGGTAGAGCATCTCATTTGTAATGAGGTGGTTGGGGGTTCGAGTCACTTCG
>Ga0209698_10000028_pt1 | contig 121890 bp, 93 predicted proteins | sample LitLauG_LLR_2012_FD_187203 | JGI IMG/M metagenome (GOLD analysis project Ga0209698, IMG submission 187203) | Freshwater sediment microbial communities from Pennsylvania, USA - Little Laurel Run_MetaG_LLR_2012 (SPAdes) (version 2) | ecosystem: Environmental > Aquatic > Freshwater > Creek >... | reverse complement strand
GGCGCCCAGCCGCAACATGCCTTTGGCGTCAATGATCACGACCAGCGGCAGGGTTTCGTTCGCGCCGGCCTTTTGCGCCTGCGAGGATTCCGGCAGCGCCAGCTTGAGCGAGGGCTGCTGCTTGAAGGTGGTGGTCACCATCAGAAAAATCAGCAGCACGATCAGCACGTCAATCAGCGCGACGATGATGATCGTGGGCGTCTGCCGGCGTTTGCGGACGAAGAAGCGCATGGCTAGTTGAGTCGAGCGTCGAAGGCCAAGAAGCGAGGGACAGGGCTGGCGCTTTTGGCCTTCGATCCTCGATTATTGCCTTTCGACATCGTGATCACTTTTTTTCCTCCCGGTACTGGCGGCGGATGAATTCGTCGCAGATGGTTTCCATTTCCACGGCGAGCATTTCGACTTTCTTGGTGTAATAACTCCAGAAAATCAGCGACGGAATGGCGATCAGCAGGCCCATCAACGTGGCGCGCAAGATGAGCGCGATGCCCTGCGCCAGCTTGGCCGCGTCGTTCAACCCGGTTTGGCCGAGGTCGCCAAAGACCGACATCATGCCGGCGATGGTGCCGACCAGTCCCAGCAGCGGCGCGATGCCGACGATGATTTCGAGCACGACCAGGCCGCGTTCGAGCCGGACGATTTCCTGCCGCGCCTGGGTCTGGAGCGAGTCCACGTTTTCCTCTTTGGGCCAATCGAGGTGGGCGGCAGCCTGGAGCAGCAGGCGGCCGAGCGGCGAGGCCTTTTGGTGGCAGACGCTCTGCAGGACCGCCACGTCCTTGGCGGACTTGCATGCCTGCACCGTTTCCAGCACTTCGGGCGGGACGACCTTGCGCCAGCGCAGCGCCAGTCCGCGTTCCACGATGAAAGTCAGGCCCACCACCGAAGTGATGCCGAGCAAAATGTAAACCAGTAGTTCCATGTTAAAATTGACTTAATTTTTCGGAGCTTGATCCGTCAGTTGTAAAAAAAGGTCCAATGCAGTTCGCGATAATCGCGATCCACTTCCAGCCGCATGTCTTTCGGCCACTTGTCGTAAGGCGCGGGGTCGAGCACGGCTTTCTCGCAAAGCAAGCCGAGCATCTGGCCCACCGTGTTATCCAGGACCTTCATTTCCGTCACGCGGCCATCGTAATACAAACGGAATTCCACCACCACCTTGCCGCGCCGATACCCGTCAAAACTGATCTGATCCAGTAAATCATACCAACGTGACTGCACCGCTTCGATCAGCGCCGCATCGTACGCGCCAAACGGTGTGGCCTTGGTGTCGAACGCGCCGATCTCCAGGCGCCGGTTCACGCCGCCGGCCTGTTTCATTTTCTCGCCGACCAACTGGTCGCGGTGCAGCCGCTGGAGGGCTTCCTTGATCGTGCGCGGCCGGGGCTGTTCGGCTTCGCCGGTGTCAGGATGCTCCATGATCTGCGGTTTGGCCATCGTGAGATCGCCGAGTGGCTGCGAAGGTTTGACGCGGACGGCCTCGGCTTCGCGCTGCTGCTGAAGCGCTTTAAAATCCGGCTGCAGCTTGTCGAACGGCGCGCGCTGGGTGTCGTCGGTCTTTGCGATCAAATCCTGCAGGCCGGCGATCTTTGGCACGTCGGTGGACTGATCGGCGTCCGGATTGGCGGCCTGGGCGTTGTGGCTGGAATAATACTTGGCGTTCTTTGGCGCTTCGGCGGTGGCCGCCAGCGGGTTCACGTTCACGAAAACCAGCGGGGGATCCTGGAGCTGCTGGACGAGTTTGGCTGGCGACAGCGGTTTTTTTGTGAGTTGCTGGATTTTTTGCAGCCACGCCGGCCAGTGGACGGCCTGCCACCAGCCGGCCTTTTTGCCGATCTCGTAGGTGCCGAGGCAGAGCAGATGCAACGCGAGTGAAAACACAAACACCCAGGCCAGCCTCGAAATCTCGGGGCGGTCCAGGCGCAGCGATCCGGCGGTGGCGCGGTTTCCGATCACGTGACCCTACATTGCCGCAGGGTTCGTGCCGGGGCAACTGTTTCCAGCAAGGCCGGCAAGCTGACTTGGCTCAAAACGAGCGGCTGCGCGCAAATCGGCGCGGATTTCATGGTTCCGCCAGCGGGACCAAGTAGAATGTCCAGCCATTGATCTCGCGTTGTCCCCAAATCTTCGGCGGCGTGGATCCGCTGGGCAGCGGTCGTCCCAACGGCCCAAAGTTCAGAGATGGCGACGTCCCGCCCGGTACGCGGAACAGCGGTGTCGGCTCAACCGGCTGATTCCGGGAGTTCAGGCGCTGTTCCAGCGCGTCCATGCGTTTTTCGAACTTTTTAAGCTGCGCTTGCTGATCGCCCACCTGTTTCTGCAACTCGCGAATCTCGCGTTCTTCCGCCGCCGCGGACCGGAGTGGGTCCGTCGCGGGTCGGTCTTGCGCCAGCACCAGCGCCGCCAGTCCCGTTACGCTCGCCAGTCCAATCAGAACATGAAGTGTTTTCATAATGTGCGTTTTGGTTTCCGAGGCGCGACGGTTGCGTGCGCCTCGATGGTTGGACGGAATTTTGTAAAAAATGCTCCCGGCCGGTCGGCTGGCAAAAATTTCCTTTCGACGGCAAAACTTTTTCCCCCTACCGTGGGCGCGATGTCCGTCGAAACCCAACTCACGCCCATGATGGCGCAGTACCGCCGCATCAAGGGCGAACTGCCGCCCGACGCGCTGCTGCTGTTCCGGCTCGGCGATTTTTACGAGATGTTTTTCGAGGACGCCCAGGCCGGCGCGCAGTTGCTCAATCTCTCCCTCACCGCGCGCAATGGCGTGCCGATGTGCGGCCTGCCGTTTCACGCGGCCAACGGCTACATCGCCCGCGTCCTCCGGGCCGGCCGCAAGGTGGCCATCTGCGACCAGATCGAAGACGCCACGCCCGGCAAACTCGTCAAACGCGAGGTGACGCAAATCCTTTCGCCCGGCACGCACTTTGATGAACGCCTGCTGGTGGCCGAACGAAATAATTTTCTCGCCGCCGTCTGTCCCTCGGGAAAAACCTTCGGCCTCGCGCTGGTGGATCTGACCACCGGCGATTTCCGCACGACCGAGTTGGAAACCGATGCCGTCCTGCTCGCCGAACTGGAGCGGCTGCGGCCGGCGGAAATCATTCATCCGGCAGAGGCCGAAACCCTCGCCAAGTTGCTCCACGCCGCTTTCAAAATCGTGAGCGGCTATGACGGCTGGACTTTCGCGCCCGAAACCGCCTTGTTCACCGTCCGCGAACATTTCAAGGTCGCCTCGCTCGACGGTTTCGGTCTCAAGGATCGCGGCGCCGCCATCGGCGCGGCGGGCGCGGCGCTGCATTACCTCGCGCAACATTTGCGCCGCGACGTGAAAAATCTCACCCGCCTGTCGTTTTACCGCCGGAGCGATTTTCTTGCCCTGGATTACACGACGCTGCGGCACCTCGAAATTCTCGAACCGTTGCACCATGATGCCCCGCGCCAGGCCTCGCTTTACGGCGCGCTGAACAAAACCGTCACGCCGATGGGCGCGCGGCGATTGCGCGACTGGCTTTCGCAACCGCTCTCGGCGGTTGAGCCGATTGGCCGCCGGCAGGAGGCGGTCCAGGCCTTCATCGAAAATTCCAGTTGCCTCGATCAGTTCCGCACGCAACTCGCGGCTGTGCGGGATTTGGAGCGGACCATTGGCCGGTTGAGCGCCGGCAGCGGCAACGCGCGCGACCTCGCCGCGCTGCGCCACGCGCTGGAACAGCTTCCGGCGGTGAAACAGGCGCTTGCCGCCGCCGGACAGGCGTCGCGCCTGTCTCCAATTGTAGAAAATCAGCTTCCGAAGTTGGAAGAGGCGGAAAATAAAGAAGCAGACGCGACACCTGTCCTCCTGATTGAGCTTGAATCGCAAATTTCCGAGGCGCCCGACTTGGTCGAGTTGATTTCGCGCGCCATCGTGGAGGAGCCGCCGCTGGCGGTGAAGGAAGGCGGCATGATCCGCGACGGTTTCAGCCCGGAACTCGACGAGCTGCGGACCGCGCAGCGCGGCGGCAAGGATTGGATCGCCAAGCTGCAGGCGGACGAAATCGCGCGCACCGGCATCGGCTCGCTCAAGGTGCGCTTCAATTCCGTTTTCGGCTACTACATCGAGGTTACCAAGGCGAACCTCGACAAAGTTCCGGCGCACTACATCCGCAAGCAGACCGTCGCCAACGGCGAGCGTTACATCACGCCAGAGTTGAAGGAAATGGAAGGCAAAATCCTCGGCGCAGAGGAGCGGGGGGTGAAACTGGAATACGAATTGTTCCAGCGCGTGCGGGAGGAAGTGCTCGCCCAGATGGCGCGGATTCAGCAGACGGCGGCGGCGCTCGCGCAGCTTGACGTGCTCGCCGCCTTCGCCGCGACCGCGCGGCTGCACGGCTACTGCCGGCCGGGCGTGGCCGACGCCGGTGTCCTCCAAATCCGCGATGGCCGTCATCCGGTGTTGGAACAGCAACTTGTCGAGGAACGCTTCGTGCCGAATGACACGGCCCTGGGCGTCGCGACAGTCGGGCCGCCAAGCGCCACTTTCCCGCAAATCGCGCTCATCACCGGACCGAACATGGCGGGCAAGAGCACGTACATCCGGCAGGTGGCTTTGCTGACGCTGCTGGCGCACACCGGAAGTTTTGTTCCGGCGGCGGAGGCGCGGATTGATCTGGTTGACAGAATTTTCACCCGCATCGGGGCCAGCGATGACCTGGCGCGCGGGCAAAGCACCTTTATGGTGGAGATGACCGAGACGGCGGACATTCTCAACAACGCCACCCCGCGCAGTTTGATCGTGCTCGACGAAATCGGCCGCGGCACCAGCACCTTCGACGGCCTCAGCCTGGCGTGGTCCATCGTTGAACACCTGCACAACCAGGTCGGCGCGAAAACGCTTTTCGCGACCCACTACCACGAGTTGACCGAACTGGCGACGCGCCTGCCGCGCTTGAAGAATTTCAACGTCGCGGTGCGGGAGTGGCATGATCAAATCGTCTTTCTCCGCAAAATTGTCGAGGGCGGCACGGACAAAAGCTACGGCATCCAGGTGGCGCGCCTGGCCGGCGTGCCGAAGGAAGTGCTGGAGCGGGCGAAACAAATTCTCGGCAACCTGGAAGAATCCGAACTCACCCCGGAAGGCAACGTGCGCCCGCCGCGCCGGCAGCACGACCGCGAGAAACTCAAGCAACTCGCCCCACCGCCGCAGTTGGATTTGTTTTCGCTGGGGGGACTAAACGACCGTTAATCCTCCACCGGCACGACGAGGTTTTCCATGATGTAATCCTTGCGCTCCGGCGTGTTCTTGCCCATGTAAAACGTGAGGATGCCCGCTGCGTCAGTTTTGGTAGCGTGCTCGACTTTGCTCAGCCGCATTTCCTTGCCAATGAACTGCGCAAATTCTTTGGGCGAAATTTCTCCGAGGCCTTTGAAGCGCGTGATTTCCGGTTTGCCGCCAAGTTCGGAGATGGCCTTTTCGCGCTCGGCTTCCGAATAGCAGTAAATCGTTTTGTCCTTGTTGCGGACACGGAAGAGCGGCGTCTCCAGCACGAACAAATTTCCGTCGTGGACGAGTTGGTCGAAAAACCGGAAGAAATACGTGATCATCAAATTGCGGATGTGCAGTCCGTCCACGTCCGCGTCGGTGGCGAGAATCACCTTGTCGTAGCGCAGGCCTTCGAGGTTGTCTTCGATGTTCAGCGCCTGCATGAGGTTGTACATTTCATCGTTCTTGTAAACGACATCGCGCTTGAGGTCCCAGACATTTAGCGGTTTGCCTTTGAGGACGAACACGGCTTGGTTGTTCACGTCGCGGCAGCTCGTGATCGAGCCGGCGGCGGACTGCCCTTCGCAGATAAAAACCTGCGTGCCGTAGCCTTTCTCGCGCTTCTTATCGAGGTGATTCTTGCAGTCCTTCAACTGCGGAATGCGCATCGTGATGGCCTTGGCGCGTTCGCGGGCGAGCTTCTTCACTTCCTGCAATTCCTTGCGCAACTGCTTGGTATCTTCGGTTTTCGCGAGGATTTTTTCGGCGATGGCCTTGTTGCGGTTGAAGAAGTGCAGCAACTCCTCGCGGACGTTGTTGACGAGTTCCGTGCGGATTTCCGTGTTGCCGAGTTTGTTCTTGGTTTGCGACTCGAACACCGGATCTTTCAACCGGATCGCCACCGCGCCGACCATGGCTTCGCGCACGTCGTCGCCTTCGTATTTGGCGTTGCCGTATTCGTTGACGGCTTTCAACAAACCTTCGCGAAACGCGCTGAGATGCGTGCCGCCATCGCTGGTGTATTGCCCGTTGACGAAGGAGTAAAATGTCTCGCCGTAGCGCGAGTTGCTGTGCGTGAAACAGAATTCCAGCGTCTTGCTGGTGTAATGCAGCGGCGGATACAGCGGTTCCGCACCGTCCGCGTCCAGATCCTCCATCACGAGATCCATCAGGCCGAGGCGCGACTGGAACACTTTCGGCTCCGGCAGCGCGGGGATTTTCAAGATCAGCTTCAGGCCGGTGTTCAAATAGCTGTAATGCCGCAGCCGGCGCTCGATGTGTTCGAGGCGAAACTCGCTGTCCTTGAAAATGTCCGGATCCTGCTCGAACTCGATGAGCGTGCCGTCCGGTTCCTTGGTCTTGCCTTTGTCTTCCTTCTTAAGCTTGCCGACCTTGAACGCGGCCTCGGCGAATTCGCCTTCGCGATGGCTGCGGACGAAAAAGTTTTTCGACAGCGCGTTGACCGCCTTCGTCCCGACGCCGTTCAAACCGACGCTGAACTGGAACACATCGTCGTTGTACTTCGCGCCGGTGTTGATCTTGGAAACGCAGTCCACGACTTTGCCCAGCGGGATGCCGCGCCCGTAATCGCGCACGGCGACACGGTTGCCCTCGATATTGATCTGGACCTCCTTGCCGTGGCCCATGATGAATTCGTCAATCGCATTATCGAGGACTTCCTTCAGGAGAATGTAGCAGCCGTCGTCGGGATGCGTGCCGTTGCCGATGCGCCCGATGTACATGCCCGTGCGCAGCCGGATGTGCTCCAGCGAGGACAGCGTTTTGATTTTGCTCTCGTCGTAATTGTGCTTCGCGGTTTCAGCCATAGTTCAACGGCTGTCAGGATGGGGAAAACTCGCGGTGATGCAAACAGGAAATGGGAGGATGGCCGGGAAGATTGCGGCCCCGTTCGGTGAAGATCATCGTGATGGACACTCGCAGCCAGGATGATTTCGCCGGACGATCGGCCGCTGAAACGCCGCGCCGATCCCCAGGGCGGCACCCCGTAATTCAGCATGGTTCAAGCCCGGATTGTATCAACACCAATCCGCCTTATATCATAACATATATTGCTGCTATTAAAGCGGAAAATGTCTATTGCTAATTTTTTAATTCGTGATAAACATCTGTTTAGCGATCGTAGTGACAGCGTAGTAACTGAAACCAACAGCGGTTAAACTATGAAAGCCGGCCTTCTTCCAGCTTTGAAGGCGAAGGGTTGTGCCCAGCCCTTCCGAGCGCAGCCTGCTGTTTTTCGAAGCAGCCATTCGCTTCTTGGCCCGGCTCGGCCATTTCCCTTGGCCAGATCATCACAAAGCAGCTTGGTCTAGCCTTCAAGAAACAGCGGAAACCTCAACCACGAATGAAACTATGAACACAATCCCGACCCCATTTACCATCCGAGCCTTGGAACTCATCGCCTTTTTGATCGTCTTGAATGCGGGCGCACAAACCGGAACTTGGGTGCCGCATGGGCCTTTCACTAACTGGACATCTGTCGCTTGCTCGGCCGACGGGACCAAGCTCGTCGCGACCGCGCATCTGGGGCTCTACACTTCGGCTGATTCCGGCGCAACTTGGACGACGCGCGAGAGTCTGAAGTACTGGACGACCGCCGATTCCTCCAGCGATGGCACCAAGCTCGTCGCTGGCGCGGACGATCTTTACACCTCGCCGGATTCGGGCGCGACCTGGATCAATCACTCGCTTTACTCCGCCTTTGTTCAAGTAGCCTGCTCGGCGGATGGAAGCCAGATTGTGGCGATTGAACAGGGAGGAAGCAGCGGCAACCAGCTCCTCTTCTCCACCAACACTGGAACCAACTGGACTTTGGTGTCGAGTGGATTGGCATCGGGATATTTTTCCAGTGACGCTTGTTCGTCCAACGGCGTGACCATGATCGCGGCTGTTCACGGCAGTGAAATTTATATCAAAACAAATACCCTCAACGCCTGGCACCTGGTCGGCCCTTCGAACTATTGGTCGGGAGTCGCCTGTTCCGCGGATGGCACCAAAATTGTTGCCGTAGCCAATCCCGGACAAATCTATACCTCGACAAATTCCGGCCAAACTTGGACGGCGCGTGACAGCAGCCGAAACTGGAATTGCGTCGCATCCTCCGCCGACGGAACCCAGCTCGTCGCCGCAGTCGGTGGAGGCAGTGGAGGCCAGATTTACATTTCGATCGACAGCGGCGTGACCTGGACCCCCACCGGGACCAACCTGTATTGGACCACAGTCGCGTCTTCAGCCGACGGCATGAAGCTAGCGGCGGCGGCCTATGGCAGCCAGATTTACACCTACCTGGCTCCAGTGGCCAACGATCAGTGTTCCGGCGCCATCGCGCTGACGCCGGGGGTGAATTATACAATGGATACAACTTACGCCACCAGCACTGGAGACCCGAGCCCTTCATGCGCACCATATTTCGGGAAAGGAGTGTGGTTTACTTACACCGCGCCTGGCAACGAACCGGTGCAAATCAGCACTTGTGGCAGTAGTTTTGACACGGTGCTGCAAATCTATTCCGGCACCTGCGGGAGTTTGACTCCAGTTACATGCGATGATGACAATGGGCCGGCCTGTTCCGGAGACCGGGCCAGTGTCAGCTTTTCAGCTGCTGCGGGTACCACATATTATATTCTTGTTGGCGGTTACAATAATGCCGACGGCACTTTGCAGATTGCCGCGCAGGTTTTAAATGATCAGTGCGCTGGCGCGATTGCGCTCGTCAATGGTGTGGATTACTTCATGTCCACATCCGATGCCACTTCGACGGGCGATCCTACGCCCAGTTGCGGGTCCGGAGTTGGCAAGGCGGTTTGGTTCACCTTTACTCCCTCCATCAATGGAGTGGTGGAGGCATACACCTGCGGCAGCAGCTTTGACACGGTTGTGCAGGTTTACAGTGGCAGTTGCGGCTCGCTCACCCCGGTGGCGGGCGGATGCAACGACGACAGCAGTTATTGCTTTCCAGATCACAGCACCTCTTATGTGAGTTTTGCGGGAACTGCAGGCACCACTTATTGTATCATGGTCGGTGGCTACAACGGAGACAGCGGGAATCTGGACATGGTGGCCGATGTGGTACCGGTGCTGATCACTTCCCAGCCCTCCGGCGGAACTGCCAATGCCGGCGATTTCTATACATTCAGTGTCAGCGCGACCGGCCCTGGATCATTGACCTATCAGTGGCTGATTAATAGTAACAGCCTTGCCAACGCGACCAATAGCACGTTGAGCCTGACAAATCTGTATCCCGGAAATGCGGGCAATTACCAGGTGCTGGTAAGCAATGCTTACGGCGGGTCGGTAACCAGCTCAGTGGCGACGTTGTACGTGTTGCCCGCCTTGGATTTAGCCGTGGACACCACCAACCTGACGTGGATCACGGGCGGCGGGGACAATGGTTACGGTTGGTTCCGACAGACTGACGTGTCACATGATAGTGTGGATTCGGCGGAATGCAGCCCGCCTCCTCCTGTTTTCCCTTTTACCAGCGCCTATATGCAAACCACCGTGACGGGGCCGGCCACGGTTTCGTTTTACTGGAAATTCTATAAGTCTATCGGCTCGCGAAGCGGAGATTACTTGGGGGCTTTTATGGACGAAACTTATCAAGTGGGCATCGCCTCGCCTTTTGTTACCTGGAGTCATCAAACTATCTATGTCGGGACTGGCAGCCACACGCTGAGCTGGCAGTATGTCCGTGCCGGAACGGTTCATGGCGGCGGTCCGGGCTACTTGGATCAGGTAAGTGTTGCTTCCGGTGCAACGCCCGCATTCATTACCACACAGCCCACGCCGCAAACCACGGTGGCCGGTTCTAACGCCACCTTCACGGTTGGGGGTTCCGGCACGCCGCCGTTCACTTACCAATGGCTGTTCAACGGCACTGCCATTGCCAACGCGACAAACAGCTCCCTGATGTTGACCAACGTCCAGCCCATTCAAGGCAGCAATTACAGCGTGATCGTTGCCAACGGCTACGGCTCGCCAGTAACCAGTTCCATCGTTACATTGACTATGACTACCGTTCCGCTACCGGTGGCGCTGGATTACGCCGGTCCGGTTTGGAGCACTTCCGGGAACGCGGCGTGGTTCGGAGAAATCGGTGTTACTCACGACGGCGTGGATGCCGCGCAAAGCGGCTGGCTGACCAACAGCCAAGTGGCCACGTTAACGGCAGAGCTGATCGGCCCCGGCAATTTGAGTTTCTGGTGGAAGGTTTCCTCGGAGACCAATTATGATTATCTGCAATTCTATACCAACGGAGTACGGCGGGCTTACATTTCCGGCGAAGTGGACTGGCAGCAGCAAACGTTCGCCTTATTGCCCGGCAAACAAACCGTAACGTGGCTCTATTCCAAGGACATCAGTCTTAGCCGCGGGCAGGATGCCGGCTGGGTGGATCAAGTCACCTATGACGGACCGCCTAGTTTGTCTGTCACGCGCCTCTCCCAGACTCAAATGATTCTTGGATGGCCTTACTCGGCCACTGGATACACGTTACAGATGACCACCAATCTCCTCGCGCCGGTTCCTTGGCAAACAGTTACCGATCCCGCCGTTGAAGCGGGGGACAACTGGGTTGTAACTAACAACATTTCATACGGACAGCTATTCTACCGTCTGAAGAAATAGACGGTTACTAGCAAGCCAACTCGAATCCTGCGATCCCGCGGAATTTTTGGCGACTTGCTGACAATTGTTTGAGCCAGTGATGGGATATTGGTCTTTGACGGTGCTCAGGCGGATGTGCTCCAGCGAAGACAGCGTTTTGATTTTGCTTTCGTCGTAATTGTGCTTTGCGTTGTCCGCCATAAAATTTCCGATCAGAAAATGAAGTAAATCGAGAGCGATTTCAACGGAAACGCTCAGGCCTGATTATTTTCTGCCTTCAGGCAGGTTGCCCATTGACTTCTTCAGGGCGGAAATATAAAGGGATGGATGACCGGCCAACTATCAAAATTATTTGCGTCCGGAAATTTTCCTCGAAATGGGGCCTCGAAACGTGTTGTGTGAGTCTCGTCGAGGTGCGGCGGCGGTAAAATCATTGGGGACGTACCGGGGCTGATCGTGTCGGCCCCGCGCAAACAAGCGGCCGCGCAACTTCAGTGAAAATCCTGCAACTCAACCTAGCACGCCCTGAACAGACTTCCTTCGACGAAGGAAGCTGGCTGGTTGAGCATTTGCTTTCCCATGATGAAGCCGAACGCGCCTCTCAAATTGACCGCGTGGATGCCTGCCATGAATTTGTCCTCACCCGGGCCCTCCTGCGCCTGACCCTGGCGCCGCTCTGCGGCATGCCGGCGAACGCGTTGTCCTTCCGTCCCGATGCGCGCGGTCGTCCGCAATTGGCTTCGCCGCACGTTCCCGAGCTGACGTTCAACATTTCGCACACGCGCGGTTTGGTGGCCGTGCTGGTGGCGCCGGGTTTTCCCGTCGGGGTCGATGTCGAATGGCTGGATCAGGATTTTGCCTGGGAGCCGGTCGCCCGGGAGATCTGCGGAGCGGCCGAGCTCTCCCAACTCGAACGTCTCCCTGCGGCGGAACGATGCCGGCGGTTTTTTGAATCGTGGACCTTGAAGGAAGCCTACGCCAAGGCGCGCGGACTTGGCCTGGTGTTGCCCTTCCAAGGCGTGGCGTTTGAGCGCGACGATACCGGTCGCTGGCAGGCGCGGTTCGCGGCTGCAATCCAAGACCAGCCGGATGATTGGCGGTTTGAACTGCAACACCTCCCGTCCGGCCAGGTGCTGGCCAGCGCGGTTCGTCCGCCAGCGGGAGCGCATTTCACGATTGCCTCGCAACTCGTCCAAATCCGGGCCGTGGGCGGGAGCGCCCGGATGGAAGTTCGCGCCTCCACGGACGCGGCGAGCCCCTTGCGCAAATGAGAAATCCCGCTCGACAGCCGCGCGGCCCGTTCCCATGCTTTGGCCATGCCTGACGCTCCCGCGCCCGTGCCGCCGTCGAAATTGAAAGTATTGGTGCGCCGCCTTTCCAGCACGGTGGTGCTGTGGGGGGTGGTGCTTACCGCGATGTTTTCCCGCAACCGGCTGGTATCGGATTTCTTTTTCCTCGCCGTGATGGTGTTTCTGGCGGTGACGGGACTGATCGAATTTTACGGCCTCGTCCGCCAGCGCGGCTTGGTCTGTTTCAATAATTGGGGCCTGCTCGGCGGCGCCCTTTTGATGACCGGCACCTTTCTTCAACTGACCGGCCACATCGGCACCCAGGGTTCGCCGGCGCGCGTGAACGATTTCGAGACGAGCTTTCTGATCCTGTTCGTGCTCGGCCTGTGCGTGCGGCAGTTCGTTTCCAGGAGCAACACCGCCGGCATCCTCGCCATTTCCACAACGCTCTTCGGCCTGATGTACGTGCCGTGGCTGCTCAACTTCATTCAGAAGATTCAATTCTTCAGCTTTCCGGAGCCGCTCGTCGGCACTGGCAAATTCTACGTTCTCTATTTCATTCTGGTCACGAAATTCAGCGACACGGGCGCTTACGCGGTCGGCTCGCTCATCGGCCGGCACAAGATGATCCCCCGCATCAGCCCCGGAAAAACCTGGGAAGGCTTTGGTGGCGCAATCGTGGTTTCCACCCTGGCCAGCCTGGTGTTTGTGCATTTTTTCGGTGACAAAATGTGCGGGATGAACTCGCTTCACACCGTCGTGCTCGGAGTCATCCTGAGCAGTTGCGCGGTCATCGGCGATCTGATTGAGTCGCTCTTCAAGCGCGAGGCGGGCGTGAAGGATTCCGGCAAACTTTTTCCCGGCATCGGCGGCATCCTCGACTTGCTGGACAGCCTGTTGTTCAATGCGCCGATCATGTATCTGTATCTGCGGCACGTTCTCACGCATCCATGAAAAACGTCGTTTTACTCGGCAGCACCGGCAGCATCGGCACCAGCACCGTCAAGGTCGCGGAGGATTTGCCGGACCAAATCCGTTTGCTCGCGCTGGCCGCCGGCGGCAACGCCGAACTGCTGCTCGAACAAACCCGCCGGCATCGCCCGGAAGCCATTTCCATCGCCGACCCCGCCAAGGCGAAGGAACTTCAAAACACGCTTGGCACTTCCGCGCAGGTCCACTGCGGCGACACCGGCCTGCTCAAGCTCGCCACGCTGCCCGGTGCCGACATTGTGCTGATCGCCATTGTCGGGACGGCGGGCTTGCAACCGGCACTTGCGGCGATCCGCGCCGGCAAGGACATCGCGGTGGCATCGAAGGAAATTCTCGTCATGGCCGGTGAAATCGTCATGAGCGAGGCGCGCAAACACGGCGTGAAAGTGCTCGCCGTCGATAGCGAACATTCGGCGATTTTTCAATGCCTCGACGGCAAACCGCCCGCCTCCGTCCGCAAGCTCTGGCTCACCGCCAGCGGCGGACCGTTCCGCAGCAAGACCACCTGGCCCAAGGAAAAATTTTCCGAGATCACCGTCGAACGCGCGCTCAAACATCCGTCGTGGGTTATGGGCCGCAAGATCACCATTGATTCCGCCACGCTGTTCAACAAGGGGCTGGAAATGATCGAGGCGCGCTGGCTGTTCGACATCGAGATGGCGCGCGTCGGCGTGGTGGTGCATCCGCAGAGCATCGTGCATTCGATGGTCGAGTTCGTGGACGGCTCGCTCATCGCGCAGCTCTCCACGCCCGACATGTGCCTGCCGATCCAATACGCGCTGACCTATCCCGCCCGCGCCGCCAGCGACCGCGTGCAGACGAATTTCCCAAAAATCGGCACGCTCACCTTTGAAGAACCGGACGTGGAAAGATTTCCCGCGATTGACCTCGCGCGCCGGGCCGGCGACACCTGCGGCACCATGCCCGCCGTGTTCAACGCCGCCAACGAAGTGGCCGTGGACGCCTTCGTGAACCGGCGGATCAACTTCCCCCAAATCACCGCCACCGTCCGCCGCGTGATGGATGCGCATCCAGTAGTCGAGCACCCGACACTGGGAAAAATTCTGGAGGCGGATGCGTGGGCGCGGAAGGAAGCCGCCAAATGAGTGCCGCTTGCCCATCGTCGCTCATCATCAATCAAGAAAGCCGGCATACCTGCCGCGAGCAACTGGACTCGGTGAGTCTTCCACCACGAAAGGTCTGGATTCTTGTTGTGCTGTCGGAAGGACATACAATGCACGCCTGACTTGGTTTCATCTGTGAAAATTGGTGGCCCAACTTCACTGCAACGAATCCAAATAACTCTGCAACAAAATCGCCGCGGCGGTCTTGTCCACCTTTTGTTTGCGATCTTCCCGCCGGACGCCGCCCTGGATCAAAAACTTCTGGGCCATCGCCGTCGTCAGCCGCTCGTCCCAGGTGCGGATGGGCACGCCAATCTTGTCCTTGAGCACGGCGACGAACTCCTGCGTCTTCAGCGCCGCCGGGCCGTAGCTGCCGTCCATGTTGCGCGGCATTCCGACGAGGATAAGGTCCACCTCCTTTTCGCGGATCAGTTCCTTGAGCCGCGCGAGGCAGGCGTCGAACGGCTCCGCCGGAATGAACTCCAGCGGCGTGGCGATCAGCTTCAACTCGTCGCTCACCGCGACGCCGATGCGTTTGGTTCCGGGATCAAGGGCGAGGACGCGCATAAGACCTATGAAACTCTGTGATCAGAATTGTCCGGGAAAAGCCGTTCAAGGAATTGCTTCTGTTGCATATCAACAGTGTCCCGGAAAAATAGCTGGAAACGAACGGTGTAACGAATCAAATCGAAGCGAAACCAAACTGCATACGCGGAGTCCGTATTTCCTTCGTTCCAAAACCCCGGTCGTCTTGAACCTTGGCCTAACAACGCCTCTTCGAAATCTTCAACATCCCCATCCCAAGGGCTTGTCATCGTGATTACATTCAGCGCGTTCGGTATAAATTGCTCGTAAGCTGCTTTGAGAAGGCGGATCATGCGAACACGGTCTTTTATAAAGCCGAAAGGTGGATTCACGGAAGCATCCAAACTTGCTTGGGTTCTGGAGTCTGTGTTCAGCCTTTTTAGGTGAATGTAAATAGGAATACCATCTGATATAATTTGTAAGTCAGCACGTTTGCCTTTTGGATTAGCGACTTCTATTCCTTTCACCTGCAAACCAATTTTGATGAAGTGCCTTGCTAGTAAAGCTTCGGCATAATGGTCCAGAAACTGTTGGGGATTTTTTTGACTCTGGAGTGCTCTAAACACCTTGCTTAATTCTGGATGTGACTCCCAAGCTGTTATTTCGCGAACCACGGACGGGCACAGGTAATTACCAAAGAGGTCGAGACTTTGGTTGGGTGTTTGTTTACTCACGAAATTACATTCCTTTCAATACCTTCGCCGCCGCGCTCACGGTTTTTTCAATGTCCGCCTCGGTGTGCGCGGTGGACAGGAAGCCCGCCTCGAATTGCGACGGCGCGAGGTAAATGCCCTCGTCCAACATGCCGTGAAAATATTTTTTGAAGCGCTCGCGGTCACTCTTCATCGCGTCGGCGACGTTCCAGACGGGTTCGCTGGTGAAGTAACCGCAGAACATCGAGCCGCAGCGGTTGAATTGCACCGGCACGTCCGCGCTTTTCGCCGCGTCGCGCAAGCCGGCCTCGAGCTGTGCGCCAAGCGTTTCGAGCCGCGCGTAGGCATTCGTCGTCTTCAATTCTTCCAGCGCCGCGATGCCCGCCGCCAGCGCGAGCGGATTGCCGCTCAGCGTGCCGGCTTGATACACCGGGCCGAGCGGCGCGAGACAATCCATGATTTCCTCGCGGCCGCCAAACGCCCCGACCGGCAGCCCGCCACCAATCACCTTGCCGAAACAACTCAGGTCCGGCGTGAGGCCAAACCGTTCCTGCGCCCCGCCGCTCGCGAGCCGGAAGCCGGTCATCACCTCGTCGAAAATCAGCAGCGCGCCGTCGGTCTGCGTGATCGCGCGGAGAAATTCCAGGTAGCCTGGTTTCGGCAGATACAAGCCGGCGTTGCCGGGCACGGGTTCGACGATGATGCCGGCGATTTGATTTTTGTTCGCCGCAAACGCGGCTTTCACCGCTTCAACGTCGTTGAACGGCAGGACAATCGTGTGCTGCGTGAACGCCGCCGGCACGCCCGCGCTGTCGGGATGGCCAAACGTCAGCGCGCCGCTGCCGGCCTTGACGAGCAGCGAATCCGCGTGGCCGTGGTAGCAGCCGTCGAATTTGATGATTTTGTCGCGCCGCGTGAACCCGCGCGCCAGCCGGATCGCGCTCATGCACGCCTCGGTGCCGCTGTTGGTCATGCGAACTTTTTTCACGCTCGGCACCAGTTCGCAAATCAGTTTCGCCATCGTGACCTCGATCGGATTGGGAATGCCGAAGCTGGTGCCGTGGTCGGCGGCGGCTTTCACGGCGGAAATAATTTTCGGATGCGCGTGGCCGAGGATCGCCGGGCCCCAGGTGAGGACGTAATCAATCAGTTCGTTGCCGTCCACGTCCCAGACCTTGCTGCCCGCCGCGCGGTTGACGAAAAACGGCTGGCCGCCGACGGCGCGAAACGCGCGCACCGGTGAGTTGACGCCGCCGGGCAGGTAGCGCAGCGCTTCGGCGAAAAGTATCTCGGACTGAACGCGATTCATGCCGCCCACCTTGCCAATCCGGACGCGATTCGGCGAGCCAATTTGAATCAATGCCCGAGCCGCGCGAGTCCGGCGAGGGCTGCGAGCACGACCAGATTCGCGTAAATCGCCGCGAGCACGTCGTCCACCGTCACGCCCCAGCCGCCGACGAACGCCTGGCTTTGGCGCACGGGCCAAGGTTTCCACACGTCGAAGAGCCGGAACGCCGCGAACACGCCGAGCGTCCCCAGCCCGTGCGCTTTCGAGAAGAAAAATTCCGGCCCGGGCCACGCGCCGGTTTGCGAGAGGTGAACGCCGACCCAGCCAAGGAAACAAATTGGGATGGCGGTGATTTCGTCGAGGACCACCGAACCGGGGTCGGTTTGGCGCAACACTTTTTCACCGACGCCGCACAGCCAGACCGACATTGCGAGACCGAGGACCGTGCCCAGCAGGAACAGCGGCAGATTGCCCGCCCGCAGGAGCAGCGCGAACCAGCCCAGTCCGAGCACCGAGCCGAACGTGCCCGGCGCAAACGGAATTCGTCCAATGCCGAAGCCCTGCGCGATCCAAAGGAGAAATCCATTCACAGGAAAATCACATGTCGTCCAGGTAGAGCGCGCGGTTTCGCCAGAGATACAGTCCGCCGGAGGTGAAGGTCAGCACCACCGCGAGCCACTTGGCCAGCTCCGCGAACCACCACACCCACGGTTTGGCGCAGATCGGCCAGCCGAAAATCCAGTGGCCCGGCGCGCCCCACTGGTTCCGCTCGATGATGATCCAGACGAAAATCGCGATGATGGCGGTGATTTGCGAAATGGTCTTGTGCTTGCCAAATCCCTCGGCTGCGAGTACGACGTTTTTGGACGCCGCCAGCAGGCGCAGACCGGTGATGGTCAGTTCCCGCGCGACCACCACCACCGCCATCCAGGCCGGCAGCCAATGCACGCCAACAAACGCGATGAACGCCGAGCAGACCATGATTTTGTCCGCCAGTGGGTCCATGAGAATGCCGAAATTGGTGATGAGCTGGCGCCGCCGGGCGATCGCGCCATCCAGAAAGTCCGTCACGCCGGCCAGGCAGAAGAGCACCAGCGCGATGGATTCATGCCCGCGGACCTGGGAGAACATCACGCCCAGAAACAGCACGGTGATGACGAAGCGCGAGGCGGTCAGTTTGTTCGGCAGGTTCATGCGAATGGCAAAGCGCGCATTTCGAGGGACGAATTAGGCCAAACCGGGGCAGAAGTAAATTTAATTCGGCGTTGACCGAGGCCGCCCGTTTGTTGGCGCTCGCGCAGTTTCAACCTTTGCCGGCCCGAAGCCGCCGCTGCCGTTCACGTTCCGGCAATTTTTCAATCGCATACCGCAGCATCGTGCGCGGCATCCGCGCGGCGTTTCGATCGAGAAATTGTTTCAGCGCGCCCACGTCGCGCTTGCCGATTTCGCGCAGCATCCAGCCGACGGCTTTGTGCATCAAATCGTGCGCATCATCGCGCAGCAGTTGCGCGAGGCGGAGCGCATCGGCGAAATCGTTTTGGCGGATGAAATAGAACGCCGCGAGCATGGCCACGCGGCGATGCCAGAGGTTTTTCGAGCGCGCGAGGCGAAACAGCGGTTTGCGCGACCGCTTTGCCAGATGCCGTCCAAGAATGTGTGGCGCCGAGCTGTCCACCAAATCCCAGTTGTTGATGCGGTCGAGATGTTTCAGATACAAATTAAAAATCGCCGTGCGACCGGGTTCATCAGCGCGGTCAAAGGCGTCCACCAGAATGAACAGCGCGAGCAACCGTTCCTCGTGGATGGGGGAGTGGAGCAGCTCTGCGATTTCACTCAGCGGCAGCGAACGAAATTCCCTCGCGAACCGGCGCAAAACCGGCACGCGGATGCCGATGAATTGATCTCCCGCGCCGTATTCGCCTTGCGCGGTTTTGAAATAGCGCTGCAAAAATTTCGCGTCCGACGGCGAGGCGAGTTTTTGGAGGCGGGCGCGGAGTTCGTTCAAATTTCGCGGTGATTGCGGAATGTTTTTGTCAGGCTTTGGCATGGATAAATTGGTTTGCTGAAAAATGTGCGCCGGCATTCGGCCAAAATTCATTTCATTTTGCGGCTGTAGCGCAACGCGATTAGCGTGGAACACCCGGAGGCACGACAAGAACGGAGCGTCATAGGAATAATTGTCAGCGGGCTTCCGCCCCGCTGCGTTTATCCGCCGCGGCTGCCCGCGCTCGTGGCGCAGGGATGGCAGAAAATCTTCGACGAGCCTTTGCATGGTTGTCAGTGCTTTGTTGATATCTGGCGTGCCATGTTCCGGATCGTTTCACTGTCGAAAAAGTCGTTGCTGAACACCCGCACCGCCTTGCCTTGGTCGAAAACGACAGACACCCAAGCTTCAGAGTGCATCCAGAACTCTGGCAACCCATAATAACGAACCTCAAGATGATCTGTAGTGGTGCCAATAGTAAATGGCGTGCCGAACATGGCCTCAACTTCTCCGACCATCATTCCCAATTCGATTTTGAAGGGGTTGAGTTTCGTGCGTTGCTCTTCAACCTTGTGTCGCCACTGAAGGTTTTCAACCGCAGTAGACGGTGCCAATGCGATGATGAATGGAGCAAACATAAAATATACTGGAGCGCAGTTCCAATTACCGCTTGTTTTCTTTGGCCGCTTGTAAGACATCGCTTTGGAGACTGATTCCGCGAGTGCTTCATCACTTAGGTCCTTCGATTGAAGCACTGCCTCGATGCGTTTCTCGGGCCGTTCTGTAATCCGGCGGCTGTAGCGACTACCATTCTTCATTTGCGTTTCATATTCAAAGGGCGGCAATAAACAAACCAAATTCAAACCATCGTTAACAAAGACGAAATAGTAGGATTGATGAATAGCCGGCCTGATCAGGACATATTGCACACAGCGAATCGTCTCACCGTTGCGGCGAACGGTGAATTCATGCGCTGGCTTGGTCTGAAAGATTGATTCCAATTCCGTCAGCGAAATGCCTCGCTTGAACATGACAAAAGCGCGCGAATCGACGGTTTGACCTAGGCAGGAGGGTTGCCTCGAAACACATCCCGCAGTAATGAAACCGACGAGTAAGAAAAGAACAACCGCGAGACCCGCACCTTTCCTCTTCACATCAAAAATATTTCTCAAAGGTGGCATGGTTGATATTTGACCACTGCTGATATCAAACTGCAATGGGGTAAAGACCCCATAAGATTCAAAGCAATGCACGACCTAAAGTTTTCTTCCAGTCAGCTTTTCATACGCCTCCAAATATTTCGCACTGGTTTTGGCGACGACATCGTCCGGCAGTATTGGGCCGGGCGGAGTTTTATCCCAAGTAAGCGTTTCGAGATAGTCGCGAACAAATTGTTTATCAAAACTCGGCTGACCTTTGCCGGGTGCGTATTGGTCGGCGGGCCAGAAGCGCGAGGAGTCGGGCGTCAGCACTTCATCAATCAGGATCAGCTTGCCCTCAAACAGGCCGAACTCAAATTTCGTGTCGGCGATGATGATGCCGCGTTGCCGGGCGTAATCGCGTCCGGCTTTGTAAATCTTCAGGCTCAAGTCGCGCGCCTGCGTGGCGAGTTCCGTGCCGGTGATTTTGCAGGCTTCGTCGAAAGAAATGTTTTCGTCGTGCCCGGCCTCGGCCTTGGTGGACGGCGTGAAAATCGGCTCCGGCAGCTCGGCGGATTCAGTCAGGCCGGCGGGCAGCTTGATGCCGCAGACGGTCTGCGATTTCTTGTATTCCTTCCAGCCGCTGCCGGAAAGATAGCCGCGGACGATACACTCGATGGCGAGCGGCTTGGCTTTTTTGACGATCATTGAGCGGCGTGCCAGTTTGTCCGCGAACGGCTGGAGGTTTTTAGGAAACGGATCATTCGCGCCGGCGAGCAGGTGGTTCGGCACGAGCGCCGAAAATTTCTCGAACCAGAAGTGCGAGATTTGCGTGAGCACCTCGCCCTTGCGCGGAATGCCGTTGGGCATGATCACGTCGAAGGCGGAGATGCGGTCGCTGGCGACGAGCAGGAAGCGGTCGCCGAGGTCGAAGACTTCGCGGACTTTGCCGGAGCGGACTTTTTTGATGCCGGGCAGATCGAGTTGCAAAATGGTTTTGTTTAACATGGCGGGGAATATAATTTCCGGGCTCCAAGTTCCAAGCTCCAAAATACCGGAAAAGTCGCGGGCGGAAGTTCTGCCCTTCCGTCGGAACATTCTCGAACCTCGACACCTGCCTTGCGGTGGACTACCGTGCGCCGGTGAATTTTTTGGTGACCGGTGGCGCGGGCTTCATTGGCTCGCATGTTTGCGAACGTTTGATGCGCGAGGGAAATCGTGTGTGGATTTTTGATGATCTCAACAATTCCTACGATCCCGCGATCAAGCGGCGCAACCTGCGCGAAGTGGAGTCGGCGGGTAAAGCGTTTGAGTTCATTCAGGGCGACCTTTCAAGCCGCCCGGCGGTGGACGCGCTCTTCGCCGGAAAACGGTTCGACCAAATCATTCATCTGGCGGCGCGCGCCGGAGTGAGGCCCAGCCTGGAACAACCGGCGCTATACCAGCGCGTCAACGTTGAAGGCACGGCAAACTTGCTGGAGGCGGCGCGGCTGAATGGCGTCAACAAAATCACCATTGCGTCCTCGTCCTCGGTGTACGGGGTGAATGCCAAGACGCCGTTCGCGGAGAGCGATCCGATTTTCCATCCCATTTCGCCGTATGCCGCCAGCAAGCTCGCGTGCGAAGCCCTCGGCCATGTCTATCACCATGTTTACGGCCTGGACATCGCAATGCTGCGGTTCTTCACGGTTTACGGCCCGCGCCAGCGGCCCGATCTGGTGATCAACAAATTTGCGCGGCTCATCACCGACGGAAAGCCCATCCCGGTGTTTGGCGACGGCTCGACGGCGCGCGACTACACGTTCATCGGCGACATTCTGGACGGCATTTTTGCCTGTACGCGGCACGAGTTCGGCTACGAGATTTTCAACCTCGGCGAATCGCAGACGGTGAAACTCGCACGCTTGATCGAAATCCTCGAAAACGCGTTGGGGAAAAAAGCGGTCATTGACTGCCAGCCGGCGCAACCGGGCGACGTGCCGCTGACCTATGCGGACATTGCCAAGGCCCGGGCCCGGCTCGGCTACGCGCCGCGTGTGAAGATCGAGCAGGGGATTCCAATTTTTGTCGAGTGGTTCCAGCACAATTCCTTTTGATTTATGTCGAAACTTCCCTATTACACCCGGCCCACGTTTGCAGAGGCCTTGAATAACTGGCGCAGCCTGCTGGCCGCGCGAGGTCTGCCCGCGGACTTGATCTGGCTTTTCGACGAAAATTTGTGCTTCGAAAAAGATGCCGGCAACCCGGCCGGTTTCAAGCTCGGCTTTCAAACGCGCTTCACGCCGCCGCCGCCGGATGGGGAACAGATCGCCTACGATCATTTCCGTGACTTCGAGGCGCGGTTGGTGTTTTACCGCCTCGGTTCCTGCAGCGGGAAATCGGTGTGCCTGCTGCTGTGCGACCCGTGGTTCGAAGGGAAGGGCGAGAAGGAAGGCTTTCTACCGCAGGATCACTGGCTGATTTCCTTCCGGCCCGGCCCGGCGCAGGAGATTGAAGAGGTGACCGACGAACGGCGCTGGCAGCAGCGCATCTTGCGCAACCGGCCGCTGCACGACCTGGATTTCTGCATGTCCCACCGCTCGGTTCACGAAATTCTGGCGCACGGCCGGGTGCTGACCGCCTATGAACATTATGCGCTCAGGTTTTTCGGAAGCTGGCGGCGGTTGCTGGGCGAGAAAAAGTAACGAGCGTCACCTCAGCGCCGGACAACGCAGCCGGGCCTCGTCCAAAAATTTTCGCGCGGCGTTCAGGTCGTCGTAAATCCGCGGCACCCAGGCTTCGCCCCAATACAAATTGCAGCTCGTCTCCGCGCGCAGCAGCCGCCAGCGCGCCTCCTCCATTTCCCTGCCGACGATGGCGAGATCCAGCTTCGCCGTGTCGGCCTTGGCCAGCGCGGAGAGCAGTTCGCCGCTGAAATCGTGAATGCTCTTCAATGCCGCCTTTTGCGCCGGCGAACCGGTCCACTGCTGGAAATCCGCGCCATGATGCCAGCCGGTGTTCCACGCGCCGGTGCGGACGGTGACTTCGCCGTGCACGCCGAATTGATCGAGATAATCGTGGATGAACGTGGGCTGCACCTCGGTTTGGCCGCGGCGGACCCATTCGAGTATTTCGCGGTAGCAGACGTACCAGAAATTGCCCTTTTCGCTGACGTTGCGAAACCAGCCGCCGTTGTCACCGTCGGTTGCGGTGAGGACCAGCGGCGGAAAATCGCAATGCTTGGTCCGTTCGTGCACCTCGCGCATGAACCAGCCGGCGTCCATCCCGGAAAGCTGCGCGTCGGAGAGTTCGCGGTCGCGCACGACGACAATGATTTCCTCGCCGCCAAATTTCGCGATGTGCGGGCGGTAGCGCAGCTCCTCCCAGCGCATTTCGCCGACCGGTTCGACGTAGTTGCTGTCCACCATCACGTAGCGGTAGCCGAGTCTTTTGAGCAGCGGAATCAGCTCCATGCTGAAGCCCATTTCCGGCGGCCAGAAGCCCTGGAAATCCTGACGCCAGAACAAATGCTCGGCGATGCCGCGCCAGCGCCGGAGATGTTCCTCCCGGTCGGCCTCGGGAATCAGCGGGAGGACCGGATGATAAAAACCGGTGCCGACGATTTCAAAAATTTTCCGGTGCTGCAAATGCCAGAGCACGTCGCCGAGCTTGACGATGCCGAACACGCGCTCCTGAAACGCCGGATCGCGCAACGTTTCGAGCAACGTGCCGGAGAGGCTCAGATGCACCCGCGCCACGTCCTGGTAAGGCCACAGCGCGCGCGGCATTCGGTCCAGCGCCCAGAGGATTTCTCTGGCTTCCCACTCGTTGTGCTCCAGCAGCCACTGCAAATTGCCGGCCGGCTGGTGCAGGTTCAGCATCAAGGCGTGAAAAACTTTGCGCATAGCTTAAATGAAACTTGAACCGTTAAGTCTTAACTTGATTTCTCTCTCTTTCGTTTCCCGTGCTCACTCCACTCGGACCAATATGATTTTGAAACTTCAATCAATTCCTGAAGTGTAATAGATCGTCCGCTGTCGAGCATTAACGAACCACTGGCTGAGCAAACTTGCAACGTGCCGCCAACACAATCGACAACACTCGTATCGTTCTTCATCTCGGCGCTTAGAATTTCCGGCTTTAACGCAGCGATTGAAGCTAAGTCATCAATGCAATCCATTGAGTCATAATCCTGATAAGTAAAGCGTTCGCATTCGTTGAGAGCGACTTGGATTGTTTTACCAGGATCAGTGAAACGTTGCCGCAAATAATCAATTACAACTTGAATTTGGATTGTGCCGGGAATCTCGCCGGTTATCGCTACGATTTGTCCATCATGCAATACGTTCCAGATCGCCGGATAGAAATTCATGATTTCCAGAAACGAGATACTTATTTTTTTGCCGCCTCGACTTGCGCCTCATTTGCCAACAAGAAAAACATCACGCTCATCCCAGGCAGCGACAAATCCACTGCGTGCGGCCGGCCGTCCCACTTGATTGCCATCGTTTTGACCGGCTGTAAATTCCCCTCGCCGCCGCCGCCATATTTCTTTTCGTTCGTGTTCAGCGCCTCTCGCCAAAAACCTTCGTGCGGCACACCAACACGGTAACTCGGGCGCGGCACCGGCGTCATGTTGGCGACGACCAGCAGCACCTCGTCCGGTTTGGTGCCGTGGCGCACGAAGCTGATGACACTGTTGTTGCCGTCGTTGTTGTTCACCCACTGAAAGCTCTGGTAGTCGTAATCCGACGCCGGCAAAAACTGGTGCTCGTGATAAAACTTGTTGAGGTCGGCCACCAGCAGGCGGACGCCTTCGTGGTCGAGGTATTCGAGCAGATGCCAGTCGAGACTCTGGTTGTAGGCCCATTCCCGCGACTGCCCGAATTCGCTACCCATGAAAAGTGTTTTCTTGCCGGGCCAGCCCCACATCCAGGCGTAAAGCGCGCGCAATTGCCGCGCCTTGTCAGGAATGTGGGGCGCGCCCATCTTCAAGAGCATCGAGGCCTTGCCGTGGACGACCTCGTCGTGCGAAAAGCACATCATGAACCGCTCGGTATTCTGGTAAATCATCCCGAACGTGAGCTGGTTGTGGTGGTATTTCCGGTGAATCGGATCCTTCTTGAAATACTCCAGCGTGTCGTGCATCCAGCCCATGTTCCATTTTAGATCAAAGCCGAGGCCGTTGTCCTTGGCCGGCTTCGTGACGCCGCCCCAGGCGGTGGATTCCTCGGCGATCATCAGCACGCCGGGAAAATACTTGTGAACCGTCGTGTTGGCGTAGCGCAGAAAGTCAATCGCCTCCAGGTTTTCGCGACCGCCGTATTTGTTGGGAATCCACTGGCCGGCCTTGCGCGAATAATCCAGGTAAAGCATCGAAGCCACAGCATCCACGCGCAAACCGTCAATGTGATACCGGTCCATCCAGGTCATCGCGCTGCCGACGAGGAAGCACTTCACTTCCGGTCGGCCGAAATTGAAAATCAGCGTGCCCCAATCCTGATGCTCGCCCTGGCGTGGATCCTGGTGTTCATAAAGGTGCGTCCCGTCAAAATGGGCCAGTGCAAAAAAATCCTTGGGAAAATGCGCGGGCACCCAGTCCAGCAGCACGCCGATTCCGTTCTGGTGCAGGGTGTCCACCAGAAACATGAAATCCTCCGGCGTGCCGTAGCGGTGCGTCGGCGCAAAAAATCCGGTCACCTGATATCCCCAGGATCCGCTGAACGGAAACTCGGCGAGGGGCATGAACTCGACGTGCGTGAAACCCATTTCTTTCACGTAAGCGGTGAGTTCGCCGGCCATCTCGCGGTAGGTCAGCGGGCGGTTGCCGTCGTTGGGATTGCGTTTCCATGAACCGAGATGCACTTCATAAACCAGCACCGGTTCCTTGAGCCAGTCTGTTTTCGCGAGCTTTTCGATCCATGCTGAATCGTTCCACTGATATTTCGAAGTGTCCCAGACCACCGAGGCGTTATTGGGCGGCGCTTCGAAATAGGCACCGTAAGGATCGGTTTTCAACCGCATCGCGCCCTTGCCGCGCGGCACGATTTCGTATTTGTAGAGCAGCCCCTCTTCCAAACCAGGAATGAAAATCTCCCACACGCCGGAGTTGCCCAGCGAGCGCATCGGAAAATAGCGCCCGTCCCAGCGGCAGAAATCCCCCACCACCGACACGCGGCTGGCGTTTGGCGCCCATACCGCAAACGAGACGCCGCGCACGCCGTCCACTTCCCGGAGATGCGCGCCGAGTTTTTGATAAACGCGATGCTCGGTGCCCTCGTTGAACAGGTACAAATCCTGATTGCTCAACGTGGGCAGAAACCGGTACGGATCGTAGAACTGCCGGATTTCGCCGTTGCCTTTTTCCACGCGGAGCCGATAGCGAAAAACCTCGGGCCGATCCGGAATGAACACCTCGAACACCCCGAATTCATTGATTTTTTCCATCGGGAAGCGCAACTCGGGATCGTGTTGGTGGTCCACCACGTCGCAAGTCAACGCGTCCTGCAGCAGCACGCGAACCACCAATCCGCGTTTGCCTTGGTGCGTGACCGGGTGCATGCCGAGGACTGCGTGCGGCTGGGCCGTCTGGCCGGCGAGAAGCAGGTCGAGTTCTTTTTTGGTAATGATCATTTCTGGATTGTTCCGGCCGAATTATTTGTCGCGGATGTAATCGTAGATGTTCAGGTAATGCTGGCCCGGGTGGTTCCACGAATAATCGCAGTGCATTCCATTGAGCATCAGGTGCCGGAAATGATCCGGAAAATCGTAGTAGCAGCGGATCGCGCGATGCAGCGCGGACTCCAGGCCGGCGTTGTCCGCATGTTCGAACACATAGCCATTGCGCTCGTGCAGCGGCCGGTTGGAAAAATCCTTGTCGAACACCGTGTCCGAGAGGCCGCCGACGGAACGCACGATCGGCACGGTGCCGTAGCGCAGCGCGATCATCTGGGTCAACCCGCACGGTTCGTAGCGGCTGGGCACGACGAGCAGGTCGGCTCCGGCGTAAATCAAATGCGCCAGTTCCTCATGATAGCCGATTTCCAGGTGGCAATCCGGACTATCGTTCAAATGCTGCTTGAGGCCGAGGAAATGGTCGTTGATGCCTCGTTCCGGGCTGTTGCCGAGCAGGACGAACTGCGCCTGATGGTTCAAGGCGTAAAATATCGCGTGGCGGACCTGCTCCAGGCCCTTTTGCGCGTCTAGGCGTCCGATGAAAGCGACGATTGGCTTTTCATTTTCCGCCAGCCAGAACCGCTGGCGCAAGGCGCGCTTGTTATCGTATTTTTTTCCAATTGCGCCGGCGTGGTAGTGCGCCGGAATATAAGGATCAGTCTCGGGATTGAACTGTTCGTAATCCAGGCCGTTAAGCACTCCGCCGTATTTATGCTGATGCGTGTGCAAAGTCGGTTCCAGGCCGTGGCCCTGCCCGGCGTCCTTGGCTTCCCACGAATGGCGCGGCGAGACGGTGGTGACGAAATTCGAATAAACGATCCCGCCTTTCATCAGGTTCAGGGCTTGCGGATTGGCATTGTCCCGCAGCCGGTCATAATGGAAAAAATGCTCCGGCCGGTTCAGCCCGGTCGCGCGCAAAACCGGCTCACCGGTCGTGCCTTGGTGCCGGAAATTGTGGACGGTGAAACACACGCGCGGATGTTTCATGCCGAGGTGCTGGTACATTTCCCACAATAACACCGGCACCAAGGCGGTCTGCCAATCGTGGCAGTGAATCACGTCCGGCTGCTTCCCGGTCTTGAACAGGAATTCCATCGCCGCGCGGCAGAAAAAGGCGAACCGCAGCACGTCGTCATTCTGTCCGTAGTAGGCTCCGCGATTGAAAAAATTGTCCGCCGAATGCGGTTCAATGAAAAAACATTTTCGGCCGTGCACGAATCCGAACCACACCGACGTGGTAATCGCGCCGCCGTACCACGGAACCATCAGGTTTTCGTAGGTTTTCGTCAGACCCCAGATGTGGTCGTAACGCATGTTGTTATATTTCGGCAGAATGATCTCCACCGCGTTGCCGCGTAGTTCCAGTTCGCGGCTCAGGCCAAACACGACGTCACCCAGGCCGCCGACCTTGGCGACCGGCGCAAGCTCCGGTGTGATCATCACCACGAACATGGGCGCGATCCTTTTTTCCGGCGGTGTGGACGGAGCGGGGGGCGGCGACTGGGGCTGCGATGGATTTATCTTCTCGGCCGTCGCTGGCAGCCGTGGAATCTCACCAAGGATTTCTTCTTCAGACGCGGGCGATGATTTTACCGGCGGCGGAGGGGCGACTGGTTCGGCTGGCGGCGCAGTTTTGGGTGGAACGAGGACGGGCTTGGCCGGTGCCACCGGACGCAGCGGCGATGTTGTTTTTGCTGGAGGAGTCGCGGACGAAGATATGGACGAAGCGCTCACGGTGGGCGCAGGCTGGCGGACTGGCGCGGTAACTGGCTTTGCTGCCACCGATGCGGCGCGAGCCGGCACCGGCACGGCCGATGTCGCAGCCGGTTCTGCAACCGGTGGAGTTGGCGGAGCGGTAAGGACTGCCGCCGGTTTGGTTTTGGCAATGGCAGCGCTGAGCGGCGCCACCGATTTGCTTTCCGGAGACGATTTCGCCGGTGGCGCGGACGCGGTTCGGTTTGCCGAGGTTGTCGGCGCAGGTACCGCGGGCGCGGCGGCGGCGATCAGTGCCGTTTGCTCTGGCCAAAGCGCGTCCAAGGGGCTTCCGAATGGCTTCGTAGGAACTGCGCTGACGTTGGATTTGGCCGCGCTTGGGGGTGCGGCGGGCGGCTCCGTAGCCGGCGCCGCGGTGGCAGGCGGAGCTTGGGGCGGAGGAGACGGCCGCTTAATTGCCATAGCGTGATGGTTTTATCATTCGCTTGCTTCGCCACCAAGCTAGCGGTCCTGCGGTGCGGGGAAAAGAAAAAAACAACTTGTTCTTGCGCCTGTCTCCGGCGGACTTGGATTTTAGTCTGGCTCACACCGGACGGGTGTCGGATAGCGCCAACAACCGCTCCGCTTGTTCAGCGGTTACCGGCGACACCGACAGGCGCGATTGCCCGACCAAAAGCATGGTTTGGAGGATGCGGTCCGACTTGATGGTTTCGAGGCTCACCGGTTTGCCGAGCGGTTTGACCGGCGCCAGATCCACGCAGGACCAATCGCCTTCGGTCGCCGTCGAATCGGGATAGGCCTCCCTGGCTACGCGCGCCAGGCCGACGACCTGCTTGTCCGTCACGCTGTGATAAAAGAAAACCGCGTCGCCTTTTTTCATCGCACGCAGGTTGAGTCGCGCCGCAAAATTACGAACGCCCGTCCAGGCTGTCCGGCCGTCCTTGACCAGCGCGGTCCACGAATACGCCTCAGGTTCCGATTTTACGAGCCAGAAGTTTTGGGGCATGGCCTTGCTGGTGAGGTTGTGTTTTCGCTACTGGTTCAGCGCTTCCAGAAAGCGCTCGGCTTCGATGGCCGCCGCGCAGCCCATGCCGGCTGCGGTGATCGCCTGACGGTAAACGCGGTCGGCGCAGTCGCCCGCCACGAACACGCCGGGCACATTCGTCGTCGCGCCTTTTTTCGGCACGATGTAGCCCGCGTCGTCCAGGTCAATGACGCCCTTGAACACCCCGGTGTTGGGCACATGGCCGATGGCCACGAACACGCCCGCGCAATCCACCACCGACTCCGCGTTCGTCTTGAGGTTTTTCACGCGCACGCCGGTGACCTTGTCCTGTTTCACGTCGAGCACTTCGGTGACGGCGGAATCCCAGATCGGCTTGATCTTCGGATTGGCCAGCGCGCGGTCGCTCATAATTCTTGAGGCGCGCAGGCTGTCGCGGCGGTGAATGAGATACACGACCGAGCCGAAGCGAGTCAGGTACATCGCCTCTTCGCAGGCGGAATCGCCGCCGCCGACGACGGCCAGCGGCTGGTTGCGAAACAACGGGAGCGCGCCATCGCAGGTCGCGCAATAGGTCACGCCTTTGTTTTCCAGCTTGTGCTCGCTCTCCAGTCCCAGGTGCCGGTGGCCCGCGCCGGTGGCGATGATGAGCGTCTGCGTCTGCACCGGCTCGCCGTCCACCGTCAGCGTGAAGGGGCGCCGGGACAAGTCGGCGGCTTCGAGCGAGCTGAACAACTGCACCCGCGCGCCGAAACGTTCGGCTTGTTTCTGCATGCGAACCATCAGTTCATTGCCGTCCACGCCTTCAGGAAAGCCGGGAAAGTTTTCGACGATGCTGGTGGTGGTGAGCAGGCCGCCCGGCTGTTTGCCGGTGAGGACGAACGGCGCGAGATTGGCCCGCGCCGTATAAAGCGCGGCGGTGAGTCCGGCGCAGCCGGAGCCGATGATGACAACTTTTTCCATAAGCCGCGCACACTAGTTTTTATTCGCGCTTTTGGCAAGCAACCCGTGGCGGCAAATTTTCTCCTCCGCATCGTGCTGTTTGGCGAGCGGAAAAATATTGTGTCTCGGTTTGGAAAATGGCGCCCCGAAAATTGGGCGGCTAAATTTTCGTCTCCGGGAACCGCTCGCGAATCCGGCGCCGGACGAGTTCCTCGTGTTCCGGTTGCAGACGCCGGCGCGTGATGAGGCGCTGGACGGCGTCGAGCAGCTCCAGCCAGTCCTCCAGCGGCGGTTCGGCCACGGCCTGCCATTGATCAAAGCGTTTGCCGCGGTGAAAAAACAGCCACTCGCGCCCGACGCGCTGGGCGTTGACCTGTAATTTCTCACCGTCCTCGGTGACGCGCTTCCAACTGACTTCGGCTTTAGGCATGGTTCAAGTCAAACGGCAGGAATGACGGGTGACGGGTGGCGGGTTACGAAACGGCCGGCTTGCTGCCGGAAAGCGAAAGGAGTCATACGGCAGTTTCGGAGGGCGGGGTGGCGCGCTCCGCCAAATCCACACTCGCCACGGCCATCGCGGCGATGCCTTCCTCGCGGCCGATGAAACCAAGGCTCTCGTTGGTCGTGGCCTTGATCCCAACGCGCTGAATGCTGATGCCGAGCGCTTCGGCAATGTGGATTTTCATTTCGTGAATGTGCGGATAAATCTTCGGCTGCTGGGCGATGACCGTCGCGTCAATGTTCACGATCCGGCCCTCGCGAAAAACCACCTGCCGTCCGGCCTCCTGCAAAAAGAGTTTGCTCGGCGCGCCTTTCCAGCGCGGATCGGTGTTTGGAAAAAAATGGCCGATGTCAGCCTCGCCAAGCGCGCCCAGCACCGCGTCGCAAATCGCGTGCATCAGCACGTCCGCGTCCGAATGGCCGTCCAATCCCTTCGGGTGGGGGATCTCGACTCCGCCCAGAACGAGTTTGCGTCCGGTGACCAGCGCGTGAACGTCATAACCAATGCCTACGTGAACCATGCCTCACCATAACCTTTTTTGCAGGGGCCCACAAAGATTTTTCGGCGGGGCATCGGATAGGAACCACCACTGGGTTTCGGAGAACTCACTTCGCTTCACAACCGACGGCGGTCGACAGCGAAGCCAGGCCCGCCTCGGAGAGGCGACGCCGCAAACCGTTGACGATGGTTTTCGCCAGCCCCGGCCCTTCGTAGATCAGGCCGGTGTAAATCTGCACCAGTGAAGCGCCCGCCGCGATTTTGTCCCACGCTTCAGCGGCGCTGAAAATGCCGCCGACGCCGATGATTGGGACTTTCCCGCGCGTTTGCCGGTACAGGTGACGGACGACTTCGGTGCTGCGCGTCCGCAACGGCCGGCCGCTCAAGCCGCCGGTTTCGGAATATATTTTTTGCACCAGCGGGTCGCTGGAAGCCGGCCGCGAAATGGTGGTGTTGGTGGCAACAATGCCGGCAATCTTTCGCGGGCCGACCAGTTCCAGAATTTCGTCCAGCGCCTCGAATGTGAGATCGGGTGCGACTTTGACTAGAATCGGTCGAGGGCCGGATTGCGTTTGGCTCGGCGACGTGTTGACTTCCTGCAGCGCCGCAAAAATTTCATCCAGCGCCGACTTGTCCTGCAACTGCCGCAAATTTGGCGTGTTGGGCGAACTCACGTTGACGACAAAAAAATCCAGATGCGGCCGCAGCACGCGGAACGAGTTCGCGTAATCCTCGGCGGCTTTCTCCAGCGGCGTGATTTTGGATTTGCCGAGATTCATCCCCACCGGATGTTCTGGCCAGCGTCCGCGCTGCCGCCAGCCGGCGAGTTTTTCGGCGAGCACCTCCGCGCCGGGGTTGTTGAAGCCCATGCGGTTGACGATGGCCTCCTCCGGAATCGCGCGGAACACGCGGGGCAGGGGATTGCCCGGCTGCGCGTGCCAGGTCGCCGCGCCGAGTTCGGTGAAGCCGAAGCCCATCGCTGCCCACGCCGGTACGGCGGCGGCGGTCTTGTCCATTCCGGCGGCCAGACCGACGGGATTGGGAAATTTGAGTCCGAAAATTTCCACCGGCAGTGAAGGCGCGCCAAGAAAGGAACTCATCGCACCGCAAATCAATTTGTGCCGGCTGGTCAGCGCCAGCAGCCGCATCGTGCGATCATGGATCACCTCGGCGTTTTGCGTGAATAGTGCCGGTCGGATCAGCGTGCGGTAAACCCAGTTCATGAAATTATTTTGCGCTTCTCACCTCGGCAGAGACGGTTCGCCGGTTCAAGGTCCAACCTTTTCTTTGGGGAATCGGTTGACCAAAAAATGCTATTTTTCTTCCACCACCGAAGTGCCGGTGCTCGTGACCGACGGTTGCGGGATTGGATGCTCGGCTCCGTTGATACCTCCAGCGGGCGGCTGTTTGCGGATTCGGATCTTTCGGTACGTGGCGAACGCCAGCAGCGGCCAGGCGTTCCGGTACATGTCGTATTTGAGATAGAACACCCGCGGAAAGCCGGTGCCGGTGGTTTCGTGCTCCGTCCACGATCCGTCGGGATTCTGGGAGTGAATCAGGTATTCGATGCCGCGCCGGAGACTCGGCCGGTCGGGATCGTCGAAGGCGCACAAGCCCATCACCGCCCACGCGGTCTGCGACGCGGTGCTCGGACCCTGTCCTTTGAACACGGGATCGTCATAGGTGTTGCAGCGTTCGCCCCAGCCGCCGTCTTCATGCTGCACGCTCTCCAGCCAGTCGCGCGCCTTGAGCAGCCACGGCTGGTTCATGTCAATGTTCATGGCGCGCAACCCGCGCAAAACCTGCCAGGTGCCGTAAATGTAATTCACTCCCCAGCGTCCGTACCAGGAGCCGTCACTTTCCTGCTGGCGGCGAATGTAATCAATCGCGTCATGCACCTGGGGATGGTCGGTCTTCCAGCCTTCGTAACCGAGCAGTTCCAAAATCCGCGCCGTGATGTCGGCGCACTCGGGATCGAGCATCGCGTTGTGGTCGGCGAACGGAACTTTTTCCAAAATGTTTTTCGTGCAGTCCTTGTCGAACGCGGCCCAGCCGCCGTCCTTGCACTGAAAGGCCATCATCCACTTCAAGCCGCGTTGGAAACATTCGTCGCGCTTTTTCGGATCGTCGGTTGGAATCTGCCGCAGCGCCAGCAGCACCATCGCGGTGTCGTCCACGTCCGGATTCCATTTGTTTTCGTACTCGAACACCCAGCCGCTCGGCTCCACGTCCACCGGATTTTTGTGATACCAGTCGCCTCGAAAACGAATTTCCTTGGTCATCAGCCATTCGGCGGCCTGTTTCATCTTCGGATGATCCGCCGGAATGCCTGATTCGCGCATGCACATCGTCACGATGGCCGTGTCCCAGACCGGCGAGAAGCACGGTTCGATGCGGACGCTGTTTTTCGTCTCGTGCTGCAGGCGTTTGAGCTGCGCCCATTCGCGCTGGAACACCGGATGATCGTCGGCGTAACCGAGCGCCTTGAGCGCGATGATCGAGTTGAGCATCGCGGGAAAAATAGCCGCCAGCCCGTCGGCGCCTTCAAACCGTTCGAGCATGAACTGCTCGCATTTCTTCAGCGCGCGCTTGCGGAACGGATGGATGCCGTGCTCGGCGAACCACTCGGCCAGCTTGTGCAGCCGGTCCAGCCAGAGGAAGAAGTTGCGCAGCGAAATGCGCTCCGGATCGGGCGGCAGCGCCAGATCGCGTTCGTGAAAACCCTGCGGATAGAGTTCGTCGAGGTTGACCTGGTTCTTCGGCGGATGCGTGGGTTTGAAATGGTTGATGATCGCCAGCGGCACGAGCATCGCGCGCGACCAGTTGCTCATGTCCCAGAAATTCACGTGAAACCACTTGCCGATGAGCAGCACTTCGGGCGGAATCGTCGGCACATATTCCCAGGGGAACAATCCGAGCAGCGCGAGATACAATTTGGAGAACGTGTTCATGCGCGGCACGCCTCCCAGGTTGAGAGCCATTTCGCGGGCGCGCAGCATCCGCGGATCGGTCGCCGGCACGCCGGCCAGCTTGAGCGCGAGATACGCCTTGATGGTGGCATTCACCTCCGAGGGGCCGCCATGGTAAATGTTCCAGCCGCCGTCGGCCAGTTGCATGGAAAAAATGTGATGCACCGCCTTGCGCTGCCAGGCGGCGTCCACCTTGCCGTCCCAGTGATGGAACGCCACCATGTCGGACACCAGCGTGGAATCCACCATCAATTCGCCCACCCAAAAGCCTTCCGGCCGCTGGATTTTGAGCAGATAGTTTTGCGACCGCTTGATGGCGGCTTCGAGATCGGCAAAGGAGGTGAACCCAAAAAACTGCTGCTGGCTCCCGTCCTGGTAATGTTGGTCGTCAAACGTCACAGCCACGGTCATACTCTGCGAATCCGCGCCGCGGGTGTAAAGATTTAATCGCGATCAAAACCCGTGCCGGGACTGTTGCCGTCCGAAAATTTCTCCAGCAATTGCGCCACGGTGAGGGTCTGGCCGGGCAAACACAATTCCGGCGCGAGTTCCGCCAGCGGCTGCAAAACGAATCGCCGCAAATGCGCCCGAGGGTGCGGTAAAATCAAATCCGGCGTCGCCCGCGTTTCGTTGCCGAACGCGATCAAATCCAAATCCAGCGGGCGCGGTTCGTTCAAAACTGTTTTCGGGCGACGGCCAAATTCCTTTTCCAACGCCTGGAGTTTTGCCAGCAGACTTTCGGGAGTTTCGCCGTCGTGCGGCTTCAGTGCGACCATTGCGTTCAGAAAATTCGGTGACCCCGGTGGACAATCTACCGGCGCGGTTTCGATCAGCGAGGATTTGCGCAGCGGCGCGGCGGAAATTTTTTGCAGCCGTTCCATGGCCAGCAACAAGATTTCGCGGGAGTCGCCCAGATTGGAACCGAGGGCGACAAACGCAATCGCTTCTGACTTCTGAATTCTAACTTCTGACTTCACTTCAACCCCAGCACGTCCTGCATGTCGTAAAGCCCCGGCTTCTGCTTTACGACCCATTGCGCAGCGCGCAACGCGCCGTTGGCAAAGGTGTCTCGGCTGGACGCCTTGTGCGTGAGCTCCACCCGCTCGCCAGTGTTCGCAAATATGACGGTGTGATCACCCACCACGTCGCCGCCACGGATGGAATGGATGCCGATCTCGACCGGCGTGCGTTCGCCTACCAGGCCGTGGCGTCCGTGCCGTGCCGCCTCGTTCAAATGCAGGCTGCGGACTTGCGCCAGGATTTCCGCGAGCGACTTGGCCGTGCCGCTGGGCGCGTCGTGCTTGTGCCGATGGTGCATTTCGACGACTTCCAGATCGAAGTCCGGTCCGAGGATCTCCGCCGCCTTGCGCGTGAGCCAGAACAGGGTGTTGACGCCGGTGGAATAGTTGGACGCCCAGACGATTGGGATTTGCGTTTTCAGTTTTGTAATCTGAAACGTCTCGGTGTCGTTGTGACCGGTGGTGCCGATGACCAGCGCCTTATGGTGCCGAGCACACAACTCCGCGACGCCCGGCGTGGCGAGGTGCGAGCTGAAATCAATCACAACGTCGCAACTTTCAACCACGGCGCCAAGGTCGTCGCCTTGGTCAATCTGGCCAACAACCTGCAAATGCGGGTGGCTGGGCGCGCAAGCGAACAGAGCTTTGCCCATGCGTCCCTTGGATCCGGTGATGATGATTTTGGTCATAAATGATACTTGAAACGTGAAACATGAGGCGTGATTCCACAGTTCACGCTTCGCGTTTCACTCATTCATTTCAAAATGCCGCATTTCTTCAGCGTCGCCTTCAGAACCTCGCGATTTTTCGGGTTCATCGGCACAAGCGGCAAACGAAATTCTTCCTCGATCTGGCCCAGCATCGCCAGTGCGGCCTTGACGGGAACCGGATTCGTTTCGATGAACAGGTCTTTGAACAGCGGATAAAATTTCTGGTGCAGCTTCAGCGCCACGTCCGCCTTACCCATCGCAAACGCCCTCACCATGTGCGCGACCTCGCGGGGAATGACATTTGACGCCACGCTGACCACGCCGTCCGCGCCCACGGCCATAAATGGCAGCGTGAGTGAATCGTCACCGCACAGGATGTTGAATTGTTTGCCGAGCACGGCGCGCAACTGGCTCACGCGATCCGCGCTGCCGCCGGCTTCCTTGATGCCCACAATGTTCATGCAGTCATGCGCGAGGCGGTTCACCGTGTCCACGGCGATCTCGATGCCGCACCGGCCCGGAATGCTGTAAAGCACCAGCGGCAGTTTCGTCGCGCGCGCGATGGCGTGGAAATGCTGGAACAATCCCTCCTGCGTGGGCTTGTTGTAATACGGCGCGACTTGCAGCGACCCGTCCGCGCCGGCCTTCTCGGCGGCCTGCGTGAGGTAAATCGCCTCGCTGGTGGCGTTGCCGCCGGTGCCGGCGAGCACCTTGATTTTGCCCGCCGCGAATTTCACCGACAGCTCGATGATGCGGATGTGCTCGTGGAAATCCACGGTGGGCGATTCGCCGGTGGTGCCGACGGGGACAATGCCGTCCACGCCTCCCTTGATCTGAATTTTGATCAGGCGTTCGAGCGCGGCTTCGTCCAACTGCCCGTTTTTGAACGGGGTGACAATGGCGGTGTAAGTTCCAGTAAACATGTTCAAATGCGACGGATAAAATCGGAGATTACCAGCGACTTGGCGAGAATGAAATTCTACTGAACCGAACCATGGGGGCTCAGTTCAGCCGAGCGACAGGCAAACCGAGCCTCTCGATGGCGGCGCGCGTCCGCTCCGGCGTTTCGTGCAGGATGGCCTGCCAGCCGCGCCGCGCGCCGGCTGCGATGTTCTCCGCGCGGTCGTCGAGATAAAGCAGTTCCGCGCCGCGCCGTCCGGTCAGCTGCTCCAGTGCCTCGTAAATTTTCTCGTCCGGTTTCATCGAGCGCACCTCGTAGGAGAAAATGTAGCCGTCGAAGTTCGCAAAGAACGGAAAATGCCGCCGGACGTGCGTGATCGCGAGATCATTGGTGTTGGAGAAAATGTAGGTCGGCAGCCCGGCGTCGCGCAGCGCGGCGTGCAGCGCGGTCATCGCCGGAATCTCCGTGAAAATGTCGGCGAAGAAATTTCCAAATACCTCGCGCGTGTCGGAGAAGCCGGTTGCGGCGCAAACCTCGTCAAAGAACTCGGCCTGCGAAATCAGGCCGGTTTCGTAGCGAACCAGCAGGTCGGAGTGGTTGAGAAAATGTTGGATTTTGGCGAGCGGCATTTTGGCGCCCGCGCCGATTCGGCGCGCGGCGCGGTCGTAATCAAAATCCACGAGCACTTTGCCGAGATCAAAAACGATGGCGGAGGGTTTGCTCATGGTTTTGAGATTGAAACTCACATTTCCCGCCGGCCTTCGAGCGCGCGGCTCAAGGTGAGTTCATCGGCAAATTCCAGGCCCGTGCCGGCGGGCAGGCCGTGGGCGATCCGTGTGATTTTCAGGCCGGACCGGGCCAGGCGCTTGGCGAGGTAAAACCCCGTCGCGTCGCCCTCCACGTCCGTGCCCAGTGCAATCACGATTTCTTTGATGGGTTCCGTGCGGAGACGTGTTTCCAAGTCCGCGATGCGCAAATCATCCGGTTCCACACCGTCGAGCGGCGAGATTTTGCCGCCGAGAACGTGATATTTGCCGCGGTAAGTTCCGGATTTTTCGAGGCTCAAAATATCCACCGCCCGCTCCACCACGCACAGGAGCGCGGCCTCGCGCCGTGAATCGGTACAGATGGCGCAGGGCGATTTTTCCGTCAGAGCGCCGCACACGGCGCAGAATTGAATCCGTTCCCGCGCATGGAGGATGGCCTCAGCCAGTTGCTGGACGGTTCCGGTCTCGGATTGCACCAGGTGCAAGGCGAGGCGTTCGGCCGAACGCGGCCCGATGCCCGGAAGCTGGCTCAAGGCGGCGGTCAGCGCGGTGATGGGTTCGGGGAGCATGGGCAAGGCAGAATTAAAAATGAAAAATGAAAAACGCCGGAGCGGGTCCGCCAGTGGTCATTTTCCATTTTGAATTTTCCATTTTTATTGAGTCAGCCGAAGCCCGGGAGGTTCATGCCGGCGGTGACCTTGCCCATTTCAGCGTTGGAAATTTCCTTGGCCTGATTCAACGCCTGGTTGGCGGCGGTGACCACCATGTCCTCGACGAGTTGCGCGTCGGCGGGATTGAGCGCCTGCGGATCAATCTTGACGGAGGCGATGGTGCCGTCGCATTTGGCGATCACCTTGACCGCGCCGCCACCGCTGGTGGCCTCGACGGTGCGCGCGGCGAGCGCTGCCTGGACTTGTTCCATTTGCTGCTGCATGCGCGCAGCTTGTTTCATGAGTTTGCCGATGCTGGACATAGTTTAATTTGAGATTTGAAATTTCAGATTTGTGATCCAAGTCAGGCGCGCACTTCCACGATCTTGCCTTTGAAAATTTCCAGCGCCTTTTGGATGAGCGGATCGTTTTTGAAATCGTCTTTGTTGAACGGCATGGAAACCGGCTTCTCCTTGGTCGGTACGGCGGCCGGGGCGGCAGGCGCGGATTTTGGCGGTTGGGCCGGGGCGGCTGCGGCCGGCGGCGCGGTTTCCACCACCGGCACCGGGCGGTTGGCCGGGGCCTCGGCCTGGATGATTTTGAACTGCGCGTGCGGATGGCCCAGTTCGGCCAGCTTGGTCTGGAGCAGCGCGTGGTTCTTGGAATTGTCCACCAGCGCGATGTGATCGGCGAACTCGGGATCAAACCCGATGGTGAAAACATTTTTGGCGAATGACACCGGATGCGCTTCGAGAAGGTAGCTGCGCGTGAACGGACTGGCGCGGCCCACGGATTCCACCAGCCGCGCCCAGAGCGTTTCGAGATTGGAATCGCCGGGTGCCGGTGGCAGCGGGGCGGCGGTTTCCGCCCGCACCGCCGGTGTCGGCGCGGTCGGAACTGGCGCAGCGGTCGGGCGCGCCGGCACGGCTTTGGGTGCTGAAGCCGCCGGACTTGGAGCCGGCTGAATTCCGCCGCCGTTTTCGTCGCGCAATTCCTGGAGGCGTTTCAACACGGCGTCGAGGCTGACCGCGTTGCGCGCCTCGATGGCTTTGAGCAGCGACACCTCGATCAAAATCTTTTTGGACGCGGCGTCGCGCAGGCGGCCTTCCGCGCCGCTCAAAACTTCCATGATCCGCGTCAGCGCCGCGGCGTCGGCCTGCGTGGATTGCTCCCGCAGTGCGGCAATTTCCGCATCCGAAACTTCGAGCAGATTCAAATCGCCGCGCGACACCTGGAAAACCAGCAAATTGCGAAAATGGTTCAGCAAATCCGAGAGCAGCCGGGCAAGATCCTTGCCGTTCTTGGCGAGGTCGTTCAACTGGCGCAATGCCGGCTCGATTTCGCCGGCCAGCACGGCCCGCGCGAGTCCGAGCAGATGGCTCTGCGCCGTCAGCCCGAACATGGAAAGCACGTCCGCCTCCTCAATCTGCGCGCCGCAAAAACTGATGAGCTGGTCCAGCGTGGATTCCGCGTCGCGCATGCCGCCGTCCGCGCCGCGGGCGATGGCGTGCAGCGCCTCGGCGGAGATTTTCACGTTCTCCGCGGCGGCAATGGTTTTCAACTGCTGGACGATGAGCGGTGCCGGTATGCGCCGCAGATCGAACCGCTGGCAGCGCGAGAGAATCGTCGGCAGCACTTTTTCCGGATCAGTGGTGGCGAACATGAACTTAACATGCGCCGGCGGCTCCTCCAGCGTCTTCAGCAGCGCGTTGAACGCCGCCGTCGAAAGCATGTGAACTTCGTCAATGATGTAGATTTTGAACTTCGCCGCGGCCGGCGCGTATTTGCAGGTCTCGCGCAGCTCGCGCACCTGCTCGACGCCGTTGTTGCTCGCGCCGTCAATTTCCAGCACGTCCATCGAGCGGCCCTCGGCGATTTCCTGGCAGCGGGGATCGGCGGCGTCAAACTCCGCCTTCGGCCCGCCGGTGCAGTTCAGGCACATGGCGAAGATGCGTGCGACGGTGGTCTTGCCCGTGCCGCGCGGGCCGCAAAAGAGGTAGGCGTGCGCGATGCGGTTCTGCTCGATGGCGTGGGCGAGCGTCTGCGTGACGTGCTCCTGGCCCACCACGTCGCGGAAACGCTGCGGACGGTACTTTCTGGCGATGACTTGATAGGACACGGGGCGAGTGTGAATTAAAAATTGAAAATTAAAAATGTAAAATGGCGGGCGTGGTTCGCCCGGTCCTTTTTAACCATCAATTTTTCATTTTGCATTGAAGAAAGTGCCAGGGTAACCACGGCAGACGCGGAGCAGACTACCGTTGCTGCCTTCCGGCCCTGGCGGGGTTTGTAAGTCCACATTCCGTGGGCCCTGGCAAAAAGGAATGTGCGGCAGCGCCGCGTCCGCTTCAAGGAGAATTGTGCGCAGAAATCCGATGACGGTTTCCGGTTCGGCTGGTAAACTGGAGCCGCTTGAACGAAACCGGTCAAGGTTCGAATGCCTTCCTGTTCCACCCGAACCTGGGCAACGAGGTGGTGGCGGGGACTTTGTTTGTGGACCGCTCCGGTCTGCGGTTTCAGTCCGAGACGGTTTCCGAGGAAATCCCCGTTCAACGCGTGGCGGCCGAATGGGACGCCGCCGGTGAACGGATATGTTTCAAGGACACCGCCCGACCGGAACTCACCATTTACACGACCGACCAGGCGCTGCTGGAGCATCCGGCTTTTCCGCAGTTGAACCAGGCGCGCGACACCCTCAACGACGACGCGGGGCGGCGGGAGTTGTCACGCCGGGTCCGGCTCACGCTTTATTTTTTCGCCGGCTGTCTGGTCCTGGTCTGGGCCGGTTCCCGGGCGACCAGCGTGATGGTGCGTTCGCTCGCGGAGCGTGTGCCGCCGGACTGGGAGCGACGCTTCGGGTCGGCGCAGGTCGCCGAATGGCGCGGCGAAATGGAACTGGCGGACTACTCCAACCAAGTCGCCCAACTCACGGCGCTGGCCGCGCCACTGCTGCGGGTCTTGCCGCCGGGCCACACGGAAGCGAAGTTTTTCATCGTGGACGATCCCACGCCGAACGCCTGCGCGCTGCCGGGCGGCTTCGTGATGGTCAACACCGGTCTGATCAAGTTGACCGACCGGCCGGAGGAACTTCTCGGCGTGCTCGCACATGAGTTGGCGCACGTCACGCAGAAGCATCACGTCCGCAAACTGATTTCGGCGGCGGGACCGCTGGTGATTTTCGGGGTTTTCCTCCACAGCCGGGACCGGCTGCTGAACACCGTGAGCCAAGGCTCCGGTGTCATGGTTTACCAGGGTTTTTCCAAGGAATATGAAACCGAAGCGGACGACGTCGGCTGGGAATCCCTGGTGGCGGCGAAGATTGATCCGCGAGGAATGACCAGCGTGTTTCGCAAGCTCAAAGCCTTTGAGGAAAAACAAAAAATCGGTGCCGCGCTCCCGCAGGCTTTCCGCAGTCATCCCGCGCTGGACAAGCGCATCGCCCGGCTCGAATCCAAATGGCGAAAACTGCCGGACAAGACGGGCTTTCTCGAACTGACCAATCCAGTTCCCTCGGTGGCACCACGCATTCCTTGAAAATCACCGGCGGAATTCAAAACCACTGGAGCTTTTCTTTTTTGGTCAAGTAGAGCAGCCCCAGAATCCGCATGTTCACGGTGAGCAGATAGACACTGATGAAACTCCAGCACGCGCGAAACCCGAACGACATGAAGAGCACCGACATGGACCGGGTCGTCAACGAAACGCTCGCCGCACCGCTGTTCAAAATGTCGCCCAGACGCTGAACGCCGAACACCGACGTCAGCAGAATGACCGTGACGATGTATTCCAGCGGAACCTTGAGGATGCCGGGAATGACGATCAGCGGATTGGCGGCCATCACCGTGTCCTTCATCGCCACCGCCAGAAAGGCCATCGGGAAATAGAGGCAGCCCAAAATGACCGCGGCGATGATCGCCTCGGTGGGGATCGCCTCCACGTCAAACATGAACCGCGCAACCGCCAGCCCGATGGCCAGACCGAAACTCACCATCACGGTCCCCGCCAGGCTGAAAAAAGCGCCGAACAAACCATCCATCGCCGGCAACTCCGGCATCTGCACCTCCTCCGCGGCCGTCGCGTGGATGATGTTCTGCATGTATGAGAACATGTAACCGAGGGCAACGATCTTCATCAGGATGCTCATCCAGCCGGCACTCATGATCGCCAGTGCCGCGAACAGCAAGGTGCCGGCGATCAAGATCAGCAGGCCCGTGCCTTTGAACGGATAAATCAGCGCGCCGGGCAGGCTGCCAAAAAAGCCGGATTCCTTCGCGGCTTCAAACTTCACTTGCAGCGGCACGCAATCCACGCCGCAGGTCCGGCAGCGTTTCTTGGCTTCGCCGTGGATGGTCAACGTCGTCACGCACAAATCGCAAAAGGAGCGGTTGCACTTGTTGCAGCGGTAGCGCGCCGGGCTTTTGGGATGAAACTTGCACGCGGCCGGTCCGGCGGAGACGGGCGGCGGCGGCGGTGACATCGTTGGGAGCGCCATGGGCGGCGGCGCGTCCGCCTCGGCCACCGCGGCTTCCCGGCGCAAGCGGATTCCACCCGCCGGCGCGGGTGGCGGCGGTGGCGCAGAAATCGGCGCCGGTGCTGGCGTGTCCGCCTGCAACACCATTTGCACGCTGCCTAGGCGGAAGGACTGGCCGGGTTCAAGCCTCGCTTCCTGAACCGCCGCGTTGTTGACGAACGTCCCGTTGGTGGAACCCAAATCCTTGAGGAGCACCCCTCCGTCCGTCACGGTGATTTCGCAGTGCGTGCCGGAAACCTCGGGGTGCGCGATTTGAAAATCCGTGCTGGTGCCGCGGCCAATGGTGTTCGTGCCCGGCTTGAGTTGAATCTCCCAAGCCTGCGGTGTGCCCGGATTGACCACCAATTTATTCATGGTTGCGGGTTCGGTTGCTTGCTGACGTAAAGCCTTATAACAAATTCTTCTGCCTTGTCCATTAGAAATGCAGAGGAAATGCGGCAAGGAACCCGCCAATATTTTTCTGCGTAACCCTGTCAGCGCGGATTGGATTTCATCCACCGCAGCACCAGCTTCGCCGCCGCGTCCGGCGCGGTGCCCAGCACATTGTGATCGGCGCGGCCGAGGATTTTGAATTCGCGCAGCGCGGGACAATGACACCGAAACCAGCGTCGAGTGGCGGGCCAGAAAACAATCGGATCGAGCCAGCCGCTCAGAGCAAACAGCGGCACGCGGAGTTGCGCGGCAATGGCGCGCGGATCGTTCAGCGCCACCAGCCGCAGGCGGTGCGCGGCGGCCTGGCGATCCAGTTCCGTCCGGCGCGAAAGGAACTCGTGGATTTCCGCGCGCGTCTCCGGCGCGTGCCGATACCGGAACCGCGCCGCGACCGCGTAGCCGTTCAGCAGCCTTGCCAGCACGGCCCTTGGGACGGCGGCACCAATCCGCTCCGCAAGTCGTGCGCCACGCCGCAGCGGGTGCCGCGCAAAGCCGCCTGCGAGAATGATCCCGCTGACTTGAATCCTGCCGCGCGCCACCAGTGGCCAGGCGATTTGTGAGCCGAACGATTCGCCCAACAGCCAGCCGCGCGTGATCCCATTTTCGACGAGTGCCGACTCAATTGCCGCCGCGTAATCTTCCAGCGACCAGGTGAGCGTGCGCGGATAGGTGAATTCGACAAATCGCGCCTGACCACCCAACGCCCGGCGGAAGCTTCCCACCAGCGTCCAGTCGCCGTGCAAGCCGGGCAGATAGATCAGCGCGGGCAGGGCGGGCTCGCCGTGAATTCGGATTCTCAGTTCCTCGGACATGATGGTGGCCCCGGTTCGCGGGACGCGAATTTCGTTGCCGGTCATTCAGCCAGAATCCGGCTGCGGGCACAACCAGCAAGTCCGGCAAGTCCGGCCCGGCTCAATTAAGATTATCGCTCAGACCTGAGCCTGGCGGTCGCGGCGTGCCGGTTTGATCAGCAACGTGAGAGCTGCGCCGGCAACCAGCAGCGCGGCGGCGGTCAGAAAGGAGGAATTGAAATTGCCGCTGGCGGTCTTGAGCCGTTGCGCCAGGGAACTGAGCATGCTGCCGGCACCCCACGCGGTGAACAGCAGACCGTAGTTCATGCCGAAGTTCTTCAAGCCCCACAAATCCTTGGCGAATGACGGGAACAGCGACAGATTCGCTCCATAGTTGAAACCGATCAGTGTGGCCACCAGCACGATGATATATTTTGCGCCATCGGTGGAGTTGGTCACCGGAATCGCCACCAGCATGAGCGCGGCCTGGAACAGCAGCACCAGCAGCAGCGTCCAGCGCCGGCCAATCCGGTCGGAAAGCAGCCCGGCGGCGATGCGTCCGGCGGCATTGCCAATGGCCATGACCGCGACTGCGATGAAGGCAGATTCCTTCATGGTCGTCTTGGCCATGCCGCTGATGCTGCTGATGACCATCAGGCCCGCGCCCGCGCCCGCAAAATAAATCAGCCATAACAGCCAGAACCCGGGCGTCCGCAGTACTTCGCGCGGCGTCAGCCCCGTGGCCGCCGGTTTGACGCCCCCCGCACCCGCGCCGGCCACGAAGCCCGGCGGCGGATTCTTCAGCAACTGCGCCAGCGCGACGATCGCGATGAGAAACGCGCCGCCCAGGATCAGCATGGATTTCTGCAACTGGAAATTCGCCACGAGATATTTCGACAGCGGCGCGAGATAAACCGGCGCCAGGCCAAAGCCCGCCACAACCAGTCCGGCGATCACTCCCGTCTTGGCCGGCGGGAACCATTTGAGCGCGGGCGGCGTGGCCGAGGAATAGCCAAAACCCATGCCGAGTCCCGCGAGCACGCCGAAACCCAGCAGCCAGAGCGCGTAACTGTTCGTGGTTGAAATCAAGACCAGTCCCGCGCCGACGAGCAGGCCGCCGATGGACGCCGTGAGGCGCGGGCCGAACCGGTCCTGGCAGCGGCCGGCGAGAATCATCGTGCCGGCGAACACGAGACAGCAAAGGGTATAAGGATCGTTAAGCTGGCTGCCTTTCCAGCCGAACTCCTTTTCGATGGCCGCCTTGAACATGCTCCAGGTGTAAAGCACGCCCAAGGCGAGATTGATGCCGAGGCCCGCGAAGGCGACGAGCCAGCCATGGTTTGGGGCGATGGCCTGCCCGGCGGCGTTTTCAGCCGGCGCAACCGCTCTGTTGGTCGGAGTGTTTTGCATGGGACACGCGCATGGTGCAAAACTTCACACGCCTTGCCAATGACAAATGCCCGCAGACGAATCAGCAGGCGCCAGGCGATGGGAGGACTTGGCTCTTTAGCAAAACTTCTCAGATGATGCGCAGGGCAAATACCTGCACCCCATCGCTTGAAGCCGTCCGAACGGCAAATAAGTTGGCTGCATGAGAGCGGTTCAATGGATGAACCGTTCTTCAACAAGAACCATCAACCAAATCAAAGCTATGGCAAAGAAAAACACTGGCAGCAAGCTCGCGGCCCCGGACTTTGCGGGCCTGAAACAAAACCTCAACGCCTTGCGCGCGCAAATGCCCTTCCTGACTTCGCTCACGGGCGACCAGCGCAAAGCCGCGCTCAAGATCGGCGACAGCCGGGTGGCCTTCATTGAAAATGCCGTCAATGCGGCGCAGAACAATCCCGATGTCCTGCCGTCCGTCTTTAACGCCCAGGCTTTCGCCGATCAGGTCACATTTATGACCCAGCTCGACGACTTCTACCGCCTTGTGGACCAGTTCAACACGGATGTCACCGATACGCGGCTGAAGCTGAACAGCGACGTGATGAGCCAGGCCCTGGAGGTCAAACAGCACATTGCCCTGGCCGCCAAGCGGAATCCCTCGTTGAAAGCGGTGTCCGACCTGTTGGCGGAGAGCTTCAGGAACGTCAAGTCTGCGAAAACGCCCAAACCTGCTGCGAAGGCCTGAAAGAGAATTAAGGCAGTGGACAGAGGTAATACGCGGCCTGGATATATGGAAGGAGCGGCGAAGATCAAATGAACAAGGATTCCCCTGGATGCGGGCAGGGGCGGGGATCAAAAGTTGGACCCCAAGCCTATCCGAAAGAGCCTCCGTCGCCATTGCTGTATACCCCAGTCCTATTGTGTCTAATCTGAATCATACCTACGGGATATTACGGCCTTGGTGCGTTTGGCCGAGGGAGCCAGTTCGGACAGGGATCTGGCCAATGGCGATAAGGACTGGTCCGACCCAGACCACCAACGAGCTGGTTCGCGAGGGCAACCGCCCCACCGCATTTTCCGGCGAGTCCTCGGCAGAGAGCCGCCATCGGGAAAATGCAATGTATGCGGCAGTCTGCCGGCCGCCGCTACGGGCAATTAAATCACGGTGATTTCAGCCGATAGAACCGGTTGCCCGTCGGGGGCCTGACGATGAGGTATTTGATCGTGCCATTGTCCACCGGCGCGGGCGCTGCCACCCAATTCGTAGTGGCGAGGTTCGTATTCACCTGCAGGTTGAATCCGGTGGAGGGCGAGGGCCAACTGACCACTGCCGTGTTGGTCGTGGTGAATCGGATGCTCAACGCCGGTGCGCCGGGCGTTTGCACGGCAAAGAGGGACCAGAAACCGCCCGTCACCGAATAATAATTGGTGCCGGTCACCGGCCCGGTCATCGGCCCGCCCGCGTCATGCTGGCCGATGGTGCCGGTGACGGAATAATTGGTGCCGATCATCGGCCCGCCGGTGCTGGTGCCGCCGCCGCCGGCGATTTCATACCAGTCAATCGAGTAGCTTTGGGCTGACGTGCCGAAAATTCCAACCAGGAGCGCCAACACCGGCAGGGACGTGTTCCACCACGTCCCATATTTGAAGCCTCGGAAAGAAGATGTGAGGGACGCGGTGGAACGCGTCCTTACGCATTGCGAAAGAAGCTTCATGCGCCGGATGAGGGTGGGCGTTGCCTGGCCGGCGTGGCGGCGTTTGGCCAAGCGCCGGTAACTGATCCTGGTGAATAATGCGGCGCTCGGCCGAGCCGCCGCTATGACGGGATGCGCCGGCTGGCATTTCCCTTTTGAATCCCAAAGGGATTCCAGCCTCCAGCCCAGGGTTGGTCCGAGCCGGACGGGCGAGGAGCTACCCTGGGTTGGTCGCAGAAAATTCCGCCAACCCCAACGGGGTTGCAGCCGCCGGAGAAAATCCCGCGCGCTGGTGGACGCCCGGTGCAACCCCTTCAGGGTTGAAAACATTTTTGCGGACGTTCCCAGGGTAGTCGCGCCTCGCCCGTCCGGCTCGGACCGCCAACCCTGGGCTGCCTGACGCAATCCCGTTGGGATTGGGCAGCCGGTCTTCGTGATCAGTGCGGTGCTCTGCCGAGATGCCGCTACAAGGTGCCGAGAGATTCGGGACCGCTCCGACGGACCACTCTGGGTAGGGCGCGCAATCCTTTGCGCGCCGTTTCGATGTTGCCCGCTGACGGCGCGCACGGAGTGGCGCGCCCTACCAAGTTTCGCAACAAGCTGATTGTTTTCTCAATTTCCTCCCAAAGCTCAATGCGAACAAGCTTCCTGCGGTGAATCTATGCCTTTGAACAGCGCCACCTTTCGGATGTCTGCCATTTTCTGGCTTTCCCAAACATACTACGGGCTGGCATACAGGATGTCGCAATGCCCGGCCTGGTAATTACCAGTGGTACCATTTTGAGCTACCGTCAGAATAGTATCTCTGAATTGGGTATGTAACATTATAGCTTAAAGAATCATCCGTGAGGGCAGGAAGTTGCGGAATTGTGTCTCCTGATTGAGGACGTACCAGTGTGGGTCCTAATGATCCGAAGTTGGGGTTTTCCAATGCAACTATAAGAAATGAACCAACCGAATAGGCATTTGCTCTTGGCAAGTAAACAACACCATTTCCATTGCCGTGAATCCTAGCCAGCGTGTATCCACTAGGAATAGTAACTGTGCTACCACTGGTAACTGTAATTGTTATTGAAACAAAGCTGGATGGACCCGGAGGTCCTTGAATCCCTTGTATTCCCTGAATGCCCTGTGTTCCTTGGTGCCCTTATCTCCTTTGGGTCCTTGCAAACCAGTTGGACTGCCTACCCAATTGCCCGACGCATCAATAATCGTAGTGCCGTTGACTGCTACGGTGCCGGTCAGCTTTGAGCCGTTCAAAGCCGTAAGGCCTGAGCCGTTGCCGGTGAAGGTTGCATTACCATTGGAGGTTGGCGCGTTGAAATAAATCGAAAGCGTGTTGGCATTATAGTTCGCGCTGATCAAATCCAGATTGCCGTCCCCATTGATGTCCGCTACCGCGACCGAGGAAGGACCGCTGCCTACGTTCAGCGAGGAAGCAAGCGCAAACCCCCCACTGCCGTTGTTCGTCAGCACCGACAGCGTGTTAGTAAAGTAGTTCGCGCTAACCAGATCAATTTTGCCGTCTCCGTTAACGTCCGCCGCCGTAACCGAAACAGGACCGCTGCCTATAGTCGGCGAGGAGGCAAGCACAAAACCCCCACTGCCGTTGTTCGTCAGCACCGATAGCGTTTTAGAATTTTGATTTGCACTAATCAAATCGATCTTGCCGTCTCCGTTAACGTCCGCCGCCGCAACCGAAGCGGGACCGCTGCCTACTCCGGGTAAAGAGGCAAGCGTGAACCCCCCGCTGCCGTTGTTCGTCAACACTGAAAGCGTGCTGTCGCTATAATTCGCGCTGACTAAATCCACCTTGCCGTCCCCATTAATATCAAGTGCGGTGACTGAAGCAGGATGGCTACCGACGCCCGGCGATGAGGCGAGCACGAAACCTCCGCTGCCGTTATTCGTCAACACTGAAAGCGTGTTGGCACCAAAGTTTGCGCTTATCAGATCAGTCTTTCCATCGCCGTTCACATCTGCTGCTATGACCGAATACGGACTGCCACCTACGCTTGGAGAAGAAGCGAGCACGAAGCTGCCTCCGCCGTTGTTCGTCAACACCGAAAGCGTGTTGTTACCGGCGTTGGCGCTTATCAAATCCGGCTTACCGTCGCCGTTCACGTCAGCCACTGTGACCCAATAAGGCTGAAGGCCAACGCTGGGAGATGAAGCGAGCACGAACCCTCCGCCGCCATTGTTCGTCAACACTGAAAGCGTATTGGCACCATAGTTTGCAGAGATCAAATCCATCTTGCCATCCCCGTTCACATCTGCCGCCGCGACAGACAAGGATCCATTGCCCACAGCTGGCGATGAGGAAAGCAGGAAGCCTGCATAATTGGTCGTCAGAATCCAAGTAATAGCGCCACCGCTATTGGCTGTAAGGAGATTCACATTGGTCACGCCCGCGCCATTGCCAGTGAAGCTGCCGGAGATGTTCACGCCGCTTGCGCCATTGGTTATCACGGCGGCGGGCAGTTGCGCCACCGGTATGGTTCCACTGATGCCCGCCGCATTTGCCGACTCCGCGAAGATCGCATACGGCACCGGCGAGACCGGCTCGCGCGGCGCGAGCGTGGTGTAAGCGGACGCGCTGCCATTGGAGCGCACGCCGATTTCCAGCCAGCGGGAATTGCCATTGAACACGCCCACCCCAAAGTCCAGCGTGACGCCGAACAATCCGTTGGTGACGGGCGTGGGCGCATTGGTCAGCGACCCGCCCACCAGACTGCCGCCGCTGGTGTTGTCATAAACCGAGAATTTGAGATCGAAAACTCCCGTGGCGGGATTGGTGCCGACATTCAGCCGGCCTTGATACATGAACGCCGTGCCTTGGGCGTGGAGGTGATGGGTGACGGTGAGGATCAGCATCCCCCAAAAACAACAAAGGCGTGTTTTCATAGAGTTTTCCGTACGGTTTCGCTTGGTTGCGCTTTTGTCTCATACCCGGCCGCCCAAGGTCAAGGAGTTTCGCTGGAAAAGTGCGGAGCCGGGACAGAGCGTGGCGGCGACGCGCCCGTCGCCGGTGCCGATTACCAAACCAAACGGTACGTCTCGGATGTCACGCGACGAGGGCGTTGCGCCCACGTTCGGCTACGGAGGCGTCGTTGCCACCCGCCACCACAACCGGGTCGTTCCGCCTAAACCGGATCTGATCGCCAGGGTTTCTCTTCGCCCCAAGAGCTGCCGTTGAATCAGGTAGGGATGCATTCCACTGCGTCCCGCGCTTTTTCGGAGGAAGCCCGGGGACGCGGTGGAACGCGTCCCCACCTGCATTCGTGGGTGCAAATCGCCGCTTGACCGCTTGCGGGGAAGGGGTTATACGAGAGTCCGTGGTCCGAAATCCAAATAACTTTAACCAACCCGACTCTTTATGACTCTGACAAAGCGAGATTTGGTCAACCGCATCAGCGATGAAACGGGCCTGGTGCAGCAGCAGGTGCTCGACGTGGTCCAGAAGACGCTCGATCATATCGCCGAGGCGCTGGCCAAGGGCGACAAGGTGGAGTTGCGCAACTTCGGCGTCTTCGAGGTCAAGGTGCGCAAGGCGCGCGTCGGCCGCAATCCCAACGCGCCGGAAACCGACGTGCCGATTCCGCCGCGCTCGATGGTCAAGTTCAAAGCCGGCAAGGAAATGCGCGGTGAGGTCCTCAAACTCGGCGCCAAGCCGGTACCGCCCAAGGCGTGAGCGACGGTGGAGTTGCCCATGACCGGCGCTGAATTGCTCGTGCCCGCCTGCCTGGCATGACAAACCAACTGGCCACGCGCCTCGCGGCGCTGCTCGGGCTGCTGGCCGTCACGCTCGGTGCGCTCGGTGCCCATGGACGCGTCAACGACTTGCTGGCGCGTAATCTGACCGCTTCGATTTGGGAGAAGGCGGTTTTCTATCATTTCATTCACGCGGTGATGCTGTTTGTGCTCGCCGAGCGCAAGCCGCTGCCCGCCGGGCCGTGGTTTGCTTTCCTGGCTGGCATCCTAGTTTTCTCCGGCTCACTGTATCTGCTCGCGGTCACAAATGTGCGCTGGCTTGGCGCAATCACGCCGTTGGGTGGAGTCAGCTTTCTCGTCGGCTGGCTGTGGCTGGCGGTGGTGGCTGGCAAACGTGGCGATTGAGACCGAACAAGGGAGTCGCGGCCACGAAAGGCAAACCGACTGAGCCAGAACTTCAAGTCATGCCAACAGACTCGTTCAAAGACTTTGTGCTCGATCAACTGAGCGGGTTGCCGGACGTGCGTGCGAAGGCGATGTTCGGCGCGGTGGGGATTTACAGCGGTGACAAGTTCTTTGCGATCCTGGAAGCGGGACGGTTGTTCTTCAAAACGGACGCGGAGTCGCGACAGGCTTATCTCGCGCGTGGCATGGGGCCGTTCACATATGAAGCCAGGGGCAGGGTCATGTCGCTTGCCTATCACGAAGTGCCGCCGGAAGTTCTGGAGAAGGCGCCGGAACTGACCGCCTGGGCGCAGCGGGCGATTCAACTCGCGGAGGCTCAGCGGCCGTTACGGCGCAAGCGGCTGGCCAAACCTCAACGAGGTAAGTGACCCCGGACTCCGCGTCGGTCCCAAGTCATTCGGTTGCAGGCGGGATTTTCGCAAGGCCGCGTTCGACGGCGAGCTCATCGAGAAAGACGGCAGTGATGCTTTGCAATCTGCGCTGGTCGCGGTGAAGCAACCAGATGCCCAGCGGCAGGGTCAGCAAAACCAGCCAAGACCACGGTCGCCAGGCGCTCACCGAACCGATCAGCAAGAGCAGGCATCCCAGCAGTGTCGCCAGCGCAATTCGGGCCGTCAGCGAGGTGGCGGCGCGCAGCCGGCAGCGGATCAACTGGCGGTTTTGCGGGTGATCTTCCGCAACGGTCGTCAGTTGCAACTGGCTCCAGCGGCTGCCGAAGATTTCCACGTCGAACTCGCTCCAGCCGAGATCCGTCCGGTGCGGCCAGTGCTTCTCCTCCAGCCGTCGCATCAGCGCCGCGACAAACTCGAGCCGCTCGACGCGGGTTTCCGTCCAATACTGGACTTCACCCAGCGGCTGGCCGTGCCCGCGCAACGCGACGGAGTCGAGCGAATCCTGCACCGCCGGCGGCGTCGCGCGCAAGGTCAGCCGGCCGCGATGGCGCGCCCAGCCACGCGTGATCGGCTGGAGCAGAAACAGCAGCGCGACGAGCGGGCGCGACCACCATTCGGTGCGGTTTTTGGGCAGCGTGGCCTGGGCGCCCGCCGCGGCGCAGAGGCCAAGCGGGATCAGCACGCTCACCACCGCCACCGGCAGCAGGTAGGGAAACGTCACACCCAGCACCCACAGTGGTAGCAGCACAAACAGATGATATTCGAGCGTCGTGCAGAGCAGGAGGGTCGTGGCCGGACCGGCGGTGTATAGTTTTTGAAAGCCCGCGCTGCCGAACCGCCCGTGGTAAATGACCGGGTGGCCTACTTCCACGCCGAATTTAGCCGGCGCGTAAATCCGGCCGCGCCAGACGCCACCGCCGAAGGAGTTGAAGTTCTCCGGATGCTTGCGGACGAGGAGCGCCTCGGCCTCGCCGTAGCCCTGTTGCTGTTTCAGATACGCGCCCACCGTCGAGCGGCGGTAATGCCAGACAAAGGCTCCGGGACTGAACCCGATCTTGTGCCCGGCCTGTTGCACGCGCCAGCAGACATCCACGTCATCGCCCGCCCGATGGAAGACCGGATCGAAACCGCCAATCTCCTCCAGCGCCCATTTGTAAAAAGCCATGTTGCAACCGGGAATGTGCTCGGCCTGTCGGTCGGTGAGCATCACATGCGCCGGTCCGCCGGGTGAAGCCATCACCGCTGCGGCCACCGGCGAATCCTCGGGCGGCAGGAGATTCGGACCGCCGATGCCGGCAAAGTCGCTGTTCAACAAGTCAGCGACCAGAAAGCGCAGCCAGTCTTCATCCGCGCGGCAGTCGGCGTCGGTGAACGCAATGATCTCGCCGGTCGCTGCCGCGATGCCGGTGTTGCGCGCGACGGACAAGCCGAGGTTGGTCTCGTGGCGGAAATGGCGCACGAACGGATGCGTGGCGGCAATGCGCAGCGTCCCGTCGGTGGAACCGTCGTCCACGAGAATGATTTCGTAATCGGGATAATTCTGTCGCCGCAGCGATTCCAAGCAGGCCGGGAGTGTGCGCTCGCCGTTGTAACTGGCCACCACCACCGATACTTTCGGGCGGCGGGGCAGGGGAAAATGCGGTGCGGTGCGGAAGCGTTCGCGCACGGCGGCAAACGCCGGCTTGGGCGCGCGGGCTTGCGTGACCAGCCCCATTTTCCAATCCTCGACGAGCCGGCCATCCCGGAACCATTCATCGGTGTAAGTGAACACCACCAGGCCGGCCAGGCCGCCGCGAAAAGCGTTTTCGATCTGCCAGGACAGCAGTTCGCTTTGGCGTGCCTCGCCTTCCCGCAACGAGTCCACGCCGCATTCGCCGAGCACGAGCGGTTGGGCCTCCGCCAGCATCTGCAGGCGCGCGAGATAATTTTGAAACGCCGCCGCCTGGTGGAGATAGACGTTGAAACAGGTGAAGTCCAGATTGCGCGGCTGGAGAAATTCCGTCGGTGGAAAATTGGCGTAGGTGAACAGGCAGTCCGGCGCGAGCCGCCGCGCCTCGGCGGCGAGTTCATCCACGAAATCCGCGACGACCGCGGCGCCGCTCCAGCGGACCAGGTCGGGCGGAATTTCGTTGGCCACACTGTAGGCGAAAATTCCCGGATGGCGTCCGCCCGCGATGACCGCGCGGCGGACCGCTTCGCGGGCGGCTTCGCGGCGCGGCGCGGAATCGAGACTGAGGTGCTTGTTCCAGGGGATGTCCACGAACACGCGCAACTCGCGTTCCAGCGCCAGGTCGAGGAGCCAGCGCGGAGGGGTGTCATACACCCGGACGACATTTGCGCCCAGCTCGCGAATCAGGTTGAGGTCCGGCGCCGTCTGCTCCGGCCCGGCGAAAGGCTGACCCTGCGCATTGGGCGGAAACGGCCCGTAAGCAACGCCTTTGACGACAAACTTTTTGCCGCCCAGGCGAAAAAACTTTCCATCCACGACAACGCGCGGGCGGGATGCATCCAAAACAGCCATGCGCCTTAGACGACGGGAACAGCGGTTTTAATCATTCGCGAGCGAAATAACAGATGAGCCGCCGTGAAGCAAGCGGGGGAATCCGGCGGCTTGGGAATTCCCAACGCCTTTTTTTCGACCGAACGTCAATTAGCTCGAAGTCGGCGAACTTCTTGACGGGACACAGCTGTGTTGAAAACGTCGAGACGAAGTCTTATTTGGCCTCGGGATGGATGAGGTCCAAACCGATGGCGCGTTCGAGCCGGGAGCGGGCGGTGTCGTAATCGTGCAAGGCCTGTACCTGCGTGGTGCGGGCTTGCGTCAGTGAGGTTTGCGCGTCGAGCACGTCGAGTTGCGTGCCGGTGCCGGCTTCGGCGCGGGCGCGGGCCAGACGCAGCGCTTCATCCGCCTCCTCCTGCACCTTTTGCTGTGAGTCCAGCACTTCACGCGCTTCGATGAAGGTGGAGTAGGCCGTGCGCACCTCGAGTTCGATGCGGCGCGATTTATCGTCCACGTCCGTGCGCGCCTTTTCGTACTGGGCCTGCGCCTGAATGACTTTGCCGCGTGTCAACATGCCGTCGAAAATGTCCCAGCTTATCTGGCCGCCGAAGCTCCAGCCGGCGCGGTCGTTGGCCAGGTCCGAGTCAAAGGAGTATTTATGCCAGCCGTAGCCGGCGAAGGCCTGGACGCTCGGCTTGTAACCGGACTTGGCGTTGATGATGTTTTCTTTTTGCAACTGCTCGGTCTTGCGCAAGGCCCCCAGCTCGGTGCGGTTGCGCAGCGCCTGCTCAATCGCCGCGGGGAGTTCGATCTGGTAGGGCGCCGCGTCGAGCGAGTCGGTGAGTTGCAGCGGCAGGTCTTCCCAGACATCGTGCGGCACGTTATAACCGAGGAGGTTCGAAAGGTTGTTTTTAGAGATACGATATTCGTTTTTCGCCCGGATCAGCGCCGGGCGCTGATTGGCCACGGCCACCTCCGCCCGCAAAACATTGAAGCGCGGCACGGTCCCGGCGTCGTAACGACGCTGCTGGTCCTCGAGTTCCTTTTGCAGCAGTTGGACTGATGCCTCATTCACGGTGATCTGCTGCGCCGCGAGCAACACGTCGTAGTAGGCCAGGCGTGCCGCCAGCAATGTGTCGGCCACCACGGTCTGGTATTGCAGCAAGGCCTGCTCCTTGGTGAGCCGCGCCGCGCGCAACGCCGCTCCCACGCGGCCGCCTTCATAGACAGATTGGGTGATCCGGATGCCAGTATTCCAAGTTTGGCTCGGTTGCGAAAATGGCACGCTGTTGCCGGGAAACTGGTCAATGGCCTTGGCCTGGGTTTCCGTGAAGCTGCCAGTCGCCAACACGGTGGGCAGCGCGATCGCCCGGGTTTGAACGATCAAACCATGCGAGGCTTCCAGATCATTCTGGGCTTTGAGAATGTCGGCGTTTTGCCGCAGTGCCGTATTTACGCAGTCCAGCATTGAGAGCGGCCGGGTGATCCAAGTCTGGTTGGTGGACGTCGATTCGGCGCGCGCCCTCCACTGGCCCGCCAAACCGGCGCACAGGCCGCAGAAAAGTAAACTTCCCCTTGCCACGATCATTCCCATTTTCAAGTATTTCATAAAATTCTAGGTCATCACTGCCCGGCGCCGGATATTTCGGCGGACTTGCCGGTCTTTCGGCGTCTCAATCTGCGCCAGCTGGCCCATCGCGGCCAGCGAGAAACGCGTGATATGGTCGGCCAGTTTCTCCACCGCCGCCGCATCGAAGCGCTGTTGGGGAAAAAGCCGGGCAAGCATCGGCCGGCAATGGTGGTAAAACACGCATTGGCTCACGACGCTGAGGAGGCAGCACCGCGCCCGCTCGTCCTCCGGAGGGCAGCCCAGAAGTTCGGCCACGATGCCGCGCAATTGGTCCGCCATCGGCCGGATGCGTTCCTGGACGACGGCGTCCAGCGCGGTACTTGGCTCGATCATTTCGCGCGACATGAGCTTGCCGTGCCAGGCAACCGGGCCGTCGTCCAACAGCCGCAGCAGCAGCGAGCGAACAAACGCGAGGAGCTTCTGCTGCGGCGGGGCGTCCGCGCCCGTGCCCAGCAGCGGCGGATATTTTTCCAACGCCTGGGCCTGGGCATAACGGAGGACTTCGACGTAAAGCGTCTCCTTGTCGCGGAAATGGTAGTTGACCGCCGCGATGTTCGCGCCGGCGCGCTCGCAGATTTCGCGCACCGTCGCGTTGCGGAACCCGGACTCCGCGAACACCTCGCCGGCCGCCGTCAGCAACTGCTGGCGCGTGGGCGACTCCGCGGCGGAAGCCGGCGGGGGCGTGGAGCGTTTCGATTTCACGTTTCAAACACACAATTCAAACAATCGTTTGACATGTCAACTGTTTTCCACTTTATTGGCGCCGGTCACCGGCGCCCCGCCGGCGACGAAATACCGGATGAAACCAATAGGCATTTATCATTTCTGGTTCGCCGCGGCCCTTGCGGCGCTGGCGCTGGCCGGCTGCGGCGACCCGCCCGCCGGCCGGTTCCAGGGTTACATCGAAGGTGAATACGTTTTTATCGCCGCGCCGCTTGGCGGCGCGCTCACGAACCTGGCCGTCGCCCGCGGCGACACGGTCCAAGCGGGGCAATTGCTGTTTGCGTTGGAGCGGGAGTCCGAAGCGTCGGCGCTGCGGCAGGCCGAGGAAAACGTTGCCCTGTCCCAGGCGCAACTCGAAGATTTGCAGAAGGGCAGGCGACCGACGGAAATCGCTTCGCTGGCGGCGCAACTGGAGCGGGCCAGAGCCAATCTTGCCCTGGCGGAAACCGAATTCGCGCGCCGCCAAAAACTGCGCGACGGCGGCGCGGAGGTGATTTCCGCCGAGGAACTGGATTCGGCCCGCGGAACGCGTGATGCGGATCAGGCCCAGGTTTCGCAGTTGAATTCCGATCTGGAAACCGCGCGACTCGGCGCGCGGGAGGATGCGATCCGCGCCGCCCAGGCGAACGTCGAGGCGCAGACCGCTGCCGCCGCAAAGGCGCGCTGGGCGTTCGAGCAGAAGTGCCAGTTCGCGCCGGCGGACGCGGCGGTTCACGATATCTTGTATCGCCAGGGCGAATGGGTGGACGCGGGCAAACCGGTCGTCGTGCTCCTGCCGCCGGCAAATCTCAAGGTCCGGTTTTTCGTGCCTGAAACCGAATTGGCGAAAATCAAGATCGGTGAAGCTGTCAGCGTCGCGTTTGACGGCGCCGCCAAAAATTATTCCGCCACCGTGAACTACCTTTCCACGCAGCCCGAGTTCACGCCACCGGTTCTCTACAACCGCGAGAACCGCGCCAAACTCGTGTTCATGGTTGAGGCAAAATTCGCACCTGCCGACGCCATCGCTTTGCGTCCCGGCCAGCCGGTGGATGTGGATGTGGAACCAAGGTGAAAAGTGAGGCGTGAAACGTGAGAAACCATGAGCGCCCGAATGAAATTCACTTTTCCTGACGAATTAAAATGAACGTCTCCGACCTGGTCATTGACGTGGCCGGCATCACCAAGCGGTTTGGCGATCGCACGGTGGTGAACAACATCCCCATGCAGGTGCGGCGCGGCGAGATTTACGGCTTTCTCGGCCCGAACGGCAGCGGCAAAACAACGTTTCTGCGGATGCTCTGCGGCCTGCTCACACCCGACGGCGGCACTGGTCGCTGCCTCGGCTTCAACATTCGCGGCGAATCCGCCGAGATCAAAAAGCACGTCGGCTACATGACGCAGCGGTTCAGTTTTTATGAGGATCTGACGATTGCGGAAAATCTGGATTTTATTGCGCGCATTTACGGCGTGCCGCAGCGCGCGTCGGCCGTGGAAAAAAGCCTGGAACGCCTCGGCATGACCGCGCGTCGGCGGCAACTGGCCGGCTCGCTTTCGGGCGGCTGGAAGCAGCGGCTCGCGCTGGCCGCGTGTTTGATTCACGAACCGAAATTGCTCCTGCTCGACGAGCCGACCGCGGGCGTGGACCCCAAGGCGCGGCGCGATTTTTGGGAGGAAATTCACAAGCTCGCCGCGGCCGGGCTGACCGCGCTCGTCACGACGCATTACATGGACGAAGCCGAGCGCTGCCACCGGCTGGCGTACATCGCCTACGGCAATCTGCTGGCCCGCGGCACGGTCCGCGAAGTGGTGGCCGCCGCCGGACTGACGACCTGGCAGGTGGCCGGCCCGGAGCTGGCGATGCTGGCGGAAAAAATCCGCGGACTGCCGGGGGTGGAACAAGTCGTGGCGTTTGGCACCACGCTGCACGTCAGCGGACGTGATGCGGTGCGTTTGCGCGCGAGTCTGACGCCGGTGATGACCGAGGCGAATCGTTGGGAGCAGATTGAGTCGGGTTTGGAAGACGTGTTTATCAGTCTCATGGACGCGGCAAAGGACAATTACTCGTGAAGCTGCACGAATTCAAATGGAGCCGGTTCTGGGCGATGGTCGGCAAGGAATTTATCCAGATGCGCCGCGACCGTGTCACGTTCGCGATGATGATTGGCATCCCGATGATCCAGTTGATCCTGTTCGGTTACGCGATCAACTCCGATCCGAAGCATCTGCCGACCGCCGTCTATGCGGCGGACAACAGCGTTTTTTCGCGCACGCTGGTCTGGGCGCTGCGCAACAGCAGCTACTTTGACATCGTCCGCGAGCCGCGCAACGAGGCGGAAATCCAGACGCTGCTCGCGCAGGGCACCGTGCAGTTCGCGGTGCAAATCCCGGTGGATTTCTCCCGCAAACTGCTGCGCGGTGAACACCCGGATTTGTTGCTCGAGGCCGACGCCACCGATCCCTCGGCGGTCGGTTTCGCGATCTCCGCGATCAATTTGCTCACCACCGACGTGCTCAACCGCGACCTGACCGGACCGCTCGCGAAACTGCGCGCTTCGCTGGCGCCGTTCCACCTGGTCACCCAGCAGCATTACAACCCTGAAAACATCACCCAGTACAACATCGTCCCCGGTTTGATGGGCGTGATGCTGACGATGACCATGGTGATGATCACCGCCCTGGCGATCACCCGCGAACGTGAGCGCGGCACGATGGAAAACCTGCTCTCCACGCCGGTGCATCCCGGCGAGGTCATTGTTGGCAAAATCATTCCCTACATCACCGTGGGCTACATCCAAGTCTTTCTGATTCTGCTGGCGGCGAAATTTTTATTCAACGTGCCGATTGTGGGCAGCGTGCCCCTGCTGCTGGGGCTGGTGCTGCTCTTCATCGTGGCCAACCTCGCCGTTGGCATCACCTTTTCAACGGTGGCCAAAAACCAACTGCAAGCGGTGCAAATGGCCTTCTTCTTTTTCCTGCCGTCGCTGCTGCTTTCGGGCTACATGTTTCCGTTTCGCGGCATGCCGAACTGGGCGCAGGACGTTGGCGAAGTGCTGCCGCTGACGCATTTCCTGCGGGTCGTGCGCGGGATTTTGCTCAAGGGCAACGGCCTGTCCGAGATCGCGCCCGACCTCTGGCCGATCGCGCTGTTTGCGGGCATCATGGTGACGCTGGGCATCACCCGCTACCGTCGGACGTTGGATTGAGCGGCCAGGCTTTGGTCATCACGAAGTCGTCCATGACGAACCCACCGCCAATTTCCGTCACCACGGATGTTTCGATGGCGAAGCCGTTCCGTTCATAGGCGGCGATGGCCTTCACATTGCGCTTGTTCACGGTGAGAAAAAGCCGGCGCGCGCCACACTTCCGGACCTCCGCCTCGCAATGTTGCAGCAAATGCGTGCCCAGTCCGCGTCCCTGAAACTCCGGTTTCAAGTAAAGTTTATGCAGCTTAAAAACTCCCTTCTCCGATGTCGCGCCGTAGGCGGCGAAACCGACGAATTCCCCGCCAATCAACAAGCGATCAAAGCATATTCCGGTGCGAATTTCCGCGCGCAAGGTTTCAATCGCATACATTTTCGCCAGCATGAATTCGATTTGTTCGTTCGAGAGGATGCCTGGATAAACCGCGCGCCAGATGGCACCCGCCAGTCGCGCCAACTCCGGAAGGTCCTTTTCGGCAGCGGCAATAATGCGCGGTGGCTGGCTGAGTTCGGTTTTCAAGCGGCAAATGGAAGCTTCATCGAGGTCGGGACGGGCAGCAAGGCTCGATTGGTCCGCGCGAAAACCTGTTGAGTTTGCGGCGGCAGCCGCTAGATTCATCCGCGTGCGCCGGCTCATTCTAATTTGGTCATTCTGGTGCCTGATCGTGGCGGTGAGTTCAGTCAATGCCGCGACCGGCCGCGTGCTCAAGGTGTTGCCCCATTACCTGGACGCTCAGGGCCGGCACACCCTCGCGCCGAGCCTTTACGAACGCGACGCCTACCAGGCGCGGCTACGCGCACATCCCGAGTTGCGCTCCGGACTGCGCTTCGACATCTGGTGCAAGGCCCGTGGGGCCGCGGCTGGCCCGGTGAAGCTGCGGCTCGAATTGCGCGGCACGGCCCAGGGCGATCTGCCGACGCAACTGGTTTTGGAATCCGAAATCAAACCTCGCTGGTTCAGCCGCTGGGTCTCACTGCCGCTCACGGGCGAGGATTATCAGAAATTCGGGGAAACCACCGCCTGGCGCGCCACGCTTTGGGAAGGCACCCGATTGATCGACGAACAAAAATCGTTTTTATGGTGAACCGTTCGCTCCGCTGGTTTTACCTGGCCGCCTTGCTGGTGTGGCCGGCGGCGTTGTCGGCGAAAGACCTTGCGGAGTATCAGATCGGCGACAAGGCGGAGGAGGATATCGTCGCCCCCCACCAGCTGGTCGTGGTCGATCACTCTGCGACGGCGGCGCTGAAGGAACGGGAGGGCCAGCGCATTCCAGCGGTCCTCCGTTTCAATCCGCGCGCGCCTGACGAGGCGGAAGCGGCGTTCCGCAACTCCTTTGCGGAGACGCGCAGCAACTTCCTGGCGGCCGTCACCACGGCTTTCCCCGCGTCGCCGGCGGGCGAGTTGGACCTTGCCACAACCCGCTTCCTGCGGTTCCTGAACTCCTTTCAAAAGCAGAGCGGGCGGTTCCCTGTCGGCACGAATCTGGCCGGTCTCTGGCTGCGCGGCGAATCGGACGCAGCGCTGGAATCGGACTTGGCCGCCCGGCTGCGCGAAGCGATGCGGGTCCCGGTCCGTGCCGACGTGATCTCGAAGGAAGTCAAAGTTGGCGCCACCGTGCGGCTGGTGCCAGTGGCGGCCAGCGAGGCGCTGACGGAGAAAATCGTGCAGGAGCGGGGCGTGAATTTTGCCAAGACCAATCTGGTTTCGCTGCCACGTGCGCGGTCCGAACTGGTGGATGGTTTTCCGCCGGAAGAACACGTCGTCGCCAAGTATCTTTCCACCTTTGTTCGGCCGAGTTGCGAGATGGATGAAGCGATCACCGGTGAGATGCGCGCCAAACGCACCGCCGAGATGTATGCGGCGGATCATTACGAAGCCGGTCAGCTGATTGTCCGGCGCGGGCAGATCGTGGATGTCAAAATCAAGGCGGCGCTGGATCAAATCAAGGAAAAGACCGCCGCCGGACAGTTGGAGAAACTCGTGGTGAGCGACGAAGTCCAGGCCGCCCGCGATTCCGAACGTGCCCGCTGGCTGGGCCTGGCGATGGGCAGCACCTGTTTGCTGGCAGCCGTCGGCATCTGGCAACTGGCCCGCCGCCGCACCACCGCCGCGCTGCTGCCCGCCCGCATCGAAACCAGCGGTGCCTGGCAGCAGCGGGCGTTGCTCGCGGAGCAGCGTGCCGACCAGGCCCACGCCGCGGTCCGCGCGGGCGTGGTGGCCCAGCTGACGCGCTGGTTGTCCGGTGCCTTCGTCCGCCGCTTGGCGTCGCAGCGCGCCAGCCTGCTGGATGCCCAGCAAAAGGCCGCCACCGACATGGCGGAACTCGAGGCGCGCCTGGAAAAAATCCAGGCGCCGCTGCAGGACCGGCTGTCCGCCTACGAACGCCGCATCGAAGAACTGGAAAAGGAGCTGTCCGTCAAGGGTGAGGAAAACCGCGAGTTAATCCGCGCCAAGATCGAATTGATCCGCAAGCAGTGGAAAATCGAGCGGGAGAAAAACCGCCTCGAACTGAACTGAAGGCACCTTGGAGGCACGCCCAGTTGGTCGCGGATAAAACTTTCCGGCTTTATCCGCCCAGACGGACGCGTGCCAGCCAGTGGCCAAGGTGGCTCCAAATCCAAATGACACCCTGCGTGGAATTCCAGGCTTGCCAGCCGCATACTGCGGCGAGCGTCGCCAGGTGAATCCACTCCAGCCAATACCGCCGTCGAAACAGATGCACGAATACCACGAGGGCGATCGGCCAGAAAATCAGTCCGGCGTGACAGAGAAAGGTCCCGACTACCAGCCGCATTTGGCCCAGCGGGCTGCCCCAAGGCGTCAGCGACCTCGGAATAAGATACCAGACCGGTCCGGTGACCAGCACGACCAGCAACACCAGCAGGATTGCGTTGCAAAACCTGACTTTCCAAGAAGCCGATGGCGTTTCGTCGTTCGCGCGATTTGAGTCATACCAGATTTTTTCCACGGCCGCGCGCTGGGTGAAAATTTTGGCGGGCGAAAAAATCGCGCGGGCGAGGAACGCCGGCAATTGCCACCCCGACAGGGTGCGGAAGCGCCGGGCGGACGTGCGCACCGGATTCCACAGGACGGCAAATCGCCCGATGCGTTTCAGGCGCAGCGCAAATGTTCCTTCCTCGGCCCAATAAAAACGTTCATCAAAACCCCCGGTTGCCTTAAACGCACTACGGGTGCAAAACATAAACGCCCCGCCAGTGAATCCTGCGAGCTTTACCCCGAGTAACCCCAACCAAGCCACCAGCCGGATATAAAGCGGTACGCTGCCCTCAAACAGCGTCGGACCGCCGCCACCCACCGCGCCTTTCTCCAGATATCGCAATGCCTCGGCGACGGCGCGCGGATTGATGGTGGTGTCCGCGTCCACAAAGAACAGCCGGTCGCCGCGCGCGGCATGGCCGCCGGCATTGCGCGTGGCAGCGATTTGCCGGTGGTGGACCGGCACCACGACGGTCCCATGAGCCCGCGCGATCTCCGCGGTGGAGTCGGTGGACGCGTCGTCCACCACGATGATTTCGTACGGCTGCCCCACCACGCGGGCGGCGTCGTGGATTGCCTGCAAGGTCCGGCCCAGCCCCGCCTGTTCGTTGTGCGCAGGCACGATGAACGAGATCATGACGATTGGAACAGTCTGGGGACTTTTCGTTTTGCCGCCGGTCCCAGATTTAACCGCCGGATTTCAGCGATGTTTCAGCCGCAGGGTGTCGCCCAGGTCTTCCACCTCGAATAGCCGCGCGCGTTCCTCCGGCGTGTGATTCGGCGAATGTAAAATCATCATCAGTTGTCCGTCGAACCGGTGGAACAACATCGGATGCCCGCCGTCGTGGGTGAACAGCGGCTCGGCCTGTTGCTCCCAGGGGCCGGCTAGCTTGCCGGATTTGGAACGCGCCACGCCAACCAAGTAGCCGCCCGCGCCAAAACTCGACCACACCATCAGCAGCTTGCCCGAGTTCGAGCGATAGAGGTAAGGCCCGTCGGTGACGTGACAGCCCGTTTCCTTGGACTTCTGGCTCCACGGGGCGTCGCTGGCCTGGAACATCCATTCCGGTTCGCCGATCGTATCCGACAAATCCTCCTTGAGCTGGATGAACTCCATTCTCCCGTCCGTGATTTGCACCCATTCGTGGGAAAAAATCATGTAGGGCGTGCCCTCCTCAACCCAAAATGTCCCGTCCAGCGTCATCATGTCGGCGGGAAGCGTGGAATGATTGGCGAATGGCCGAAACGGTCCGCGCGGCGAATCCCCCACGAGAATTTGCGAGCCGCGTTTCACGCGCGGATACCAGTTGCGCCACTGTTCCGGAAATTTGTCGTCGGTGTTGAACGTGAGGAACAGATAAAACTTGCCGCGCCAGGCGTGGAGTTCGGGCGCCCAGATGCCGCGCTGCGCCCAGAAATTCTGGGGTGTTTCGAAGATCACGCGCGGTCCGTCCCACGTTTCCAAATCCCGGCTCGTCAACTCCACCACCGCCGGACGGCCGTTCGGCCCGCGCCGGCTGGTGGAGCTGACGAGGAAATAAGTGCGCGAATTCGTGTCCGCCCACGCGCAGCAATCGCGCAACCTCACCTCGGCCAGTCGAACCTGGCGCGGTGCCTCCACGGGCGGGGGAATATTGGTCTGGGTATGACCGAAGTTCGGCATGCCCAGCAGCGAGAACCAGAGCAGGAGGCGAAAGTTGGAATTCATGGAGCGGTCGGGAAAATAGTCAGAGCACCGGTCAGGCGGAATTTAATTCTCCGCAATCCAGTTTGTTGCGCACGCTGTTTCCCTGCCTCGGCCTATCCCACCGGAACCCGCGGAACGGTGGTCTTATAGAGCAACCGGCCCTGATCATCCAGCATGCGCACATCCATTTGCTCCGCTTGCAATGCGACGGCCGTGAAACCGGAGCAGCCTTTGGCGAACCGGGTGTGCGCGGTGGTTTTGGTTTCGCGCGGTTTGGAGCCGGCACCGGAGCAGAACAAATTCACCCGGCCCGCCTGCAGGTGCTGCAGGTCGTGGTCGTGGCCGTTGAAATATGCCTGCACCCCGTGTTTTTCCAGCAACGGCAAGACATGCCGGATGATGTATGGCGTGTCGCCGTGCGGCCCACCGGAATAAACCGGATGATGCGCGATGACGATTTTCCACGGCGCGGTGGATGCCGCCAGCACGGCTTCCAGCCAGGCGAGTTGCGCGGGGACGTCCTGCGACTTGAGGTTGCCGTGGTACTTCATCTCGCCGACATCCAGATTGGCCATCGGCGTGGTATCAAGATGGAAAAATTCCACCGGATGACTGGCGTCAATCGCTTCGCGCCGCGTGTAATAGCGGGCCGGCAGATTCCAGCGCGGACTGGTTTTGTGGTAGGAAATCTGTGCGTCGCAATCCCCGTGATAATCATGATTGCCGAGCACGACGTGCCACGGCACTTGCAGTGACGGCGCGGCATAAACCTGCTCGAACGAAGTCTGCCATTGGGGATCGTTCACCGACGCGACCCCGTTTTCGTAAAAATTGTCACCCACGGAGATGATGAACTTGGCATCCACATCCTGCGCGGTTGCGGCCATCTGCGCCGCCACGTCGCGCTGGTCCTTTTCGCCATTGCGCCCCCAGTCACCAAAGACGAGAAAATTCAGGCCGGCTCGCGGCGCATCCGCTGCGAGCCCGCGCCGCGGCAGGAGCGCACCGGCCAACTGGGCGGAGGCGGAGGCGACGAACAAGGTGCGGACGAATTGACGCCGGGTTTGTTTCATAATGGGGGTAGGTTAATCCATCATTTCCCAACTCAAAATAAAAATTCGTCGCGCGAATGGGCCTCCCCGCGGAAACCAATCGGCTGGTGCAGCTGCCCGCACCATGCCCAGGTTTTAAGCGCGGCGTGTGGGACGGGGAATTCGCGGTCAGGGTTTGGGCGCTTCAACCGTGGCGGTTGTGTTGGTGCCGTCGGCTTTCGGTTCGTCCTTCTTCTCGACGAGCAGTTGCGCCCGTTCCTTCAGAAGTGAGTCCACCGACCAGCTCGACACGAGGTAAGTCCAGCCTTGGTAAGTCTGTTCCTGTTTCAGTTTGTCCGCGAGCTTCTGCCGGTTGGCCTGAAATTCCTTGTCGAGCCGGTCCTTGTCCGCCGGTTTTTCGTCCTTGCTAGGCGTGCGTTCCTTCGCCAGTTCCGCCGTCAGCGTCACAGTCAATGGATATTCGTCGTTGGTCTTGGCGCCAACGTTGAAGGCGTAATGAAAGTCATCAAACGTCTCCACCGTCACCGCAATCGGCGCGTTCGTGCCGCTGCCGGCCAACTTGTCTCCGGCCAACACGTCGGTGAAGGACGGCGAACCGAGCGGACTGGACAGCGCGGAAGTCTTGGACGAATCGAGTTTTTCCGTCGGTTTGGCGTCGGCCAGGATCCACTCGCCGGATTCCGTGGCGCGCGTCAGTTTCCAGGAGTTGGTAGCCACCGGAAAGATCACCTGCAGGGAGCGGGCTTTTTCCACCTTGAGAAAATCCTTGTTCAGCCAGTTCTCCGGCCTGGGCTGGACGTTTTCGAGCGGATCGGAGATTACCGCCACCGTGTCGGAATCGGCGGTTTTCACATAGCGTCCATCGGGGAAGCCCTCGTCGCCTTCGCCGAACTGGGACGGCCGGGCGGATTTGCGCAGGTGCGGCTTGCCGACGAGCAGCGTGGCGATGGCTTTGTCGCCCGCGCCGCGGAACTCCACGGCCAGCGTGGTGTTGCTGCCCGGACCGGGTGGCGCGAGCTGGAGCTTCGGCAATTGCGATGGCCCGATTTTTTCGGTCTGGACGATTTTCCAATCGCGCGCCTTCAACAAAAATTCGCTGATCTGCGAAAAATTTGCCGGATAATCATGGCGTTCGCGCACTCGCCAGGTTTCGTCCTGCTTGGCCAGGTTCAATTCATTCGTACTCTGGCGAATGACCAGGTGCGTGATGTCGTTGACGGGCAGCTTGCCGAGCAGGGTGCCGCCGGTGGCGGCGCCGGTTTCGTTCCAGGATTGTTCATTGCGGTGATACATCAGCAGGCCCGCGCCGCCGATGACGACCGCCAAACCGAGGAGAATGCCAAGTTGTTTCCGATTCATTTTGCCGACGTGCGTTTGCGTTTGAAGAGCGCCAGGACGAGGCCGGAAGCGCTGACGAGCAGGGGCATGGCCGCGATGTTGATCCATTTCACACGGTTTTCCAGCGCGTCAATGTCGTGCCGCAGTTTCTTGCGTTCGTCCTTCAGTTGAATTTTTACCTCCGCCTCTTTCTTGCGGAATTTTTCCACTTCCGCCGCCTGTTCGGGCGACAGGATGAAACGCTGGTTGCCTTGTTTGGCCTGCTGCAATTCATTCAGACGCTGCTGGGTTTCGCTCAGGCTCGATTCCAATTCCTTGATCTTGCTCTCGTAGGCTTCCTCGGCCTGCGCCTGCATTTTCTTGATCAGCGTGAAGGGATGGCTCTGCGCTGCGCGGCTGCGGACGCCAATCAAATTGCTGTCGCCGCTCAACTGTTCCACCGCGTTTTGGGCGAAGGTCAGGTTGCCGTTCATCGGCGTGGCGAAATTGCCAAACGGCGTCTGCATTTGCCGCAGCGTAAATTGATCGGCCAGCATGTCGGCGTCGCCGACGAGAATCACCGTGCCGTCCGTCTTGCTTTCCTTGAGCGTTGCGGCCGCAACTTTGTTGGTGTTGCTCTTGTCCTCGTCTGGTTTTCCGTCGGGGAACGCCGTTTTGAACTTGCCGTTCAGACGCAACGCCAGGGCGTAGCTGGTGCCCGACGGTTTGAAATCTCGCAGGATGTTTTCGCCGCCCATTTGCGCCATGAAACCTTCCACCAACTGAGAATCGGGGGTGCTCTTGAGCAGCACCGTTTCCTTCAAGCCGGCCGCCGGTGTGCCGGTGAACGCGCCGGCAAGCGGCAGCCAGATGCTCTCGATCTGACCGCTGATGACGTCGGCTTTGTTGATCCCGTCGCCGTTCAGCGCGAGAAAGGCCGGCGCCTCAGTGGGCTGGCCGTTGCGGCCGCCCAACTGCATTTTGAAATTCAAATCGGCCACGACCTTGCTGGCGTCAAATTGAAGCCCCCACGCCTTGAGCAGTTTTTCGAGCGAAGATCCTTTGGCGGGCATGTTGCCCATCATCGGGTTTTGCTGGCCGCTGTGGTCCGACAGCGGCGAAGGGTCGAGGAAGGCGATCATTTTCCCGCCGCGCAAAACAAACTGGTCCAGCGCAAACTGCGCCTTGTCGGTGATGTCGCGCGGGTGGATGACCAGCAGCACCTTGATTTCCTCGTCAATTTTTTCAGCGTCCATTTCCACGCGCTTGACGGTGAAATCATTCTTCAATTCAGTGAGGAGGGCCCACGGTTCCTGGCCCTGGCCGCCCTGGCCCATCTGCATCATCATCGGATTGCCGGGCGCGCCGAAGACGGGCAGGGGACTCATCACGCCGATGACTGGCCGTTCCGGCGTCATCACGCGGGAGATGGCGCGGGACAAATCGTATTCCAACATCGGCTCGCGGTTCGGATCGAGGAACGGCATCGCCTGTTTCTCATCCAGCACGCTCACCGCCAGCCCAAGGTAGAATTTTTCGCCATTGGATAAACCCTGGCCCTCCACGCCATCGAGCCGGGCGGAATCTTCCGCGTTGGAATCCGGCTGCGGATCCAATTTTTCAATGGTGAGGTTGCCGCCGGCGATCTGCTTGTATTCGCCGAGCAGATCCTCCACGCGCCGGGCGTAGTCGCGCAGATAGACCGTTTCCGGCGTGGCCTGCTGGACCTGCGTGCAGTAAAAACGGATTTTCACCGGCGTGTCGAGCTTGCGTAAAATCGCCTTGGTGCCGTCCGAGAGCGTGTAGGCTTTCTCCCGCGTCAAATCTGCGCGCACCTTGAACGCGCCGGTGAGGACGTTGACCGCGACGAGCACCAACGCCATCGCGACCACGCCGACGACGGAGAACAAAATGGTTTCGTAAGATTTCTTTTGCATCGAATGAAAAATCCTTTCTAGCCCGCGCGGCGGCCGCGCAGGATCACGCTGGTGCAGAACAGCGAAAAGCCGATCATCGAAAGAAAGAAAATCAGATCGCGCGAATCCAGCACGCCTTTCTGCAGGCCCTCGAAATGGGTGATGACGCTGAAGGAGGCAATGGCTTCGACCAAGCCCGGTTTGGCCCAGCTTTCCAGGAGGTTGATGACGGGCGCGAAGCCGGCCAGAATCAGGAACAGGCAAATCACCACGGAGATGATGAAGCTGACCACCTGGTTGCGCGTCAGGGCCGAGGTGATGCAACTCACCGCCAGATACGCGCCGGCCATGAGCCAGCTTCCGAGGTAGCCGGCGAAAATCACGCCATTGTCGGGACTGCCGAGGTAATTCACGGTGATGACAATCGGAAACGTCGCCGCGAGCGCGACGGCGAGGAACAGCCAGCTCGCCAGGAATTTTCCGACAATCGCCTGCCACGCCGTGATGGGCATGGTGAGCAGGAGTTCAATCGTGCCAACGCGACGCTCCTCCGCCCACAGCCGCATTCCGACTGCCGGCACCAGGAACAAATAAAACCAGGGATGCCAGAAGAAAAAATTCGCCGCCAGCGAAGCCTGCCCGCGATCCAGCAGCGACGGCTGGACCGCGAAGGCGAAGAAGCCGCAGAGCAGCAGAAAAATGACGATGAAAATATACGCCAGCGGCGACGAAAAATAGGCGGCCAGCTCGCGCTTGGTGATGGTTTTGATGTTCGCCCAGGAATTCATGGTTTCTCCTCCGCGCGCTTGGCCGTGTCCGGCATGGTGATGCTGCGGAAAACCTCGTCGAGCCGGCCTTCCTCGGTGTGCATCTCCTCGATGCGCCAGCCTTGCGTGGCGTCGGCGATGCTCTGCGCCAGCGTGCCGTTGGCGCTCGATTTCGGAAACGCCCGCGCCGTCACGCTCGTCGCGTCTTCTTTGAGCACGGTGGTTTTCTTCACGGCTGAAATCTGGCCCAGCCGCTGTTGCAGCGCGGCGGCATTGAGGCCGTTGACGCGCAGCGTCACCGCCCCCGCCCACTCGGATTTTTGCCGCAGCTCCTGCGGCGTGCCGTTCGCCACAATTCGCCCGCGATCAATGATGATGGCCCGCGAGCACACCGCGTCCACCTCCTCCAAAATGTGGGTGGAGAAAATAATCGCCTTTTTCTCGCCCATCCGGCGGATCAGTTGGCGCACCTCATGTTTCTGGTTCGGATCCAGCCCGTCGGTCGGCTCGTCCAGCACCAGCACGTCGGGATCGTGAATGATGGATTGCGCGAAACAGGTGCGGTGCCGATAGCCTTTCGAAAGCGTCTCAACACTCTGGTGCAGCACGGCTTCCAAAAAGCACATTTCCACCGCGCGGGAAACCGCCTTGCGTCTCGCGTCGCCCTGGAGGCCGCGGATTTCAGCCGCGAAATTCAAAAAGCCATGCACCGTCATGTCGGTGTAGGCGGGGGCGTTTTCGGGCAGATAACCGATCAGGCGCTTGGCGGGAATCGGTTTCTCCACCATGTCGAAACCGCCCACGGTGATGGAGCCGGCGGTCGGCGGAATGAACCCGGTAATCATCCGCATCGTGGTGGATTTGCCCGCGCCGTTCGGCCCGAGGAACCCCAGGACTTCGCCGCGGTCCACCGCGAAGGAAATCCCGTCCACGGCCTGTTTGGCGCCGAAAAACTTTGTCAAATTGTTGACTCGAATCATAACTGTCACTTGCGCAAACGCAAAACGAGGCGTCGGAATAACCGTTCCCCAACCCGAACGCAATCTTGTTTTTCACCACGTCCGGGCTGGCCTGGGTTCTGTTCACCAAGCGCGTCGCATGATTGCTTGGACAGTTTTATTCAAAAATGTTCAAAATATTTTTGTCAAGTTGTGCCGACCCACCCCGTCGGGGAATCTGGCGATAACCCGCTGGGATTTTGCTTCTCAAGTCGGAGGCAATTCGCCAAGTTCGGGGGCAATGAGCCGTCATTTATGCGCGTTTTAATTGCCACCATCACCGCCGGGGGCGGGCATCTCGCTGCCGCCGCCGCGTTGGACGAAGCCTGGCGCGCGGCGCGGTCGGATGATGTCGTCGAGCGGGTGGACTTGATCAAATTTTTCTCGCCGCTGCACCGCAAAATCCACGAGGACGGCTACGTCAAGTTGGTGGAACGCGCGCCGGAGCTCTGGGGCTTGGTCTTCAAAAAAACGGACACTCCGAAAGCCGCGCGCAGCCTGAGCCGGCTCAAGCGCGCTTTTCCCAGCAACTCCCGGGCGCGCTTCGCCCGGCACGTCCAACGGTTCGAGCCGGACGTGGTGCTTTGCACCCACTATCTGCCGCTGGAAACCTTGGGCCTGCTGCGCCGGAAGAAGAACTCGCCGCGACCGCTGACGGTCAGCGTTGTAACGGATTTTGAGGCGCATGCGCTCTGGATGGATAGTTGTGTGGATTTGTATTGCGTGGCCGCGGAGGCCACCAAGGCGCGGCTGGTCGCGCGCGGCGCGGCGGCGGGAACCGTGGTTGCCACCGGCATTCCCATCTCCGCGAAATTTTCCGCGAAATCCGACGCCAAAGCCGTACGCAAAAATTTGGGCCTGCGCGATGATCTACCGGTGTTGCTCGTGTTAAGCGGCGGCTTCGGCATGGGACCGGTCGCGGAAATTCTCGGCGAACTCGACAAAGTACCGCTGCCGTTCCAGACGCTGGTGGTCACCGGCCGAAACGACACCTTGCGCCGCGAACTGGCCACGCAGGATCGCCGGCACCCGACGCACGTACTGGGTTTCGCATCGAACATGCACGAGTTGATGGCTGTCGCGGATCTCATTCTCACCAAGCCCGGCGGGCTTACCTCGTCCGAGGCGCTGGCGCTGGGCAAGCCGCTGTTCATTTTGAATCCAATTCCCGGCCAGGAAGCGGCCAACAGCGATTTTTTGCTGGAGCGCGGCGCCGCGGCGAAGGTGAATCGCGTGGAGGATTTGCCCTACCGCGTGGAGCAATTGCTCGGGTCCAGGAAACTGGCGGAAATGGCCCGGGTGGCCAAGCTCCTGGGCCGGCCAAATGCCGCGGCGGAGATTTGCCGGGAAAGTGCCGCGCGCGCGGAGCGGCGGCCGGAAGCAGTTTGAAATTGAATTTCCAAACCAGGCGGCCAAACTGGCGCGGTCATGAGCCGGGATGAGTTTGATCGTTTAGTCCAGCGGCTGGGGGAGTTCGCGCGGCAACACCCGACCCGGTATCGCCTGCACGTTGCCGGTCTGGCGGCGCTGGGTTACGCCTATTTGTTTGGGGTGCTCCTTTTCCTCCTGCTGGGCGCAATCGGTTTGGTGTGGCTGGTCATCGCGGTGCCCAACGGGCTGACGATCCGCATCGCCGCTGTCTTGGGAATCCTCATCCTCAGTTTGGCCAACGTGATTGTGCGGGCGCTCTGCGTCCGGCTGACGCCGCCGGAGGGCTTGGAAATCCCGCGCGCCGAGGCGCCGGTGTTGTTCGCCATGCTGGATGAACTGTGGCTGAAATTGAACGCGCCCCGGCTGCATCGGGTGCTGCTCACCGGTGAGTTCAACGCGGGCGTGCTCCAGATTCCCCGCCTCGGCCTGTTCGGCTGGCAGCGGAGTTACCTGCTGGTCGGCCTGCCGATGCTGCAAGGGATGTCGCCCGAGCAGTTCCGCGCGGTGATGGCGCACGAGTTCGGGCACTTGTCGCGGAACCACAGCCGGTTCAGCGCGTGGATTTACCGGGTGCGGCGCACCTGGGACCGCGTGTTTGAGCAGATGGCGCGGCAACGCCAGAAGGGCGCGGGAATTTTTTTGAAATTCATCCGCTGGTACGGGCCGTATTTCAACGGTTACTCCTTTGTGCTGGCCCGCGCCAATGAATACGAGGCGGATCAATGCTCGGTGAAACTGGCCGGCCTGCCAACCGCCGGCGAGGCGATGTTGCAATCCGAAATGCAAAACCGCCTGCTCACCCAGGTTTTCTGGCCGGGCTGGTTCCAGCAGGCGGCGCATCTGCCGGCGCCGCCGGCCACGGCCTACACCAATCTGGCGGCGGTCCAACAACTCGGCCCGCCCCCGGAGGCTTCGCGCAAATGGCTCGCCCATGCGCTGCATGTTCGCACCAACAACTCCGACACGCATCCCTGCCTCAAGGACCGGCTCACGGCGATGGGATATTTGCCGCCAGGCGATGCCCCCGTCGAACTCGCGCCGCCCGCGCCGCCGCGCGTCACCGCCGCGCAACATTTTCTCGACGGCGCGCTGGAAAAATACCGGCTCCTGCTTGAAAGCCGCTGGCACGCGGCCAATGACAAAGGCTGGAAGCAGCGCTTTGACCACGTGCAAAAACAGCAGCAAAGGCTGGCGGTTTTGAAGGCGCAGTTCGAACAGCAACCACCAACCGTGGCCGAACGTTTCGAGTGCGGGCAATTGCTGGCCGATTTGCAGGGGGACGCCGCCGCCGCGCCGTTCTTCCACGAGGTGCTGAAGGCCAGCCCGGATCATCCGGGTGCGAACTTCTTGCTGGGTCGCCAGTTCCTGGCCCGGGATGATGCCGCGGGAGTCGCCCTGATCGAAAAAGCAATGAACGCCGACGTGAACGCGGTCAAGCCCGGCTGCGACCTGCTGTTTGCATTTTACCAGCGGACCGGCCAGCACGAGAAACTGGGCGGGCTTTACAGCCGTTTTGATCAACACGCCCAACGCGTTCAACTCGCCCAGCAGGAACGCGCCACGGTCAGTGTGCGCGACACCTTCATCGCGCACCAACTCGCGGCGGACCAGGTGCTGGCACTCCGCGCGCAACTGGAGAAGTTTCCCGATGTCAAGGCCGCCCACCTTGTGCGCAAAGCAGTGAAGCATCTGCCCGAGGTTCCGTTTTATATTCTCGCCGTGCAGCCGGACGTGAAATGGTTTCACATCCGCTCCTCATCCGCCGATCAGCAACTCGCCCGGCGGCTCGTTCAGGGCATGAAATTTCCCGGTCAAACGATGGTGTTTGTTTCCGCGAACAACCGCTCCAAAATCTGCAGCAAGGTGCGGCGTGTCGCCGGCGCACAGATTTTTGCGCGCGCCCGCCGCTGACCGAGCGCAATGGCATTGCCGCCGGGCAACTTAAAGCACCGGGGGTTGTGCCGGTGGAAACACGTCGTACGCCCGGCCGAATTGCGCCAGGTAGTGGAGCGAGTAAGCCCGTTTGAACACCAGCACCGGCAGCAACGCCACCGTGCCCAGATACGGCAGCGCCAGCAGGCAACCCGCCAGACAGCAGGTCGCGATCACTAGGATGAAAACCAAAATGCCCAGCACCAGGCCAATGATGAGCTGGAAGAGTAAGTATAAGATAAAATGGCCGAAGTGCGCCGCGCACAGCCTGCCGAATTCCCCCCACGCGGCCAGGCACCGGCTCCCGCGCAGAAACATGATCGGCACCACGAAATCCGTCGTCAGCTTTCGCACCAGCGCGAACGCAAGTCCGATGAGGAAAAGCGCGCAGCCCAGCGCCAGCGCCCCCAGAATTCCGGGCAGCCTCGCATTTTCCTGCGACACCGCCCACCAAACTGACAGGACCAGCAGGAGCACGAGCGGCAAGGTCACGATCCAACCGATCAGGCCAAGCGCCAGGCGAAACCAAAAGAGGCTGTCAGCGCACGCGGCGAAACGTCCCCACGGTTCAACCACCTGCGCCCGGTCCAGCGCCACGCAGTGCAGGAACATGAACTTGCCCCGGCTGCTTAACCACAGGAACAAAACCCAGAGGACCAGGCTGGCGAGCATTACGACCGCGGCCACTGGTGCCAGCCAGAACAGGTTTGCCGTCACAAACTCCCGCACCGCGTGCAGTTGCTGGTGCAGATCCCGCTGCCAGGAGTGGTCGGAATTGAAATTGAAGTTCGCGCCGGTGGAAATCCCATGTTCGCCCAGCAGCGCCAGCCAGGCGCAAAAGCCAATCGTGAACCATTTGTCCAGATCGAACGGCCGAAACAGCACCTGACCCACGCGCCCCATGGCCGCGCTGATGGGATCAGTGACGCTGATGTTTGCCGGTTGAGTCGTCATATTGTGAAAAGGGTTTGCCCTTCAAACCTTGCCGGATTTTATACTGGCGCTGAGCGGCTGGGAAGCACTTTTGACAATGTCACTCTTCGGCTCTTCGGCAATCCAAACGAGGGGGCCGCCAGTCATTCGCCAATGAAATGCAGGGCGATCGTTCTGGAGTGCGCCGCACGGCGGTGTTCCCAAAGGTAAATGCCCTGCCAGGCGCCAAGGGTGAGTTGTCCCGCGCGCACCGGCACGCTGAGGTTCACGGCGGTGAGCGCCGTGCGGATATGCGCCGGCATGTCGTCGTCACCTTCCGCTGTGTGGACAAACAACGGGTCGCCGTCCGGCGCGAGGCGCGCAAAAAAGGCTTCCAGATCGCGGCGCACGTCCGGATCGGCGTTCTCCTGGATGACCAGCGAGGCGGAGGTGTGTCGCAAGTGGAGGGTGAGCAAACCATCGCGGAAATCCTGGCTGGAAATCCAAGCGGCGACCGCGTCGGTGAATTCATACAGACCACGGCCACGGGTGGCGAGAGTCAGTTCGTGTTGGGCCTGGCGCAACATGCTCGGCTGGCCGCTCAGGGTGTGGTGTTGACGGCGGGCGCCGTGCCGGCCGCGCGCTCCAGCATTTTTTCCAGTTCCAGATTGTGCGGAAAGCCCGTGTCCAACGCGCGCTGGTAATGCCACCGTGCAAGCGACACCGAGGGCGGGCTTTGGGTCAGGTAAAATACCGCCATGTTGTTGTGGGCATCCCCGTAATTTGGATCAATCTGGATGGCCTTGCGGAAGGCCTTTTCCGCCGCTTCGCGCAGGCCTTTCTGGCTGAGGGCGATACCCAGACGGTTCTGAATCTCCGGATTTTTCGGATCGAGCGCGGCCGCACGGCTCAGGGCATCAAGGGCTTCGTCGTATTTTCCCTGGCGGAATTTCAAGTAGCCCAAAATGCCAAGACTGTAGCTGTCGCTCGGCGCGAGGGCCACCGCCTGCTGGATGTTTTTGTCTGCATCGTCGAGGTGGTTTTCCTCCATTTGAATGACGGCAAGATTGGCCAGGGTGTTGACGCTTTTGTCGTCGCGCAGGAGCACTTGCTTGTAATTTTCCTCGGCGCGGTCGTATTGGTGATTGGCAAAAGACCTCTGGGCTTCGGTCACCAGGACGGCGGTGCCGGCAGGCAGTTTGCGGATGGCGCGGTCCATGACGGGATTGACAGGGGGCGGCTGGGATTCCGGCGGTTTGAGCATGGCCAGTTCCTGCGGCGTGTACGGAATGGCGGGTGCCTCAAAGACCGCCAGCCGGGTGCGCAGCACGCTGATCTGGTCCTTGAGTTCGTCCACGCGCGTCGCCGCCGTCCGGCTCTTGCGTTCGTAAAGTTCCTTCTGCGCCGCGTCGAGTTTGCCGCGCAGTTCGTCGCGCTCGCGTTGCAGCGCCCGGACCCGCTGCGAATCGTCCGCTGGCGGCGCGGACGCCGCGATCAGCACCGGCGCGCTGGTGGGCGCGGGCGCAGCCTTGACCTGCGCGGTCAGTTGTTTGACCTGGGTTTCCAGACTCGCCTTGGCTTCCCGCAAAAACTCCCGGTCGGATTGGAGGGCCGCGATTTGCGCGCGCGCCTCGGCCAGTTGTTTTTCGAGGCCGGAAGTTTGTTTGGACGCGCCCGCCGAGGCGGATTGCATGTCGGTCAGACGGCGTTTGAGAATGTCGTTCTCCGACCGCAACGTGGCTACGACTTCGGTTTCCGCGCCTGCCGATTTCAGCCGTGCCTGCAAGGCCTCCTTATCCTGGAGGAGCCGGGTGTTCAAAGCGCTTTGCTCGGCCAGCTTGCGGTTGCTTTCGGCGAGGGATTTGCGGGCCGCTTCCAGCGCCGTGGCCGCCGGTTGCAGGGTCTCCACCCGGGCCTGCAAATTTTTGCGTTCGGCTTCGAGGGCGTTGATCTTCTCCGCCTGGCCGGTCAGGCGGTGGTTGGCATCCGCCAAATCTCTTTTCATCTGATCCACTGCCTTGGTGTCGTTGACCGGGGAGGGGACCGGCGTGGCGGTTGTGGCCGGGCGTTTTTGGGCCAGGCTGGCGTTGAGCAGGGCGTTTTCCTTTTGCAGCGATTTGATGCGATCCTCGGCGCGAGCCAGTTCGCGCGGATCCAGCATGGCGGGTTGTGCCGCGAGCGCCTCGCGCACTTTCGACTCGAGCAGCGACTTGTCCACCTGCAATTGCCGCACCTGCTCCCGCAGCGCGTTGAGTTGGTTCACGGTTTCTGCGCTCGGCGGGGACGGGGCGCGGCCGACGGCTGCGGCCGGGCTGGGTTCAACGGCCGGTGCCCGCGCGGTGACTTCGGCGATGCGCGAGGCGAGATAATTGAGGCGGAAATTGATGACCTTGCTGTTCCAGTCTGGATAGAGATGCTGAAATTTCTGCAGTTCCGTCTGGGCCTGGAGATACTTGACAAAGGCGCGCGTCGTTAGCTCCTGCGCGTTCAACGCATCCCCTTCCTGAATCAGCGAGTAGATGCGGACATACTGGTCGTCCGGCCCTTCCGCGCGTGCAAGCGGGAGTGCCAGCAACAGGATCGCCAGGACCAGAAGCCGTTTCATCGCGGCGTATCCTATGCGGAGGTGGGAAGCTTTGGCAAATGAATCCGTGGTGCGACCCCGGTCGCGCGAAACTCGACCGAGATGGGAGGCGCGATGAAACGCTTTCGCGGCGACAATTTCTTTTGCTAGGCACCAGCCTCGTCGAAGTCGAAAATTCCGTGCTTGCCATTTTCCCAGTCCTAGCTAAGGTCATCGACTCCCGTCCCGGCGAGGCCGGCGGGCGCAAAAAAGTGCATTGAGTTTGACGATTTAACTTTATATGGCATCAGCAAACGATTTACGCCGCGGCATGGCGATCAATTACAACGGTGACGTCTGTGTGGTTCTGGACTTCCAGCATCGCACCCCCGGCAACTTGCGCGCTTTCGTGCAGGCCACCCTGCGCAGCATCCGCACCGGCAAATCTTCCGACATCCGGCTCAGTTCCACCGAGCGCATCGAGCCGGTGCCGATGATCACCAAGAAAATGGAGTTTAGCTACAAAGACGGCGAGGATTTCGTTTTTACCGATCCCGAAACGTACGAAACCGTCAACATCTCGCCGGAACTCGTTGGCGACGCGAAGAATTATTTGGTGGAAAACGGTCTGGTCACAATGGTCTTCGTCGAAGAAAAAGCCGTGTCCGTGGAAATCCCGCCATCGGTCATCCTCACCGTGGCCGACGCACCGGATGGCATCCGCGGCGACTCGGCCAACAACGTTCAAAAACCCATAACGCTGGAGACCGGCATCACAATTCAGGCTCCGCTCTTTATCAAGACCGGCGAGAAGATCAAGATTGACACGCGCACCGGCAAATACATGGAACGCGCCTGACACCAGTTCGAATTTTCAAACGTCAGTCTCAAAGGTTCCTGTCCTCCTGGGCCCAGCCCGTCTGCCTCACGGTGACGCCGGTCTGTTGGTTGTTAACCTGCCAGCCGCACGATATTCCCGCGCTCAGCCACTCCCTTTTTCTCAAGCCGCTGGGCAGTTCATCGGCAATCGGGGCCAAGTGTTCTGCAACGTCGGACCGCTCCAGGCATTAATCGCGGGGTTTCCTCAAACGGCACAAACCGCAGCCACCTGTTTTTCCTGACGGCTCTCGCAGTTGTTGCGCCGATGGTGTTTCCGTCAGCCAGCGCCGCGACGGTGCGGCGGCAACTCCGGCCACATGGCGGCAGCATTACGAGAAATCAAAATGACTGAAGTCCGCATATCCGGCGGTCGCGCTGGCATTTGTTTTTATGCTGTAAAGTCCGAGCTTTGCCCCGATCCATTTGCCTTTGCTCGCCAGGAAGGTTTGCGGCAACGAAACGAATTCACCGGTATTGGCGAATCCCCAAAAAACCTGGCCACCGTCACGGACCACCACGCGCAGTTCCATCGGATCTGCGCTGACGGGACTGAGTTTTTCAAATTTGTCATCGGTACGCAAAACGAGCCAGTTTTTCGTGCCGTCATGCTGGATGCCAAGCATGGCTGATTTCTCACCGGCGATCACTAGGCCTGCTTCTTCGCCGCATTGTTGCGCAGCCAATTGCAGCCTGGTTTCCACCGTGAAACTCTGCGCGGGGAACTTTTGAAGCAGAAGATTCGGTTGCTCGTTCAAAGGAATCATGGCCAACTGTGGAAATAATCGCAACCAACCCGGCCGCGCAGTGAAGGAATACCACTCGTCGCAGTGGTTGGCGTGCCACTGCCATTGCAGTCCAAGTTTGCCGCCGTCGAATTCATCGCTGGTTTGCGGGGCGAATGGTTTCTGGTTGCAGGTGGCAACGGGCTTTTGATGTGTCCGGACTGGAACGCTGTTTTGACCCATCAGCGGCCACTCGTCGCGCCAGGCTACTGGTTGCAAATGCACGAGGCGTCCGTATACCCCGGCGGCTTGAAAGTGCACAAACCACCAGTCGCCGGCGGGGCTGTCCACCAACGCGCCTTGATGCGGACCGTTGATGTCGGTGCCGCCCTGCGCAAGCACGATTTTATCCTCGTAGGGGCCGTAAATTCTTTTCGACCGCAACGCCACCTGCCAGCCGGTCTCCACGCCGCCCGCCGGCGCGAGGATGTAATACCACCCGTTGCGTTTGTAAAATTTGGGGCCCTCAAGCGTTGGGTGTTTTTCCGGCTGGTGAAAAACAATTTCGCCTTCGCCCAGCAACTTCGAGCCATCGGCCGCCATCGGGCAAACGCGCAGACGGTGCTTGATGCCGGCGCGTGAGCCGGCGTAGGCGTGGACAAGGTAGGCTTGTCCGTCGTCATCCCACAACGGACACGGGTCAATCAGTCCTGTTCCCGCCTGCAACAAATGCGGCTCGGACCAATTCGCCGCCGGGTCATCGGCGGTCACAACGTAAATGCCTTCATCCGGCATCGGGAAGAAAATCCAAAACTTCCCGGCGTGAAAGCGGATGGCCGGCGCCCAGACGCCGCAACCGGGTTGGACTTTTGCGTAACGCGGATGCGGCAGATTATTGAGCGCGTGGGCGATGATCCTCCAGTTCACCAAATCTGTGGAGTGCAGGATCGGCAGGCCGGGCGTGCAGTTGAAGCTGGAGGCCGTCAGGTAAAAATCATCGCCGGTGCGGATCACGTCGGGGTCGGAATAATCGGCGTAAAGAACCGGGTTGCAGTAAGTGCCGTCGCCCCGGTCGGGCAGCCAGGGATGGGCAAAGTCCGGACCGGCGCCGGGGTTTTCGCCTGCCAACTTCTCGGTATTCAGGATTGTTGTTTGCATTCAAAATCATTTCACTTCGATTGCGCCGCTGCGCGGCACTGACTGCGGCCACGCAGCTCTCCAGGTAGCCGAAACACGGCGTCACGGCACTTGCAACACGTAGAAAGCCTGCATTGAATTTGGATTGGGGGCACAGCTTAAACTAAAGTTGCCATTGCTATCAAACTGATTGGTTGCCAGGCGGGACCAGCTTGCCAGCGGCAGGGTCAGGTTCGTCGCTGTCAGCACGTAATAATTTCCCAGCGGCACGCCGTTGTTGCCACTCAAAAGCAAGTTCGTGCCGCTCAAAGCAGCCTTCCCAAAAATTGGCGGTGTTGTCGGCGCGGCCACGAGCTTCACGACGCCGGCCGTGTTGGTGTTAAAGCTGTAAAGGTAGCCGGCGGGGACGGATGCGAGGGTGAGGTTGCCGATGGTCAGCGCGCCGGCGCAGGTGAACAGCGGATAGGCGCCCACGCCAAATCCGCCCGCGTTGGTCACGCTCAACTGGCCGGTCAAAAACAAATCGCCGCCCACGACGACGCTGGCGATGTTGGTGCCGAGGCCGAATGGCAGAAGGGAATTGTCGTTCAGCGTGAGGTTGTTTGCAAAGGTGAGCGTGCCGCTCGGATCTCCGGGCGCGAGCGTGGCGCCGTTGTCCACAGTGGTAGCGCCGCCGATGCTGCCGTTGCCGGTGAGCGCCGCGCCGGCGAAAACCTCCACGGGACTCGTGCCGGTGGCGCTGCCGGCCGCGTTGTCCACGCGCAGCGTGCCGGAGTTGACGGTGGTGCTGTCGCTGTAAGTGCTCGCGCCGGTGAGCGTGAGGAGGGCGTTTCCGGATTTCACGAGCGCCGTCGGCGAGTTGTTGTCCGAGATGACGCCGTTGAAGGTGCAGTTCGAATTCAGATCACCGACGACGTAGGTGGTCGTGCCGGCGGACGCGGAACTTGCGCCGGAGAGCGACGTGCCGCTGCCGCCGAAAAGCGCGCCGAGATAAATCGTGTAGCCGCCGGACTGATTGTAAATGCCCGCGGTGCTGCCGCCCAAGTCCCACACGGCGTTTGCGCTGCCGACGGTTTGCGAAAACGCGCGCAAACTTTTGCTGCCGGTGAAGTAAATGTAGCCGCTGAAACCCGACCAGTTGCCGCTCGGCGTGAAGACATTGTTGCCGTCTATCGTCAGATTCAAGCGTCCGCTGCCGGCGAGGTTGAAACCCGCATAAACGTTGGCGCTGGCCGAGGAAACTTGGAGCGTGTTGGTGCCGGTGGCGGTGATCGGATTTCCCGTGCCCACGCTGTTCAAGTGCAACGTGCTGCTGTTCAGCGTGACCGGGCCGGTGCCGAGCGCGTAGCCGTTGTTCACATTCACCGTGCCGCCGCTGATGTTCACGCCGCCGGTGAAACTGTTGCTCGCGTCCAACGACAGCGAGCCCGTGCCGTTTTTCACGAGCGAGGTAAAGCCGCTGATGACGCCGTTGCTGAAGGTGAAGCTCGTCGCGTTGTTGCTCACGAGCAACGTCGCGGGCGTCACGTTGCCGCTGATGTTGACGCCGCCATTCGTCGAGGTGTCGTTGAAAACAACCAGGTCGAGGTTGTAAAAAATGTCCGTGCTGCCGGCGTTGAGCCAGTTCGCCGTCGCTGCCAAATCCCAGACGTTGCCGTTGGTGCCGCTCCAGACGAGCGAAGCCGCGCTGCCGCTGACGGCCAGTTGCACATAGCACTGGCCGTTGCCGGAGGCGGGACGCTGAAAGGCGAAAGTCTGGCGCGTGCTGCCAGGCAGATTGCTGGTGAAGCCAACGCCCGAAGCAGAAGTGTTTGTGCCGCCGGTGATCAACTGGTAAGTGCCCGCGCCGAGCGTGTAGTTGACGAGGTTGAAATTGTAGTTTTGGGGATTCACCATCGTCAGCAGGCCACCGGGAAGATAGATCAAATCGTTCGCGCCGCCGGGCGAACTGGTGAGATCGAAATTCAGCGTGGCGGAACTGTTCAACGTAAGGTTGTTGCTGATGGTGAGCGTGCCAAGGCTCCCGCCGCCGGTCGCGCCCGGTGAAAGAAAGCCGCCGGTGTTGACGGTTACGGGGCCGCTGAACGAACCGGTGCCGCCGAGTGTTGCGTTGGCGAAAACGGTCGTTGACGACGGCGTGTTGTTGCCATTTACCAGCAATGTGCCGGCGAGGACAGCGTTCGTGCCGGTGAAGGTGTTGTTGCCCGCCAGGATTTGGGTGCCGGTGCCCAGCTTGTTGAGGCAGATGGCGCTGCCCGCACTGTTGGCATTGCTGACGATGTTGCCGGTGAACAGGGCGTCCAGATTTTTACCGCCGATGTTATAGACCGTGTTACCTGTGCCGGTGCCGGCGGTCTGCGGACCGGTGAGCTGCCCGGCCCCGTTCAAGGCGCCGAGCGTGATGGTGTTGCCGGCGTTGCGCGGCTGGAGCGTGCCGTTGATGATGAAATTCGGATTGAGCGAGCCGAAGGTGTTTCCACTGCTGGCGAGCGAAAAACGGAGCGTCGCTCCGGAAGGGATATTGACGGTGCCGGTGAAGCCGCTGAACTGGCTGGTCGCGGTGCCGTTGAAACTCACGCCGCCGCTCAAGTTCAGCACGGAGTTGGTGTCGCCGGAACTCAGGTTCCCGGAATAACCATTGCCCAGTTGGCCGGAGGCACTCAACGTGGCCGAGTCGCTCGCGGCGACGTTAATCGCCCCCGGCACGGTGACCAGCGCGCCGCCCAGCGATGTCGCGAGCGTCGCGCCACCGCTCAACGTGAAATTGCCGCTGCCGACACTGGCGCTCTGCCCGACGATCAGCGCGCCGCCATTCACCGTGAGGCTGCCGCTGTAGGAACTGTTCGTGGTGCTGATGGTCAACGTGCCGGTGCCGGTCTTGGACAACGCGCTGGAACCGCTCCAAGAGCCGCTGCCCCCGACGTTGTAATTTTGGTTGTCATTAAAAAAAATTGCGCCGGGCGAAAGCGTGCCCGCCACGGCAATCGCCGGAGAAGTCGAGCCGGTGTCATCAAACGTCACCACGTCACCGTTTTTAAACAACGAGGCACTCGCGCTATTGAGCCAGTTGGAGGTTGTCGTGTTCCACGCATTCACCGAGCCGTCGCCGCGCCAGAGCAGGTTATTGGGCGGCGCGGTGGCTGAAGTGGTGGCGTTCGTGGCGAGAGTGACGAGTGCGCCGAAGAAACTGCTCGCGCTCGCAGGCGGCGCGATGGGCGTGACGCAAACGGTCACCGCGGCGCTCAACGCATAGCCGCTGTCGTTCACGGTGAAGGTGAAACTGCCGAGCCCGCTGAAATTTGCCGTTGGAACAAAATTCGCATTCGTGCCGCCGACCAATGAAACTATGCCGTTCGTGGCGTTGGTCACGCTGAACGTCGCGCTCGCTGAAAAACCGGCGGTGAACTGCGCGAGGTTGATCAGCACCGGCGTGTTCGTCTGCGTGACGGCGTGGGGCGCGCCGAGGAAGTTCAAGTAATTTTCCAGCAGCGTGTAGCCGGTGACGGTGTTCGTCAGCGGATAGGCGGTGTTCGTGCTCAAGCCGTTCGCCAGCTTCCAATAATCCGCGATGCCGTCGCCGGAAAAATTCGCCGGCGCGGCGCCGCCGGTGATGGAGCCGTAGCCGTTGTTGCTCAAGCCGGTTTGCGTCTGGCTGGTGTAAAGTCCCGTGCCCGGGCCGGCGGTGCCCACGCCGTAACCCGTCGTGCCGCTGCCGATGGTTTTGGTCTGGCTGATGAGAAGCGAGTCCATGTCGTCGCGCGGAAACGCACCCGCCGCCGAGGCGACGTAGCGCCACGCCAGCGGCGCGGACACGGTGGGAATCACGCTCGTCCACGACGACCACGGTGCCGTCAGCACCGTGCCGCCGCTGCCGCCTTGATACCAGTAGGGCGTGGTGGTGCTGCCATCGAGAGTGCCGTTGTCGTTGCCGTCGAAGAGATTTCCCGCGTAGAAAATGCTCTGATTGTTGTCCACCTGATACCAGGGAAAATCGCCGCTGCCGCCGAAGGCCGGGCCGGCGACAAAATAATTGTTCACAATGTCGTGCTTGAACTTCGTGCTGGTGTGCGTGGTGTAACCGGCGTTGCAGTTGTAAAGGACGTTGTTGATGAAGGTGTCATTGATCTTCGCGAGCGGATTGCGGTTGTGTGAATTGGCAAACAGGTTGTATTGCCAGGAGCAAGACGCGCCGACGTTTTCAATGTGCGCGCCGAACTGCTGGCCGATGGGATTGGCGTCAATGCAGCTTTGAAAAGTCAGATTGTTTGCCGTAACCGCATCAATGTTGTCGTAAGGTCCGAAGCCAAGCGAAACGTGGTCCAGGATCACGTTGGTGGATTGATACATGCCCAGACAGTCGTCATTTACGCTGGCTGTGCTGCTGCCGGGGCGGATGCGGATGTAGCGGCAGATGATGTTCGCGCGCGACGAAAAGGAAATTTCCCCGGCATCAAAACAAATTCCCCCCGGCGCGGTCTGGCCGGCGATGGTGAGGTTGCCTTGGCACGAGACTGCCGAAAGCAACGTGATGTGACCACCCACGTCGAAAACAATCACGCGATTTGCGCTCGCGACAGCGGTGCGGAACGAGCCCGCGCCGCTGTCGGCCAAGGTGGTGACGTGATAGACCGAGCCATTGCGGCCGCCGGTGGCGTAAGAACCAAAGCCCAGCGCGCCGGGAAACGCGGGGGTCTGGGCAAGACATGAAATCGCGGCAAAAAGCAGCACCGGTCCGGCGATGATTGCTTTTCCAAGGGCTAATTTTTTTTGGAGGTTCATAAATTCAAAAGACGTTTGGCTGCCCAGCCTCGGTTTGCGAGTCCCTCAAAACGAGGCGCGGCCAAAACCATTCTCGACATTTGGGCCGCAACCCATTTGCGGCATTCGGCAATGCCAGCGAATTCCATCGGCCAGTTGAAAACAACCGCAAAGATGGCCGCGCCCAGTTTGCCAGTGCCGGCACCGGCGTGATGCCCGCCGTCCAATGGTTCCGCATGGTCATACTGCCGCCAGTAAAGCAAAATACCGAAGCAAAAATCACGAAACTTTTTAACATGGCAAAACACATTCATTTCAACTCTGGCTTCCAGTCGTCAAGAATCTGCTCCACTGTATAAGCCACTGCTCCCAATTCCATCAACTGCCGCGTCCATTTCACCCGCTGCTCGGGGTTTGGGCCCGGCCCGGTGCTGTTGTATTCGGCACAGCGCGTCATGGTTTCATGGGTCACAATACCCCAGTTGTTCCGGGAGCACTACCCCCTAAAATTTCTGATAACTTGCACCCGATTCTTGACCCAATTCAAAAATTTGAAATGACTTGCGATGAGATGGCAAGATAAAGTGAAAAGTGACCAAGAAAAGCGAGGGTTTTGTTATGCTTGCGCAGCAAAGTAAAACGGAGCTGATATGCGGCTGAAAGCGAACGTATCCCGCCAGTTCTTTCCACCGTTGTTAAAATGCGGGATCAACCGCAAGAAGTGGCCGCACTCACCTCACTCAAATGAGTTATTTCGTTTGGTTGTTTGCGTCGGCAACATGTCAGCGCGCCGATTGGCTGACCGAGAGATTTGAAGCAAATTGTTCTCTTGCAGACAAAGTCCGAGATTGAAACCATGCTCCATCATGAAACGTCGAGAACTGCTGGATCTTTACTTCATGGAAGCGCGCTCCAAGCTGATTGACGTGGCGGCGTTTCTGGACCGGCTGGATCGCGCCGAAGGCGAGCCGGATTTTCGACTGACCGCTTTCAACCAGGCTTTGGAACAGCTCAAGAGCGGAAACAAACCCCGCGTCGAACGCGTTCTCGCCACTTTGAGCGATCCCACCACCGATCCGATTCCTGCCGCCGCGAGCAAAGCCGCCTGCGGAGCCTGGCCGGGCACAAAATAACCATGCGTTACATCGAACCCCATGCCCACATGGTCAGCCGGGTGACGGACGATTACCGCGCAATGACGCTTGCCGGTTGCGCCGCCGTTTGCGAGCCGGCGTTTTGGGCGGGGTTTGATCGCAGCGCGGCGGCGGGCTTTTACGATTACTTCCGGCAGTTGACCGAACACGAGCCGCGCCGCGCCGCGCAATTTGGGCTGCCGCATTTTTGCTGGCTCTGCATCAACCCCAAGGAATCCGAAGACGTGGGCCTCGCCCGTGAAGTCATCGCTCTCATTCCGCAATTTCTCGACCGCTCCAACGTGCTCGGCATCGGTGAAATCGGCCTCAACAAGAATTCGCGAAACGAACTTCAAGTGCTCGAAATGCACGTGGACCTGGCCGCGCGACAGAATCAACTCATCCTCGTCCATACGCCGCACCTGGAAGACAAACTGAAAGGCACGCGCCTGATTCTTGATGTCTTGCGCGCGGACTCCCGGATAAAGCCCGGGCGCTGTCTGATCGACCACGTTGAAGAGCACACGGTGAAGATGGTTTTGGACGCCGGCATCTGGGGCGGGATGACACTGTATCCGGAAACCAAATGTACCGCCGCCCGCGCCGTGGACATGATTGAGCAATTCAGCAACGAACGTTTGTGGATGAACAGCGCGTGCGACTGGGGCGTGAGCGTGCCGCTGGCCATTCCTTTGGCCGCGCTGGAACTGCGCCGACGCGGACACAACGCCGACGCAATTGACCGTTTGATTTATCAAAATCCCCTCCGTTTTCTCAGCCAATCCCCGAAGTTCATTTTGCCCGGCGGAGCAGGGGCAACGCCTCGCGCATGATTCTCAAACACGGACTGCACCTGGCCTATTGCACCAACGTTCATCCGGGCGAGGATTGGGCGCAAACGTTTGATTCGCTCAATCGCCACACGCTTCAAGTCAAACAACGCGTCCAGCCAAAAAGCCGTTACGCCATCGGACTGCGCTTGAGCGACCGCGCGTCGCGGGAATTGAGCGATCCAAAAACGTTGCTGCAATTCCAACGCTGGCTGGAGAAAAAGGACTGCTATGTTTTCACGATCAACGGATTTCCCTTCGGCCAGTTTCACGGCGCTCGCGTGAAAGCAGCGGTTTACCTGCCCGACTGGACCGATCCGCAGAGGTTGGGTTACACCACGCGGCTTTTTGATTTACTCGACCAGTTGGCTCCCAAGGAAATGGAAGCGAGCGTCAGCACGTTGCCGGGTTCATTCAAAGATTTCATCACGACCCCGGAACAAGCCCGCGCCATTCGTGATCAAGTCTGGCGCTGCGTTGAACACATTGCCCAGCTGGGTGAAAAATCCGGCCGCCGGCTTCATCTTGGTCTGGAGCCCGAGCCGTTTGGACTTTTTGAAAACAGCGACGAGACCGTTAATTTCTTCGACCAACTGCGCGTCGAGCACCCGAACGATCCCCGGCTCGAGGCACATTTGGGCGTCAATTACGACACCTGCCATTTCGCAACTGAATTTGAAGAACCAGCCGAGGCGATCACAAAATTTCAGCAGAACGAAATTCGCCTCAGCAAAATCCACCTCAGCAATGCGCTGAAACTTTCCCCGAGTCTCGCTGCGTTGCAATCGCTCGCTGCGTTTGCCGAGGATGTTTATTTGCATCAAGTCATCATCCGCCACGCGGACGGGGCGCTGACGCGGTTTCGCGATCTCGATGTGGCCTTGGAGAGTTCGGCCGCGCATGCGCCCAAAACTGGAGATGAGTGGCGCGTGCATTTCCATGTCCCGTTGCATTGTGAATTGGGAGATGGTTTCAACACGACCACAGATCATGTTTCTGGTCTGTTGGCAATTCTACAGGCGCAGCCAGCGCTCTGTTCACATTTGGAAATGGAAACCTACACCTGGGCGGTGATGCCGGAGCACCTTCGCAGTCGTGAGGTTGCGGACCAAATTGTCGCTGAGTATGAATGGACTTTGGGACAACTTCGCAGGTGCGGCTTCGCGTGAGTATGCCCGTAAAATCCAGCCAACTGCGCGCGCTGCTGCTTTTGGGCCGGGTTTCGAATCTTCCCACGGTGTGGTCGAACTGCCTCGCGGCTTGGCTGCTGAATGACGGCGGACGTTCTCCGAAATTATTTTTGCTCGGCGCCGGCGCGACGTCGCTCTACACCGGCGGCATGTTTCTTAACGACGCGTTTGACGTGGAGTTCGACCGCCTGCATCGGGCCGAGCGCCCGATTCCTGCGGGGCAAATTTCCGCGCGCTCAGTTTGGGTTCTGGGTTCAGCGCTGCTTCTGTTTGGCCAGCTGCTGTTATTTCCGTTTGGACTGCCGGCCACACTTGCGGCGTTGCTGCTCGTGACCGCAATTTTGCTCTACGACGCGCTTCACAAACGAATGGCGCTGGCGCCGTTGATCATGGCGGCGTGCCGATTTCTGCTTTACGTCGTCGCCGCCATCGCAACCGGAAAACCGCTTGGTTTTTTGGTGACCTGGCACGGCCTTGCCTTGGCGGCCTACATCGTGGGTCTGAGTTTTCTGGCCCGCACGGAAAGCACCGGTGCCGTCGCGGGCCGCTGGCCGATTTTGCTGCTCGTGGCTCCAACAGCGGCGAACATTGCGTTGAATTCCCACCCATCTTTTACGGAGTGGACTGCGAACGGATGCTTTGTGGTTTGGGTTGGCTGGTGCATAAGCCGGCGGCTCGGCGGTGTCGGCAGGATGGTGGGTGGATTGCTGGCAGGAATTATTCTCGTAGATTGGTCTGCGTTGGCCAATCCCAGTTTGGCTGTCAGCACCGCTTTTGTGGGATTTTTGCTTCTGGCTCTGGTTCTGCAACGCAAAGTGCTGGCGACTTGAAAAATCTCGGGCGAGGTCTTTGCCGGTGATTTTTGCGGAGGGTAGTCCATTTGAGTGAGGATGGGTTGATGCTCTAGTCTTGCCTCGGCGCGGATGTCTTCGGACACTTATCAAACTGTGACCCATGTCCTTGATTGAACGAAAGATTCAAGTCTGCTGGGAGCACCGGGTTTATTTTGCCGATGGCATCTTTGATCCGGCCAGCCCCATGCTGCGGGATGTTTTGCGGTGTGATGGGGAAAATGCCGCGCCACTCCGCGCCTTGGTGGTGCTGGACCGTTCGCTCTCGGCCGCGCGGCCTGATCTGGCGGCCCAGGTGGAAAAATATTTTACGAGTCATAAACGGTCCGCCGAGTTGGTGGCGCCGCCAATAATTTGCGATGGAGGCGAGCTGGTCAAAGCTTCCTGGACGCAGGTTGCAGCCATTCACTCGGCAATCCATGAACACCACATCGACCGGCACTCGTATTTGATCGCAGTGGGCGGCGGCGCCTTGCTGGACATGGCTGGACTGGCGGCGGCCACCGCGCATCGGGGCGTCCGACACGTGCGCATCCCCACGACAACCTTGAGCCAGTGCGATTCCGGCGTGGGCGTCAAGAATGGGATCAACGCTTATGGCAAAAAGAATTTCATCGGCACCTTTGCTCCGCCTTTTGCCGTCATCAACGATTTTGAGTTTCTTGCCACGTTGCCACCGCGCGATTTGCGGTCCGGCTATGTCGAAGCGGTGAAGGTGGCGTGCATTCGGAGCCGGGAGTTTTTCGAAATTCTTGAAGCGGAGTCCGCGGCGTTGGCCCGGTTCGAAGCCGCGCCGTTGCGTAAACTCATTCGCAAATGTGCGGAGTTGCACCTTGATCACATCGCCAACAGCGGCGACCCATTTGAATTTGGTTCGTCGCGTCCGCTCGACTTCGGCCATTGGGCCGCGCACAAGCTGGAGCAGGTTTCCCATTTCACGTTGCGGCACGGCGAGGCCGTGGCCATCGGCATGGCGCTGGATGTCATCTATTCCCGGCGTGCGGGATTTCTCGACGCCGCGAGCGCCGAACGTATCCTCAGCTTGCTGGAGGCGCTCGGCTACCAGTTGTTCACGGCCGACCTGAAGCGCCACAACGCGAACGGGGATCTGCTCGTGGTGGAAGGTTTGGAAGAATTCCGGGAACATCTCGGCGGGCGCCTGGCCATCACCTTGTTGCGGGAAATTGGGGTCGGATTTGAGGTTGACGAAATGGAGGTTGACGTGATCCGCGAAGCCATCGCAGAACTCGACATCCGGCAGCAGGCTCGGCGTTCCAGCAATTTAATTCACCAATCGTGACGCGCGCTGCGGTAATCAACGTCGTCGGCCTTTCCGAGTCTTTGCTTGGCGCACACACGCCGCACATCAATGCCTTCCGGGCCTGCGGCGCGTTGAGCCGCATCACGCCGGCTTTCCCGGCCGTCACCTGCACGGCGCAATCGAATTATCTGACCGGACAAACTCCCGCGCAGCACGGCATTGTGGGCAATGGCTGGTACAATCGCGAACTGGCCGAAGTGCAGTTTTGGAAGCAGTCCAACCAGCTCGTGGCCGGAAAAAAAATCTGGGAAACCTTGCGCGAGGCGGACCCGAAGTTCACCTGCGCAAAAATGTTTTGGTGGTACAACATGTACTCCAGCGCTGACTGGTCCATCACGCCGCGTCCGATGTATCCGGCCGATGGGCGGAAGTTTTTCGACATTTACGCATGGCCCTATTCGATTCGCGAAGAGATCAAACGCGACTTGGGCGAATTTCCCTTTCCGGCTTTTTGGGGGCCCGCGGCCGGCGTGGATTCGTCGCGGTTCGCGGCGGAGGCGGTGTCGCGTTGGATCGCGGAATCAGCGAAATGGATCGAGCGCAAGTGCGCCCCAACCCTGAACCTCGTTTATCTGCCGCATCTCGATTACAACCTGCAGCGTCTCGGTCCCGCTCATCCGAAAATTGCGGCTGACCTTCAGCGGATTGATTCGATCGTGGGCGACCTGATTGATTTTTTTGCGAAGCAGTCGGTGCAGGTGATTTTGCTTTCCGAATATGGCATTAGCGCCGTGGATTCGCCGGTTCATCTGAACCGCATTTTTCGAGAACACGGCTGGATCACGGTAAAAGAGGAGCTGGGATTGGAGTTGCTGGATTACGGTGCGAGCCGCGTCTTCGCCGTCGCCGATCATCAGGTGGCGCATGTTTATCTCAACGACCTTTCGTTGGAGAACAAGGTCCGGGCGCTGCTGGAACAACAGCCGGGCGTTGCCGAAGTGTGGGGCGATATTGAAAAACAAGCGCACGGGCTGAATCATCCGCGTGCCGGCAATCTAATCGCCGTGGCCAAGGAGCGGGCTTGGTTCACTTACTACTATTGGCAGGAGGACAGCCGCGCCCCGGATTTTGCCCGCACGGTGGACATTCATCGCAAGCCGGGTTACGACCCGGCGGAACTCTTTCTCGACCCGGCGATTCGGTCTGCGAAGGCACGGATTGGGTGGAGGCTCCTGCAAAAGAAACTCGGCTTTCGCATGCTTATGGATGTGATCCCGCTTGACGCCTCGCTGGTCAGAGGTTCTCATGGCCGTGTCCCGGAGAATCAAAGCGAGTGGCCAGTGCTCATCAGCGCGCGATCCGACTTGTTGACCCAACCTGCGATCGACTCAACGGAAGTCTGCGGAGTTTTGGGGAACCACCTTGCCGAATTTGTCCCGAAACAAATCAAGTCAAACTAACAACCACAATCATGACCAACACACCTGTCAGTAACGAAGCAATTGCAGCCAACGCAAAACGATTATTATGGGCTGGTTTTATGGCGATTTTTGCCGCCGGCGTCGGTTTCGCCATTCGCGGCGGCATCCTTGCCAATTGGGGCTCCGAATTTGGCTTCACCGCCGCGCAACTCGGCGACATTGGCGGCGCCGGTTTCACCGGTTTCTGTTTCGGCATCATCATCGGCGGCGTGGTGGCTGACAAAATTGGTTACGGCAAGCTTGTCGCCGCCGCTTTTGCCTTCCACGTCCTTTCCACGGTGATCACCTTTGCGGCGATGCCGACGGGCATGTCGAAAGAAGCGGCCTTTGCATTTTTAAAGTGGGGCACCTTCGTTTTCGCGCTAGCCAACGGCACGCTCGAAGCCGTGGCAAATCCCCTCATAGCCACTCTTTTTCCGCATAATCGGACGCACTATTTGAACATTCTCCACGCGTCTTGGCCGGCCGGGATGGTGTTCGGCGCCCTCGCCGGCTGGGTGTTCGGCGACGGCATGCATTGGGGCTGGAAAGCGCAGCTCGCGCTCTACCTGGTCCCGACGGTGCTTTATGGGGTGATGTTTTTCGGCCAGCATTTCCCGAAGTCCGAAGCCAGTGTCAAAGGGGTGAAACTCGGTGAAATGTTCAAGGACGTCGGCGTCCTCGGCGGACTCGTCATCTGCGGATTGTTGGTGCTGTTCTTCAACGGATTCCTTGGCGGCATTTTGCCGAACTTAATGGCGAAAAATGCGGATCCCAAGATGGTGGCTTCGCTCGCGACTAATATTTCCTACGGCATCGGCGGCGTCCTGCTCATCATCATTGGCGTGATGACGCGCTTCTCCCTCGGCTCGTTGTTGCTGTTTGTGCTCTTCATTGTCCACGCCATGGTTGGTGCCGTCGAACTTGGCACGGACGGCTGGATTCAGAACATCACGGGCAACATCTTGACGCCGGCCCAGGGAAAATGGCTATTCATCTTCACTTCGACGGCGATGTTCTGCCTGCGCTTTTGCGCGCATTTCATTGAGAAAACGCTCAAGATTTCTCCCGTCGGGCTGCTGTGCATTTGCGCCACGCTCGCCTGCGTCGGCCTGAATCTCACCAGCCACATTTCGGGATTTGCGATGGCTTTCATTGCGCTCGGAGTTTATGCGCTCGGCAAAACCTTCTTCTGGCCGACGATGTTGGCCGTGGCTTCGGATCGGTTTCCCCGTACCGGCGCGGTGGCGATCTCGATCATGGGCGGCATCGGCATGATGTCGGCCGGCTTGGTGGGTTCCGCTGGTTTGGGATATGCCAAGGATCGTTTTGCGGGTGAAGAACTGGACAAGACGAGCCCCGCGCTCTACGCGGAATACAAGGCCGAAAAAACCAGCTCATTCCTGATCTTCAAAGACGTCAATGGTCTCGACGGGAAAAAGCTTGGGGACGTCAAAGACGCCGTCCGAGATCAGAAGGCCACCGAGGAACAGAAGACTGTGCACGAGGCGGATATTCGCGGCGACCGCCACACGCTGCTGGCGGACTCGGCCATTCCAGCCACGATGGCGGTGATCTACCTGCTGTTGCTGGTTTACTTCAAAACAATCGGCGGTTATAAAATCGTCCATTTGCCAGGCGGGACCACGGAAGCAGGAAAACCAAGCTAAGGATGGGCCCGGTCTGAACAATGCGGAACCGGGCGGCTCGAATGAGCCGCCCGGTTGGTTCATCTCTCTGAACGTGAAGCCCAATCCAATCCCGCTCCAGAACGATGAGAGAATCGAGCCATGCCTCAGCCCTTTCTCGCAACCGGCCCAAAGTTCGGGAGGCACGGCGGATTTTTTCTTCGAAATTGCCCACGCTCGCGGGCAAACTGGAGGCGTGTTTCAAAGCATTCAATCTTTTGCCATTGCCGCGCGGTCGTCGTTCTTTGGCGTGAGGTTGCTGCTGGTCCCGCTGACCATTTTTGTTTTTGGCGCCAGAGCCGCCAACCCGGCTGGTGTCGGTCCGCAGGCGGCAGAGGAAGCGGCGCATCGCTTCTCCACGGCGGACGGTCTGGAAGTTTCGCTCTTCGCCTCCGAGCCGATGGTGCGCAATCCGACCGACATGGACGTTGACGACCGCGGCCGGGTTTGGGTCACCGAGGGAGTCAATTACCGTTCGAGCTTCCAAAGTTGGGGCACGCTCGATGCGGGGGGGGATCGGATCGTCATTCTAGAAGACACGGATGGGGACGGTCGTGCGGACAAGAAGACGGTCTTTTACCAGGATCCGAGCATCAACGCGGCGCTGGGTGTCTGCGTGCTGGGCAACAAAGTGATCGTGTCCGATTCGCCGAACGTGTTCGTGCTCACCGACACGAACGGCGACGGCGTGGCGGACAAACGGGAACTTTTATTCACGGGTATTGCCGGCAAGGATCATGACCACGGCGTTCACGCGTTCGTGTTTGGCCCGGACGGGAAGTTGTATTTCAACATGGGTAATGAGAGCAAACACCTGTTTCGTCCGGTCCGCCGGGACGTGCCGCTTCACGGAATCGTTGAAGGCGTTGAAATGAAACCGGTCGTTGACCTGGACGGCAAGGAAGTGAACAACCTGGGCCGGCCTTATCGGATGGGGATGGTTTTCCGATGCAACCCAGATGGCAGCGACGTGGAAACGCTGGCGTGGAATTTCCGCAACAATTATGAGGTGGCCGTGGATTCCTTCGGCACGCTGTGGCAGTCGGACAATGACGACGATGGCAACCGGGGCGTGCGCATCAATTACGTGATGGAATTCGGCAACTACGGTTACGCGGAAGAACTGACCGGCGCGAGCTGGTCGGCAGGCTGGCAGCAAGCCCGGGAGCGAGGCGCGGCCGAGGAGCAAAAAGTTTTTTATGAATGGCACCAGTACGATCCCGGGGTTGTGCCGAATTTGCTGCACACGGGGGCGGGCTCGCCCACAGGAATTGCGGTTTATGAAGGCAGGCTGCTGCCGCAAGTATTCCGCAACCAAATGATCCATTGCGACGCGGGTCCGCGCGTTGTCCGCACCTATCCCGTTCAACCGGAAGGTGCCGGCTACATGGCTGGCGTCTCCAATCTGCTGACAACGCCAGATACTTGGTTCCGGCCTTCGGATGTTTGTGTGGCGCCGGATGGCTCACTGCTGGTCGCGGATTGGAACGACGCCGGCGTGGGCGGCCATTACATGGCGGACCAGAAGTTGCAGGAAATGACCGGGCGCATCTATCGCATCGCGCCACGCGGCAGCAACTGGCACGTGCCAAAATCGAATCTCAATTCGCCCGCGGGTTGCGTCGAGGCCCTCCAATCGCCCAACCTCGCGCTCCGCTACCTCGCCTGGACTCGGCTCCATGAAATGGGCGGCAGTGCGGAAAAAAGCCTGGTGGAACTTTGGCAAGGTCATGAACCGCGGATGCGCGCGCGGGCACTGCACCTGCTGGCCCGCGTTCCCGGGCGAGCCGATCATTACGTGCAAGCAGCGATTTTGGATCCTGACGCGGACCTGCGGATTACCGGATTGCGCATCGCTCGAGAATTGAAGCTGGATGTGCTTCCACTGATCCGGAAACTCTCGCACGATGTTTCCCCGCAGGTTCGACGGGAATGCGCCCTGGCCTTGCGCCACAACAGCGCGTCAGAAGCCGCCGCGCTTTGGGCAATCCTCGCCAGCGAATATCAGACTGGTGATCGCTGGCAACTCGAAGCCTTGGGCATCGGGGCGGACGGTCAGTGGGACGCTTTTCTCGACGCCTGGCTTTCCCAAGCGCCGGTCGGTTGGGACACTGCTGCCGGACACGATCTGCTCTGGCGTTCCCGCGGTCGGACCACGCCGGCCTTGCTGCTCAAATTATTGAATCGTGCGGATCTCTCCCCGCAGGAACGCGAGCGCTATTTTCGCGCGCTGGACTTTTGCCCCGACGCTGAAGCGCAGGCGGCGTTGATCCAATTGTTGACTCAAGCCAGCTCGCAGCGCACCGAGCTCGTTGAGGCAGGCCTGGGCCGCCTCAAGCGCATCGATCTCGATACGCAGCCGGCGGTAAAACGGGCGTTGCTCGCGGCGGTTGACCGCGCGCGTGGCACGCCGCAGTTCGTCGAACTGGTTGGGAAATTCAAGGTGCCGGGCCGGGAGTCCGAGTTGCTCGCCATGGCGGCACGGGAGCCGGGCGGCGAGAGTGGCATCGAAGCGATGCGCCTTGTTTTGGAAAGTCGCAACGAGGGCGCTGTGCGAGGCGCGCTGGCAGGAGTTGAAGCCCTCAAGATTGCCGAGGCGCTGGGCAATTCCCGCCGGCAGGAGATGGTTCCGCTGCTGGAACCGATTCTTCTCGATCCGCATCGAGACCGGGCGTTGCGACTACAGGCCCTTCGCGCGTTGGCGAAGGTCCAGCAGGGCGCGCTGGCGCTGTTGCAACTAGCTGAGACAATGAAACTGCCCGACGATTTGAGATTGGCTGCGGGCTACGAGTTGAACGGCGTTCATTGGGACGATTTGCGCGCGCGCGCCGCCAAAGTGCTCCCGCTGGCAAAGAGCAGCGACGCCCAGCTGCTGCCACCCATTTCCGAACTGCTAAAGCGCCAGGGCGACGTCGACCGGGGAAATAAAGTTTTCCACAGTGATCGGGTCGGATGCCTCAAATGCCACCAGGTCAACGGCGAAGGGATCGATTTCGGCCCGAACCTTTCTGAGATCGGAGCGAAACTCGGCAAGGATGCGCTCTACGAATCGGTGCTCGACCCGAGCGCCGGCATAGCCTTCGGCTACGAAGCCTGGCAGATCCAATTTAGGAATGGGGATGAAGCCTTTGGCTTGATCGTGAGCGAGACTGAATCCGAGATCAGCGTCAAAGCGGTCGGCGGCGTCTTGACGCGCTACAACAAAAACGAAATTACCAGCCGGCAGAAACAGAAAATTTCGATCATGCCGACCAATTTGACGCAGGCGATGTCCGACCAGGAATTCGTGGATTTGATCGAGTATCTGGCTTCGTTGAAAAAAGCGGCAAGGTGAACCTGGTGCGCGCAAACTTCTTTTTAATGACCGGCTTGGTCCTGCAGTTCGCTGCGGGTGCCCTCGCGGAGTTGATGCCGCCGCTACGACATGGATTGACGAATGAGTTCTTTGCCATGGACACCGGCGTTCATGGCGACGATCTCAAAACTCCCGAGGCGCGCGCCAAACTATTAAAGGAACTGGGATATTCCGGGATTGGTTGGACGCCTCCAGGTATCCCGGAAATGCTCGCCGCGCTGGATCGCGAATCGCTGAGAATGGAGACGCTTTATCTCAGTGTGCGGATTGGTGAGGGCGAGCAAAAGTTCTATCCCCAACTGCCGAAGTACATCGAGCTGTTGAAGGGGCGGGGGACCATCCTGTGGTTGCAGATTTCCAGCAAGTCACTCCCGCCATCAGCGGCAGCAGGTGATGAACGCGCGGTTGCGGTCATTCGTGAGATTGCGATGATGGCGCAAACGTCGGGTTTGCGTGTGGCGCTTTATCCGCATGCCGGAACCTGGTTGGAGCGGGTCCAGGATGCCGTCCGTGTCGCGCAAAAAGTGGATCGCGCCAATGTCGGCGTGACGTTTAACTTGTGTCATTGCTTGCGCGTTGGCGACGAGCGGAAAATCCCCGAGCTGCTGCGGTCGTGCCAGCCTTACTTGTTCGTGGTTACGATCAACGGCGCCGACCATCAGGGGGATTGGGACCGCATGATCCAGCCGCTCGACCGGGGCGCATTCGATTTGCCGAACTTCCTTGGTTGTTTGAAGGCGATCAACTTCACCGGACCAATCGGCCTGCAGCACTTCGGCATCAGAGGTGATGCCCGGGAAAATCTGCGGCGCTCGATGGTCGCGTGGCGCAAGCTGGCCGCTCCTTGAAGTTTGCGTGAGGGCAAAAAACAGTTCCTTTTTCCAAATGATTAAACATGCATTCAAATTCGCGAGTGGGCTGGCCCTCTTGCTCAGTGTTGGTGGAAATGTCGGCGCGGCCGTGACCATCGAGAACGGGCTATACTTGGTAAGCATCGAGGTCCACGACGCCAGATTTACGGTGACGCGCAAGCCTGCCAACCGGCCGTTTCTCAGCGACGGGATGCTGAGCGACGCTGGTGGCACCGCCAAAGTCGTCAAGCTGTCCGACAAAGCTCTTGGCAAAGGTAAAGGCATCGAGATCACCTATCCCAATGGCAACCGTGAAGTGGTCGGTCTTTATGTGGGACTTCCTTTCGTCACTTTCCGGTCAACCATTCGAAACAACGCTGCCGAGCCGGTCGTGCTGAACCACGTCACGAATGTATCCGCCGCCGTAGATTTGGGAAAATCCGTGGCGGAGTTGCGCACCCTGGGAACCGGCGGTCTGCTTGAAGCCGTCAAAAATCCCGGAAGTTACGCCTTTCTCGCCGTGGTCGAACCGCAATCCAGAGGTGGCGTCGTCAGCGGTTGGCTGACTCACGATCGCGGCAGCGGCGTCGTTTTCTCGCCGGTTCAAGGAGACACCGTGCGCATCCGGGCACAGCTTGATTATGGCCGGCTGCGAATCAAATCCGGCGAAAGCGCCGCCGGGGAAATGTTCGCAATTGGATATTTCGACGACGCCCGTTTTGGGCTGGAAGCATATGCCGACACCATCGCAAAAGTTTATGCGATAAAATTGCCGGCGCAACATCCCGGCTACTGCACTTGGTATATGGAGAAACATGGAGCGGCCTGCGACGAGCAGCATCTCGCGGAGCTTACCGAATATGCCGCCAAGAATTTGAAACCATTCGGCTTCGATTTCATTCAAATTGACGATGGTTGGCAGGCCGGAATCAAAACCAACGGGCCCAAGAAAAACTTCACCGCGAACGCGCCGGACGGTCCCTATCCCGACGGCATGAAATCCACGGCGGATCGGATCAAAGCTGCGGGCTTGACGCCCGGCATTTGGTTCATGCCGTTCGCCGGGACTTGGAACGATCCGTTTTTCAAGGACCATCAGGATTGGTTCGTTAGAGGGCCGGACGGCAGACCTTTCGACACTGCCTGGGGCGGCACTTGTCTCGACATGACTCATCCCGGGGCGCGCGATTATGCGCGCGGCGTGGTCCGGAGCATTGCCGACGACTGGGGTTTCGGTTTCTTCAAGATGGACGGTTTCTGGACCGGTACCGGCACCCGCCAGATTTATGTCAATGATGGTTACAAGGAGGATGGCATCGGCGAAACCGAGTTTGCCGATCCCGACAAAACAAACATCGAGGCGCTGCGCGATGGCGTGAAACTGGTGCGCGCGGCGGCGGGACCAAAAGTGTTTCTGCTCGGCTGTTGCGTTTCCCAGAACATGCGCTCCTTCGGTGGATCCTTTGGATTGCTGGACGCCATGCGCGTGGGGCCGGACACCGGCGCCGGGAAGATCGGCGCCCCACACGCCTCGCGGTTGTGGTTTTTAAACGGTCGGGTCTGGTGGAATGATCCGGACTGCGTTTCCGTGCGCGCGGCGACATCGCTTGACCAAGCGCGATTGAACGCGTCCTTCGTTTCGATTTCCGGCGATCTGTTTTACAACAGCGACTGGATGCCGGATTTTCCGCCGGAGCGTCTGGACATTTTGCGGCGGTGCATTCCGGCTCACAACCTAACTTCACGCCCGGTGGATGTTTTTGAAAACCAGCCGGCCCGCATCTGGCATCTGGCGGATACCCGCGAGGCGCGGCGTCGGGATGTGGTGGCATTGTATAACTGGGCCAAGGAACCGGTGACCATTTCGTGCGCAGCGGATCGTATTGGCCTCCCGCCGGCAAAGGAATATGTCGCGTTTGATTTTTGGGACAATCAATTCATCGCCCCATTTAAGAGCGAAGTGCGGGCCGAACTTCTCGGCGGATCCTGCCGCATTCTCGCCATTCAACCGGTGGCCGACCACCCGCAGTTGTTGAGCACGTCGCGTCACGTCACGCAAGGCATGGTGGAAGTCAGCGGTGAAAAATGGGAGGCCGCAAAATCGCGGCTGGTGGCTTCAAGCAAGCTGGTGGCAAATGATCCATACGAACTCCGGATCGTGGTGCCGGCGGGCGAAAATTCATGGCGCACAACCGGCGTGAGCGTCTCCAAAAAGGATCACGCTGCCGGCGTCAGCGCCAGCTTCAAGCAGGATGGAACTTGGTTGAGGGTCAGCCTGAGCAGTCCGGTCAGCCGCGAAGTGGCGTGGCAGGTGCAATTCGCTCCCGCATCAGTTAAGGCGAGCGCGCCCGAGCAGTGAGCATGTTCAGACGGCTTTGCGGCTGGTTTGTCATTCAGTCGCGGCGGCTAGAGCGTCTACATTAATTATGTAGCGCACTCGGCATATAAAAGCAGCCGGGCTGACTGTCGCCAGAAACCTAGAGAGCTACATAATTAATGGAAGTTCTCTAAAACTTAGGCAGTCCGTTCAAAACCAAGCTGGTCAAGTGTGGCGGAAATTCACGTTCAGCCGGATTTTGGTTCCCTGACCCGGCTGGCTTGCCAGCTCGAGTTGTCCGCCGATGCTTTCCATTCGTCTGCGCATGTTGAACAAACCGTCCTTTTGCGTGGCGTCAATGTTCAGCGGGCCGGCGTCGCTCCTGGCTTTCTCGTCCGCTGCTGCGAGGTTGAAACCCTTGCCGTTGTCCTCGATGGCGAGGCTGAAGCCTTCGGGCCGTACGCGAATTCTCAGCCAGACCTCGGTGGCGGCGGCGTGTTTGACGGTGTTGTTCAGCGCCTCTTTTAAGATCAGGAAAACATTGTGGCGAACTTCCGGTGGCAGCGCGTGGCTGGGCAATTCCACCGGCACTTCCATGCGCAGGCGAATGCCGGCGCTGGTGAGGTAATCGGCGGCATAGGTGCAGGCATAGCTGACAAAGCTGTCGAAGTTGTCATAGCGCGGATTGACCGCCCAGACGGTGGCGTCCACGGACCGCGTGAGCTCGCGTGCGCGTGCGGCAATCTTGCGAATGTCCGACTGGACTTCGTGCGGCGGCGCCTCTTCGCTTTGCGCCAGCTCGCTCAGCAGCGTGATCTCGGTGAGGTTTGCGCCAAGATCATCGTGAATGTCCTGGGCGATGCGGGACCTCTCGTTTTCCACGGCGCGTTCGCGGTTGATCTGTTCGAGGCGCCGGCGCATGCGCCTGACGGCGTAGTGCCGGGCGAGGAAACCGTTGAGGCCGAGGACGCAGAGGATGGTGGCAATTCGGAACCACCACGTCTGCCAGAACGCAGGCAGCACATGCAAGGCAAGCGCAACTCCGGCTTCATTCCAGATGCCGTCGTTGTTGCACGCCTTGACATGAAAACGGTAATCGCCCGGATCGAGATGCGGGTAGCTGACACTCCGCCGGCTCCGGGAATCCAGCCAGCCTTTGTCCAAACCTTCCAGCCGGTATTTGAAAGCCAGGTTTTGCGGGGCCGCGAAACTCAGGGCGGTGAATTCAATCACGGTCTGTTGATTGCCGGCGGGCACCTGAAGGCGCGCCTTGGGCCGCCGCAAATCCAGCGGAGCGGGCGGGTTGGTGTCCGTCGAGTTGTCCGTGGCGTTGTAAATGGCGGCAATCGTGCCATCGATGGTCACGCGTTCAATCGCGAGTGGCGGTGGTTTGGGATTTTCGATGACCCGGTCGGGATCCAGCACCGCGAGACCGTTCTGTATCGGAAACCACAATTTTCCGTCCGCACTTCGAAGCGCTCCGGGCCAGTGGTCATGACTGCTCTGCAGGGGGGAAAGTCCCTCGTCCCAGTTGTAGGAAACCGAGCGCAGCCGGTCGCTCCGACCGTTCATTAGATCGTCAAAATTTGCCTGCTTCACATAAAACAGACCGCGGTTGCCGCCGAACCACAGCCGGCCGTTTCGGTCGGCCAGAATTTGTGAAATGTAATCGTCCCTCAAACCTTGCCGGGCGCGGAATTGAGTGAATTTTCCCGCCTTCCAGCGGCCCACTCCGCGTCCGGCATAACCAATCCAGAGGCTGCCGTCGGGGGTGGTGCTCAGACAGCGGATGCCTTGCGGCTCGGGAATCGTTTTCGTGGTGACATCGGCGAGTTTTTCGCCGCTGACTCGCAAAAGGTGTCCGTCCATCGTGCCGACCCAGATGGTTTTCGAAGCATCTTGGGCCAACGCGCTGACGACGCCATTCTCGTTCGGCAACGGGAAGTCGATGAGTTTGCCATTGCGTAAACATTGCAGGGCGTTTGGTGACTCGGTTCCAATCCAAACTTCGCCCGATTGGCTGGCCATCAGCGAGCGTACGGAGTCGCTGGCGAGCCCATCCGACATGCGCAGGGCGTTCGTCTGATCGGCGCGCCAGTTGACCAGGCCGCGATGTTGTGTGCCGATCCAGACGCCAGTCTTGGCGGGACAAACACAGTTGGCGTAGCGGGCGAACCAATCGGGATCGGTGGACAGAACCTCCCAGGCGCCTTCGTGGTTTCGCGTGACGAGACCGCTTTGCGTGGTCGCCCACAAATCACCGGTCGCGTCCTGGCATACGGATAGCACCGCTTCTGCCGGCAGGTCCGGCAGGATGTTCGCCAACTCGAGCGCGCTGCGCCGCAGGCGGTTCAATCCGCCCAGACGCGTACCCACCCAGATGTTGCCTTCATGGTCCTCGGAGATGCTCAAGATTTCCCGATGGGAGGTTTTCACGTTGACGAACTCCGAGGCATCATAGCGGAACAACCCGGCCTCAGCCGTGCCCACCCAAACCGCGCCGCTGTGATCCTCGAACAGCGCCGTCGTCTTGGCGCTCGGCCAAAAGGCCGGCAGCGGTCCGATCAGTTCCAGCCCGTTCGTCTCGCCGCATTTCCAAAGTTCGCGTCGTCCGCTGATCCACAAGCCGCCCGCCTGCGCCGCCGTGATGCAATAAAATTCCGGATGCAATTGCTGCTGGGGAACAAATTTTCCTTTGCGGTACACACCGACTTCACCGTTTCTGATGTACCACAACTTGCCGAGCTTGTCGCTGGCCAGCCAAGTGTGAGGGTCTGGATTCCAGCCGTCGGCGTCGGAGAAACGGCGCACCTTTTCATCTTGGATTCGGGCAAGCTGGCCGTTGGCATAAGCGATCCAGATTGCGCCGGCGCCGTCCTCCACCATGACGGTAACGCGGATTCGAGGAAGTCCATTTTCGGCCGTGAACGCGGTCGGGTGTTCGTTGTCGAGGCAGACGATGGTGCCCAAATCCTTGACTACCCATAATCGCCCGCGGTGATCCAGCAGGAGCGCCTGCATCACGCTGGTCGGCTCGCCGGCGGTGTTGACGGGGGAATAATCCTGGAACCGTACTCCGTCGAAATGCGCCAGTCCGCCCGGGGTGGCCACCCAGAGGAACCCGTCCGGCGTTTGCGCGATTCCCGTGACCATGTTGTCCGGCAAACCCTCGTCGGATTGCCAGGCGCGGTAGAACCACGCGGAATTCGTGGAGGCACCGAACGCCGCGGAGACAACCAGGATCAGCGCGCCGGCAAGTTCATGCCAGCGGATCGCATGCGTTTTCACTCTCAAAACGAAAGCAGATTAAACGCTGCCTGAATCAACACAAGACCCGAGCGCAATCGGCCCGGTTCGGTCAGAAGCACAAAAGCCGGATTCGATGTCACTGCAGCATTCGCATGATCCCAAAAGGAGTCGCTGAAGCCCTTCAGGCCTGCCAACCGGGGCGGTTGTTCCGCTTAACATAATGGGCGGCCTCGGGTAGATTGGTGGAACGCATGTTGGGCCCATCCCACTCCATGCGGCGTCCCTCGCCCATGCGCAACGCCACACAGCCAAGCAAAATGACCTCGGCTAGATAACCCGCCACCTCGAAGTTGGAATACGCCGGCACGCCCTCCTTCATCATGCGAAACCACTCCTGCATGTGTCCGGGCGAGCGAGGAATGACTTGAGGAACGTCCTTACAGGCCTCGTGTTGATCACCGGGCCGGTATTCGGTGCTGCCGTTCATCGAGAGGAAGAATTTGGAGCCGTAGTCGTCGGGTGAAAAGAGTTTTCCCTTTTCCCCGACTATCAACGCGCCCGCGGGCGGAAGCTTTTCGTAAGTGCTGATGATTTCCGTAGTCAGATGGGCCGCGGGTCGCAATGGTTCCAGGAAGTCCGCTTTCCTTGAATCGGGGTTGCCGTCATACCACCACATTTTGAGCGGGGGCAGCCCTTCGCGTTCGGGAAACTCGAAGCGGATGCGGGAAGTCTTGGGAAAGGTCTCCGAGTAGAAGCGCGAGGCAAGTTCGAGTTCCACGACGCTGGGATAACCCAGCTTGAGCGCGCGAAACGGCATGTTGACGGTGTGGCACGCCATGTCGCCGAGCGCGCCGGTGCCGAAATCGAACCAGCCACGCCACTTGAAGGTGTGATAAACGTCCTTCTTGAACGGCCGGTTGGCCGCTGGTCCGAGCCACAGATCCCAATCGAGCGTGCTGGGAATGGGGTCACTGCCCGGCGGGCGATCCAGTCCCTGCGGCCAAATGGGTCGGTTGGACCAGACGTGCAATTCGAGCGGTTTGCCGATTACGCCGGCATGAACCACCTCGACGGCCCGGCGCAGTCCGGGTTCGGCGCTGCCCTGGTTGCCCATTTGCGTGGCGAGATTTTTCTCGCGGGCGAGTTGGCGGACGGCCCGCACTTCGCTGATCGTCTGGCAAAGCGGCTTCTGGCAGAAACAATGTTTGCCAATTCCCATCGCGTGCATGGCCGCAAGGCCGTGGTGGTGGTCGGGGGTAGAAACCGTGACGGCGTCGATTTCTTTGCCGAGCTTGTCGAGCATTTGGCGGTAGTCGGTGAACTGGCGCGGGTTCGTGGACTTGCCCGAAAGTTCCTTGGTTTTTTTGTCGAGCGCGTTTTGATCGACGTCACAAATGCCGACGATGTTGGCGCCGCAATGAACGGCTTCGCTGCTGTCACTGTCGCCTTTGCCGCCCACGCCGATGCAGGCAACGTTGATGCGATCATTCGCGCCCAGCGCGCGGCCCAGGTACGGGAACGCGAAAGCCGCCGTACCCGCGGCCATGCTGGCGCGGCGGATGAATTGGCGGCGAGTCAGGCCTGAGTTTTTAATCGAAGTTTTTGAGGACTGGGTTTTCATTTGCTTTTTAATTTTGACCTAATTGACGGGGACGAGTTCGTATTGGTGCCGCACCGGTTTGGCGGCGGCGCGCTGTTTCTGAATCTGCTCGGCTTCTTCGGCATTGAAGGCCCGGATCGCCGCCTGGGTGGCCTTGCTGAATTTGTCCGAGTTGTGTTTTTCCAAGCGGACTTGAATTTCACGCCAGCCTTCAAAATGCAGATTGTTATGCTGAATGGTCAGCTTGTGAACCTGTTTGGCCTGCTGCGCCATCGGGGTGTCGAGCACCGCCAGATTGATTCCGCGCGCCAGCTCTTCGCGGGTAAATTCACCGACGTTGTTGGTATCAATTTTCAGGAGGTAACGATTCGCGGTCAAACCAGTGACTTTGAGCGGTTGCTGGTCCAAAGCCTGAATGAAATCCGAGGAACTCACGGCGAGTTTGGTCACGTCATCGCTCATATCGGGACGAATATCCGCCGGCATCGGCAGGGCGTCGTCCAGTTGCGACCAAGACACGGTGGCGTCCACCTTCAAGCCCGCAACCGTGGTCGCCGTTTGTTGCGTCACACTTTTGGCGGCCGCATTAATTTCGACCCAGGTGACGGTGGCCGGAGCATTCCAGGCTTTCAAAAGTTCCGCGGCCATCAGCAAATGCCCGGACGGGGCGGGATGGACGCGGTCCGGGATGATCTTCTTGGCTTTTTCTGCATCGACAGCTTTGGCTTTTTCCAAGGCTGCCACCACGGCCGTATTCAGATCCGCCAAATCCAGGTGCTCGCGGCCGGCCAGTACTTTGACATATTGGCCGTATCGAACCAGCACCTCATTGTAGCCACCTTCAAATTTCGGCGGTTGGGTGACGTCGTCAAAGGGCGAGGGTTGGATCAGGGTCATCCGCGTTTTGGGAGAGTTTTTCTTCACAGAGTCCACGATGTGCTGGTAGCCATTCGTGTATTGGCTGTAAATGCCCGCATCGAAGGCCTTGTACGATCCGTCGTTCATTCCGAGCATGACGGTCACAACCGTGGGTTTATAGGCGAAGACGTCGCGCTGCAACCGCAGGTCAATCGGGCCGCCACCTCCACCGGTCACGCGATCGCCACCCCAACCGGAATGCACAAACGAAACGTTCATCGCCGGGAAACGCGTGACGACAAACGTTTCCACAAAAGTAGTGTAGAGCCGCTGGTCCGTGATGCTGTCGCCATAAAAGACGACGCGGTCGCCGTTTTTCAGATAGAAGGGTTTTTCTTCGGCGGACGCGGAGGCGGCGAGGGCCGCCAAGAGCAGGAGGGAGAAAATCGGTTTTGCTTTCATCATTTTGTTTTTCGCGGGCGCGACAAAAAATTTGGCGCGGGCGTTAAAGTCACTTGATAGGGCAGGGGAGGCCTGCGAGTCAATCGCCGGCCTTGACACATTTGAGCGATTGGCAATTGGCCCCGGCTGAATGATTTTATTGCACCTTGAGAAATAAACGGTGATGTTATGCAAACAGAGCCCATGCCAATAAAAGTCTCCATCGTGGAAGATGACGCGGGTGTCCGGGACGGAATGGTCCGCGTTCTGGCCCGCTCGCGGGACTTCAAGTGTCTGGGCGCGTTCGCCAGCGCCGAGGCCGCCCTGAAGGAACTGCCGCAAAGCAATCCCGATGTGGTTTTGATGGATATCAACCTGCCCGGCATGAGTGGGATTGAATGTGTGCGGAAACTCAAAGCGCAGAAATCCTCCATTCAGTTTATCATCGTGACTGTGTACGAAAATCCCGATCAGATTTTCGAGGCGCTGATCGCCGGGGCCGCCGGATATCTGCTGAAGCAGACGCCGCCGCCGGAAGTGCTTAATGCCATTCGGGAAGTTCATCGCGGAGGCGCGCCGATGAGCAGCCAGATCGCGCGCAAAGTGGTTCACTATTTTCACGCGCAGCGTCCGTCGGATGAATTGACCATCCTTTCCGCGCGGGAACAGGAGATTTTGGCGCGGTTGGCCGAGGGTTTTCTTATCAAGGAAATCTCCGATCAACTCGGCATCAGTTTTGATACCGCCCGCAGTCACATCCGCCGCATCTACGAAAAGCTCCACGTACATTCCCGGGCGCAGGCCGTCGCCAAATTCCTCCAACCCGCCGGCGGACGGCCATCAGCCTCCCCAGCCGTTAAGTGAAGCAAATTTTTTCACGACCCCAAAGCTGATTGTCAACGGGGCGGAAAACGGCGCGTGCGCCGCGGCCTACAATTTCCCTGCCAATTTCTCCGCCATTGTCATCAGCCGCGCTTTTTCGGCGTCGGTGAATTCATGCGGCATCATCAGCCCGATTCCGAGTGTGCCGCGCAACTGGCCTTGGTGCAGACAGGGCACAGCCAGGGATCCCTTCACATTGGTCTGACGCGCGCCCTCCTTGGCCACGCCTCCGAGATCCGCCTGGAGGTTGCATAACTCGACGGGTTCAAGGCGCTCGGCCGCCGCGCCGGCAATTCCCTTGCCGATCGGGATCGTGGCGATCACCGGCAGAAGTTGCTCCGGGACGCCGCGTTGAACCACCAGCTTGAGGAGATTGTCGGTCGGATCGAGACGATGCAAGGTTCCGGTGGAGCCGTTGAAGTCGGCAATGGCCGCGTCGAGAACGGATTGCCAATCTGGGTTTGGCTCGTTTAGCAGCAGGGAAAGATTATTGCTCATTGCGGTGCGGTGGGGTGGTCTCGGTTGCTTTGGCCACGCCGAATAAATTCCCAATTAACTTCTGCAATCGCCTGTTTCCCGTCAGTGGAAACGAAGATGACCCGCCCCGGCTTGAAACGGGCCGATGCCACGGTGTCAAATCCGTCGGCAATTCTGGCAACGCCTTGGATATAATTTATGAAAGTCGGTTTGTCCGGCGAGAGGTTTACGGCCGTGCGAACGCCGGCCTGGTTCAGCAGGTTCGGTTCGCAGGAGTCCTTAAGCCCTTGCGCAAAATAACTGCAGGTATCTTCCAGACCGAGACAGGAGTTCCGCCCGTTCCACGGCACACCATGGCGGCCTCCATTCTCGATCCAAAAAACCGTGCTGGGCAGCACGGCAGGATCCTTTAGCGAGAACCAGAGATAACCTTCTTCACGATTGACGGCGGCGGTCCAGGCCGGTTGGTCGTGAAGCGGTTGACTGAAGACGGAGATCAGATCGGCGAAACCTCGGCGCGCGGGAAAGGCGGTCAGATCCGCTTCGGCGGGTTCCCGCCAGAGCAGCGGGACGTGTTTCAAGTCTGTGAATTTTTCACCGATCGCCAGCGATTGGTATTCGCGGTTGCGCGGATCGCTGAACACCACCGGACACGTCATGCCGAAAGCAAACGGACTGGTCGCCACCCGCAGCGCGCCTTCAGTTGCCGGCATTTTCAAAATCGCATGGTGTCCCAGAGGCATCGCGCCGGTGAAGCCGGTCAGTATTTCCTGGGTGTAAAGAATGTTCTGTCCGTCAATCAAGCTGATGCGCTTTGTGATCTTGCCCGGACGGATAGAAGGCTGGATGGAGATTTCCAAGGTGGTGGTCGTGCCGGTCTTTGCTTGTCCGACCAAATTCCAGAGTGAGCCGGCGACTTCTCCGTGCGGCGGCTGGGATTCTCCCTGAAAAGCCTCGCCGTTGCCGCCGAAGGGCAGACAGAAGAAATCGCCGCGCAACGGAACCATTACCGGAGCGGGCAGGTTGCCGAGATTCTCATCGTGCCAGGGATTTACATAATAGGGCTGAACGGGCTTTCTGTCGTGGCGGCAAAACGTCACCGGTGCGATGTGCGCGCCCAACTGCGTGACCGCCAGTTCGATCTCGTCGCTCTCCAAAATCCAAGATGGTTGCGAAAAGACTGTTTTCACCTGCGCGTCGTGCAGGTTCGGGGAAGAAGCTTTGGCTGGCATGGACGTTGGTTGAGTTACTTCAATTTGACAGCATTCGTTCCGCTCCAAATGCGCCAGTTGAGAATTGGATGCAAGGAAAATCCGGGCGGGCGGCAGTTTTGCGCAGTATTGCTGCGTGGCAATAGTTTGGGCGGGACTGACTCATTTGAGGCGCCGCTTTGATTGAATATTCCTTGCTTGGCCCGCCCTCAGAAATACCATCCGACCATGAACCGAATGTTGCTTTGCTGGTGCGCCAACGTGCTGTTTTTTGGCCGGCTGCTGCTCGCAGAAAATGTTCCGACGCTGCCGTTGGGCGCATCGGCGCCTGAGTTCAACCTGCCCGGCGTGGACGGTCGCAATTGGACTTTGAAAGATTTTGCCGACAGTAAAATTCTTGTCGTTCTGTTCACTTGCAATCATTGCCCAACCGCACAGCATTACGAGGAGCCGATCCAGCAACTGGTCGCCGACTACAAGCCCAAAGGGGTCGCGCTTGTGGCGGTCAATCCCAATAGTCCGCGGGGTTTGCGTCTGGACGAACTCGCCTGGACCGATCTTGGCGACTCGTTCCCGGATATGAAGGCGCGGGCCGCCGAGCGGCATTTCAATTATCCGTACCTCTATGATGGCGACACCGAAGCCGTCGCGCATGCCTACGGACCGGTGGCGACACCGCACGCGTTCGTCTTCGACGCCGCGCGCAAGCTGCGCTACGTCGGCGGCATAGATGATTCCGAGCGCGCCAATCACGTAACCAAACATTATCTCCGCGATGCACTGGATGCCTTGCTTGAAGGCCAGGAGCCGCCAGTGACCAAAACCAAAGTGATTGGATGTTCGACGAAATGGGCCGAAAAGCAGTCGCAGGTGAAGGATTTCATGGACAAGCTCGCCGCCGAACCGGTGTTGCTCGCCAAGGTGGATGCCGGCGGCCTTGATGCGCTTCACCGCAACGGCACCAAAAAACTGCGGTTGGTCAATTTTTGGGCGACGTGGTGTGCGCCCTGCGTGGCGGAGTTCGACGGGTTCGTCACCCTCAACCGCATGTATCGCTCGCGTGATTTTGAGTTTGTTTCCGTTGCGATCAACCGGCCCGACGAGGAGCCACGCGTGCTGGAATTCTTGCAGAAACAACAGGCCTCTAATCGCAATCTCCTCTTTGCGTCGGGCGACCGGGCCAGTCTGATCAACGCCTTCAATCCTGACTGGCAGGGCGAAGTCCCTTACACGGTGCTCCTCAGTCCGGAGGGCAAGGTGATTTACAGCGAGTCCGGGAGCATTGATTTTTTGGCCCTCCGGCGTGCCATCGTGAAGGCGCTGGATGAGCGCAAGCCCTGGTGAGGGCAAGGAGGTGCGGCGGAGGGGGGCGGTTTAACTCATTTGAGCTATTGGCGGAAGCGCTCGTCTGGGTTTATAAGCAATGGATTAAGCGCTGTATTGATGCTCTCATGAAGAAAGTAAAACGCCTGGCTACGATTTGCCTTGGGTGTGCTGGTTTTTTTCTGGCGTTTACCGCCGCTGGGACGGAAAAGCTCAGCTACAATCGCGACATCCGGCCGGTGCTTTCGGACGACTGTTTCCATTGCCACGGTCCGGACCAGAAAACCCGCAAAGGAAAATTCCGCCTCGATGTGCGTGAAGATGCCGTGGCCAAGGGCGCGATTGTTCCCGGCAAACCAGGTGCGAGCGAACTCATCAAGCGCATTTTTACAACGAATCCGGATGACATGATGCCGCCGCCGGATGCGCACAAACCGCTCACGGCGGCCCAAAAGGAATTGCTGCGTCGCTGGATCACCGGCGGAGCCAAGTACGAAAAACACTGGGCGTACGTCACGCCGGTCAAGCCGGTCACGCCGCCAGATAAAAATCCGGTGGATATCCTGGTGCATCGGCGCCTGCAGGAACTGGGACTCAAACCCGCGCCGCCAGCGGATCGCCGCACGCTGGCGCGCCGGCTGTATTTTGACCTGATTGGTCTCCCGCCCAAGCCGGAGGAGGTCGAGGCATTTGCCACCGACAAATCTCCGGACGCAGTCGCACGGCTCATTGAAAAGCTCCTGGCTGCGCCGCAGTTTGGCGAGCGCATGGCGATTGGCTGGCTGGATGTCGTCCGCTTTGCTGATACGATCGGGTATCATTCCGACAATCCGCGCAACGTCTGGCCGTACCGCGACTACGTCATCAAGGCGTTCAACGAGAACAAGCCGTTTGACCAGTTCACCCGCGAGCAACTGGCCGGGGATCTGTTGCCCGGCTGCACTCGCGAACAAAAAGTCGCCTCCGCTTTCAACCGGCTCCTGCTCTCCACGGAGGAAGGCGGCGCGCAGCCGAAGGATTACGAAGCCCGCATGTTAACGGATCGCGTGCGGGCCGTGAGCGCCGTGTGGCTGGGCCAGACCATCGGGTGCGCGCAGTGCCACGACCACAAATTTGATCCGATCAAGCAGCGCGATTTCTATTCGCTAGGCGCGTTCTTCGCCGACATCGAGGAACCCATCATCGGCAAACGCGAGCCGGGCCTGCTGCTGCCGGATAAAAAGCAGGCGGCCGAATTGAAACCTCTGGAGGAAGCCTTCAACCGCGCCCAGAAATATTTTGACGCGCCGAATCCGCAGTGGGATCAAGCCTACGCCGAATGGCAGAAAGTGGAATCTGCCGCCGCGATTCAAGAGCGGCGCTGGACCGCGCTGAAACCGCTGGCCGCCGTGTCCGACGGCGGCGGCGAACTCAAAATTGAGAAGGACGATGCCGTGCTCGCCCGGGGAAAGAATCCCGACACCAACGCCAGCACTTATGCGGTCTCTTTCACCAACGAATTGAGCGGCCTGGTTGGTTTGCTCCTTGAGGCCTTGCCGCATGATTCCCTGCCGCTGAAAGGTCCGGGCCGCGCGGCGGATGGCGGCTTTGTTTTGTCGGAGGTGGTCGCGAGAATTCAGCGCTCCGACCAGACGACGAACTGGATTTCGTTCGCCTCGGCGCGGGCGGATTTTGAGCAAAGCAAAACCAACGGCGCCAACCCCGGCGCGACGTGGAGCGCGACCTCGGTCCTCGGCCGGCATCTGGCGGACGACGAAGCCGGCTGGGCGATCCTGCCGCAGACCAACCTGGCTCATCAGTTGGTTCTGGGATTCGCCGCGCCGGTTACGGTGCGGGCGGGCGAGACCCTCACGATTGAACTCAGGCAAAACCAGCCGGGACACGCGCTGGGACGATTTCGCATCGCCATCACCACCAACGCCGAAGCCTTGTCGGGACCGTTGCGTTTTCCCGTGTCCAAAGAATTTGCCGATATTCTGGTGGTCCCGGCCGATCAGCGGGATGACAAGCAGAAGGAAAAACTCCGGACGCATTTCAAGGACATCGCGCCGGAAACGGCGGAGGCGAGAAAGCAGCTCGCCGACGCGCGCAAAGCCAAGGAAGACTACGAAGCGCCGATTCCACGCTGTCTGGTTTCCAGCACCAACGCCCAGCCGCGCACGGTGCGCATTTTGCCGCGCGGAAATTTTTTGAATGAGACGGGTGACATCGTCCAGCCGGCTCTGCCGGCGTACCTGGTGAATTCCAAAAAAATTGCCGGCGATCGGCGGTTGACCCGTCTTGATCTGGCGAACTGGCTGGTGTCGCGCGAAAATCCGCTGACCGCGCGCGTGGTGATGAACCGGCTCTGGAAACAATTCTTCGGCCTCGGCCTTTCGCGGGTGGTGGACGATCTCGGCGCGCAGGGCGAACTGCCGCCCAACCAGCCGCTGCTCGACTGGCTGGCCTGCGAATTCATGGACAGCGGCTGGGACCTGAAACACATGATCCGGCTGATGGTGAACAGCGACGCGTACCAGCGGACTTCCGTCTCGCCGAAAAAACTCCGCGCCCGCGACCCGCTCAACCGCGAAATCGCCGTGCAAAGCCGCTGGCGGCTGGACGCGGAACTGGTGCGCGACAACGCGCTGGCGGTTTCGGGTTTGCTGGTCGAGAAAATCGGCGGGCCGAGCGTGAAGCCGTATCAACCGGACGGCTACTGGGAAAATCTGAATTTCCCGACCCGGAGTTACGACGCCAGCGTGGGTTTGGACCAGTATCGTCGCGGACTTTATGTCTGGTGGCAGCGCTCGTATCTGCATCCCAGTTTGCAGGCGTTCGACGCGCCGACGCGCGAGGAGTGCGCCGCCGAGCGCAACCGCTCGAACATTCCGCAGCAGGCGCTCGCGCTCCTGAACGATCCGACTTACGTGGAAGCTTCGCGCGCCCTGGCGACACGGATTCTGAAGGAGGGCGGCGGAGATATAAAAGCACGGCTGACCTGGGCGTGGCGCGAAGTCCTTTCCCGCGCCCCGCGCGCCGACGAAATTCAAACCATCCAGGCCTTGCTCAACAAGGAAATGACCGAATACCGTGCCGATCCCGCCGCCGCGCGGGCGCTGGTCAAGATCGGTCAGACGCCGCCGCCGGACGGCGACCAGCCCGAACTGGCCGCGTGGACCAACATCGCCCGCGTCCTGTTGAATTTGCATGAAACCATCACGCGCTCCTGACCCGCATGAATCCGCATCCTGAACTCCACCAGTTTCTCGCCCAGCGCCAGACGCGCCGCACTTTCCTGGGCCGCACCGCGCAGGGCCTCGGCGGACTTGCGCTCGCCTCGCTGCTCAATCCGACGCTCCTTTCCGCCGCCGCCGCGGTGGCGCGCAAGGACAAATGGACCGGCGTCGTCAACCCGCTTGATTACCCGCAAAAAGCCAAACGCGTCATCTGGCTCACGATGGCGGGCGGGCCGTCGCATCTGGAGACGTTTGATTACAAACCCAAGCTGGCCAAGATGCACGGCGAGCCGATGCCCGAGTCGTTCACCAAGGGCAAACAGATCGCGCAGTTGCAGGGCGCGAAGCTGATGTGCTTCGGTCCGCAGCACGGGTTCAAAAAGTTCGGGCGCAACGGCACCGAGATCTGCGAATTGTTCCCCCGCATCGGTTCGGTGATTGACGAAATCTGCCTCATCCGTTCCATGACCACCGACGCCATCAATCACGACCCGGCGCACATGTTCATGAACACCGGTTCGCAGATCGCCGGCCGGCCCAGCATGGGCGCTTGGGCGACCTACGGACTGGGAGCCGAATCCGAGGATCTGCCGGGCTTCGTGGTGCTGACTTCGCTCGGCAGGGGTGGACAGAACCAGCCCATCGCGGCGCGGCAATGGGCAGCAGGTTTGTTGCCGAGCCGCTTTCAAGGCGTCCAGTTGCGCAGCAAGGGCGACCCGGTGCTTTATCTGAGCAATCCCGCCGGTGTGACCCACGCGCAACAGAAGGACGTGGTGGACACCATCAACCAGATCAACGCGAAGTATGACACCATCGTGGACGATCCGGAAATCGCGACCCGAATCGTACAATACGAAATGGCGTACCGGATGCAGACCAGCGTCCCGGAGTTGATGGACATCAAGCCCGAAGGCGCGAAGACGCTCGAACTTTACGGCTGCCAGCCGGGCGATGGTTCGTTCGCATCGAACTGCCTGCTCGCGCGCCGGCTCGCGGAGCGCGGGGTGCGGTTCATCCAGCTTTATCACAAGGATTGGGATCACCACGGCGGGGTGAAGGAGGGCATCAAATTTAAGGCCGAGGAAATTGACCGCGCCTGCATGGCGCTGATCACGGACCTCAAACAACGGGGGATGCTGGAGGATACTTTGATTGTCTGGGCCGGGGAATTCGGCCGCACCCCCATGAGCCAGGGCGGTGACGGTCGCGACCATCACAACGCCGGCTTCAGCATCTGGATGTGCGGCGGCGGCATCAAGCCGGGGATCGTTTATGGCGGCACGGATGAACTTGGGTATTCCGCCATCGAAAATCCGATTGACGTTCATGACTTACACGCGACAATGCTGCGCGTTCTCGGAATCGAGCACACCAAGCTCTCGGTAAAATTCCAGGGGCTGGATATCCGGCTCACCGGCATCGCGGGCACGACGATCGAGGACCTGCTCGTTTGATTGAAGCATTCAAAATAAGCGCCCCGTGTTTCTGTCCGGGAGGTTTTCCCTCGGCTGTGGCTCGTTTGTTTTATGGTGCGGTCGCATTTCTAATCCTGTCCTTTGGCTGTGTTGCCGGCGTGGATCCGGTGAGGACCGCTCCGGCTCCGGCTCCATCTTTCAAGGTCGATTTCACGCGGGAGGTTCGGCCCATTCTTGCCGGACACTGTTTCAAATGCCACGGTCAGGACGAAGGGGCACGCAAGGCGAAGCTGCGATTGGACGATCGGAACTCGGCGATCAATCCCGCCAAGTCTGGCGAATTGCCAATCGTTCCCGGCAAACCGGACAAGAGCGAACTGGTGCGCCGGATTTTTTCCACCGATGAAGATGAGCAGATGCCGCCGCCGGGCGCCAAGAACCCGCTGGTGCCCGCTGACAAGGAAATTCTCAAACGCTGGATTACCGAAGGCGCGGAATACAAGCCGCACTGGGCTTTCATCGCACCCAAACAAGCGCCGCTGCCGAACGTGCAGGACAAAAACTGGCCACAGAATGCGATTGATCGGTTCGTGCTGGCGCGGCTGGAAAAAGAGAGACTCAAACCGTCGCCGCGCGCGGATAAATTTTCCTTGGTTCGCCGGCTTTATCTGGACCTGATCGGCTTGCCGCCGACGTCGGCGCAGGCGGATGCATTTGTGACCGACGCTTCGCCGGCGGCTTACGAGCGGCTCGTGGACCAATTGCTGGCTTCGCCGCATTACGGCGAACGCTGGGCGCGGCGCTGGCTGGACCTCGCGCGCTACGCCGATACCAACGGCTACGAGAAAGACCGCCCACGCTCCCTCTGGCCGTGGCGCGATTGGGTGATCAACGCGCTGAACGCCGACCTGCCGTTCGATGAGTTCACCATCGAACAGCTCGGCGGCGACATGCTGCCCAACGCGACCCGTGACCAGATCGTCGCCACTGGTTTTAATCGCAACACGATGATCAACGAGGAAGGCGGGATTGATCCGTTGGAATATCGTTTTTATTCAATGGTGGATCGCGTGCATGTGACCGCCACCACCTGGCTGGGATTGACGATGGCCTGCTCCCAGTGTCACACGCACAAATACGATCCGATCCAGCACACCGAGTATTATCGCTTCATGGCTTGTCTGGATAACGCCATCGAGCCGACCTACAAACTGACCGAGCCGGATGTCGCCGCGAAACGGCAAAAAATCCAGAAGCAAATTGATGCGCTCGAAACCGCGTTGCCGGATAAATTTCCGATGGAACTGCACGCCGCGTGGCAGATTCCCGCGTCGGCGGAATTTTCCTCATCGAAAGGCGCGTCGGCGGAATTTTTGTCGGATGGTTCATTCCGGGTCGGCGGCGCGAATCCCGATACGGAAACTTACACGATCCAATTTGAATTGCCGCCGCAACGCATCACGCACGTTCAAGTCGAGGCGATTCCGGACGACCAATTTGGCAACGGTGGTCCCGGTCGCGCGGACAACGGCAATTTTGTTTTGAGCGAACTGGAAATGAAAGTGCCGGCGACGAACAGCGTTGCGGCATCGCGCAAAGTGAAATTTTCCAGCGCGCAGGCGGATTTTGCGCAGGACGGTTTTTCTGAAAAAAATGCAATTGATGGAAAACTCGACACCGGCTGGGCGATTCAAGGGCCGGGTGGAACTGCAAAACATCATCACGCCATTTTTACTCTCGCGGAACCGGTGGAATTGAAAAGCCTAGCAACCGTCACGATGCGACTGGTGCAAAACCACGGCCAGCATCACACCTTGGGCCATTTTCGCATCAGCTTCGGCGAAGAATCGGCTGGCAGAAATCTGACGGAGCAGCGCCGCCGCGAAACGCGCGATCAGCGCTGCGTGCAATGGCTGGCCGATCAACTCCCCGCCGCCGCGAGCTGGCAGGCGCTCCGTCCCGTGTCCGCCACCAGCACCGCGCCGATTTTGACGGTTCAGGATGACGACTCGGTTTTTTGCAGCGGCGATTTTACCAAGAGCGACACTTACACCGTGAAGTTCCGGAAATTGCCCGCCGGCATCAAAGCGCTGCGGCTGGAAATGATTGCCGACGACCGTTTACCCGGCGGTGGCCCCGGCGCGATTTATTATGAAGGAACAGCGGGCAATTTCTGGCTGTCCACGCTCAAGTTAAAAGCGGACGGCCAACCGGTCGTGCTCACGAACGCCACCGAAAGTTTTGCTGACAAAGAAAATGACGCAACGAAAGCTCTCGATGACGATCCGCAAACCGGCTGGTCTATTTCAGGTGGCGTGGGCAAAACCCAGAACGCCGTTTTTCAATTCGCGCAGAGCGTCACGAGCACGAATGAAATGCAGTTGGATTTGATCTGCGAAAAATATTACGCGGCGGGCCTCGGCCGCTTCCGGGTTTGGGTGACGACGAATGACAACGCGCGGGCTTCCAAACTGGGCAACGATGCCGTGGCCGTTCTCGCCAAATATCGCGATAAGGAAAAACTCAAAATGCTTTTCGTTTCGACGAACGCCTCGCCCGATCGCGAAACCTTGCTTCGGCAGTTTGCTTTGCTTTCTCCTGATTTCGCCGGCCCGCGCGGCGAAATTGAAAAGCTGCGCGCCTCGCTGCCGAAATTTTCCACGACGCTCGTGATGCAGGAACGGCCGTCGGGACAGGAACGAAAGACGTTTGTCCATCATCGCGGCGAATTTCTCAGCGTCGAGGAAGCCGTGACTCCGGGCGTGCCGGCATTTTTGCCGCCGCTGCCGGACAATGCGCCGAAGAATCGTCTCGCGCTCGCCAAGTGGCTGGTGTCCGGCAAAAATCCGCTCACGGGCCGGGTCGTGATGAATCGCCAGTGGGAGTCTTTGTTCGGTCGCGGCATCGTGGCGACAACCGGCGATTTTGGTTTTCAAGGCGAATTGCCGTCGCACCAGGATTTGTTAGACTGGCTCGCGGTGGAATTTGTCAAGCAAGGCTGGGCGCAGAAAAAAATGCTCAAGCTCATCGTGATGAGCGCAACGTATCAGCAGTCGAGTGAAGTCACGCCGGAACTGCGCGAGCGCGATCCGCAAAATATTTTCCTGGCGCGCGGTCCGCGCTTTCGTCTGGACGCAGAAATGGTGCGCGACTCGGCGCTGGTCGCGAGCGGTTTGCTTTCGGAAAAAATCGGCGGGCCGAGCGTGTATCCGCCGCAGCCGCCGGGCGTGTCGTCCGAAGGCGCCTACGGTCCGCTGGAATGGAAAACCAGCGAAGGCCCGGATCGCTATCGGCGCGGGCTTTACACGTTCGCCAAACGCACCGCGCCTTACGCGATGACCGCGACGTTCGACGGTCCGAGCGGCGAAGTCTGTCTCGCCCGCCGCGACCGCTCGGACACGCCGTTGCAGGCGTTAACCTCGCTCAACGATGAAGTGTTCATGGAGTGCGCCCGCGCATTGGGCCGGCTCACGGCCAAAGCCGACGGCGACGAGGCCGCCCGCGTGGAAATGATGTTCCGCCGTTGTCTCACGCGCCCGCCGACCAGCGCAGAACGAGCGAAGCTGGTTCAATTTTATCAAGCGCAACTCGCGCGGTTCGCCAGCGGCGAATTGAAAGCAACGGAAATCATGGCCGCCAAGGACGATGCGCGCTTGAACGATCAGGCCGCATGGACCACCGTTGCGCGGGTGTTGCTGAATCTGGACGAAACCATCAACAAGAGCTGAAGCAAATGAATTGCCACGACCATCTCTATGCCTGGAGCGACCCCCGCGTCAATACGCGCCGCTGGTTTTTGAAGGAATGCGGGCTCGGCTTGGGCAAGCTTGCGCTCGCGTCGCTGCTCACGGACGCGTTTGTTTCAAAAACTTTGGGGGCGAATATTTTAACGGCGGACGCGCTCAAACCGCGCGCGCCGCATTTTCCCGGCAAGGCCAAGCGCGTGATTCACTTGTTCATGGCCGGCGCGCCGAGCCATTTGGATTTATTCGATTACAAACCGGAGCTGGAAAAACTGCAAGGCAAGCCGCTGCCGCCTTCCGTGATTGCCGGGCAGCGCTACGCGTTCATCCGGCCTGACGCCGCGGTGCTCGGACCGCAATTCAAATTTGACAGGCACGGGCAGTCCGGCGTGGAACTTTCCGAAGTGCTGCCGCATCTCGCCGAAGTGGTGGATGATCTCTGCTTCATCAAATCCATGAAGACGGATCAGTTCAACCACGCGCCGGGGCAGATTTTCCTGAACACCGGTTTCGCGCAGCCGGGCCGGCCGAGCCTTGGCTCATGGGTGCTTTACGGTCTCGGCAGCGAGTCGCAAAACCTGCCAGCTTACGTCGTCATGTCCACCGGCTCCGGCATCAGCGGCGGTTCGGCCAACTGGTCCAGCGGTTTCATGCCTTCGGTTTTTGCCGGGGTGCGTTTTCGGAATCAAGGTGACCCGATCTTGGATGTGAGCAGTCCAAACGGCGTGGACCCGAAACTTCAACGCGCTTCGCTCGATCTGCTCGCGGAAATGAATCACGCGCGATTGGGTATTGTTGGCGACCCGGAAATTGAGTCGCGCATCGCGTCTTATGAAATGGCTTACCGGCTCCAAACCTCCGCGCCGGATTTGATGGACCTGAAGAAGGAGAGCAAGGAGACGCTCGCGATGTATGGTTGCCATCCGGACAAACCGAGTTTTGCGCGGGCGTGTTTGCTGGCGCGGCGCATGATCGAGCGCGGGGTGCGTTTCGTGAACATTTATCACGAAGGCTGGGACGCGCACTCGGACGTGGTCGGCAATCTGAAAAAAAATTGCGGCGAAACTGACCAGGCCTCCGCCGCGTTGGTGAGAGATTTGAAGCAGCGCGGTCTGTTGGAGGACACGCTCGTGATCTGGGGCGGTGAGTTTGGCCGCACGCCGATGGTGGAGAGCAACGCGTCACTCGGCCGCAGCCTCGGTCGCGATCATCATCCGGCAGCATTCACGATGTGGCTCGCCGGCGGCGGCATCAAGCCCGGCATGACTTACGGCGCGACGGACGAGATGGGCTTCCACGTCGTTCAGGATGAAGTGCAGATTTACGATTTGCAGGCGACCATTCTTCGCTGCCTCGGCTTCGACCATGAACGCCTGACCTACACTCATCAAGGCCGGCAATTCCGCCTGACGGATGTGCACGGGCAGGTGGTGGAAAAAATCCTCGCCTGACGGCGTCAGTAGTTTTTTGTCAGCATCCTCTGTTCACGCCAGCAAATCCTTGATGACTTTGCCGCTCACATCCGTCAGCCGAAACCGTCGGCCTTGATGCAAATAGGTGAGCCGCTCGTGATCCACGCCGAGCAGGCGCAGGATGGTCGCGTGGAAATCGTGAACGTGGACGCCGTTCCGCGCCACGTTGTAACTGAAATCATCCGTTTCGCCATAGACCGTCCCGGCCTTGACGCCGCCGCCGGCCATCCAGGCCGAAAAGCAGCGCGGATGATGGTCGCGCCCGTAGTTGTCCGCCGTCAACTTGCCCTGCGAATAACTCGTGCGTCCGAATTCTCCGCCCCAGATCACGAGCGTGTCCTCCAACAGGCCGCGTTGCTTCAAGTCCGTGATCAGCGCGGCGGAGGCCTGGTCGGTCTCCTTGCATTGCACGGAAATCCCGTGAGGCAGATCGCCGTGCTGGTCCCAGCCCTGATGATAAAGCTGGATGAACTTCACGCCCTTCTCCGCGAGCCGCCGCGCCAGGAGACAATTTGCCGCGAAGGTTCCCGGCTTCTTCGCGTCCGGTCCGTACAGCTCGAACGTCTCCGGTTTTTCCGCCGACAAATCCATCACTCCCGGCACGCTGGTCTGCATCCGGTAGGCCATTTCGTATTGGGCGATGCGCGCGTCCATGTCGGCGTCGCCGAGTTTGGCCGCCGCGTGCGCGTGCAGTTCCTTCAAACGATCCAGCATGAGCCGGCGGCTTTCGGGCGCGACGCCGTCGGGATTGTTGAGATACAGCACCGGTTCCTTGCCGCTGCGGAATTGCACGCCCTGAAACTCCGACGGCAGGAAACCGCTGCCCCACAAACGGGAATACAACGGCTGATCCACCTTGCCCGGCGTGATCAACACCACGAACGACGGCAGGTTTTCGTTGTCGCTGCCGAGACCGTAATGCACCCACGCGCCGATGCTCGGCCGGCCCGACATCTCCGAACCGGTTTGCAAAAAAGTGATCGCCGGGTCGTGGTTGATCGCCTCGGTGAACATGGAGCGCACGATGCACAGATCGTCCGCGACCTTCGCCGTGTGCGGCAACAGCTCGCTGACCCACGCGCCGTTGCGTCCCGACTGGGTGAACTTGAACTTGGACCCCGCCAGCGGCAGCGAGGACTGGTTGCCGGACATGCCCGTGAGCCGCTGTCCCTGCCGCACCGAATCCGGCAATTGCTCGCCGTGGCGCTGGTTGAGCACCGGCTTGTAATCGAAGGTTTCAATCTGCGACGGCCCGCCGGCCATGAACAAATAGATCACGCGCTTCGCCTTCGCCGGGAAATGCAGCTGGCCGTTGAGGATGCCGTGATCCGCGCCCGCGGCGAACAGGCGTGCGGGCGTCATCATGTTGGCGAGTGCCAGGCCGCCCAAGCCCATGCCGAAGCGGTTGAGAAACCCGCGCCGCGACAGGCCGGCGGCGGGCAGTGGTCCGGTGCAAATGTGATGATTCATGTTGATCCTCAGCGTTCGACGACAAACTCGTCGTAGTTCATGATGGCGCTGACCAGCGTGGTCATCGCGGCGAAATCGGCGCGCGGCAGCGTCTGGTCCCACTTGGATTCGCCGGTGGCCAGCAGCTTGGATGCGCTTTTGTTGTCGGTGGTGAAAAGACTTTTCTGCTCGGCAAACAGTTGGTTGAGAATCTTCATTTCCGTTTCGTCGGGCCGGCGGCCGGTGAGTTTGCGGAACGCCTCTCGGTTGCGCGCGGCGGCATCGGCGGGAAATTTTTTCAACAGTCGCTCGCCCAGCACGCGCGCGGCTTCGACGAATTGCGGATCGTTCAACAGCACAAGCGCCTGCAATGGCGTCGTGGTTGTTTCGCGCTTGGCGGTGCAGACTTCATGCGAGGTCGCGTCAAAGGTCAGCATCGCCGGCGGCGGCACGGTGCGTTTCAGGAACGTGTAGAGGCTGCGGCGGTACAGTTTGTCGCCCGTGTCCTGGGGATATTTTCCGCCCGTGCCGGCCGCTTCCCAGAGTCCGGCGGGCTGGTACGGCTTGACGCTTGGCCCGCCGATGGCGCGGTTCAGCAGCCCGCTCGCGGCCAGCGCGCTGTCGCGAATCTGCTCGGCCAGCAGGCGATGCTCCGGCCAGCGCGAGAGCAGCGCGTCGTCGGGATCACGTTCGACGATTGCCCGCGAAGTCTGGGCCGATTGCCGGTACGTCGCGGAACTCACGATCAGCTTGTGCAGCGCCTTCACATCCCAGCCGTTGTCCATGAACCAGCCCGCGAGCCAGTCGAGCAATTCGGGATGCGTCGGGAGTTTTCCCTGACTGCCGAAATCGTCCGGCGTGGCGACGATGCC